>Ga0315281_10004765_pt1 | contig 19626 bp, 13 predicted proteins | sample YL17G07_0_MG_FD_204540 | JGI IMG/M metagenome (GOLD analysis project Ga0315281, IMG submission 204540) | Sediment microbial communities from Yellowstone Lake, YNP, Wyoming, USA - YL17G07_0 | ecosystem: Environmental > Aquatic > Freshwater > Lake > Sediment | place: USA: Wyoming | collected... | reverse complement strand
CCTTCACCTTTCCGGCTGGAAAGAGTTCGAAAAGAGAAAACAGGAATCAAAAGCCCGCGGCAGACTTCGCGGCATTGGCCTGGCCAACGCCATCGAACGTGCGGCGGCGCCGGGCATGGAGTACGCGGAGATCCGCTTCGAGCCCACCGGCACGGCGACGCTGGTGGTGGGCACCAAGAGCCAGGGCCAGGGCCACGAAACCATGTACCGCCAGATCGCCTGCGAGCGGCTCGGCCTCGCGCCCTCCGAGTTTCGCGTGGTGGAAGGCGACACCGATGCGGTGGCCTACGGCGCGGGCAGCTTCGGCTCGCGCTCGGCGGCGATCGGCGGCACCGCGCTGTGGCTTGCCGCCGACAAGGTGATCGCCAAGGGCAAGCGCATCGCCGCGCACCTGCTCGAGGCCGCCGCGGCCGACGTCGCCTTCGCAGCCGGGCGATTCACGATCGCCGGCACCGACCGCGGCGTAGCGCTGAAGGAAGTGGCGCGCGCCGCGTTTGCCTTCGCCACGCTGCCCAGGGACATCGAACCTGGCCTCTTCGAGCACGCCACCTTCTCCCCGCGGCAAGAGACGTTTCCCAACGGCACGCACGTCTGCGAAGTGGAAGTGGACCCGGAAACCGGCAGCGTGGAACTCGTCAACTACGTCGTGGTGGACGACGTCGGCACGGAAATCAATCCGCTCACGCTGCAGGGCCAGGTGGTGGGCGGCATCGTGCAGGGCCTGGGCCAGATCCTCATGGAGAGAATCCTCTACGACCCGCAAACCGGGCAGCTGCTGACCGGCTCGTTCATGGACTACGCCATGCCGCGCGCCGGCGACCTTTGCAATTTCGAGGTCGGCCACAACACCGTGCCGACCAAGCTCAATCCGCTCGGCGCCAAGGGTGCGGGCGAAGCCGGTACCGTCGGCGCGCTGGCCGCGGCGATGAACGCGATCGTCGATGCGCTAGGCACGAGCGACATCGAGATGCCGACCACCAGCGAGCGTGTCTGGCAGGCGCTTCTGGCCGCAAGGCGGGCAGAAAAATAACGCCGTCATTTCGCGGCCGGCGTCGGCCGGATTACTCCGCCTTCGCGCCCGATGCCCTGATCACCCTGGCCCACTTGATGCGCTCGCTCCTGATATAGGCGCCGAATTGCTCGGGCGTGCCGGGCGCGGGGTCGAGCCCCTGGTTGAACAGCGTCGTCCTCACCTCGGGCATGTTGAGGATTTTCGTCACCTCGGCGTTGAGCTGGTCGATGATCGCGCGCGGGGTCTTGATGGGCACGACGATGCCGTACCAGTTGTTGGCATCGAACCCCGGCAGGCCCGCCTCGGAGAGGGTCGGCAGCTCCGGCATCAGGGCCGAGCGCCGGGCAGTGGTCACCGCAATGCCCTTGATGCGTCCTGCCCTGATCTGGGGAATGGCGCTCGCCGTCGTGGCGAAGATGAGTTGCACCTGCCCCCCGACCAGATCCGTCATCGCCGGTCCGCCACCCTTGTAAGGCACATGCACGAGTTTCACGCCCGCCATCAGGTTGAACAGCTCGATGGCGAGGTGTCCCGTGGCGCCGATGCCCGAGGACCCTGCCGAGAGCGACGTCCGCCTGGCAAGCGTGATCAACTCCTGCACCGAGTCCGCCTGCACGGAAGTATGCAATGCGAGGACATTGGTCGCGTCGACCACCTGGATGACGGGCGCGAAATCGGTTTCGGGATCGAATTTCAGGTTGCCGTAGAGGCTGGGATTGATCGCCAGCGCGGCGATCGTGCCCATGAGGATCGTATAGCCGTCGGGCGCGGCCCTCGCCACCTGCTCGGTGGCGATGTTGCCGGCCGCGCCGGGCCGGTTCTCGACGATCACCTGCTGCCCCAGCAGCTCGGACATCTTCAGCGCGACCGGCCGCGCCGTCAGGTCGGTGCCGCCGCCGGGCGCGAAACCGACGATCATGCGGATCGGCCGGGCCGGGTAGCCATCGGCCGCGAACACGCCGGCAAAGGACCATGCCGCGATCGAAGCGAGAACCGCGATGCCGTTACGCAGACGCGCTTTCGGTGTCAAGAATCCTCCTGTCTGCCATTTCCTCTTCACGCGAAATCTCGAGGCCAGGCGAGCAACTCATGCGCCTGGTTTGCTACCCAAATCAGCCGCAATAGCCCGCAGCTGCTCCAACGCCCCCTCCAGATCCTCGATCATCTCCTGCGCGATCACCTCGGGCGCGGGCAGGTTGTCTGAGTCCTCCAGCGAATCGTCCTTCAGCCAGAAGATGTCCAGGCTCGCCTTGTCACGCGCGATCAACTCGTCGTACGCGTAGGCGCGCCAGCGACCCTCGGGCTTCTTTTCCGTCCACGTCGCTTTGCGCTCGTGGCGGTTCTTGGCGTTGTAGCAGGCGACGAACTCGTCCAGGTCCGCGCGCTTGAGGAAGTTGGTCTTCAGCGTGAAGTGCTTGTTGGTGCGCAGGTCGTAGATCCAGAGCTTCTTCGTCCACGGCGTCTCGGAGGCGGGCTTCTTGTCGAAGAACAGCACGTTCGCCTTCACGCCCTGCGCGTAGAAGAGGCCCGTGGGCAGGCGCAGTAGCGTGTGCACGTCGCAGTCGGCGAGTAGTTTCTTCCGAATCGTCTCGCCCGCCCCACCCTCGAACAGCACGTTGTCCGGCACTACCACCGCTGCACGGCCGTTCACCTTGAGCAGCGTCTTGATGTGCTGCACGAAGTTGAGCTGCTTGTTCGAGGTGGTGGCCCAGAAATCGTCGCGCTCGTAAGTCTCCTTCTCCTTCGACGCCTCGCCGTTCTCGCCTACCACGGTGAAGCTCGACTTCTTGCCGAAGGGCGGATTGGTCAGCACGATATCGAAGCGCTCGCCCGGATCGGCCTTGAGCGAGTCGTTGACCTCGATCGGCTCGCCCTCCAACCCGCCGATGCCGTGCAGCATCAGGTTCATCGCGCACAGACGCGCGACGCCCTGCACCAGCTCCACGCCCTTCAAGGCATCCATCTTCAGGCGGCGCTTCTGGTCCTTGGTGAGATTGGCATTCTTCTCGACGATGTAGTCGTGCGCGGCAAGCAGAAACCCGCCCGTGCCGCAGGCCGGATCGCAAATCGTCTCCTTCGGCTGCGGCGCCACCGCTTCCACCATCGCCTGGATCAGCGGCCGCGGCGTGAAGTACTGCCCCGCGCCCGACTTCGTGTCCTGCGCGTTCTTTTCCAGCAGCCCCTCGTAGGCGTCGCCCTTCACGTCCGCGCCCATCGCCGACCAGTTCTCCTTGTCGATCAGATCGACGATCAGACGCCGCAGCTTCGCCGGATCCTGGATTTTGTTCTGCGCCTTGCCGAAGATCAGCCCGAGCAGCCCCTTCGCTGCTCCGAGCTTCTCCAGCGTGCGACGGTAGTGGACGAACAGGTCGTCGCCATCGCGCTTGAGCAGGCTCGGCCAATCATACCCAACCGGAATCGGGCTCTTCTGGTTGTACGGTGCTCCAGCGCGCTCATCCGCCATCTTGAGGAACAGCAGATACGTCAACTGCTCTACGTAATCCCCATAGCTCATCCCGTCGTCACGCAGGACGCTGCAATAGTTCCAGAGCTTCTGGACAATGTTATCGGCGGTCATTGTTCTTGGAAGTACATTTCCGCGGTGGCCGCCGCAAGATCTTCTGGGCTCCCTCCGTGGTGCTTGCGGTCAACTTCGGACTGGGCACGATCAAAGATATGGTACGGTTCTAATTCTCGGGCCGTTAAAAGTATTGCCCGACGTTCGTACTCTGTATTCAGCGTCTTCGCTAGCTCGATCTCCTCTCGTGTAAACGGCGCTAGCTTCGAGAGTACGACATACGTCTCAAAGCGCTCACGAGGCAGCGCTTCCGCCACTCGGCGAAGATTTTCGACATCTCTCCTAAATTCCTCAAATGGAATTGGGCCTTGATCTTTGCATTCACCGAGTATTACCTGTGTCTTGTCAGGATATGAGCGCGGGTAGATCCATAAGAAATCGATTTCACATTTCGGCAATTTCGAACCAGCCTTGGGCTCAAGATCCAAAGACGGTGAGTAAGCGCCATCGTGCGATAGCCCATGCACATTGGCTCCTAGCTGCTGCAATGTCAGTGCAACAGGTATTGCACCTTGAGCGTTCTTCTCTGCCCCGAGTAAGCCGGAGCGTCTGTAGTGCCACGTTCCTTTGACCAACTGACGCGTCGCGTCGTACTCCTGCCCACAAAGGTCGCACATTATTTTCTGCTTCAAGACATCAAGCGCAGTCCAACTAGTCATTCGACAATTCAGGCAAGTCAATTCAGCGCCAATTCGAAACAAACCTTTTTCAACCAGATACTCAAATACAGCACCCGGATCGAGCTTAGTCCCCATTGGCCGTTGCTCTATGTACAGATCCTCGCGATCGCTGAACTTCGCATCAGGGTTGTTAGGGTCCTTCGAACCGATAAGCTCTAGCGCGCTCTTTTTTGTAAAGGCTGCCGTAGGTCCGTGCGTGCGCAAAAGGCGCCGGACACCAGGAATCTTGAATACGCGGGCGCTTTGCAAACCACCTAGGCGTGCAATGAGTTGGCGAGTAATAAGACCACCGGAACTCAACTTGGTTTTGTAGCCAGCCATGGCGAAGACGCGTTCAAATAGCTCATCGACAGGCAGCGCGTATAGAAAACTATCGTGATCCACAGCATCGATTACTACCCCGATACGTTCCGGTTCTACACGCAACCGGTTGTAGTGAAAATGGACGGTGCGTGCGTAGAACTCGTTCAATTCCGGGACATACGGCAAATCAAACGTGTGGCGCTCGTCTCCATATAACCCTCCGACAAAAGATACTGACGCGACCAGATGCTGCTGATGAAACCACGTGTCGCCAGAAAAGGGTTTGTCCGATAGAGCAAATGACACCTTGGGCTTTCCGCTATCGAGCCCGACGACGCCCAGCACAGATGCCGTACCGAAATGCATCAACGGCGCAACTACGTTCAAGCCATTCCACAGATATTCGGACACATGCGAACGCATCAACTGAAGATTTCCAAACGGCTTCGCCGCTTCATCGACGTTGTCCCGTAGCGTCCACATCGCGAGGTGACGATTCCATTCATGGCGATGTTGGACAAGTTCCCGCATGGCTTTTTCCCACGCTGGAATTACATCTGTGTAGCGCGAGAGGTGACTAGGATCGACAAACCACAGCGGAATATCACATGCACGAAGGTTCCAATGGCAGACGAGATCATCAACATTGCTAGCACTTCCCACGAAGAAACCAGGACTGTCTCGACCCGTACGAATTGTGTAATGCCGCCTCAAACCATGCCGCGCCATGTATGCAATGCTCGGATGATCCAATACGTCTGCGGGAATTGCTGCCACTTCATCGATGCCGTGCTCGCCGGCCTCTGCCGCTTGCGAAAGCATTGTCCGATAGTCGATGCCAGTGTCCTGTACGTCGGGATAGGCGCCAAACTGCACAAGGAAAACATCGCTCAGCGGATCGTTGGCTTGCCATGTGTACAGCCGTATGCCCTTTGCCTTGATATCCCTCCACTCCGGGGTGTCGCGTAAATGCTCCAATTCGTTATGCACGTCTAGAACCAAAGAGTGTTTGCGTTCGTTGGCACCGCCAATAAATAGCGTCTTGTGAAACAAAGGATTAATTAGATATGGAAACTTCTTTGGGAAGGCTTTGACTTCTTCGCTATCTCCAATTGGCCAAATAACGTCAACGCGGAAGAGATCTACCAACCGGCGCGCCTCCTCCTCCCGATCCACGACCAAGATAGGGTTAAAGCGTCCGCCCCAGAACGCGTGCGACATACGCACGGCCTTCCGAAATGCAGTGATATCGCCAGCCCGAATCGCCCAGCCGATTCGCAATGGCCGGTAGCAAATATCAACGCGGAGAGTATCCATGACCCAAATCGGATGCGGATCTAATCCGCTCGTCCAAAAGCTTCGGTAAGTATGGAATTTTGCAGACGCGTTACCTTCGATAACCCGTTGGTAATCTCCACGTTCATTTGATCGACAACTGACAATCTCCGTGCTAATTCGAGAAGAATCGCTTCTTGTACGTCTCGAGGTGGGATAGCTAACGGGAGTGTCTTGAGATCAGATCCTGAAATGCCAGACTGGCCCGCGGTGGTCCTTATCCGAGCCTCCATATGTGCGCGGCCCGTGCCTGCTGACGCCAATACCGCCAGCATATTTGGCGCGAGAATTTCGTCCGGTACGCGAACCCGAATCAATTTGTCCGGGTGAATCGTTGGCGGAATGCTCGACGGAACGACAGCACATACTCCGACCAAGTTTCGGGTGCCGTTGTATCGGGTGAAAAGAACGTCACCAGGCTCAACGCGGTTTTCTTTATATTGAGAGATTGGACCGCTCAAGTAACGGACATCACTGGAATCAAGCTTCAGCCGCCGAACTGCACTGATGCGGAATATCCGTGTTCCCTCTTGGGCGTCGGGTTTGCCCGAATACCCGTTTCGAATCGTGGTTGCGACTTCCCCCAGCGTTCGGCGCGGCCAGCGGCTTGCGTCAATTCCGACCAGAGAACCATTGCAAGCTGCGGCGAGCACGCTTGCACGGTAGCGGTCGAGTTTGGTATGCGTTCGTTTGAGGCCAACAAGTGCTTCGTCGAGGCGGGAGAATTGCTTTTCGATCTCTGCTACTACCCGATCTTGCTCGTCTAGCGCCGGAATTCGCAGATCGAGCTCTGCGAGTTTTGTCGTTGAAACATTCGAGATGTTTGTAGTCGTCGAAGCAGTTTCGCGGATTCGCGACTGAGTTTTTCCCCACGCAAGTTGATGATAGAGAAATTTTGAATTGATGCCATCGCGAGGTCGAATGAGGGCAATAAACGCACCGAGGGTCGCCGTTCTCGGTTTTGAGGAAACTAGTGCCACCTTGCCAACCAATTCGTAACTGTTTGCGGTCGAAATCAGAATATCGCCAAGTCGAACGTACTGCTCGTCTCGCCGCACATGCTCAGCCGGTACAAACCAGAGATCTTCCCAGTCCACTTGCTTCTGTACGTTAGTAGTTCGGAGACACGCTACGTCGCCGGGGCGTGGTTCAGTGCTTTTTGCCCCCTTTGGAAATGAGATGCCTCGAACTATGGACGCCACTTCTCTAAGCGACCGCATATTGCTCATGCGGCCAACTCCCTATTCAGCGTCTCAAGCACTTTCGGCAATTCCGCCCCGAAAAGCTGGTGCACTTTCCCGAGCCCACCTTCCTTCGCAAACGGAGCAAGCTCGAAATCATCCGGCTCTATGCCGAGGTTCGCGGCGATGTGGTCACGAATCATCACGAGCCAGCGACGCTGCTCGTCGGTGAAGCGCTTGCCGCTCGCGTCCTGCTGCGCAAGCCAGGCTTTGAAGTTGGCGTTGACCCGCTCGGGGAAGGGGACGAGTTCGTTGTCTTGGTGCATGGCGAAACGCACCAGCGAAACCAGATCGGTGAGTATGCGGCGGCCGCTCGCGCCTTTGACTTTGTCTTTCTCCAGCGCGGCGTAGGCCTGCCAGAGCTGCGATTCGGTCCACAGGTGCGGCGGGGCCTGGATGCGGGCGGCGAGGTCTTTGACGTCCTCGAACTTGAGGCGCTGCTTGTAGGGCGTGCTGTAGAGCACCTGCAGCGCGGTGATTTCGTCCTTGTGCTCTTCGATGAAGCGCTCGAAGGACTGGACGATGCCGCGGGCGCGGTCGAGCGCGGCGGCGGAGAAGCCGGCTTCGATGACCTGGTCCTGGCTGACGTGGTCGATGACGATCTCGTTCTTGCGCTTGACGTCAGCGAGCAGCTCGCGAAGCTTGGGCTCCATCAACGGCTTCACGGCCTGCTGCACGGACGCGGGCGTGCCGGTATCCGGGTCGAGCGCATGGACGATGGCGCGGCTCAGATCTTTCAGGCCGAGGCCGCCGCTCGTCGCGCGGATCTTCGCTTCGTCTTCGGCGCTGGTGCGGAATTCCATGCGCGCGATGCGCGCGGCGACCGATGAAAGGACGTCCGGCTCGGTGTTGCCGAAGGCGACGGCCTGGAGGAGTTTCTCGAAGGAGACTGAGGGCTTGCGTTCCATCGGCCGCGAGTCGGTCTTCTCCTCCTCGCACACGCCCACGGCGTCCACGATGACAAAGTGGTCCTTGGCCAGTGCGTCGGGGGTGACGGCCTTGAGGTCGTCGGCGTTGATGACGCGGACGCCGCGACCCTTCATCTGCTCGAAGAAGGAGCGGCTCTTCACCGCGCGCATGAACATCACGATTTCCACCGGCTTGATGTCGGTGCCGGTGGCGATCATGTCCACGGTAACGACGATGCGCGGCATGGGGCTGTTGCGGAACTGCTTGATCAACTCCTTGGGGTCGGCGCCGGTGGTGCGGTAGGTGATCTTCTGGCAGAAGTCGTTGCCCTTGCCGAACTCCTCGCGCGCGATGCCGACGATGTTCTCGGCGTGGGCGTCGTCCTTGGCGAAGATGAGGGTCTTCGGCACCCAGGTGCGGCCCGGGAAGATCTCGGTGAAGAGCTTGTCGCGGAAGGTGCGCACGACGGTGCGGATCTGGTCGGGCGCGACCACGTCGCGGTCGAGCTGGCGCGCTTCGTAGTCGAGGTCTTCGTCGAGCTGCTCCCAGCGCTTGGCGCGTGTGTCGCGCTCCTGCTTCTCTACGTAGTAACCCGCCTCGACCGTGGAGCCCGCTTCGCCGATCTGCGTGCGGATGCGGTAGACGTCGTAGTTGACGTTGACGCCATCGGCCACCGCCTGCTCGTGCGGGTACTCCATCACCAGGTTCTGGTGGAAGAAACCGAAGGTCTGCTTCGAGGGCGTAGCGGTGAGGCCGATGAGGTAGGCGTCGAAATACTCCAGCACCTGCGCCCAAAGGTTGTAGATCGAACGATGGCACTCGTCGGTGACGATGATGTCGAAGGCTTCAATCGGAATCTTCGGGTTGTACTCGATCGGCGGGATGTCCTTGTACACCTTCTCCAGTCCTTCGACGGAGGTTTCCTCGTCCTCCTCGGCCAGCTCGCGCCCGCGCAGCATCGAGTACATGCGCTGGATGGTGCAGATGCACACGCGCGCGGTGGTGTCGAGCTTGTTCGAGGTGAGCCGCTGGACGATGTATTCCTCGGAGAACTTGTAGTTGTTGTACGGCGACTCGTACTGCTGGAATTCCTTCAGCGTCTGGTCAGCGAGGTTGCCGCGGTCCACCAGGAACAGCACGCGCCGCGCACCGGCGAACTTGATCAGCCGGTAGATGAAGCTGATCGCGGTGTAGGTCTTGCCCGAGCCGGTCGCCATCTGGATCAGCGAGCGCCGATGATTTTTAGCGAGGGATTTTTCGAGATTTTTCACCGCCGTAATCTGCGCGGGCCAGAGGTCTGCTTCCTTCAGGGTCGGCATACCCATGGACAGCCGGGCGAGAAAGCTGCCCGGGGCTTCACCCGACGAAGGGATGGCGTAGTTCATCCACTCGGCGAACATCTCGGGCTTATGGAAGGCGAACACATCGCGCGAGCGAGGTGCTGGGTCCAGGCCATTGGTGAATCGCGTCTCGACGCCGGTGGACTGATAGGCGAACGGCAACGGCTTGCGCCATGCGGGCAATCCGTCGGGCAGACCCTTCACGTAGCGGTTGGACTGGGTTTCAACGCCGGAGAGCGTGACGCCCTCCTTCTTCGCTTCCAGAACACCAGCCGCCTTGCCGTCAACGTAGAGCATGTAGTCGGCGAAGCCGTGGCCCTCCTTCAGCGGAAATTCGCGGATTGCGACGCCGAGCGAAGCATGGATGTTGGCCGCTTTGGCGTCCTGCACGCGCCAGCCGGCCGCAGCGAGCAGCCGGTCGATTTCTGCGCGGGCCTCCTGCTCGCTCCCCATCCGTTTTCCCGATCGCGACGCTATCAGAACACCGAACGCGCGCGCTTGTACTCGTAGCCCCTGCGCAATCCGCCGGTGCCGAATAGTTCGAGCATCTTTTTTTGCCTGCCAATCTGGACATATCGCCGGAGCGCCACGTCCACCGCCTCGCGCATGGTGCTTACCTTGGCGAGATTCATCGCTTCCTTCACCAGCTTGCCATCAAGCACGATATTGGTCCGCACCATACGCATCCCTGAGTGTCTATGGCGCAATCTAACAACCGGGCGCCGGGAGTTCAACCGGGCCCCTCTGCCCGCCAGATTTGCCCGTGCAGCGCCGCTTCGAGTTCGGCGGCCCGATTCTCGGCGGCATTGAGGCGCGCATGGCTGATCAATCGTGTGAGCTGGGTGTTGGTGCGGCCAATGGCGCGCATCAGGCTGCGGTGGATGGCATGGTGCAGGCTGACGGTGGCGCCCGAGGCGCCGTTGTAGATTTCAAGGAAGGCCGCGCGCGGGATTTCAAGCAGACAGCAGGTCTCGCGCACGCGCGCGTTGTTGGCGCGCGGCGCGGCGTTGATCACGGCCATGAAGCCGACCAGTTCGCCCGGGCCGGCGATGGCGACGCGGCGCTCCAGCTTTTCAGTGCGGGTGAAAACTTCGAGCGCGCCGCGTACCACCAGATAGCAGCTGTCCGCCGGGCGCCCGGCGACGAAGGCCCAGGCGCCGCGCCGCAGTTCCAGGACTTTGCCGGTGGAGACCAGATCGTCCATCTCCTGCTCGTCGAAGCCTTCGAAGAAAGACAGCACCGGCAGGTACGCTCTCCAGTCGAAGGAGGCGTGGCGCGAGCGCTCCAGGCCCGCGAGCGGATCGGCGGCGGGTGCGGCCCCGGTCGCGGGCCGGTCTTCCACCGCCGGGTACGCCTTGACGCGGTCGTTGAGCACGCGCAGCTTGTCGGAGAGAGAGCGGGTGATGGCGCGCTGGACATCGAGCGCCGCGGCTTCGCGGCTGGCGACGAGCGCCCGGAAATCGTCGCGGCCGACGAACCAGGCATCGACGTTGGAATGCGCCACGACCGTGGCCGACACCACGCCGCGCTCGATCAGCGCCATCTCGCCGAACATCTCGCCGTCGGCGAACTGCGCGACGGTGAGCGAGCCGCCGCCGGGCAGCGCGACGCGCGCTTCCACCGAGCCGGTGCGGATCAGGAAACAGCCGCGCGACGCCTCGCCCTGGCGCACCAGTTCGGCGCCCTTCATGAAGGATACCTGCCGCGCGACGGCGAGCAATTGCGCAAACGGGTTTTCCGCGGTCGTCACTTATCTCCCCCGGAGAGGAGTCTACTCGGGGTAAACTCCGGCGCAACCAATGGCCTGCGATCTGCTCATCAAGAACGGCCTGCTGATCGACGGCACCGGGGCGCCGGCGAGGCGCGCCGACGTTGGGATTTCGAATGGAAAAATTCTTTCTGTTCAAGAGAAAATTCAGGAAAAGGCCAACAGGACGATCGATGCGTCCGGCCTCGCGGTGGCGCCCGGTTTCATCGACCCCCACACCCACTACGACGCGCAGATCTGCTGGGACGGCGCACTGACGCCCTCCTCCTGGCACGGCGTGACCTCGGTGGTGATGGGCAACTGCGGCGTCGGCATCGCGCCCTGCCGGCCCGAGACGCGCGAGATCGCGATGCGCGACCTGGTGAACGTCGAGGCGATCCCCTTCGAGGTGCTCAACCAGGGCATCACCTGGGACTGGGAGAGTTTTCCGGAGTTCATGGACGCCGCGGCGGCACGCAAGCCCGCGCTCAACCTCGCCTTCCTCGCGCCGCTGACGCCCTTTCGCCACTACGTCATGGGCGAAGCCTCGATGGAGCGTGCTGCCTCTGTCGTTGAAATGAATGAAATAAAAAAGATACTGGGAGAAGCCATTGATGCCGGCGCCTTCGGCTTCTCCAGCACGCTGCTGATCCAGCACATGGGCTACGCCGGCCGGCCGCTCGCCTGCCGCAACGCGAGCCGCGAGGAGCTGAAGGCCTATTGCAATGCGTTGAAGGAGCGCGGCAAAGGCGCGATCGAGATCGCGATGACCAAGCAGATCGGCGTCATGGAAGACCCGGAGCTGGAGCTGCTCGATTTCATGCTCACCGAGAGCGCGCGGCCGATCACCTTCATCGCGATGTTCGACCGCGACGACATTTCCGAGGCGGTGCGCACCTCGCTCGCCAAGGCCGCGCCGATGATCGCGCGCGGCGCACGGCCGCAAACCTCTCCCCTGCCGCTCACGCGCGAAATCAACATGCGCAATCCGTTCTCCTTCGCCGCCTTCCCGTCCTGGAAGCGCGTGTTCGAGGACAAGTCCAAGGCCGCGCAGGCTGCCGTTTATCGGGATGTCGCTTTTAGAAATCAGTTCAGGGAAGAATTGAAGCGCCCGGCGGCATTCGGCAACTGGGAACGCATTACCGTGCATGAAGTCAGATCCGTAAAATTAAAAAAATGGGAAGGAAAGACAGTCGCCGAAGTCGCCGCGGCCGAGGGCAAGGACGGCGTCGATGCTTTCCTCGATATCACGCTCGCCGACGACCTGGAGAACGAGTTCACGATGGTCTCTTTCAACAACCGCGTCGACCGGATGGCCGAGATCCTCAACAACCCGGCCATTCTGCTCGGCCTGGGCGATGGCGGCGCGCACCTCGACATGCTCTGCGACGCCGGCTACCCGACCTACGTGCTCGGCACCTGGGTGCGCGAGCGCAAGGTGCTGACACTGGAGCACGCGGTGCAGCGGATGACTTCCGACCCCGCGGATTTTTTCGGCATCAGGGACCGCGGCCGGCTCGCACCAGGCCTCGCCGCCGACGTCGCAATTTTCGATCCCGCAACGGTCGGCTCGATGGGGCGTCCGGAACGGCGCTACGACCTGCCCGGCGGCGCGAAACGCATGGTGATGCGCTCGCAGGGCATCGAATACACGATCGTGAACGGCACGGTGACATGGGAAAACGGCAAATTGACCGGAGCTGCTTCAGGAAAGGTCCTCAGATCATGAAGAACTTTTTGAAGTTGTTATTCACCTGCATGGCACTTTGCCTGGGGAGCGCCCAAGCCCAGTACCCAAACCGCCCGATCAAGTTCGTCATGGCCTACCCGCCGGCCGGCAGTTCGGACGTGCTTGCGCGGCCGATCGCCAACGAGATGACCAAGGGCCTCGGCCAGCCGGTGCTGCTCGAGTACAAGCCCGGCGCCGGCTCCACCATCGCCGCGGACTACACCGCCAAGTCGCCGCCCGACGGCTACACCGTCGTGCTGCTGCTGACGGCGCACGCAGTCAACGCAACGCTGATGCCCAAGCTGCCCTACGACACGCTCAAGGACTTCACGCCGATTACGCTTGCCGCGGTTGCGCCGCTGGTGGTCGAGGTGCACGCGCAGTCGCCGATCACCACGCTGCGCGAGCTGATCGAGGCCGCGAAATCCAACAAGGGCAAGCTCAATTACGCCTCCGCCGGTCCCGGCAACACCAGCCACCTCGCCGTCGAATTTTTCAAGATGACGGTCGGCGTCGACATGACGCACGTTCCCTACAAGGGCAGCGGCCCGGCGATCATCGCGATCCTTGGCCGCGAAGTCGATCTGATGTTCGATGCCATCGGCTCGTCGCTGGCGCAGATCCAGGCGGGCAAGTTCCGCGCCATCGCGGTGACGAGCGCAACGCGCGCCGCTGTCCTGCCCAACGTGCCGACGGTCCAGGAGGCGGGAGTGCCGGGATTCGACGTCTCGGTGTGGTACGGAGTGTTCGCGGCCGCCGGCACGCCGCAGCCGATCGTGCAGAAGTTGAACGCCGAGTTCATCCGCGCGATGAACGTGCCCGAGGTGAAGAAGCAGATCGAGGCGTCCGGCTATCAGGTGGTCGGCTCGACACCCGCGGAGCTCGACGCGCACGTCCGCGCCGAGATCCCCCGCTGGGCGAGGGTCGTCAAAGCCGCAGGCGTTACTGCGCAATAGCCGCTGGCGTCACCGCGCAATAGGCGCCCTCAGACGGCAGCCAGCAAGGCGGCCCTTCACACCAGTCCCGCGTCCTTCAGCTCGTCCTTGACCCACGCATACACGATCGGCGCCGCGACCACGCCGGGCAGACCGAACACCGCCTCCATCAGAACCATCGCGGTCAGGAGTTCCCAGGCCGAGGCCTTGATCTGGCTGCCGACGATGCGCGCGTTGAGGAAGTATTCGAGCTTGTGCACGACCACCAGGAACACGAGCGAGGCAGCGGCGGCGTGCGGCGAATGGGCCAGGCTGACGACAACGATGACGGCGTTCGAGATCAGGTTGCCGATCACCGGCAGCAGACCGGCGATGAAAGTGACCGCGATCAGCGTCTTGGTGAGCGGCAGGTGCACGCCGAACAGCGGCAGCGCCACGGCCAGATAGAGCGCAGTGAAGATCGTGTTCAAGAGCGAGATCCTGACCTGCGCGAAGACGATGCGGCGAAAAGCGTCGGCGATGCGTTGCAAACGCCCGGCGAGCGCAGCGCCGAGCGGACCGAGCGGGTCGCCGGCAACCGCCTCATGGGTGGCGACCATCGCGCCGACGATCATCCCGACCAGGACATGCGCCAGCGCCAGGCCGGCCTCCTTGCCCATTGCGCCGAGTTCGGCGGCGTGCTGGCGCAGCCAGTCGGCGGTCGCGGCCTGCAGTTCGCCGGCGGCGCCCTCCCCGGCCGCAGGCAGGTGTTCGAGCAGCCACACCGGCAGCGAAGCGCGCGCGCCCTCGATGATCTGCGCCATTCTGCCGAACAGGTTGGCGAGGCTGCCGGCATCGCTGCGCAGAAACGCCAACGCGCCGAACGCAGCCGCGGCGGATGCACCGACCACGACCGCTGCAAGCAGCCCGACGGCGATCAGCTTGCCGCGCGCGCTCGAAATCCGCCGCTGCAGGGTCGGCGCCAATAGACGCACGAGCTCGTGCACCAGCAGGCCTGCCAGCAGCCCCGGCAGGAGGTGCCGTTCGAGGACGAGGACGAGCGCCGCGGCGGCGAGGAGCCAGGCGATGTGGCGCATTCGGTCGGAGGTCGGATTCATGGGCAGCCTGATGAATTGGCGGCGGTCATATTGATCACACGCCTCAGGCGCCGATGCCGAGCACGGCCTTGACTCCGTCGAGCAGCTTCGCGCGCTCGAAAGGCTTGGTGATGTAGCCGTCGGCGCCGCCCGCGATGCCGCGCATCACGCCCTCGCGCGTCGCTTCCGCCGTCAGCATGATCACGGGCACTGCCTTCAGGGCCGGATGGGCTTTCAGGCGCTGCAGGATGTCGAAGCCGTTCACGTCCGGCAGCATCACGTCGAGGATGATCAGGTCGGGCAGCGGCGCCTTGCGCAGACCGGCGAGCACCTGGTCGCGGTTCGCCGCGGCCTCGACCTCGAAGCCCGCGCCGACCAGCAGACGCGCGACGAGTTCCGACATGTCCGGATCGTCTTCCACCACGAACGCTTTCCACTTCGCCCCGCCAGAGGGGTTCCTGGCCTTGACCGCCCGGCGAGCGATGCTGACGTAGTAACCGGTGCGCTCGAGTTGCGGCGCACCGCTCTCGGCCTCTCGTCCGGCGCTCGCGCGGGCGCCCGCCGAGGGCTCGGCGGCGCCCCCAGCCGCAGCGAAAAACGCGCTGAAGTCCAGGCCATCGGCCTCGGCGATGGTCGGCTGGCGCACCAGGCCCTGGGCGATCAATGCGCGCACCAGATTGCGCAGAGCCTCGGACGGGATGTGCGGCGCTTTCTGCTCCAGGTCGCCGATGGTCGCCTTGCCGTCCATCAGCACCAGCAGCGCGAGCGCTTCGGCCGGAAGCATCGTCGCGCCGCCGCGAATCTGCGCCGTACCGTGCTCTGTCAGCACGAATACATCGAGCGGATAGATGGCGATGTTGGCGCGGTTTTCGCTGGAGAATACCGAGATGAAGCCGTCATTGGCCATGCCGAGCGCCCTCCGGGGAGCCGTGTACACTGCCTTCCAAGCAACAGAATAATGCAAACCACGCGCGAAGTCAGGCCGGACCGACTGCTCGAGGTCGTCGCGGCGGTCGCCAGGGAAGCGCGCCCGCACGTCGAACCGCACGTCACGCTCGACAGTTCGCTGGAAAGAGAGCTGGGCCTGGACAGCCTCGCGCGCGTGGAGCTTGTCCTGCGCCTGGAGAAGGAGTTCGGCGCCGCCCTGCCCGAGCAGGCGCTGGCGACCAGCGAAACGCCGCGCGACCTGCTGCGCTTCCTGCTTTCCTCGGCCGGCCACGCGCCGCAGGCCGCGGATCGCAGCGTGGCGAGCCTCGTGCAGACCGAAGGCGTGCGCGCGCCCACCGACGCGCAGGCACGCACGCTCACCGAGGCGCTCGAATATCACGTCGAGCGCCAGCCGGACCGGTTGACGGTGTTCATGTACGAAGAGCAGCAGGAATTCCCGCTCAGCTACCGCGCGTTGTGGGACGGCGCGACGGGCTACGCGGCGCGGCTCACGCAGGCGGGGCTGCAGCACGGGCAGATGGTGGCGATCATGCTGCCGACCTGCAAGGAGTACCTTTATTCCTTCTACGGCGTGCTGCTCGCGGGCGGCGTGCCGGTGCCGCTGTATCCGCCGGCGCGGCTGACCACCATCGAAGACCACATGAAGCGCCACGTGGGAATACTCAAGAGCGCCGGCGCAACGATCATGATCACGATCCCGGAGGCTAAGCCGCTGGCGTACCTCCTGCGCGCGCAGGTGGAATCCCTGAATTTGATTCTGGTTGCCGATGAATTGAATTCTTCTTCGGGAAAAAACTTCAAGCCGATGCATGGCAAGCCCGGCGAAACGGGCTTCCTGCAGTACACCTCCGGCAGCACCGGCAGTCCCAAGGGCGTGGTGCTGTCGCACGCCAACCTGATGGCCAACGTGCGCGCCATGGGCGCGGCGGTGAGCGCCAATCCCGCGGACGTGTTCGTGAGCTGGCTGCCGCTGTACCACGATCTGGGTCTCATCGGCGCCAACTTTGCATCGCTCGTGCTCGGCTTTCCGACCGTGCTGATGTCGCCGCTCGCGTTCCTGTCGCGGCCGGTGAGCTGGATGCGCGCCATCCACCGCCATCGCGGCACCATGTCCGGCGGTCCCAACTTTTCCTTCGAACTCTGCCTGCGCCGCATCGCGGACGAGGACATGGAGGGAATCGACCTGTCCTCGTGGCGCTTTGCCTTCAATGCCGCCGAGCCGGTGAGCCCGGAAACCATCGTCGAATTCGAGAAGCGCTTCGGCAGGTACGGGCTGCGCAAGAACTGCCTCTCGCCCTCCTACGGATTGGCCGAGTCCTCGGTGGGCGTGGCGATCACCGTGCCGGGCACGCCCTGGCGCGCCGACCGCCTCGAGCGCGAGCGCTTTACGCGCAGCGGAGAGGCCGTCGAGGCGCCGGCCGGCGATCCATCGCCGCTGATCGTGATCGGCTGCGGCACGCCCATCCCGGGCCACGACATCCGCGTGGTGGATGCCGTGGGGCTGGAATTGCCCGACCGGCAGGAAGGCCACCTGCAGTTCCGCGGCCCCTCCTCGACCTCGGGCTACTACCGCAATCCAGAGGCGACGAAGACGTTGTTCGCGGGCGAATGGCTCAACACCGGCGACCGGGCCTACCTCTCGGAGGGCACGCTGTTCCTCACCGGCCGCGAAAAAGACATCATCATCCGCGGCGGCCGCAACATCAGCCCCTACGAGCTGGAGCAGGCGGTGGGCGACCTCGCGGGCGTCCGACGCGGCTGCGTCGCCGTGTTCGGCAGCAAGGACGCGGCCAGCGGCACCGAGCGCGTGGTGGTACTGGCCGAGATGCGCGACAAGGACGCATCGCGCGACGAAGACCTCAAGCGCATGATCAACGAACTGGCGGTAGGCCTGATCGGTGCGCCGGCGGACGACATCGTGTTGGCGCCGCCGGGCACCGTGCCCAAGACTTCCAGCGGCAAGATCCGCCGCGTCGCGGCGCGCGAGTTCTACGAGCGCGGCCCGTCCGCGGCGAAGTCACAGGCGGTGTGGCTGCAGTTCGCGCGCTTGATGCTCGCCGGCGCCGCGCCGCAGCTGCGCCGCGGCCTGCGCACGCTGGGCGGCGCACTGTTCGCGCTGCGCGCCTATCTGGTTTTTGCCATCGTTATGCCCTTTGCTTTCCTGGGCTCCCTGTGCTTGCCCGTCAAAGGCAGCTGGAATGCCGGCAGAATTGTCGCGAAATGGTTTTTGATCCTGTCCGACATTCCCGTCGCCGTCGAAGGAACAGAAAATCTCGAGATAAAAACGCCCGTTGTCCTGGCGGTGAATCACACCAGCTATCTCGACGCGCTGGTCCTGCTATCGATCCTCGAGTACCGCGGTTACGCCTTCGTCGCCAAGCGCGAGTTCCAGGACAATTTCCTCATGCGCGCGCTGCTCTCGGGCTTCGGCACGCAGTTCATCGAGCGCTTCGACGTCGCGAAAAGCGCGGAGCACGCGGGCGAGCTCGCCCAAGCCGCGAAGCGCGGCATCTCGCTGATCGTGTTTCCGGAAGGCACCCTCAAGCGCAATACGGGGCTCATGGACTTCCGCACCGGTGCCTTCCAGGCCGCGGCGCAGGCCGGCATCCCGGTGGTTCCGGTCGCGCTGCGCGGCATCCGCTCGGTTCTGCGCGACGGCACCTGGTACCTGCGCCGTGCCGCTGTGTCGGTCACGATTGGCGCGCCTATCGCGCCTGAAGGCACCGACTGGGCCGCGGCGGTAAAGCTGCGCGACGCGGTGCGCGCCGAGATCCTCAGGTCCTGCGGCGAGCCGGACCTCGCGGAAAATAGGGGTCAGAGCCCGATTTCAGGCGACCAGGCCTAGCACCGCCAGGCCCCCGGCGGCGAGCAGCAGCCAGGTGGCGGAAGTGCCGACAACGCGCGCCTTGAAAATGTCCGAATAAAGTCCCCAGGCGTGCACGATCCGGGCCGCCAGCAGTACGGCACCGAAGGTGTACACGAGCCAGGGCTTGGCGCCCAGTCCTTCGATCAACCCCATAAGTGCAAGCGCGAGCGGCACGTACTCGATGAAGTTCCCCTGGGCACGCATGGCGCAGCCCAGCTCCGGGTCGCCGCCGTCGAAAAAATTGATCTTCTTTCGCGCCCGCAGGACCGTGACGCGGATGCTGATGCCGACGAGCATCAGCGCCAGCAGCGCGACGAATACAGCGGTAATCGGAATTGGAATCGTGTGCATGACTTTCCTCCCCGGGAAAACACCCAGTCTAGCGCTTAAAGTCGCCCTTTTCGAGCAGCCACGATATGCCGAATCCGAAGGCAAGGCCCCAGAACGCGGCGCCGATGTTGAAGACCGGCACATCGGCCACCGTCACCAGGAAGGTCACCAGCGCGCCGAGCGTGAACTTGCCGCCGCCAAAGGAGGCGCTGAACGCGGTTTGCAGCACGCGCAGCATCGCCAGGCCGCCCAGCGCGGCGATGAACGCGGGCGGCGTCGAGAGCAGCAGGCGCACGAACAGCGGCGACAGCAGCCCGAAGGCGAGCGCGAGCAGGCCGACGACGATGCCCGCGGTGTAGTGCCGGTGCTTCTCGCCCGAGGACGAAATGATGGCGTTCACCGGGCCGGTGAGGCAGGTGGACACCGAACCCACGAAAGCGGTCAGCATCGAGCCCGCGCCGCAGGCGACCGCGATGGCGTCGATCGGCGGCTTGTGGCCCGCTGCGCTCAGCACCGCGAAGCCCTGCCCGTTCTGCACCACCAGCACGGTGATCGCGAGCGGCACCACCAGCTCCACCATCGCCCGCCAGGAAAACG
>Ga0315281_10004764_pt1 | contig 19627 bp, 19 predicted proteins | sample YL17G07_0_MG_FD_204540 | JGI IMG/M metagenome (GOLD analysis project Ga0315281, IMG submission 204540) | Sediment microbial communities from Yellowstone Lake, YNP, Wyoming, USA - YL17G07_0 | ecosystem: Environmental > Aquatic > Freshwater > Lake > Sediment | place: USA: Wyoming | collected... | reverse complement strand
TGCAAACATGTAAACGAGCCTAACAGCCGCCATGTTAAGCGACCTCATGAACCTGCAACTAAACCAAGCGCACGGAATAGAAATGTCCTGTTCTTGGGCGTTGCATAGAAATGTTTGTTTTTGATGAGCCGTTGTTCGGATGTCTGATCGGGGCCTTTTGAAGGCAGCTGTGCTTTCGCCCATTCTAATGTGCGGCATCCCACTCATTCATGTTCTGCTTCCGGCCTCTCCTGCGCCTGTAGCTATCCAACAGAATCTTGTCGAGAGCGGAGATTTCTCCCAAGGGCTGGAGCACTGGACTCCAAGTGTGGCGCCACATGACTGTGCTCCGTACCCTTCAATCAGTGATTATGAGTATTCCTGCCCGAGATCTTCAACGGGGTGGCACCAACCCAAACAAAGGTGACACTCACCCAGACTCTCGTAACTGAGGAGGTCAAATTCGCCGGTGTTGTGGGCGCCTACCTACAGATGTCGTAAGAAGCTTTATTTATCGTTCCGATGATCGTTTAACGAGATGATGAACGATGACGACGGTGACCGTTTCCTCGAAGTTCCAAGTAGTGATACCGGAGGATGTCAGATCAAGGTTGAAGCTTCAACCAGGCCAGAAGGTGATCGTGATCGAGAAGGATGGGGTCGTCCACATGATTCCTCTGAAGCCTGTTAAGGAGATGCGCGGAATCGCGAAAGGCATTACATCCCAGAACGTTCGCGAAGAGTTTGACAGGGTTTGAAGCTCATCGACTCGTACGGTTGGATTGAATACTTCGGAGACGGGCCACTTGCCAACAAGTACGCCCCTCACGTTGAGGGCGCCAACGCGAACAACACAGTCACACCCACCATCGTGGTCTACGAAGTCTACAAGAGACTGAAGAAGGAAAGAGGACAACAAGCGGCTCTAGAGGCCTATGCTCAGATGACCAGAACAACGATTCTTCCCTTGGACGAGGGAGGAGCACTGAGCGCAGCAGACATCGGTCTTGAGAAAGACTTGGCCATGGCAGATGCGATTGTCTACTCAGTAGCGCGAACTCACAAAGCCGAGCTCATCACTAGCGACCGACACTTGAAGGGCCTGGAAGGCGTGATGTTCATAGAATGAGCGCACCGGCGGGGCTTGAGCCCTCAGCAGTCCCCGCCCCCGCGCTTCTTGACAAATCACTCACACTCATCAGATTCAGGCAGAATTCCCCTTTCACGTGTGAGGAGACAGAGTGCAGAATTCGCGCTGACCAATCTCTCATGGACGAAGAGATTGGACAATACTTGCGATCTGTTGATATGTCGCAGTGCCCTTCGTACGAGCGAAGAATGTGGTATTCTGCGGCGGTGAGAGAGTTTGAAGAGCGTTTTTTGGGCTTGGCGACGCACGCCGGAGTTACTAGCTGCGGAGATCGACCGTCGACGGAAGCAAGTTAGTCGGTGACGCAATCCGTTTCCGACTTTCGTTTCTCTATTGCAGGCGCTGTCTAGCGGATCGTTCATGAATCATAGGGACACCTATAAGCTGGGCCTGCGATACTAATCCATGTCGGATCGAGTTTTTTTGTGTAGTTGCCGTAAATGCGGCACCAACTTTCAATTTACGGGAACATACAAGAAGTTCAATGAGTTCATGGACTCAAAGAACTTCACCTGTTCCAACGGCCACAAAGAGGAAAGCTCACCGCGAGCGTTTCTTCAGATTTTAGAGACGAGTGAACCGCAGCCCACGCAAGATTGGAAACCGATTGAAGGCCGGAACTACGTTAACGTACTCGACTATCAGACAGCTCGGATAAACGGCATGCAGATAGATCACATCGGTTCAGGTGTCTACATCGATCGGAAGACGGGCAAGAAGTACGATTACGAGGAAGATGCGAAAGGACAGCGACACTACTTCGAAGTACCAGCGTGAGCTCGCCCCGGCGCATAATTCATTGAAATAAGCGCAGCTATATGGCTGCGAATCAAAAAAAAATAGGTTTTAGAAATGGGGTAACTGGGAGGAAAGCCTCCCAGGTTTCTATTGGACGACTTCGCCTGTTGCGAATCTCGGACCAACAGAGTTGATCTTGACCTTCACGTGGTCGCCAGGTTTGGTTTGTGGAACAAAGACTACGAAGCCCTCAATCCGAGCTACTCCGTCACCACGACGACTAGTCTCTTTGATATCAAGCTCATACTCCTTACCTTCCTCAACTGGCTTCTTGAAGGAGCCTTCAAAGCTCATGCGTTTCACCTCGTTCGTTTCGTTCAGCTAGTTCTTCGGGAGAAAACTTAGACGCCGACACGGATGGTTACGGTAGGACGCTTGGCTTCAGCCCGTATACCTAACTTGTATGCTCAGGCACTACGGCGCTATTAATAACACTGCCTATTCAGCATTAGAGCCGATCCAAACTAGAAGCGGGAACCCACTGCGAGTTGCGGCCCAGCCGAAGCGCTCTAATCTTTGCTTCTCCCTCTAATCGGCTGATTGAATGAGGGCGAAAGATGCGAATCGGAAAATCTGAGGATGCAAAAAGCGTTGTAAGAAAGTATTTCCTCGGCACTAGGACGTTTCATGGGAAGATTACTTCTCTGTCCGTCGAGGAGGAGACCGAGGGTCCTGACGCCAAGGGTTCTTGGAAGGTTAAAGGAACTTACCTCACGGAGGCGGGCGTAAGAGCACAGTTTGTGGCTACCGTGTCGTCGCGTGGAGAGGTGCTGGCGACCACTTCAAGTTCAACCAAACCGAAACCGCCTTGGCGCTAGGTATCCTGAAATGCGAGCCCGACAATACGTTCAACAGTGATGTGGGAGAGAGTAGTTTGAAACACAAGTTAAGCAACGTAGACTACACGATGCGAAAACGACAGAAGAAAAAGCAAGGCATGAGAAAACGCACGAAGTCAAGCAGAAATCCTAGCTGATTCAGACACCGGCGACTCGTACCACGAACGACCCAGCTGGCCTACTCCTCTGAGATGAGGGCCGCCAGGAGGCGGAACACGCATCACTCTGACATTTGCCTTGAACTTTTGTTACAGCACCTGAAACTTTCGAATTCAACTTGGGTTTTGAGCGATTGGAAACCCTTTTCTCTTTGACGGACTCTTTCGCACGTTCATGATCGACGATCCCGAACCGATTGCGTCGTCACTGAGATCAGTGCCGGGAATCAAGGATGTCGATATTGTGCAGTTTCCGTCGGGAAAGGAACTCTGGATAGTCCTGAAAGACCCAGTCAATGTCGACAAGCTTCACAAGATCTCTGAAAGCTTGGGCTACACGGTCGCCAAACGCGGCTCGTTGATCTCTAAGCTTCCTCGCAGTCTGGCTGAGATGATCTGGGATGGAGTCACATACGTCATCATCAGACATACGCATGTCCCTGGCAAACAAGCATCCGCTGCTCGCGTCATGAAAGACCTAGTAACTGGAGACACGATCTACCATACTATCGACAGTGACGGACTCAAGATCCTGCAAGAATATCTGAAGTCTTGATGCGCGACGAATTGACACTTGTTAGGTACTTCTGGCCATTGCTCTCCTATTGTCGCGGGTAGCGGCTTAGTATCGTGGTTCTGTTGGCAGTCTTCCGAGACAGCACACATTCTACTTCTTGACGTACGCTACGTAGAGAACTGCGAGGAGAATTCCTATGAAGATCCCGAATCCTACAATAGAGATGCCGACTACCGAAAACGGAAATCCGGCATTAAGGAATTCGGCCACCTTGAAGTGATCAATGATAAGGTATGGCAAATGACTGTACTCCTGCATCGTTTCTCCGATCAATATTATGGCCGACGCAAGAAGGCCTACAGTCGTTGACACCACGACGCCAAGCTTTGAGAAAGGACCCCGTTGCTCTGTCTTCATCAACCACATGCCGGCCAGGAAGAGACATCCGACGAGAACCAACTTTGTGGCGAAGATGTTAGGTAGCAAGCACTGAGCATCAGCAATGACTTGGTACGTTGTGAACAAGCCAGTGATTGCAGCGAACATTCTAGGGACGTTTCCGCCCAGAGTCCAAAGATACCACGCGCCTGCAAGCGCCTGAGGAACAAGGAATGCAACTCCAGCTACAACTCCTTGCCGGAGAAGGTTGGTATTGATGTTGGCGTCTCCTCGTTTCAGGTAGATCCCTAACGCCGCGGCCGCACAAAGAACGAAACCTGCTGTGGAGATTGATGCGAAAACTGTATGAGCGTAAAGTGGCGGCAGACTTGGATTCGCGTACAACAGCATCGTCTCAACCGCGTTCCCCGTCATTCCAACCGGTTGATTTGTGAATGCGATTATGGTCCTGAAGTTGAGCGGGATAAGCGAGGAAGTCAAAGCCATGAAGAAACCCACGGCCAAGTGAAGGCTAGCCCTGATCCTGTCGAAAGTGTACCAGTAGATCGCGATCATGAGGAAGTTCGACAAGATCATTGCCGCCACAAATGCGAATGGCCACCACAGTAGTATGCCGAGGGATTTCGTGAAGCCGGGCCAGAGCGCAAATAGTTCGACAGTTACTGCGGTCCCAAGCGAGCCGATCGTGGCATAGATTAGTACGATCGCCTTCGAGACCGCTCTGCTCGAGTCAACGTAGACTCTCGCACTTCGCGTTCGACCGATTAGCTCGAATCCGAACGCAAGCCATGAGAAACCTAGCACGAGACTCGCGCCGAGAATATGAGTGAACATTGTGAATGCGAAGAGAGTCAATGCAGAGTCTACAGGTGTCATCTACGTTTCACCCCTTGTAGACCAGCATGTAGACGGTATATGATATCCCGAGAATCGCCAAGGCAAGCATCCCAGCAACTGCTGCCACGACAGCGGGCGTGATTGCGAAGGTCGGCGATAGAATGTCACTGGCTTTAACCAAACCATAGATAACCCATGGCTGCCTTCCCTCCTCTTTGACATACCAGCCGAGAATGTTAACCACAATCGCGAGAAATGTGTTGAGAATGGCGAGTGAGAGCCAGGTCCTTGAGATCGTCTTGCCCCTAATCACTTTCAGAGCGATAACTAGTGCGATCAGACCCATCACTACGGCGAGGCCGATCTTCGAGAACCATTGAATGTACAGCAGTGGATGCTGAAAATCAATTGGATACTCTATGAGGCCCTTTATTGGCGTGTTCCAGTCGCCGTATGCCATTAGGTTCGGGAACCCAGATGGAATTGTCTCGTATGCACCCTCAAGTGCAGCTAGTGTTGCTGGAGTGTACTTCGCGAGAAGCTTGCCTTGTTGATCCCCAAGAAAGGCGATGACGGGAATTGGAACTGCAAATGCCAAGCTCGCTAGTTTGAAAGCTGCCCAGTTAGTCTGCTCGCTGCCGACTCCCCGGAGTAGTCGGTAAGCGTACACACCCATTACTATCCCGAAGGCGTAGACCCATCCACCTAGTATAGCATGAGCGCAGGTAATCACGGATGCTTCGTTCAGGAAAGAGCGCACCACATCCACTTGCAGCTGCCCGTTCACAACGGAGGCGCCAAGCATCGGATACTGCATGAAAACATTCACACTCGTGATGAGGAACCCAGAGATGCTCGAGCCCAGCGCGACACCTATGCCAATTGCGACATGTGTCCATGTGCCTCCAAGCTTGCTCCAAGATACCCAATACAGAACAATCAGGGTGACCTCCGCCAAAAACGCAAAGACCTCTAGGAAGAACGGGTAGAAGAGGTACAAGCCTCCAAGCCTGATGAACTCAGGCCAGACGGTGAAGAGCCCGAATTCCATCAGTGTTCCAGTGGCCGCTCCTGTTCCGAAAAGGATCACCAATGCCTTCGTCCAGTTGAACGCCAATCTCTTGTAGTGCTCGTCACGCCTCGTAATCCACAAAGACTCCGAGGCGACAATCAGCCATGGAATCCCAAGTGCGAAGCCAAGAAGTACGCCGTGTCCATAAATACCAAATGCTGAGAGAAACCTCGCAAGATGGAAGCCGGCCTGATCATACAAGAGGCTAGTCACAAGCTCCGTGAACTCACGGCATTTGCGAATCTTGCTGAGGGTCTATAAATGTCTTGATTCGATTCCCTCGGAAGCGCGACACGACGCTGAACCCTTGTTGGTGCTCACCGAGTGTTTCCGTTTTAGGCGACGATCCAAGCTGCTCTTGTTCCGTTAGGAACGACACTCCATGAGAGTAGGTTCGCTGGCTATTCAGAGCATTATCCTGCGTTCAGGATATGCGACGGTCGCTCTCTTGATTATGAATGAGCTCTCAAGATCCTCGCTCATTCGCTTGGCAAGATTGATCGGGATCGCCAGTGAGAGGTGGTCCGGAGGGAACCACGAGTTACCTGTGGGGTCACAGGGACCCACAAAGACAGCGTCGCCTGGGGCGTTCTCAACCATTCCTGCGGCATAGCTTACGAAAGAGGCGCAAGAAGCTCCCTGAGGGACAAGGATTTCGCGGAACGGATCCCGGCTCCTGAAATGGACCAACGAGCACAGGTTTCTGATCTGTTCCGCAATGCCGAAGCAGAGTACCGATCTGACTCCTGGATCCTCGTTCACCAAATCGGCACAGGGCCGGATGACAATGTATTTGCCGGGAGGCGTTATCTTACCCATAAGCTTCCGATTTTCCTCGACGAGATCTGGGCTCGCCCTCAGAAACTCAGCGGCACCATTTCGGAAACCCTTCCATCCGGTTGACACGAAGTACTTGATGCCTGGATTGAACTCGATGAAGCCCAACTGCGCCAAGCCGCCTGCACAGCATTTCTCGCGCATGTCAGCCGCGACATAGATCGGGGGCATCTTCTCATGCACTGCAAGCGTGAAGATGGCTCTGGCTATGCAAGAAAACACTGAGGTCGAGGGAGCAACTCCTTCAGGAATGTTCTCCGAGCCGTAAACACACAGCGGTCTGATCTTCAACCTGCCCGCCTGAGTCAGCTTATTGCCTATCTCGCTGACTGATAGCCCCGTCATCAATCATCGCCTCTCAATCGAGTTGACGAAGAGATAAGGAGAGAAGTAGGAAGCTGCATCGTCGTTTCGCTGAGCCTTTCTTAGGGCTGACCCTAGGTTGCACATCCTGTGTGGCACATCGACTCTAACCGGTCGTAGTAAGGACACCTTAAACGACAGAACGCAACCAGAGGCGTAGAAGCAGATTTGATGGACTTCAAGAAAGTCAGGTCTATCGCGATTTTCATTTTCCCAAACGTCGATGAATTTGACTTCGTAGGGGTCTACGAGGTACTTGGCAACGCGAACAGAATGATAGAAGAGGGAAGACTACAGCTCGACGAACCTTTGCACGTTGATGTGCTCGCCACAGAGTCACCAATCTCGTGCAGAAATGGACTGAAGGTCGTGCCGCATAAGGTCTCGTCTGATTTCACCCTGTACGATGCGCTGATAGTTCCGGGTGGAGGAGGCATTCGACCGCTCATGAAGAACGCGAGCCTCCTGCAGAAACTGCGTCAATTCGCGAATGATCATCCAATTTGTTCGGTCTGCACAGGATCTCTCCTTCTAGGAGCAGCAGGGATACTCAAGGGGAAGAAGGCGTTGACTCATCACTGGTATCTTAACGAGCTTCGAACATACGCTGAACCTGTGACAGGGCGAGTCCACGTTGAAGATGGCGTGGTCACTAGTGCTGGGATTTCCTCCTCGGTCGACCTAGGCCTCAAACTCCTAGAACTGATCTACGATGCGACCACAGCCCGCAAAGTCGCCGAGAGGCTGGAACTTCCCTCAGGATACTACGAATGAACAGGCCTTCCATGCATGGCTGATGGATCGTCCTTCTCGCTCGCTATGCTCGCCCGAATCGGGTCCTTATGTGTTCGTCATCTTCTTTCCGCGCTTGAGCACTTCGGTTGGTAATGACTTCAGGCCAGCTTGAGTCATCTTACCTTCGCGGAGCATTCTCAGAGCGCGACGCTTGTTACTCTCTGACCAGCTGCTCTCCTGACGGCGCGGCGTGAAACGTAGCAGATACCTCTCTACATCCATTCGCTTGATCCGCCCATCGATCCAGCCATAGCAGAGAGCTTCCTCCACCGCTTCATCGTAATCGATTGAGGGTTTTCTGCTCAGCTTCTTGTAGAAGACCAACCAGATACCTCTCTTGCTCCTGTGATGCTTGGACAACCAGCTTCGCCATGATCTTCGAGAAGTAACGTACAGCGTCTGGTTGATGTTCATGAATCGCCCTCACAGAACGTGCCGTACGCACAGATCGACTGAAGTGATGTTTCGCATGTTACTCAGATGGCTTCGTTTGTTGCCAAATATGAGACTTGAGTCCATCCATTCTTCACGGTGTGGGATGACCAATTGCCTGCAGGTTACAATGTCAAAGAGCCCAGCCTAAAATCCCAGCGACTTGATTCTTACCGCGTTCACGGAGAGTGTATCTGTGGCTTCTAAGGTGACATACGTTACCCTATCCGCCGATGAGAGAATAGACTCACAGTACGAGGCTGCGCTCGAACGCTTTCGGCAAGATCTGGACGAATACTACCCAATGTACATTGACGGCGAAGAGGTTCGGTCCGATGACGGCGAGTTCGAGCACAGAAGCCCGATCGACACCTCGATAGTCGTGGGACATTTCCAGAAGGGCACGGGAGAACATGCAAGGCTCGCAATCGAGGCTGCCAAGAGCTCGCTCGAAACCTGGAGCAACATGCCTTGGCAGGAACGCGTACGAATAATGCGTCGAGCAGCGGACCTAATTGATCAGCGAAAATTCGAGACCGCCGCCGCGATCACATACGAAGCCGGCAAGACGAGACTGGAGGCATTGGCTGAAACCTCCGAGGCCGTCGACGTGATACGATACTACGCGGACATCATGGAAGAGAACAGCGGCTACACGAGGAAGCTGGGTCCAGGCGCTCCAGGCGAGGATAGCAGAATGGTCTCGAAGCCTCATGGTGTATGGGTGGTTATCTCACCGTTCAATTTCCCGTTCATGCTCGCCAACGGTATGGTCCTCGGAGCCCTAATCACAGGCAACGCCGTCGTCCTCAAGCCTACAAGCGAAGCGCCTCTTACGGGGTTAATGCTCTACAGGATCTACCGTGACGCTGGCGTGCCCAAGGGAGCAATGAACTATGTCACTGGCCCTGGCGCAGAGTTCGAAGAAGAGTTCACGTCCAACCCGAATGTTGCGGGAATCGCATTCACGGGATCCCGTGACGTGGGAATGAGGCTCTACCGCAGGTTTCTCGGCAGCCAGCCCTACCCGAAGCCCGTCGTGCTCGAGATGGGCAGCAAGAACCCGACCATAGTAACAGCGAAAGCAAATCTCGGGAAAGCAGTGGAAGGAATCGTCCGAGCAGCATTCGGATATAGCGGCCAGAAGTGCAGCGCCACATCAAGAGTATACGTTCAAAGCAACGTCAAATCACAATTCCTTAACCTGCTCATCGCGAGAGTGAAAGAACTCGCTGTAGGCGATCCACGACGCAAGGATGTATTCCTCGGCCCACTCATCAACGAGACCGCAGCCGAGAGATTCGTCAAAGCAGTCGAAGATGCAAAACAGGGTGGAGGCACCATCGTCTGTGGCGGCCGTGTCCTCAAAAATGGGGACCTCGTTAAGGGCTACTACGTGGAGCCCACTGTGATCACGAACATACCGAACGGCCATCGTTTGCTCAGAGAGGAACTATTCGTGCCTTTGATCGTGGTCGATGAATTCAAGATCCTCGACGAGGCATTGAGGAAGGCCAACGATACGGAGTACGGTCTCACTGCTGGCATCTTCACTGAAGACGCACAGGAGATTCAGAAATTCATGGACGAAATACAGTTTGGAGTAGTGTATGCCAACAGGCGGGGCGGAGCCACAACAGGCGCATGGCCCGGCGCCCAAACATTCGTGGGATGGAAGGGCAGCGGAGCTACTGGCAGAGGAACAGGCGGCCCCCACTACCTCCTGAACTTCATCAGAGAACAATCCCAGACTGTCGTCTCAGAATAGCGTCGAAATTCGCGCGAACTTCAACGCCTTCTCCGATAATGCTCAGGAATATTGTTGTCCAAAGATACTTTAGAGTGGCATCGCGTAGGTGGTGCGTTGATGCCGCTTGTCGGACAAGGTCGAAGAATTTCGAGACCTGAGTTTTCCCGAGGCACCCCGAGTAGTGGTCAAACCGCCGGGCCCAAGAGCGAGAGAATTGCTCGAAAAGCAAAAGCAGGTTGATAGCAGGGCTGTCTACTATCCAACGGTGCTCCCGACCGCTTGGGAAACCGGGAAAGGGGCCACCCTCAAGGATGTGGACGGGAACGTCTACATTGATTTCGTGGCGGGAATCTCTGTCCTTAATGTTGGCCACTCCAATCCCTACGTTGTCGATAAGGTGAAACATCAACTGGACAAGTTGACTCATGCGCTTGACATACCGACACCGGAACGAATCGAACTCATTGAGAAGCTCGTGCAGATAGCACCAGCTGGACTCAAGGGGAATTCGCGAGTTCTCTTCGGCGGTCCCACAGGCTCAGATGCCATCGTAGGCGCGCTCAAGATTGCAAAGTTCAACACGAAACGGCACACCTTCCTAGCCTTCCATGGCGCCTACCACGGCATGACTGGAGGAGCGCTCTCAATCACATCCAAGAAAAATTACAGAGCCGGGTATCTCCCACTCTTTCCGGACATACACTTTGCACCGTACGCGTACTGCTATCGCTGCGCTTTCGGGAAGGAGTATCCCGAATGCGAGATGCAATGCGTGCGATATGTGGAATACCTTTTCAAAGACCCGGAATCGGGCCTGACAGACCCCGCTGCGATGATAGTTGAGCCGATTCAAGGAGAAGGCGGATTCATCGTACCTCCAGATGGGTACCTGAGAGAGCTGAGAAGAATATGCGACGAGAACTCAGTTCTCATGATAGTCGACGAGATCCAGTCTGGTTTTGGGAGAACAGGGAAGATGTTCGCGTGTGAGTACGATGTCGTGACACCTGATGTCATGACTATCGCGAAGGCCCTCGGCGGAATCGGGCTTCCGCTGTCCGGTTGTGTGATAAGAAAGGAGCTTGACAGCTGGGAGCCAGGAGGCCACCTAGGCACGTTCAGAGGAAATATACTCGCATGCGTCGCAGGGTTGGCCGCAATCAACTTCACGCAAGAGAAACGCCTGGTAGAGCGAGCCGCAACAGAGGGCGCTCACATGCTGAAGAGACTGAAAGACTTGCAGCGAGAAACCAAGACGATCGGAGAGATCAGAGGAAAGGGAATGATGGTTGCAGCTGAATTCGTTGAAGACAAACGTACCAAGAAGCCTGCGATCGAACTCGTCAAGAAAGTTCAAGCGAAATGCTTTGAGCGTGGAGTTCTCGTGTGGAAGGCTGGACACTGGCCAAACGTCATCAGATTCCTACCACCTCTGGTGATCACGCACGAGCACATTGAGAAGGGCCTAGACGTATTCTCGGATGCTGTCAAAGAAGCAGAGCGCGAACTCTGAACGGCCTGTGTAGATGGTTTGAGCGTTAAACACCAGAACGAACGGCTTCCGACCCTGCGAGACAATTGCGCTTCGGTTCGTTACAGCAGAAGGCTGCCTAGTCGACCGCATTTGGAGCCGGACCCCAAATACGAAACCGGAGAAATACTTCGATGCGTACCCAGCCGAGGATGAGATCCGACGCAAGAAGCTCTCGTTCGGGTCTCAGGCCAGTCTCATCACCATTGACATTGACTTCTGCTTGCCATTTTCAGAACTGGTTCATTTGACTAGGATCGCGTTTTCTTCTGTGACCACTGCAGCTACGAAAAGGAAAAGCAGCGGATTTGCTATCCGCCCCCCAGGTCAGTGCAGTATCCCCTACTGCGGTTACGAGCGAAAGCATAATGCCGAAGGCAGAATCCGCCAATGACTTGCCGAAGATTATGGTCGTGGTTGAAACTGGGGCCGTCTGAAGAATCCCATAGGTCTCCGTCTGCTTCTCGATCGCGATAGATATCCTCGACAGAAGACTCCGGAAGCCTGACACGACCGACGGCTAACATCGTTGAAGTAGGCTGAACTCGTTTGGCATTCCGAAAAGCACCGCGAGCAACATCTAAGGTAATCATTAAACCTGTCAGAAGCAGGTACCGTAGATGCATTACCTCTAAGACAGGAAAGCAAAATGTCAACAGCTGTGAAGAAAGCCCATGCACGCGAGATCTTGGACTCCCGCGGCAATCCGACAGTCGAGGTTGAAGTTGTGCTAGAAAGCGGCGCGTGGGGCCGGGCGGCCGTTCCATCCGGCGCGTCCACCGGCGTTCATGAAGCGCTGGAACTACGGGACGACGATGAGAACCGTTACGGCGGAAAGGGTGTGCTGCAAGCCGTCGAGCATGTCAATCTGGACATCGCCAAAGTCGTGCTCGGCATGAACGCGCTGGATCAATCCAGAGTTGATCAGGCAATATTGGACGCGGATGGGACTTCCACCAAGAGCAAGTTGGGCGCGAACGCCATCTTGGGGGTGAGCCTCTCAGTGGCACGGGCGGCGGCTGACGCGCGCTGTCTACCGCTGTACCGCTACTTGGGTGGCGAATCAGCAAACATTCTGCCAGTGCCGATGTTCAACATTCTGAATGGCGGCGTCCATGCAGACTGGCAGGGCACCGATTTCCAGGAGTTCATGATCGCACCAGTCGGTGCTCCGAATTTTCGCGAGGCATTGCGGTGGGGTAGCGAGACATATCACGCGCTGAAGCGTTTGCTCAAGGACAAGGGCTACACGACAGGCGTAGGGGACGAAGGCGGTTTTGCTCCTCCACTGAAGACTAACGCCGAAGCCGTCGAATTGATCTTGAAGGCAATCGAAGAAGCTGGTTACACGCCCGGTCAACAGATCGCCATCGCCTTGGATCCGGCTTCGACCGGCTTCTACGAAGACAGGCTGTATCACCTACGGACAGAAGGCCGCACAGTGACATCAGCGCAGATGGTGGAAATGTACGCTGATTGGGTGAAGAAGTACCCCATCATTGTGCTCGAAGACGGTATGGCCGAAGACGATTGGAACGGCTGGAAGCTACTCAACATGACCTTGGGGGATAGGATCGAACTGGTCGGCGACGACCTATTTGTCACCAACGTGCAGCGCATCGCACGCGGCATCGCCGAAAACGTTGCCAACGCCGTCCTCATTAAGCTTAACCAGATTGGCACACTGACCGAAACGATCGCGGCGATTCAGATGGCGCGCAAGGCTGGTTGGGGCGCCATGGTATCGCACCGTAGCGGTGAAACCGTGGACACCTTCATCGCCGACTTCACTGTGGCGATGGGCACCGGTCACCTTAAGACTGGCGCACCGTGTCGGGGAGAACGCGTCGAAAAATACAACCAGTTGATCCGCATCGAGGAACAACTAGGCGATGCAGCTGTCTATGCGGGTCGCAAAGCCTTTGTCCACTAGGAGATAGACAATACCGAGTGCGTTGGCATGAGCAAAGTTTAAGAATTCTTGACTTGCGTCGTGTCCACGAGCCGACTGAAGTCGCCAAGGTGATGAGGCTCACCTTAACCGCCTGACAGCATTTCAGGCTGATAGCTTCTACCCATCCGCTAGAAGAGGTGAGACTCTGATGGAAGACTATGCTTCCGCAACAAGCCCGACAGGTCTAGAGAAACATATCAGAATTGACGAAGTCCTTTGCTACATTCAGAAACGGCAGAATGAGGATGGTGGCTATTCCTTTGCGCGAGGAGCTGAGTCCTCAGCCGCCGATACATACTACGGCATTCAAGTTCTCAAGATGCTGGGAGCCGAACCAAAGAATGTCACTAAGACGATCGACTTCATGAAGCGTCGACAACATGAAGACGGAAGCTTCGACTCTGTCAACGTGGCATACTACGTTGCTGAAACCCTGGATGAGCTGGGAGCGAAACCACGGAAACCGTTCAAACATTTCATTCTCTCTCTTCAGAGCGCACACGGAGGGTTTGGCGTTCTGGAGGCTGACCTCGAATCGCCTTCCGAGCTAGAGGTGACGTACCTATCTCTTGAGCTTCTCAGACTAGTCGAACATAATCTGTCTTTCGAAAAGACAAAGGATCTCATATTGACTCGCCAGAACTACCACGGCAGTTTTGGGAAGTATGGGTACTCGAGGTTAGGCGCAACGTATCATGCGCTGGCAAGTCTCAGCCTACTCGGGTTTGACGTGAGGACGCTGCACCGCACGGAGGAGTGGGTGAGGTCATGTGAGATCCCCGGCGGAGGATTCAGAACAAGCCCCCCAGAGTGGTTCGACCCTTACTTCATCATGGACGACATCTACTTTGGAGTGAAGTGCCTCGACGTTTTGGGGAAGAACCATAGATTTCCATCGCAAACACTGGATCTTATGGCCAAGTTTCAGAACGAGAACGGCGGCTTTCGCAGATCCATTTTTCTAGGCATCTCAACGTTCGAGGCAACCTACCAGGCGATCTCGGCGTGCTCAACTATCCTAGCGAGGTCAGAGTAATGGAACGGAGTATTCTTACTATCGACATGGAGGACGCTTTCGGAACCGGGAAGGAGTGCCCCTTATGTCACCTGATTGAAAGAAGTGAGGATCGCTTCCTGCAAGCATTCTTCTCTGAAGGGATAATGGATCCCTGGTCCAGAGACAAAATCATTAGCTCCCGGGGCTTCTGTAGGTACCACTCATACCAGATACTGAGTTTTGCAGAGGCTCACGCCGAGAAGCTCGGCCTGGGTTTGGTCCTTAGAAGCCTAGTGAATGACCGGCTACAGACAATCGAAAACCTATGCAAGAACGGCGACTCCTTGATCAATGTCCTGAGACGCAACGATCTCAAGTCAATCCTCGAAAAGAAGCTCTTAGGGAAGAATCCTGAATCGCTAAGACGATTCGCCCGAAAAGTTGTCGCGAGCCTTGGCTACAGGGAGGCGCAGTGCCCGGCCTGTTTGCCACTGTTGGAATCCAACGCATCCCGTATCGAGACTTTCATTCAAATGATAGTTCAAAGTGAAACCTTCAGCAATGTTCTCAAGGAGTCAAGGGGCTTATGCTTACCCCACCTAGTGGAGGTTACACAGTCTGCCTCTAGGCGACTAGATCAGCACAGTTTCGCCTATGTGCTCAAGACCCTTCTGCCCCTCCAAGCGAGCTCCTTCACGCGCATCGATTTTGAGCTGTCAGAGTTCATCAGAAAACACGACTATCGCTTCGCGAAAGAGGGCTTTGGTCCGGAGGCCGACGTAGTCGAAAGAGGCATCCTCAAACTCATCGGCACATCCCATCTGGGACCAATCGCGGTGAAGAGTGAAAGTTCATAGGGCTCGAGAGTTTTCCGGTCGGATCATTATGGACGAGAACCATAAGAGGGTTCTGGGAAGTAGCCTCTTAATCATAGAGAGGCGGCTCCGTCAAATAGGCCAGGATCTGCAGCAGACCGGTGAGGAGGCTGATTCCGTTTTGCAGTCCACAATCAATGACATCGACCCGGAAACGAGGAGAAGAATGATCGATGTCGTTACGTCAATGCTCGACGAAATCAACCAGATCAAGGAACTCTTCAATCTGGAAGTTGCCCACAAGTCCCTCAGATGGCACATCACCGCTACGTTGAGCGAAATCTGGAATATTCTTGCCGATCTCAAGCCTGAGAAGGTTAGTCGAGCATTTGGCCAGATGCCTGACGACGTTCAAGAGGCTTGGAGGCCTCACATTTCGAGGTTATCGAATATGCTGGATGATCTGTTTCGAGAGCTCGGCTAGGTCCCAGTCGACTTCAGTTTGACCAGACGCGAGCAATCCCAGGAATGCGTTAGCGATCCAATTCATGAACGCGATATGGCGCCCATTCAAAACCTCGTCAGGTGCCCGAGCGGTCAAAACCCTAGTCGCGGTGGAACAAGCGTGGCCTACGCGCTTCTGGGCGATGCGCTAGGTTTTCGTCTCGGCATATTGCGATGCTCCTCCACAAAAATTTCCTTCGCGATCCTTCTGACGAGCCGGGAGTTGCGATATTCGAGTGTTCAGATGATGTCTTCACTTTCTGCGCTTCCAATCTTAGCCAAAGACCACGCAATCTCACGCACGACGCAGAAGTCTCGTTCGGTCTCAAGCATGGATCGAAAGACAGGTAAAGCAGGTTGGCTTCTCAAATCCCCAAGTAGCTGAATTGCCAGCATACGATTCTCTCTGATCGGGTGTCTCAAGGCAGCAAGCAGGTTCTCTTCGTAAGAGAGATTGTCGTGCTGTGAGATGTTGCATCCACAGTGAGCGCACTTAATATTCTGAGGTTCGGTTTCTTTCCAACACTCCGGGCAGAAGCAAGTCAACACGGAAACGTCCCCCATCCGTGTCTCGATAGTTCGGCGCATCAGCCCGCACTTCTACCTCGAACGAGGGGACGAGGAAGATCCTTTCAACAGCCCTGCGCCCCAACTGGTATGACAGCCGTATTCGTCACATGCATCGCCGAGAAATCTGAACACGAGGTCGTTTGCTCATCAAGATAAGTGTAACGGTCGTTACGTTTAAGTCAGACAGTGATAAAACTTTAAGCAATGCGTGCCGAGAGCTGAACTAATGACTGAAAAAGAAGGCCCACGCACACAAGGGGTTTTTCTCGAGCGGGAAGTTAGTCGCGCGATCCAGCAGAAAGGATGCTCCATATGCCGGATATGTGACGAAGATCTGGAGAAACAGTGGTTCTGGTTCTTCAGCGAATCGTATGCTGAAGGTTCTGGTGTAAGCAGGTACATCGGGCACTGGGGATTCTGCAAAGAACACAGCACAATGATGGCCAGAATCGGACCGAAATGGCAGAAGTCCGCAATCTACAACTGGATCATAAAAGCGCATCTACCCAAACTAGAAAAGCTGCAAACATGTCTTGAGGAGTTCGCGCGAGCAGGCAACATTTTCAGCAGGAGAATGAGTCGAAGATCTGTCAGAAAAACCCTTCGCGAAGTTGTCCCTACAGGCGATTGCCTCTTTTGTGAAAGCTCACGCCGGACAGCACGCTACTATACTGCAATGCTATTGAAAGGCTTGAGCGACGCGGAAGTGCGACGTCTCTACGAGAATTCCGATGGGCTCTGCATGCAACACTTTTTCTTGGCTGTAGAAGACGCAGACTTCAGGCATGTCCCGCAACTGAACGAACTGATCAAGAAACAGATCAGAGGACTGCGGGAATTGAAGGATGATTTTGAAGAGTTCTTTAGGAAAGGGGACTACCGTTTTTGTGACGAACCAAAGGGTCGGGAACAAACCGCCTGGATTCGCGCAATGAGCAGATTCATTGGGCAGGCCGATTTGGGAGAGACGAGTGAGATAGTAGAAAGCTAGGAAAACTTCCAGCGGCAGGTTGCAGTAAGGCATATCCATATTGTTTCTGAGCAGATGCCCTGCGCTAGTAGCTACATTGACAAAGCGCTTTCTGCCTCTCGACAAGGGCTTAGTGCTCCTGCCCAATCCGTGTGGTTGAAGCGAACGTTGCTGGGAGGCCTCGACCTGCTTGGGGATCCGTACCTTGAAACCGTCTGACACGTATTATCGGTATCCATTGAGCCGTATGTTCTTCAGCGACTATTGGTCTACGAATATGAAGTCAACCATTTCACGGCGAGAAGCCGACGGACAAGGCTTCTGGTGCAGAGGCCAAATCCCATTTTAACACTTTGACGGGGCAGAACGGGGACTAAGACGGCGTCTTGGTTGGTGCAGCATGGCGTTCACCCGATATCTTTCTAACCGCCCGGAGCCAAGAGTCACCCTCTTTTCCGAAGCCTTCGCCTGCGTACCGATAATCGTGTTTCCGCAAGAACTCGTGCAGATCGACGGACAATTCCTCGAGGCGCCTAATCTCAGCGGAGGCTAGAGCTCTCTTGTTACCATCGAACCCTGACAGCTCCAGAGCCCTCAGCAAGTGAATCGCACATAATCCATCGCAAGCCGCATATTTCTCTGTAAAATCCTTGATTGCAATGTTACGAAGAATGCTCTCGAGATACCAGAGTTCAAACTGGGCCCGCGCACTGCACATAGGACATACGGTACCCGTGCTCTTCGAGAGGGTGGCCAGGGTCTTGGCATGACGCTTTGAGGCGGAAGACGAGAACGCTTTCAGGCGTTCGATAAGCGTCTCCACAAGGTCAAGGTAAATGATGCTGATCCCCATCTGCCCACCACCCACGCTTAGCTTCCCTGGGGTCAGTTCCGTTGCGACTTGATGGAGTACCCAAGCGTGATAATTGCAGAATCCAAGCGTTTGCCTGATCTCGGATCTAACACCAACATCATTGACGAACTCGTATAACAAAGAATCAAAGGACCGTGCGTCATATCTTGTTAGAAGCCAACACACGGGACATCCTCCCCTGCCAAACGCGTCCTCCAAGTCGAATCGAAAGGGGTCAGTAGCGTGCTTCTTGCTGGCACCTGATTCACCCAACTCATTCTTGGCACCCTGCCTTCGTCGAAAGGCCAAGATGACCGACCGAAGCGGATCTTTCATAACACCGCCCCAATGCGATGTAACGATCGTTACGATTTATTAATGCCGTTGGAGCGTGCTGTGGGTGTTGGTAGCCGACCAGTCAAGAGAACTAAGGCGATCGACAAGAATTTCAGGTGAACGAAATGAACAGGAAGTCTAGCTGGTTATCTTGGAATGTCTTCTTCATGGGTTTGGTTAGCCTTCTCGGCGATGCAAGTCACGAAATGGCGACGGCTATCCTACCGTTCTTCCTTACGCTTGAGCTGAAGTATTCCGTTGCGGTTCTGGGCTTGATTGAGGGGTTGTCTGACGGTGCGTCGAGTTTCGTCAAGCCATTCTCTGGCTACGTGAGCGATCGAATAGAAAGAAGAAAGCCGCCCATCAACTTCGGCTACGCTCTCACGGGCTTACTCATACCCCTGATTGGCTTTGCTTCGAACTGGCTGCAGATAGCGGGCCTGAGGGCCGGCGCATGGATTGGCAGAGGCGCCCGTGGCGGACCGAGAGATGCTCTTCTGGCCGATTCTGTCCCAGATCAGGCTCACGGGAGAGCCTTCGGATTCCATAGGGCAATGGACACTATTGGAGCAGCGGTAGGCCCCGCGTTTGCGCTCGTTCTTGTTTCTGCTCTTGGATATCGAGAAATATTCTTCTTGTCGGGGTTGCCGGGTGTGGCAGCGCTCATCATAGTCCTCATATTCGTTAAAGAACTGAAGCTAAAGCGAGGCGGGCATCGCCGTGCTAGCTCTGGATTTGTCAGGACAATTCTTGCTCTGCCAAAGCCGTTCGTATCGCTCCTGATGGCTATCGGAATCTTTGGGTTAGCGAACTTTGCCAACACACTTTTCACGCTCAGAGCTGAAGAAGTCCTTGCTCCGAGGTTCGGGACAGCAACCGCGACGCTCTTGGCAGTCGCTCTGTATACCTTGCTTAACGTGGCGTACGCGGTTGCATGCTTTCCGATAGGAGCGTTGGGAGACAGATTTGGGAAAAGGAGAGTGCTCGTAGCCGGATACTTCCTGTCAGCCGTGATCTGCCTAGCCACGGCATACCTTACAGCGGACCTGCCATACTTGGCACTGATATTCGTAGGGGCCGGAATTTTCACAGCTACAACCGAAACGATCGAGGGAGCATTGGCAGCGGACCTACTGCCCTCAGAGATTAGAGGTACAGGCTTTGGTGTGTT
>Ga0315281_10004763_pt1 | contig 19631 bp, 13 predicted proteins | sample YL17G07_0_MG_FD_204540 | JGI IMG/M metagenome (GOLD analysis project Ga0315281, IMG submission 204540) | Sediment microbial communities from Yellowstone Lake, YNP, Wyoming, USA - YL17G07_0 | ecosystem: Environmental > Aquatic > Freshwater > Lake > Sediment | place: USA: Wyoming | collected... | reverse complement strand
TAAAATCCCCATTAAGGTTTATTACGATGGCGTGATTGTTGGGGAATACGAAGCCGATTTGCTGGTCAATAACTTGCTCATTCTGGAAATTAAAGCCGCCGAAGCCATTGCTCCCGAACATGAAGCACAGTTAATCAATTATCTACGCGCCACAAAGATAGAAGTGGGGCTTATCCTAAACTTTGGGCCAACGCCTCAAGTCCGCCGCAAGGTTTATGAGACGGCTCGTCAAAAATAAATCGCCGTGTCTAAGAAAAAAACGAGGGCAAAAATCGGCGGAAATCAGCGGGATATCAGCGCCATCAGCGTTCCTCCCGATGAACTCATCAACCTCCGTGGCCAATGGCTCGCCGCCTGGCCGCGCGCCCTTGATCTCTGGAGCAAGTTCACCAAACTCTCCGACCCGCGCTGGTGCTTCTCCGACGACGAAGCCAAGAACGAGGGCCTCACCGAAAGTTTCGCCATGATCCGCTTCGCCGATCAGGCCGTCGTCATCAACCTCGCGCAGATTCACCAACAGCATCTCGAAAACTTCGCGCTCGAAATCCTCGCCCACGAGATCGGCCACCACGTTTACGTCCCCGGTGACCTTACCGACCACGCGCGCATGATTGCGCGGATGCGCTGGGGCTTGCCCACCAAAGAACACCTCGCGGGCTTCATCGCCAATCTCTACGGCGATTTGCTCATCAACGACCGTCTGCAACGGAGCGCGGGCCTCAGTGAGTCGGGTGTGTATCTCGCGCTCGGCGGCGACTCGACCAACCGGATGTGGACGTTCTATATGCGGATTTACGAAATCCTGTGGCGTCTGCAAAAGGGGACGATTGCCACAGGCGAGATTGACGCGCGGCTCGAAGGGGATGCCCACCTCGGCGCGCGCCTCATCCGCGTGTACGCGCGCGACTGGCTCGACGGCGCGGGCAAGTTCGCCGCGTTGTGCTTGCCGTACTTGCTCGACGACAACGGGCAGGCGATGCAACAACTCCTCCAGGGCTGGCGCGACACGCAGAATGTCGGGGGAGGCGCGTTGCCGCAGGGACTGACCGAGATGGAAGCGGGCGAACGTGAGGGAGCGATTCACCCCTCGCAGGACCCGGAGTTGTCGGGACTCGGCAATCCCGACGAGAGCCGCACCCCGCGCGGGATACCGCCCCCTAAAGGGGATCTTCGACAACCCGGCGGGCGTGGGGGCGGCGAGGGGCAACATCGCCAACCCTTCGAGTATGGTCAAATCCTCAAGGCGCTCGGCCTCAATCTCAGCGACCATGAAATCGCCATTCGCTATTACCGCGAACGCGCTGTGCCGCATCTCATTCGCTTTCCGATGCGTATCATTCCCGAATCCGAAGAGCCGCTGGCCGAAGGCTACGAACCGTGGGACATCGGCTCATCGCTCGAAGACGTGGATTGGACCCAAAGTGTATTGACCAGCCCGCACATCATCCCCGGCATGACGACGGTGCAGACCGTGTGGGGGACGATGCAAGGCACGCTCCCCAGGAAAGAGCCGGTGGATTTGGATTTGTACGTAGATTGTTCCGGTTCAATGCCCAACCCGCAAGCCGCGGTCTCGTTCCTCACTTTGGCCGGGGCGATTGTGGCGTTATCGGCGCTCCGCGCAGGCGCGCGCGTCCAGGCGACTCTGTGGAGTGGCGCGGGCCAGTTCGACACCACGCGTGGCTTCGTGCGTGATGAGCCTCAAATCCTAGGTATCCTCACCGGCTACCTCGGCGGCGCGACGGCGTTCCCGATTCACATCCTGCGCGACACGTACACCCAGCGCAAGCCCACTGACCGCCCCGTTCACATCCTCAACATCTCTGACGACGGCATCACGACCATGTTCGACAAAGATGAAAAGAACAATAGCGGCTGGGACATTGCGCGCCTGGCGTTGGCTAAAGCGCGCGGCGGCGGGACGCTGGTGTTGAACCTGTATGGCAAGTGGGAAGACAACAAAGATTTAATCCAAGCCCACGCCGACGGCTGGCAAGTCAACGTCGTGCGCACGTGGGAAGAGTTGGTGGAGTTTGCCAGAGCGTTTAGCCGGATGAAATATGGAGAAGAAAGGGAACGCAGATAAACGCCGATTGACCGCTGATTTAAGCTGATTTTTTAGAAAGAATCAGCGTCCATCGGTTCTTTCAGCGGAATCAGCGTTCCTCACCCTCGATGACTACCGAAGGCCCTCTTCTCGAATCCCTCACTCGCCGCCTCGCCGAGTGTCCCGCCGATTTTCTGGCCGAGCCGCGTATTGGCTCCGCGGGCCAGGTCCACGTCTCCGCCGTCGTCTCCGATTTAATCCGCGACCTCGGCGGCGAGCCGCTCATCCGCGCGCAGGCCATCGCCTTCGAGCCGAAAGACGCCAGGCAACACCGCAACCGCTTGAGCCTCGTGCTCATCACCGCCTGGCTCCTGCACGATGCGTGGTTCATCCACCACAAGCAGTCCGCCGATAAAGCCTATGAATTTTTGGCGATGGGCTTGAGCGAACTCGCGCAACTCGTCAAAGCCTCCCTCTGTGTCTCCGACCCCGACCGCCGCGAAGAACTCGCCCGCCTCTGTCTCCAGGCCCTCGACCTCCGCCCCGCCGGAGAATCCGAAGCCCAGGCGCAAGACCGCTACCACACGCTCGACACCGCCGAGCGCCAGCGCGTCATTCAGGCCGCCCGCGCCGCCGAAGAACGCGCCCGCCAGATCCGCGAAGAAATGGCCAGGAAAGAAGCCGAAGAAGCGGCGGACAAATGGTCAAGGGAATAAAAAATCCGTGTCTTCCGTGTTTATCCGTGTCCCATGACGGACTCTGAACGCTTCCCCCTCCTCACCCCCCATGGTCGCCAGATGCTTCAGCGCCTCCGCGAGCATCCGCACGCCCCGCGTTACACGGCCCAAAGCGGCAACCGCCTCACCGCCGATTACCTCCGCCACGTGAACGAATTTGAAGCCGAACTCAAAGCCTCGCCCGCCGGCTGGGGCCCCGGCGCTTACCCTGCGTGGTCGGATGGCTTCCTCGAAATGTGTTTCGCCGATGTGCCGTTCTACCGGCGCTACGGCGCGCGCCCTACGCACTTCGCCGACATCCCCACTACCGACCGCGCCGACCTCAGCCGCGAACCCTGGTCATTCGTCCCCGACTCGCTCCCGCTTGACGACCTCATCATCAATGCCACCTCCGGCACCACCGGCCACCCGCTCGTCATCCCCTCGCACCCCGTCGTCGGCGCGTGTTACACGCCTTTGCTCAAGGCCGCACTCGCCCGTTACGGGCTCACGCTTACCAGCGGGCGCGGGCAAGTCGCCTGCGTCCTCGTCGGCTATCAGCGCCAATCGTTCACCTATCCCTCAGTCACGCCCCATCAGGACGATGCCGGACATCTCAAACTCAACCTGCACCCCGCCGATTGGCGCGACCCCGCCGACCGCGCGAAATTCCTCGATGACCTCAACCCCGAGCTCTACACTGGCGACCCGATTGCGTTCGCGGAACTAATGAGACTTCCCCTCACTACTCGCCCGCGCGCCCTCATCTCTACAGCGATGATGCTCACGCCCGCGCTCCGCAAACAACTCTCCGCCCATTTCGGTTGTCCTGTTCTCGATCTATACGGCATGAACGAATGCGGCCCGATTGCGGTGTACGAAGAGCAACTCGGCGGCCATGCCATTTTGCAACACCGGATGTTTGTCGAAATCCTCGACCCCGACGGTGCGCCCTGCCCGCCCGGCGCGCGCGGTGAAGTGACGCTCACCGGCGGCTTCAACTTCTTCATGCCCTTGCTCCGTTACCGCACCAACGATTACGCCAGCCTGGAGTTTCATGGCACACAGCCGGTGCTGATTGGCTTGCAAGGCCGCCCGCCCATTCTCTACTGCACCGCGCGCGGCGAAGTCATCAACAACCTCGACGTGACCGCCGTGCTCAAGCCGTTTACTTTGCCGCAATACACCCTCCACCAAAACGCCGACGGCTCACTCGTTTTTAAATTCCTCCGCGCCTCCACCGACCTCCCCTCACTTCGCGCCGCCCTCCGCAATCTTTTCGGCTCAACGCAAACGCTCACCCTCGAAGAAGTTGACTCCTTCGGCGACAAAGTGATTCAATATACTTCTGACTCAAATCCAACATTGTGATTTAATCAAACTGCCATCTGCCATCAGCTACGTGCCATCTGCCATATGCTAACCGGTTTCCTCCTCGGCAAATTCCTCCCCCTTCATCGCGGCCATATGTATCTCATCGAAACCGCGCAGAAGCGCGTTGACCATCTCACCGTGTTGGTCTGCTCCCTCCAACGCGACCCGATCCCCGGCGCGCTCCGCTATCAATGGACGCGCGACCTTTATCCCGATGTGAACGTCCAGCACTGCACCGATGAACTCCCCTCCTACCCGCACGAACACCCCGACTTCTGGAACCTCTGGCTTCGCACCATCCGCCGATACGTCCCGGCAGGCCCCGGCTATGTGTTCACTTCCGAAACCTACGGCGACCCGCTCGCCGCCATTCTCGGCGCACAACACATTTGTGTGGACATTGACCGCCAGACCTTCCCCGTCTCCGGCACCGCCGTGCGTGAGAACCCACGGGCGTATTGGGATTTTATTCCTCCACCCGTCCAAACTTACTATGCCGCCCGATACGGAATACGCGCGACGTAATACGCTCGTCATCGTCTGGCGCGTCACCGAAGCCTGCGACCTCGGCTGTCACTTCTGCGCCTACAGCCGCCATCTCCGCCGCCCGCGCGGCCAGGCCGACCCCGCTCAGATTCTTGCCCTTGGCGCTTTGCTCAGCCAGTACGCCGCCGCATATTCCCGCGACATTCTGGTCAGTTGGCTCGGCGGCGAGCCTCTCCGCTGGCCGCCCCTTTTCGATCTCGCGCACAACTTCAAGCACGCTTACGGATTGCGCCTCAGCGCCACCACCAACGGCACTGCGCTCAACTTCCCCGTAATCCGTCATGCCATCGTCGCCGACTTCGATGAACTTACCCTGAGCCTTGACGGCCTCGGCGCAGTTCACGACTCGCTCCGCGACGCCCCCGGCTTATTTGAACAACTCCGCGCCAATATCGCCGTTCTCTGCGAACTCAAAGCTCAACGCAATTCCGGCCTGCGCCTCCGCGGCAACACCATCCTCATGCGCGACAACATTCACGCCTTTGCCAATCTCTGCCATCTCCTCGCCGACTGGGGCATTGAAGAATTGACTTTCAACGCTCTCGGTGGGCGAGACCGCCCGGAGTTTTACCCCGACCATTGTCTGCTCCCCGAACAAATGACCGAGTTCCGCGCCGCCCTGCCCGCCCTCCGTGCCGCCCTCGCCCCGCGCGGCCTCACCCTCCTCGGTAGTGATGCCTATCTCGACCGCCTCTCCGCCTCAGTCATCAATTACCAATTACCAATAACTAATTGCTCCCCCGGCCAATCCTTCTTATTCATCAACGAGCGCGGCTTCCTCAGCCCATGTAGTTTCACAACTCAGGGCTATGGTATTCACCTGAGCGAACTTTGCTCTTCCGAAGATTTACATCGCCTGCCCGCGCTCTTCGCCCAACGCCAACGCCACCAAACCCTCACTCCATGTTACGATTGCCCCAGCACTCAAGTCTTTGGCAAGTTTGCATCCTCCCAGAATCAATTCGCGCTAATTCGCGAAATTCGTGGCAAAAATGACCATTGAAGGCCCGCTCCTCGAAACCCTCACCCGCCGCCTCGCCGAGTGCCCCGCGGATTTTCTCGCTGAACCGCTGACCGGCGCGAAAGGCATCATCCACGTCACCGCCGTCGTCTCCGACTTGGTGCGCGACCTCGGCGGCGAGCCGCTCACCACCGGGCAAGCCGGGCAGTTTCAAGCCTCGTCTCGCCGCGACCGCAACCGCCAACAACTCACCCTCGTCGCGTGCTGGCTCTTGCACGCCGACTGGTTTCGAGAACGAAAGCAGTTCGCGCCGCTAGCCTATAAATTCTTGAGCGAAGGGTTGAACGAACTTGCCCAACTTGTGCCGGCCCCGCAATTCATCACCGACCCCGACCGGCGCGAAGAACTCGCGCGGTTCTGCCTTCAAGAACTTGGCTTGCGCCCCGCCGGAGAAACCGAAGCTCAGGCGCAAGACCGCCTCAACACGCTCAATACCCTCGAGCGCCAGCGCGTCGTCGCCGCCGCCCGCCAGGCCGAAGAACGCGCCGCCGACATCCGCCGCCAGATGGTCGCTGAAGCCGCGCGCGAGGCGGAGATGAAAACGATGAGGGAGTAGAACAAATCCCAAGCCCCAAATCCCAACTTCCAACCCCGCGAGGCGGGGCGCAAGCAGTCTCTAATTCTCTAATCACCCAATCGCCCAATCACTCAATGCCTTTCACCGACCGCTTTCCTCTCCTCACTGACTCTGGTGCGCGCCTTTTACGCAAACTCGAAGACCACCCCTGCGCCCCGCGTTACACGCACCCCGGCGTTAACCGCCTTACCCGCGCCGGATTAGAGCGCGCGCGCGAGTTCGCCGTTGAATTGCAAAGCCTGCCGAGTTGGCAACCCGGCCAGGTCCCGGCGTGGCTCGTCGAGTTCGTCGAACACTGCTACCGCGAAGTCCCCCTCTATCGCCGCGACGGCCCGGCCCCGCGCAATTTTTTTGACATCCCCACCACCGACCGCGCCGACCTCCACCGCGAACCCTGGGCCTTCGTCCCCGACTCACAGCCGCTCGATAACCTCGTCGTCTACAACACCTCCGGCACGACCGGCCATCCGCTCGACATCCTCACCCACGCCGACACCCTCGCCTTTTACATTCCCCTCCTCCGCGCCGCTCTCGCCCGTTACAACATATCACTCGACGGCGGCCCGGATCGCGTCGCCCTCGCCCTCGTCTGTTATCAAAAGCGCACTTACACCTACGCCGCCGTCACGCCGCTTCTCGCCGACGCCGGTTTCGTCAAAGTGAATCTCAACCCTGCCGAGTGGCGCGCGCCCGCCGACCGCGCCGAATTTTTAGACGACTACGCGCCGGAGATTTACACCGGCGACCCCCTCGCCTTCAACGAACTCGCGCAATTACCAATAGCCAATTCCCCCAAAGCCCTAGTCTCCACTGCCATGACTTTGACGTCCGGACTCAAGCGGGCTCTCGAACAGCGCTTCGCGTGCCCGGTGATTGACGTGTACTCGCTGAACGAATCCGGACCGCTGGGTGTCGCTGACCTAGACGGTTCAGCCTATCTCTTGCTACAACCCCGGCTCTACGTGGAAATCCTCGACCCCGACGGTGCGCCCTGCCCGCCCGGAGTGCGCGGCGAAATCATCCTGAGCGGCGGCTTCAACCCGTTCCTCCCTCTCCTCCGCTACCGCACGGGCGATTACGCCGCCCTCGAATGGCGCGGCTCACAGCCCACGCTCACGCAACTCGCGGGCCGCCCGCCCGTCATCTTCCGCGCCACCGATGGGCGCTTCATCAACAACATAGATATCGCCATCGCGCTTCGGCCTCTGCCTCTCGCGCAATACACCCTCCACCAATCGGCTAATGGCTCGTTGACTCTGCGGGTTCACGGCGCAGACCCGCTTGATGCGATTCGCGCCGCCGTGCTTGAACTCTTCGGTGCAGATCAGCGCCTCAGCCTCGAAGCCTTAGACCCGTTCACCCCGCCCGCCGGGAAATTGGTACAATTCACCAGCGCTCTATCAATCGAGGAAGGACACTAATCAACTTGCACTGGACTGACTATCTCACCCACAACGGCTCCGACCAGCACACGATCGTCGGGACGCTCAAAATTCTGCCGGATTTCCACAGCCCGCAACTCGACAACCGGCGCGCGGTTCTGGTTTATCTGCCGCCGTCGTACGCGCGCGGTGAGCGGCGTTATCCGGTGATTTATATGCAGGATGGGCAAAACCTGTTCGACAACGCCACCAGTTTTGGCGGACAAGAATGGCAAGTAGATGAAACCATGGAGCTGTTGAGCCGCGAGGGTCTCGAAGCCATCGTCGTCGGCGCGCACCACGCGGGCGAGGAAAGAATCAAAGAGTATAGCCCGTTCCGCTGGCACGCTCAGGAAGGCCGGGGCGACGAGTATCTTCAGTTCGTCGTCGAAACCCTCAAGCCGGTGATAGACCGCGACTTCCGCACCTGCCCGGAACGCGCACGCACGGGCATCCTCGGCTCCTCGATGGGCGGCCTCATCAGCCTATACGCCTTCTTTCGGCACCCGGCGGTATTCGGCTTCGCGGGGAGTCTGAGTCCTGCGCTGTGGTATGGCTCCGGGGCGATTTATCAATACGTGCGGAGCGTGGCCTTTGCGCCGGGGAAAATTTATCTCGACCACGGTACCAAAGAGAACAGCGCCAAGCGGATGAACGCGTTATTGCTGGCGAAGGGCTATCAGCCGGAAGCGAGTTTGCGCTACGTCGTCGAGGAAGGCGGCGACCATAGCGAGGCGGCGTGGGCGCGGCGCTTGCCGGAGGCTTTACGTTTTTTGCTACGAGAGTGACAGGGACCGCTGAGGTCGCCGATGTGCGCTCCCAGCGACCTCAGCGGTCCCATTATCAAATGCGCCTCAAAGACTCTTTCTGCTCTTACTGCGGCCAGCCGTTTGCCCCCGACCAACTCTGGCCGCGTACCTGCGCCCATTGCGGTGAGATGAGTTTTCAGAATCCCGCGCCGGTGGCGGTGGTGGTGGTACCGATTGACGGCGGGTTGCTGGCGGTCCGGCGGGGGATCGAACCGGCTCGGGGTCAGCTCTCCCTGCCGGGCGGATATATCAATCGCGGGGAGACGTGGCAACAGGCCGGGGCGCGGGAACTCCGCGAGGAGACAGGCCTCACCGTCGGGCCGGAGGACATCCAACTGTTTAATGTCCTCAGCAATCCCGCCGGGATCTTTGTCATTGTGTTCGGGCTAGCGCCCGCGCAACCGGCTTCGGCGTTGGCGGTTTTCACGCCCAACGAAGAAACCCAGGAGTGCGTGGTGCTGAGGCAATTCGAGGCGTTGGCCTTCCCTTTGCACACGCAAGTCGCCCGTGAATTTTTCGAGCGTCAGACCTGAGCCGCAAACAAAATCAAAAAGGCCGAGCGCAATGCTCGGCCTTTTATTGACGTGGGAGCGCCGCGTAGCATACAACCGCGCTTAACCAGCCGCCGCGCCCTGCGCTTTACTGCCTAAGAGCGCTTCAATCTTCCCCAGCAGGCGCGGGAACTCGATGGGTTTGGTGTCGTAGTCGTCGCATCCGGCTTCGAGCGCCTTTTCGCGGTCACCGGCCATGGCGTGGGCAGTGAGGCCCATGATGGGAATGCCTTTAGTGGCCTCGGCGGCTTTGAGCTGGCGGGTGGCTTCCCAGCCGTCGAGCACCGGCAGGCTCATGTCCATCAAAATCAAGTCGGGGGCTTGGGTCTGCGCCATGCTCATGCCCTCGCCGCCGTCCACCGCGATGAGGACTTCGTAGCCTTTGCGTTGCAGGCGGCGCGAGAGCATATCCCGGTTCATTTCGTTGTCTTCCACAATAAGTATTTTAGCCATCCGTAAATTCTCCGTCAGAAGCAAATGAGGCTCAATCAATTCCACGGGCGAGCTTAGTTCTCAATAAATCCTTCGACTAAAAACATTTCCTTTTCCCCTTTGCCCTTGACGCGGACAAAGCCGCGTGATTCCCCCCGGCACAAATGAGCCACTTGCTGCCAAGCCACGTCGCTGATATTGAGCCGATTGGGCACGCCCAGCCCCTCAACGCGGGCGGCGGTATTAACCGTATCGCCCCACACGTCGAATAGATACTGGCGCCGCCCGACCACGCCCGCCATGACCGGGCCATAGTTGATGCCTACCCGCACTTGCCAGCCCGCCGAGAGCCGCGGGGCAGTGGCGATCATTTCCAGACCACATTTTACACAATTAAGCACCGGATTTTCAACTAGCTTAAGCAAGCCCGCCGTCGCCATAAACGCGTCACCAACCGTCTTGATTTTTTCCAAGTCATAGCGCATCGCCATGCCTTCAAAATTATCCACGAGCTCTTGTAGATACCCCACAATGGCTTCAGGGGGGTGTTGGTCGCAGTAGGTGGTGAATTCAACCACATCGCAGAACATGACAGCCACATTTTCGTAACGGCGTGGGGTCACATGGTTGGTGGCCTTCAGTTCGTCAACTACCGTCGGAGGGAAGATAACGTGCAGGAGGTCGTCGGCGCGCTTTTTCTCGGCGGAAATTTGCGCGAGGTAGGCTTGCTCTTGGTCGCGCAGGCGTTTCTTCTCCAGCGACGCGCCGATGCGGGCGCGCAGGAGCACCGGGTCGAAGGGCTTGGGCAGGTAATCTTCCGCGCCCATCTCAATGCAGCGCACGATGCTCTCGATTTCGTCGAGGGCGGAGATCATGATGACAGGCAGATCGCGAAAGCGCGGGTCGGCCTTGAGTTGCTCCAGAGTCTGATAGCCATCCAGTTCCGGCATCATGACGTCGAGCAGGACCAGATCGAAACTTTGCTCGGCGAGCGTGCTGAGGGCCTGCCGCCCGTTGGAGGCGGTGACGACGGTGTAGCCTTGCCGCTCGAGGCGGCGCGAGAGCATATCGCGGTTGGTTTCGTTGTCGTCCACGACCAACAATAGGCCATGCTCCGGCTCCGCCGGTTGGCTAAGGCGATCCGCCAGCAGGCCGGTCAGGTGTGATTGGGCGGAGGTGGTAGAGGGCGGAGCAAACACTTCGGGCTGGCGGTCGAGCACCCCGGCGGCAATCTTCGCCGGGGTGAGCAGGTCATTCACGAGATCGTTCAAATGGTGCGCGGCGGAGCGGATTTTGTCGAGGTCGGGTAAAAGGTGCTGGTTGCCCTCTTCTGCGGCTTCTTCCTGCAACATCTCGCTATAGCCGATGATTTGATTGAGCGGCGTGCGGAGTTCGTGGCGGGTGTGCGACCAGAAGGCGTCGGCGTCCGCGCCGCGCCGGGCGGATTCCACCTGCGAGGGATTGAGCAGATCGGTGATGAGTCCCAGCAGATGCTCACCCGCCGTGTGAATCTTTTGCAGATCGGGGATGTAATCGCCCTCCCCGTGGTCGCCGGCCTCTTCGATGAGCATTTCGCTATAGCCGATGATGTGATTCATCGGCGTGCGCAGTTCGTGCCGCAAGTTGGCGAGAAATTCTTCGTTGTCCGGTTCGGAGGCCGGGGTTGACGGTTGCAGATCAGTCACGGTGAATACCTACACTCATTGGGATTGCACGTGGGCCGCCACGACGTTGCGCACTTCGCGCAAAAGCGTTTCGCGGTCGTAGGCGCCTTTTTGCAAAATTCGTTCCACGTAATGGTCGAGGTGCGCGCGCTCCTCCGGCGAGAGACTCTTGGCCGTAATGACGACCACCGGGATTGAGCGCCAGTCGGGATGTTTCTGCATTTCGGCGAGGAACTCGAAACCGTCCATTACCGGCATCATCAGGTCGAGCAGAATCAGCGCCGGGCGCATTTCGGCGAGGCGCGCCAGCGCTACCTGGCCGTCCTCGGCCTCCAGCATTTGCCAGTTTTCTTTTTCGAGGAAGCGGCGGAGGACATCGCGCAGAGAGGCGTCGTCGTCCACGACCAAGACCGAGGCCTCCGGCCCGCGCCGGTATTTGTTGAGCACCGCCAGCAGACGTTTGCGATCAATCGGCTTCGTCAGGTAATCCGCCGCGCCGAGAGTGTAGCCAAGGTCTTTGTTGTCAACCATTGTCAGCATCACCACTGGGATGTCGGCCACCGCCGGGTCGGCCTTGAGGGCGGCTAACACCGCCCACCCGTCCATATCAGGCATCCGCACGTCGAGGGTGATCGCGTCGGGGTGAATTTCCTGCGCGAGGCGCAAGCCTTCCTGCCCGCTCGCCGCGCAGGTGACGCGGAAGCCTTCTTTGCGGAGGAAGCGCGTCATCACCTCGCGGACGCTCGGTTCGTCGTCAATCACCAGCACGTTGCCCGCGCCGTGGCCATTGGTCGGGGGCTGAACGGCGACAGGCGGTTCCGGCTCTTCGGCGGCCAGTTCGAGTTTGGCGGGAAGCCGGAGGGTGAAGGTGGAGCCTTTGCCCGGCTCACTGGCCACGGTAACCTCGCCGCCGAGCATATGACAGTAGTGGCGCGTGATGGCGAGGCCGAGGCCGCTCCCGCCGAACTTGCGCGTCGCCGAAGCATCCGCCTGCACAAAGGGTTGGAACACGCGTGTCATCTGGTCCATCGTCATGCCGATGCCAGTGTCGCTCACCGCCAGCGCTACCCACTCGCGGCCATCCATTTCCTCGCGGGTCACGCGCAGGACAATCGCGCCGCGTGCGGTGAACTTGGCCGCGTTGCTCAACACGTTGAACAAAGCCTGCCGCACTTTAGCGGCATCGGAATATATTGAGCCGATGTCGGCGGGGCAGTGCGTCTCCAGCGTATCTTCGTTGTTCTCGGCCAGCGGCCGGACGGCGGTGACTGTTTCGGCGACCACGCCCGCGAGGTCAAACGTGCTCAGTTGCAAATCCATCTTCCCGGATTCAATCTTGGCGATGTCGAGGATATCTTCGATGAGGCCGAGCAGGCGTTTGCCCGAGGCGCGGATTTTCTTGAGGTCGGGGATGAACTGCGCCTGCGCCTGATCTTCGGCGTCCTCGATGAGCAGTTCGCTGTAATTGATGATGGCATTCAGCGGCGTGCGGAGCTCGTGGCTCATGCTGTCGAGGAAGGTGGATTTGGCGCGACTGGCAGCCTCGGCGATTTCTTTGGCCCGTTGCAGTTCTTCCTCGGCGTGTTTGCGGGTGGTGATGTCGCGCGCCAGCCAGAAGACGGTCTGCTCCGGGAGCGGCGCAATAGTCGAGTCGAACCACGTCAACTGCCCGCCCACCTCGAGCTTGTATTCCACGCGCAGGCTCTGCTGGGTCTCGACGACTTGCCGGATGTAGCCCAGGAACTGATCGGCGGTGGGCGAAGGCAATAACTCGTGCAGGGTTTTGCCCACCATCTCTTGCAAGGGACGCAAGAGCAAGGCCGGGTTGGTCGGCGCAATTTTCACGTAGCGCCCGTGGTGGTCGAGGACGAAGATCGCGTCCTGCATCGCGCCGAAGAGGGCGCGCAGTTCCGTCTCGGAAGCGCGCAGGGCTTCTTCGGTCTGTTTGCGGTCGGTGATGTCCCGCGCGACCCACACCACCGTGGTGGCCGACATCGGGGAGACGTTGGCGCTGAGCCAGCGCTCGCTCTCGCCCAAGGTGAGGCTGTATTCAACGGTCAAAGTCCGCTGCGTTTCGAGGGCGCGTTGCACGCTGGCGACGACAATCTCGGCGGCGGGCGCCGGCAGAATTTCGCGGGCTGTTTTGCCGAGCATGGCTTCTAACGGGCGCACGAGGCGCGCAGGGTCGGCCTGCACTACTTTAAGATATCGCCCTTCTCCGTCAATGACGAACACCGAATCCGTCATGGCGGCGAAGAGGGCGCGCAGTTCGGACTCAGACGCGCGCAGGGCCTCTTCGGCGCGTTGGCGCTCGCGCAATTCCTGCTGGGCGAGATCGTAGAGGCGCGCATTAGCCAGCGCGCCCGCCACCTGCCCGGCGATGGTCTCGACAAGCGCCGCTTCGGCGGGGGTGAAAGTACGATCTGGCTCATCGGTATGCACGCCAATCATGCCCAGCAGTTCGCCCCGCGCGCGCAGGGGCACAATCATAAGACACTGCGTCTTGCGCGCCCGAATGAGCGCGCGAATGCGAACCGTGAGCGGGTTGGTGCGCGCGTCGGTGAGCACCAGCGATTGGCCGGTTTCGAGGACGCGGCTGATTTCAGAGTCGCCCGCGACGGGCAACTTGGTTCCGATGAAACTCGGTTCGCCTTCCCGGCTGGTGTAATCGGCGACGACTTGCAAGTGCGAGCGGGCCGCGTCAAAAAGGGCGATGGCCGCGCCGCGCGCGGCCAGCAATTGCGTAAACTCGCGGGCAACCGCCTCGGCCATGGCCCGTTGGTCTAAATTGGCAGTGGCGGCGGCGGTGGCGCGATTGAGCGCGGCTAGTTCTTCATTGCGCCGCAAAATCTCAGTCGCGGTGCGTTGCCGGTCAATCATCACCGTCATCTGCGCGGCTAACGAGCGATAGGGCCGGATCTCGCGTTCAGTAAAGTGATACGGTTTTTCACCCTCCAGCAAGAGCGCGCCAAGTTGCCGGTCGCCGAGCCATAGGGGGAGACTCACTACCGCGCGGACGTTGCGGCGGCTCAGCCGCTCGCGGGTGGCGTCGTCAATGCGCGCGTCAATGCGCGTATCGTCCACAAAGAACGCCTCTTGGCCGACGAGATAACGCAAAGGCCGGACTTCGGCGAGGGTGTAGCGTTTGCCGACCGGCTGAGGCGGCGCGCCCTGCCCGGTGTGCCAGTTGGCGACGATGGTCAGCGTTTGCAATTGGCCGCTCGCATCGTAGTCATTGAGCATGAGGAGCGCGCGGTTAATGGCCGGGACTTTTACTTCTTCGGCGACGGCGGCGAGGATAGCCTGATAATCAGCGGCGGTTTGCAGGCGACGGCTGGCGTCGTACAACGTGGCGGTTTCGGCCAGCGACTCTTGCACTTGCGCGAAGAGCCGCGCGTTGTCGAGCGCCACCGAAGCCAATTGCGCAAAGCGGTTGAGGATTTCCACTTCCGCCGGGCCGAACTGGCGGCCGGCTTCGGCGTACGAAAGGCCCAACACGCCGACAATCTTTTCATCCGATTTAATGGGCACTCCAACCGCGGCGCGGATCACGTCGAGGGGCGTAGCGATGCGCCCCGACCACGTCGTATAATCATCCACCACCACCGGCGCGCCGGTCGCCCAGACCTGCCCCCCCAGCCCCTCGCCGCGCCGGAGGCGCGTGCCCACCAACTGCCGGTTCGTGCCAATGCCTACACGCACGCTCAGCACTTCACCACCGGGTTCCACCAGTGAGATGAAACCATCCGGCGTGCCGACCAGCGCCCCGGCGCGCGTGACAATGTCGTGCAACAAGTTACGCAGATTGAGCCGCGCTAGCAAAGCGAGCGCGGTATCTTGTAAAGCGGCGAGATATTCGTTTTGTTGTTTGAGGGTGGCTTCGGCGCGCTTGCGCTCGGTGATATCGCGGACGAAGGCAGTGAAGAGATGGTGGTCGCCTTCCCACACCGGGGTAATGGACAACTCAATGGGAAGCTCGTGCCCGGCGCGGTGTAGGCCGGTGATCTCGATGCGCTGATTAAGCACGGGGCCTTCGCCCGTGGCGAGGAAATGCTGGAGGCCGCGCTCGTGGGCCACGCGATGTTGGACCGGGATGATTGTCTCCGACATCCGCCGCCCAATGGCCTCAGCGGCCGGCCAGCCAAACATTTTTTCAGCCTGCGCGTTCCAGCCCGCGATCAGCCCAGTGTCGTCCATGACGATGACGGCGTCGAGGGCCGTGTCCACGATGAGCCGGTTGCGCGCCTCGGCGGCCAGGGCGCGCGCGCGTTCCTGCTGAGCCTCGGTGTAGAGCCGGGCGTGTTGAATAGCCGCGCCCACACTGGCCGCAATCGTGGCGAGCAGGTGCCCGTCGGCTTCGCTGTAGGCGTTCTCCCGTTCCGTAGTTTGCAGGGAGATCATGCCGATGGCCGTCTCCCCGGCCAGGATCGGCACGCCGACCGAGGCTTTGGAAGGTTCACCCTCGTACACGGCTCCCAATTCGGCGGCCCGGCGCGCCCAATCGCGGTTGATGACTAATGGTTCGCGGGTTTTGATGACGCGCGAGGTGAGGCCTTCGCCCAGTTGCATCGTCTCGTCGGTGTGAACGCGGCGGCCACCGTCGAAATAGTATGGGAAGCGGATGAGCCGGGTTGCGTCGTCGAGGAGGGCGATGTAAATGATCTGGGCTTGGAAGGCCTCCCGGATTTTTTCGCCGACGAGCTCAATGACGGCGTTGAGATCCAGTTGGGCGACCAGCGCCTGATTGATGCTATTGATGATGGCGAGTTCGGCCACGCGCCGATTGGCGACGGCAATGGAGCGCGCCCGCCCGAGGGCGACTCCGGCCTGATTGGCCGCCGCCGTGAGCAACTCGAAGTCGTAAGGGCCAAAGGCGTTTATCTGCTCACTCTCGACGATCAAAACCCCGGCGATTTTGTGGCCCACGCGGATCGGCACGTCCACTTCGGAGCCGAAGACATTGACGAAGCGGACGTAGCGCGGTTCGCGAGCAACGTCGGAGGTATAGTGCAATTGACCATCGAGCAAGGGGCGTTCACTCAACCCCTGTCCCGGGTTGAGCCGGATTTCCTGCACGGTGCCAAGCCGCCCCGAACTGGCTTGCAAGACGCGATCGCCAGTGGCCTCATCCACGAGCAGGATGGCGATGTCGGCAAAGCCCAAGACCGGATCGTGTAGACCCTCGGCAAGACGCTGACAGATTTCCTGCTCGTCCCCCGCCGCGGCCAGATCGGAACTTAGGCGCAACAAGGCCGCCTGTCGCCGCACGAGTGATGCGGCGGCCTCGGGCAGTTGAGGCGCTTGGGCTTTAGCGACCGGTGACCGGGCCCCGCCCGGCCGTTTCTTAGCGGGCATCTAAAAATTTTCCGCGACCGTTCAGGTCGTCGTCTTAGCGGCAGGCTTCTCGCGCAGGCTCAGGGCCACCATATCGCGCACTTCGGCCAGCAGGGCTTCGCGGCTGTACGCGCCTTTTTGCAAAACTTTCTCCACGTGGCCGTTCAGGCGCAGGCGGTCTTCATTAGTCAGTTCTTTGGCGGTCACGACGACGACGGGAATTTGGCGCCAGTCTTCGCGCTCGCGCATCCGGGCGACGAACTCGAAACCGTCCATCTCCGGCATCATCAAATCCAGCAAGATCAATTCCGGCTTCGTCGCCTGCAAGCGCTCGAGGGCCACTCGCCCATTTTCGGCGACGATGACCTGCCAGCCTTCTTTTTCCAGCGTGCGCCGCATGACCTCCCGCGTCGGTTCGTCGTCCTCGACGAGCAAGATCGGGCATTCGGGCTGGCCGCACCGGTATTTCTTCAAGACTGCGCTCAACCGCTCGCGGTCAATGGGTTTGGTGAGATAGTCCGAAGCGCCCAGCGCGTAGCCGATGTTCTTCTGATCCATGATGGTGAGCATGATGACCGGGATGTCGGCGAGTTCCGGATCGGATTTGAGCGAGGCCAGCACGGCCCAGCCGTCCATATCGGGCATCATCACGTCGAGGGTGATGGCGTCGGGGCGCAGTTCTTTGGCGAGCCGCAGGCCCTCTTTGCCGCCGCGCGCGATCTCGACGCGATAACCTTCTTTGGTGAGGTAGCGTTTCATCAAGTCGCCGACCGACGGCTCATCGTCAATGACGAGCACGGTGCAAGCCGCGCCATTGGCCGATTGCAGGGTTTTGGTATCGGGGCTGATGAGCAGTGGCTCGGGGAGTTTTTCTTCGATCTCGGCGGGCAGGCGGATGGTGAACGTGGTGCCTTGACCATGCGTGCTCTCCACGGTCACGTCGCCGCCCATCATGCGGCAGAAGTGGCGCGTGATGGCAAGCCCCAAACCCGTGCCGCCGAATTTGCGCGTGGTGGAGGCGTCGGCTTGCGAGAAAGCCTGGAACAACCGCCCGAGTTGATCGGGCGTCATGCCAATGCCCGTGTCAATCACGCTAAAGGTAATCCACTCAACCGGCGCAATCGTTTCCTGCCCGTTGCGGCCTAATTCCGGGGCGCTGGTCAATTCGCGGTTCACCCGCAAGATGATCACGCCATTTTCGGTGAATTTGCTGGCATTGCTGAGCAGATTGAACAGCCCCTGCCGCACTTTGGTGAGGTCCGCTCGCATCGCGCCCAGGTTGTCACTTAACTGCAATTCGAGCCGGTTCGATTTCTTGGCGATCAGCGGCTGGATCGTGGTCGTCACGTCCTGCACCATGGCAGTGAGGTCAAAAGTCTCCAGATAGAGATCCATTTTCCCGGCTTCGATCTTCGAGAGGTCGAGGATGTCGTTGATGAGGCCAAGCAGGTGCTTGCCGGCCGCGAGGATTTTTTGCAGATCAGGGACGAGATCTTCCTGTCCCAGTTCCTGCGCTTCCTCCTGCAACATTTCGCTGTAGCCAATGATGGCATTCATGGGGGTGCGGAGTTCGTGGCTCATGTTGGCGAGGAAGGTGGATTTGGCCCGGCTGGCCTCCAAAGCCTGATCACGCGCGAGAGCGAGATCTTTCAAGGCTTGATCCAGTTTGTTGCGTTCGGCCACCAGTTCCCGGGTGCGCGCCTGCACTTGCGCTTCGAGATTATTGTAAAAGTCCTGGAGGCGTCCAGTCATGACGTTGAAGTTCTCGCCGAGTTCGGTGATCTCGTCGCGAGTGAAGAACATCCGGGTAATCCGCACGCGCTGTTCGAACTGGCCGGTGCTGACGGCGTGCGTGGCTTGGGCCAACCCGGCCAACGGGCGGGCAAAATTGACAATGACGAGCGCGCCAAAAATCAAGCTCGCGCCGACCACCACGGCGGCAAAAGCCATGAGCAGGGTTTGCAGATCGGCGCGCACCTGAAACAGGTTTTTAATATCTTGCGCCACCAGCACGGAGCCTTCCGGCTGGTTATTTAAGACCAACGGGTGCGCCAATAGGCGTTCTTGAATCCCGTTGCCATAAGCCAGATTGCGCGCGGTCATGCCGCCGTTAGGATCAATAAAGCCTTGTTGCAACAGCCGTTCGTAGCCGCTGGCCTGGTCAATCGTCGAGACGATGACGGCGTTGTCCTTCACCACCGCCACATCCGCGCCGAGCACCTGACTCACTTCGCCGATGAAGGCGTCGTCAAGATAAAAGACGGCCAGGATTACCCCGCGCGTCGTCAGGCCATTCGAGCCGGTCACGCGCACGGGCGCCACGCCGATAATTTGTGAAGACTGGGGCGCGATGGCAATGCCGCTGACCGCCTGCCCCTCTTGCAAGGCTTGCAGGATGAGCGCTTCGCGCACGGCGATGGTGTGCTGGCTCACCTGCAAACGGCGCGCCACCACCGGGCCGCCGTAGAACGTGGGCACGTCCCCGGGCTTGAAGTTGGCGGCATAAAAACTCAGTTCTTGCAAAGCCAGCGAGTCCCGGCGCGGCACGAGCACTTCGCCCAACGAAGTCGGGTCTACCCCGGCCGCTTCCACCTCGGTCAGATTCGCCACAAAGTTCGCGCTCAATAACGCGCGCGCTTCCGAGTTGTCAATCAGCACGGCCACCGACTCGGCAATCTGACTGAGCCGCCGGTCGGCTTCAGCCTCCACGCGGCGCGAAACGAGCGTGGTGGCGACTGGCAACAGCACGCCCACGACCAGTAGGATAATCAATAAAAACGGGGCAATTAACTTCCAACGCACACTAAGCATGAACCACTCCCAACGACTTAAGGCTACCGCTCAAATACCGACCCTCCGCCGGGGACGTGCGACACACTCGCTCAGGGGACGAAGTGAGTGTGTCGCACGTCGGGCCAGCTTTTCGAATCCGATGCTTCAAGTTTACTGTTTGCGGCGGTTCCGCATGAACAAGTACACCCCGCCGCCGCCTAACGCGACCACCGCTACGCCGATCGCGATGATCAGCCCTGTGCTCGGGCCGCTGGGTTGGGCCGCCGGAGCCGGAGCAAACTGCTCAAAGCCCGGCTTGAGCGCCGGAGCCGGGACGGCATTTGCCACCGCCGGCACATCGTGGCGC
>Ga0315281_10004762_pt1 | contig 19633 bp, 18 predicted proteins | sample YL17G07_0_MG_FD_204540 | JGI IMG/M metagenome (GOLD analysis project Ga0315281, IMG submission 204540) | Sediment microbial communities from Yellowstone Lake, YNP, Wyoming, USA - YL17G07_0 | ecosystem: Environmental > Aquatic > Freshwater > Lake > Sediment | place: USA: Wyoming | collected... | reverse complement strand
GCCATCTCGATGCGCTTGGTGAAATCGCCCTCGTTCGCCGCCTTGACGATGCCCCCGACCTCGTTCTCCACCGCCACTTCGGCGGTGCGGTCGTTCCACTCCACCACCGTGCCCACGCGCTCGCCCTTGGCATCGACCACCGGATTGGCGATCAACGCGAAGGTCAGATCGCCCACCTTGATCTGCGTCCTGTAGGTGCTGCGCAGGTTCGTCAGCATCCCGCGCTGGTGCGCCGGGTTCTTGTGGAACACGTCGATGTTCTGCCCGATCAGCTTTCTCGAATCGAACTGCGGCAGCGTCTTCTTCAGCTCGGATTCGTTGCGGTTCATCATCGCCGTCACCGTCTCGTTCATGTAGACGATGTTCATGCTCGCATCGGCCAGCATCACGTTCGAGGCCACCTTGTCCAGCGCGCTCTTGATGCGCAGGTTCTCCTGCAACTCCCGCTGCTCGCGCTCCCGGCGCTCGCGCAACTGCTCCTGCATGCGCTTCATCGTCGCCACCAGGCTCGTGCTGTCGCCGGACTTGACCACCACCGGCGTGTCCAGATCCCCTTCGGCCACCGCGCCCGCCACCTGCACCGCGTAACCAGGCTCCCCGCCAAGCTGCTTCACAAGGCTGCGCGTGAGCAGCATGGCGAGCGCCACGGCGACAAGGAGAGCGACCACCGCGATCCCGATCTCGACCGTCCGGCCAAGCTCGTACGTCGCACGCGCTTCCTTCGCGCCCGCGTCCGCCACCTTCTTCTGCAGCGCGACCAGTTCCTGGATGTTCTTGAGCAGGCCATCGAGCGCGGGCAGTCCTTTTTCGATCATGGCTTTGCTGGCGGCGTCGCGCTTGCCCGCATCGACAAGCCCCAGCACCTCGTTCTGCGCCGCCACGTAAGCTGCGCGCGTGTCCTTCACCTTGCCCATCAGCGCCTTGCCTTCGGGCAGATAGAGCAGGCCATCGAGCTTCTCGAGCGACTCGGTGATGACCTTGCGGTTGGCTTCCATCCGCTCCCTGGCGAATGCCGCCTGCTTGGCGTCGCTGGTAACCAGAATTTCCATGATGCGGCGCGCATTGCCGCGCGCGGCCCCGTCCACGGTCGTGGCGAGATCCATCTTCACCATGTCCTTGTCCACGACCCGCGTCAGCGTCGCGTTCATCGACGACAGCTCATACAGGCCCACCCCGACGACCAGCGCCATGAAGGCGATCACCACGCCGAAGCTCGACAACAGTTTGGTTCCCAGTTTCATGTTTTTCATGTTCATGCTCCTTGTGCGATTCCGAACTCCGTGTTCCGGTTATGGTTACGCCGCCTCGGCGTATTCGTTCATGAGCGCCATGTCGCGCCCGTTCATGAGCTTCTCGATGTCCACCAGGATCAGCATCCGCTGGTCCACCGTGCCCAGGCCGATCAGGTACTCGATGTCGAACTGGGCCGAGAAATCCGGCGCCGGCTTGATCTTGTCCGGCGAGAGCATGATCACGTCCGAAACCCCGTCCACCACCATGCCCACCACCCGGCCGCAGACGTTGAGGATGATCACCACGGTGAACTGGTTGTATTCGACGTTGCCCAGGTTGAACTTGATGCGCATGTCCACGATCGGCACGATGATGCCGCGCAGGTTCACCACGCCCTTGATGAACTCGGGCGCGTTGGCGATCTTGGTGATCGCGTCGTAGCCGCGGATCTCCTGGACCTTGAGGATGTCGACCCCGTACTCCTCGTTGCCGAGGGTGAAGGTGAGGAATTCGCCGCCGGCGGCGGCGGTCGCGGCGACCGCGCCCTGTTTGGACGGCGTGCTCTGGATGGCCTGACTCATTGACTGGCTCCTTTCGAGTTTGATATCCGCCGCGGCTCACGCCGCGGCGCGCGTTCCGCAGCACTCATGCTGCGGCCCTTAGCTCCGGTTTCATGCCCCGCACCAGCATGCCGGCGTCGATGATCATCGCCACCTTGCCGTCGCCCATGATCGTGGCCCCCGAAACCCCCCGGATCCTGCGGTAGTTGGATTCGAGGCTCTTGATGACCACCTGGTGCTGCCCGACCAGTTCGTCCACGAACAGCGCCTTTTTGACGCCATCGGACTCGAGAATGACCATGATTCCCATTCCCGTATCGGCGGCGACCGGCGGAATATTGAATATTTCGTGCGATTTGAGCACCGGCAGGTACTCGCCGCGCACGTGCACCACGGTGCCCTGGTTGCGGACCGACTTGACGTCGGAGGCGGCCGGCTGCAGGGATTCGATGATGTGATTGAGCGGGATGATGAACAGCTGGTCCCCCACCTTGACCGACAGGCCGTCGAGGATGGCGAGCGTCAGCGGCAGGCGGATCGACATCCGGGTGCCCGCGCCGAAGGTGGAGTCGATCTCCACGCTGCCGCCCAGCGCCTGGATGTTGCGCTTGACGACGTCCATGCCGACGCCGCGGCCGGAAACGTCGGTGACCACTTCCGCGGTCGAGAAGCCCGCCGCGAAAATGAGTTGCCAGACCTCCTGGTCGGCGATCGAGTCCGGAACGTTCATGCCCTGGCTGAGCGCCTTGGCGAGGATCCGCTCGCGGCTCAAGCCGGCGCCGTCGTCGGCGACTTCGATCACGATGTTGCCGCCCTGGTGAAACGCGCGCAGCGTGATGGTGCCCTTCTCGGGCTTGCCTGCGGCACGCCGTTTTTCCGGCATTTCGATGCCGTGGTCGATGGAATTGCGCACCAAGTGATTGAGCGGATCGGCGATCTTCTCGATCAGGCCCTTGTCGAGTTCGGTGGTCTCGCCGACGGTCTTCAGTTCGACTTCCTTGTTCAGCTTGGCGGCGAGGTCGCGCACCACGCGCGGGAAGCGGCTGAAGACGAACGAGATCGGCATCATGCGGATCGACATCACCGATTCCTGCAGGTCGCGGGTATTGCGGTCTAGCTGCGCAAGGCCATTCAGCAGTTTTTCGTGCTGCACCGGGTCGAGCTGGCTGGCGGTCTGGGTCAGCATCGCCTGCGTGATCACCAGTTCGCCCGCCAGGTTGATGAGTTGATCGACTTTCTCGACCCCCACCCGGATCGAGGTTGCGTCGGCAGCCGTCGCTTTGTCCGATTCACGGCGGCCGCGGTTCGGCGGCGCAGCATCGGGCGCATCCGTCGCGCGTCGCTTGGGCTCCGGCGCGGCTGCCGTGGAAGTAACGGGCGAGGCAACTGGATCCGCCGGCACGATCGCCGCGTGGAAGGCGTCGAAAAATCCGTATCCCGGGTCGGCGGCTTCCTGTTCGATTTTCAGGCCGGCCGGATCGACGGCAAACGCCATCGCTTCCCAGATGTCGGTATCGGGCGCGGCGCTGACCAACCGCCAGACGTGATTGCCGCCTGCCACCCCGGATACCGGCGCGCCGACGGATTCGACCTTGCCGAGCGCCGCGAGATTGGTGCGCAACTTTTCCAAGGCATCCGCATTGGCCGCCTCGGGCATCACAAACTGGATCTGGTAGCAGACCTCTGACGCCGCTGGGACGGCAACCGCGGCGCCAGAAAAAGGGGCCAGGATCGAAGAATCAATCGAGCCTGGCCCCTTTTTCATAGGCAGCGGCGCGGTGATTCCCCCGGCCAGGTACTTGAGCGAATCGCACACCGTTTGGGCAGCCACGGGGTCGGCCTTGCCGTCACCGCGATGGCCGGCAAGCTGGCCGGTCACCACGTCCCTCGCCTTGAGGAACACGTCGACCATTTCCGAGGTCAGGGCGAGTTCGCCCTTGCGCACGCGGTCGAGCAGCGACTCCAGCACGTGGGTCACCTCGGTCATGTCGGTGAAGCCGAAGGTGCTGGCGCCGCCCTTGATGGAATGCGCGACGCGGAAGATCGCGTTCAATTCCTCGGTGTCGGGGGCCGCGAGGTCGACCTTGAGAAGCAGGGTCTCCATTTCCGCCAGCAGCTCCGAGCTCTCCTCGAAGAACACCTGGTAGAACTGGGTCATGTCCACTGTCACGATTCACTCCTCCGTGCGCGCCATCACGAATGGCACTCTAGCCGCGGTGACCTGGATACAAGGCCTCGAATACGGGGGTGAATCCGCCCCTGTTTGCCGGCACGCATGCGCCTTGCGCGCGCGAATGCGAAGACCGCCGCAGGCTTTATCGGCCGGCGGCGGCAGGAATGAAGGACAGTTACTGCGGAGAGGGCAGGGTGAAGTAGAAGGTGGCGCCGAGGCCGGGCGCGGCTTCGGCCCAGATCCGGCCGCCGTGCCGCCGGACGATCCGCTCGACGGTCGCCAGGCCGACGCCGGTGCCTTCGAATTCGCTGCTCGAATGCAGGCGCTGGAAAACCTTGAACAGCTTGCCGGCATAGGCCATGTCGAAACCGGCGCCGTTGTCGCGCACGAAGAATGCGCGCCCGTGCCGGGTTTGCGTCTCGCCGATCTCGATGCGCGCCTCCCCCGTGCGGGAAGTGAACTTCCACGCATTGCCGAGCAGGTTCTGCAACGCGATCTTGAGCAGGCCGGCATCCCCGGCTGCCGGCAGAGAATCAGGCCCGACGATACTGGCCGAACGGGCGGGATCCGCGCCGGCAAGCTCGGCCATCAGTTCGCGGGAGAGCGCCGCGATATCCACGTCCGCCGGGGAAAGCGGTTGCCGGCCGAGCCGCGACAGTCGCAGCAGGTCATCGATCATCCTGCCCATGCGGGAGGCCGAAGCGAGCACGCGTTCGAGATTACCCAAGGCGTCCGCCGGCAGCTGGCTGCCATGGTCTTCAAGCATCAGCTGGCCAAAGCCGAGGACCGCGCGCAAGGGCGCGCGCAGATCGTGCGCGACCGTATACGAGAACGACTCCAGCTCCTGGTTCGCGCGCACGAGTTCCGCGGTGCGCTCGGCGATGCGCGCCTCGAGTTCGGCGACCCGCGACTCGAGCGCGGCGTTGCGGCGGACGAGTTCGGTCTGGACGAGGCTGTGGCCGCCGGTTTTCTTCGCTCTGACGGGCAGATCGCCAAACAGCGCTCCGCGTTTGCTGAGTGCCTGCCTGCTCAGGGCCCCAATGAAAGCTTCGAGCGACCGTGCCTGGGGCACCGCCTGGATTTTCCAATGCTCTTTGGGTTCTTTCACGCTCATTGTCTCCAGCACCTTCACGCTACGCCCCGAAGCTGCCGGCGCGCAATGCCTCATCGTCCGACCGGACAATTATTTACGAAGTATTCCACAGACCCGGATCATGGCAGCACTTTGTTCACGACCTCCAGCAACCTTTGGGGATTGAAGGGCTTTACCAGCCAGCCGGTGGCACCGGCAGCCTTGCCCTGCGCCTTCATTTCATCGCCCGATTCGGTGGTGAGCATCAGGATCGGAGTGGTGCGGTACTGAGGCAGCCCGCGCAAGGCCTTGACCAGCGAAATGCCGTCCATGTTGGGCATGTTCTGGTCGGTGAGCACCAGGTTGACGGACTGCGCCTTGGCCTTGTCCAGGCCGTCGACGCCGTCGATCGCCTGTACCACGGTGAAGCCGGCGCTTTTCAGGGTGAAGCTGACCATCTGGCGGATGGACACGGAATCGTCTACGGTGAGGATGGTCTTGGCCACGGTCTATTCTCCCTAGTCTGCCTAAAACAGGTCGATGCTGCCTTCTTCGAGATCGCGCTGGCGCACGGGTTGGCACGGCTTGTCCGCGGGTGTTGCCCGCGTATTCGCGGACGTTGCCCGTGCACAGGCGGCGAGCCGGCCGCTGGTGTGCGCGATCAGCTGCGAGGCGAGGTCCTGGAACTGCAGCGCGGTCGCCGCCTGCCCGAGCGGGCGCGCGAATTCCTCCCGCCCCCCGGAGAGTTCCGCGATGGCGCCGAAGCTCTCGAGCAACTTGGCGGCCGCATCGATGAGCAGCGCGTCCAGGCGCTCGAGGTCCGCCCGCGCGGCACCGATTTCAGCCGACCATGCGCGGCCGGCGTCCACCAGCCCGCTGACCCGTGTGCTAGCATTTATCTCGATCTTCGCCACGCGTTCCAATTGGCTGTTCACCGGCGTCCGATGCGACGATTATCTGCAGGCTTATCGGCTTGAATTCGCTGAAACAAAGCACTTTTTGCAGCTCATCTCGTCCCATGCCGCGGCGCGGCGCGGGGGGATACTGGCAATGCCGGGCGCAAGCCTGTCCGGCGCAAGCAATTTTTCATGCCGCTCGCGACCAACCTTAACCCTTCAGCGCACCCCGCGGCCGATGCCGGGGCAGCGCCGCCTGCGCGGGGACCGTTGCGCGCGCTGATCGTCGAGGACTCGCGCGAGGACTTCGAACTGATCCTTGCCCACCTGGCGCGCGCCGGCTGGGCTGTCGAGGCCGAGCGCGTGGACAACCGCCCCGCGATGCGCCTCGCGCTCGCCGCGCGCCTCTGGGACGTGGTGATCGCCGACCACAGCCTGCCGCAGTTTTCGGGCACCGAAGCGCTGCAGCTTGCCAAGGACATCGGCGTCGCCGCGCCATTCATTCTCGTCTCCGGTTCGATTGGCGAGGACGCGGCGGTCGCCGCGCTGCACGCGGGCGCCGACGATTGCATCAACAAGGAGAGCCTGTCGCGCCTGGCGCACGCCGTCGAGCGCAGCCTTGCCGCGGCCGAGTCGCGCCGCGAACGGCGCCTCGCGGAAGAAGCCTTGCGCGACAGCCTGGAGCAGCTGCGCGCCCTGTCGGCGCACCTGGACAAGGCCATCGAGGCCGAGCGCGCCGGTTTCGCCCGCGAATTGCACGATCAGGTCGGCGGCACGCTCACCGCGCTGCGCAGCGAGCTGGACGGCCTGCGCAAGCGCGTGGACAACGATCCGGCGCTCGCCAAGCGCGTGCGCGGCATGGACGAGCTGATCGAAACCGCGATGACCGCCAGCATCTCGATGTCGCGGGCGCTGCGCCCCAGCATGCTGGACCATGGCGTATTCCCGGCGATCGAGTGGCAGGCGCGCGAATTCGAGGAGCGCACCGGCACGCTGTGCCGCGTGTCCTGCAACGACGAGGAGGCGGCGCTCGACATCGAGCAGTCCACCGCCCTGTACCGCGTCTTCCAGGAGGCCCTCACCAACGTCACCAAGCACGCCCGCGCCGCGCGGGTCGATGCCGAACTGTTCATCAACGCCACCACCGTGACCCTCGAGGTGCGCGACGACGGCGCGGGCCTGGCGGACGGCGCGCTCAACAAGCACGCTTCGTTCGGCATTCGTGGCATGATGGAACGCGTGCGCGGCCTGGGCGGCTGGCTCGACATCTCCGGCCGGTCCGGCGAAGGCGCCACGCTGATGATCTCGATACCGCGGCGCAAGCCCAAACCGGAGAGGGTCGAAAGATGATCCGCGTGCTGATCGCCGACGATCACCCGATGGTGCGCAAGGGCCTCGCGCAGATGGTTTCCGAGAGCGGGGATCTGGAGTGCGCCGGCGAGGCGGAGAATTCGGCTTCGGTGGCGCGCGTATTGCGCCAGACGGCGGTGGACGTGCTGCTGCTCGACATCGAGATTCCGGGCACCAACGGACTGGACATCCTCAAGGCGGTGCGCCGCAGCCATCCCAAGGTGCAGGTGCTGATGTTCAGCATGTACCCCGAGGAGCAGTACGCGGTGCGGGCGCTCAAGGCGGGAGCGGCGGGCTACCTGAACAAGAACACGCCGCCGCAGAAGATCATCGAGGCGATCCGCAGCGCCGCGCGCGGCAGGAAGTACATCTCCCCCGAACTCGCGCAGACCCTCGCCACGCGCATCTCGGAGGACCTCGGCGACGGGCGTCTCGCGCATGAATCGCTCTCGGACCGCGAATTCCAGACCCTGCGTTGCATCGCCGGCGGCAAGAAACTCGCCGAAATCGCCGCCGAGATGTCGCTGTCGCCCAAGACGGTGAGCGTCTACCGCGCGCGCCTGCTCGAGAAAATGAAGTTGCGCAACAACTCCGAACTGACGCGCTACGCGATCCGCAACCAGCTGGTCGAATAGGAAAAAGGTCAGCCCGCCGGAACCACGCGGTTCTTGCCTGTGCGCTTGGCCTCGTAGAGCGCCGCGTCGGCGCGCTTGAGCAGGTCGTCGCGCGATTCGGTCGCCAGGCGCTCCGCGACCCCGGCACTGAAGGTGATCAGCACCCGCTCGTTGCCGTGCATGAAGAACTGGCGCGTCAGCTCGCGCTGCAGGCGCACCATGACGCTCACCGCCTCATCGATTGGCGTATGCGGCAGCAGCACCACGAACTCCTCGCCGCCGTAGCGCGCGATGATGTCCGACGGGCGCAGCGCCTGGCGTACCACGTCGGTGAGATGCACCAGCGCGCGATCGCCCGCCTGATGGCCGAGGCGGTCGTTCAAATGCTTGAAATTGTCCAGATCGAGCACCGCCAGGCACAGCGGCGATTGCTGGCGCTCCGCCCTCGCCGCCTCCGAGGCCCAGGCTTCGTCCAGCCCGCGCCGGTTGAGCGTCTTGGTGAGCTGGTCCTCGCGCACCTGCTCGCTCATCGCCTCGAGCTCGTGCTCGAGCTGGCGGATGCGGCTTTCGTGCTCGCTCACCAGCTTGCGCGCCGCCACCAGCTCCTCGTGCGCGCGCGCGACGTCGGCCTGAATGCCGCGCGTGGTCCGGACCAGATCTTCCACCAGGCCGCCCAACTGTGCGATGTCGTCGGTCTCGGCGATGCGCTGCGCGTAGCCGGCAACGCGCTCGTGGAACACGCCGGTGGAGGAACTTACCGCGGCGAGGCGATCGACGAACACCGCCACCATGTCCTTCAGCGCGCTCTTGGTCTGGTCGAGGCTCGCCTTGCGGCTGCCCTGCTTGATCACCAGGTCGCGGAAACCGCGCTCGGCATCGCGCAGCATGTCCTTGCCGAGGGGCTGGGCCAGCAGCGCCTGGACCGCGCTCACCTGGCCCTTCATCCAGCGGTCCTCGCCGACCAGTTCGGCCACGTTGTCGGTCAGCAGCCGCAGCAGGCCCAGCAGGCCGCGCAGCAGTTCGTTGATGTCCTCGCCCGCGAGTTCAACGCGCAGGAAGAAACGCTTCAGCTTGGCGCTCAGCTCGCCCAATTCGGCGCGCCGCAGGGGGCGCCGGGCAAACGCGGCCAGTTCGCGCGCCTCCGCCTGCAGGGCCGGCGCATGCCCGAGCCTGCCGACCACCGCGTACTCCAGGGTCTGCGCCAGCGCTTCGCGCATGGCCTGATCCGGTTCGCTGCCCGCGTCTGCGGGCTTCTGTGCTCGCTTCGCCGCGGCTATCTCGGGCTTCGGCCCCTCGATGTGGGAGCCATCCTCGCTCCGTTCGCGCCAGCCTTTCACCAGACCGGAGAGCTTGCCATGCAGGCGGTCGCCATCGGCGCCGAACGCTCCCAGCACGTGCTCCATGGATTCGCGCTTCTTCGCGGTCGTGATGCCGGTCTGGCGCCGGTCCCACTGGCGCAGCAAGTCGCGGATCAGCTCCGCCCAGGGCACGTGGCGACGGCGGTCCTGCGGCGAGCCGCTCAGCTCCTCGTAGAGCTGGGTGTAATTGTCCGGCGAGGGCGCGAGCTTGCGCAGCGCGAGCTGGCGGATCGTCTCGCGAGCGATATCAGACGGCGGCGAGCCTGAGTTCAGGGAGGGCGGCATGGCCTGTCTTCAGTTGATGAAATTGAACAGCGACAGCGAGGCCATTTTCACGTATGTCTGCTGGGCGGCCTGGAGCGCGAGCTGCTGGCGCTGGAAATCGGTCGCCGCCTTGGCGTAGTCCACGTCCTCGAGCTGCGAGCGCTGGCCTTCGAGCAGCACCCGCTCGCTCTCGCCGAGCGCGCTCAGGTCGTCCAGTTCGCGCAGGCGCGAGCCAAAATCGGCGCGTACCGCGAGCACGCGCTCGCTGCCCGAATCGAGTTCGGCCAGCGCCGTGCCGAGCCGGGTGCCGCGCAGCGACGCGGTGGAAGATGCGGACACCGCGGCGATCGCATCCGCGAACGACTTGAACAGGCTCTGGCTGGTGCTCGGTGTGATATCGATGCTGTCGCCGTTCGCGGGGGCGCCCTCGACCGAGGTCTCGATGCCCGCGAAGCGGATCGCCGCGCCGTTGACGTAGGCGTTGGCGCTCGACAGCGTGCTGCCAGCCGTGAGGTCGAGCACGTCGTAGGTCGTCGCAGTACCCACCACGTTGAACACCATGCGATAGGCATGGCCGGTGAGCAGTGCCGCGTCGTAGACGTTGCCGACGCTGGCCGAGGCCGTGCCGGCATTGGCGCCGCCCAGCGCCGTCTTGAAAACGCCGTTGCCGCTGCGGCCCAGTTCGAAGATCGAATGCCCGTTGTCGGACACCGCGATCTGGCGCGCACTGGCGACGGCGAGCGCGCGGCTGCCCTGGTCGCCGTTGTAGAGCGCGCCGGCGGCTGTCTCGGTGAAAGGCTGGGTGCCGTCCTGGTAGCCCGCGAACAGGTACCGGCCCTGGCCGTCCTGCGCGTTGGCCATCCCAAGCAGTTCGGCATACAGGCCACGCAACTCCGAGGCAATGGACTGCCGGTCGCTGTCCGCGAGCGCGCCGTTGCCGGCCGCGACGATCAGCGTGCGGGCGTTGGCGAGCAGGTTGCCGACCGCGCCCAGCCTGTTCTCGGCAAGCTCGAGCGCGCCGCGCGCCGCGGTCTGGCTGGCCGCCTGCTGCGTCGACAGCGCCGCGTCGGCGCGCACGCCGAGCGCCCGGCTCGCCGCCACCGGATCGTCGCTCGCCGAGAGCATGCGCTTGCCGGTGGACATCTGCTGCTGCGTGCGCAGCAGCTCGGCCTGGTCGTTCAGCATGCCGCGCGTGGAGACATCGAACATCATCCCGGTGCTGATGCGCATGATCATCTCCCCATTTGCAGCAACGTGTCGAACAGCAGGCTCGCGACAGAGACCAGCTTGCCCGCTGCCTGATAGGCTTGCTGGTAGCGCAGCAGATTGGCCGCCTCCTCGTCGAGATTGACCCCCGACAGGCTCGCCTGACGGGCCTGCGTCTCCTCCAGAAGGCGCCCCTGCGCCGTGGAGGACAGGTCGGCCTCGTGCGTCGCATTGCCGACGCGCGCGAGCAACTGTCCATAGGCGTCATTCAGCGTCGCGCCGTTGCCGACCAGCGCGCTTGTCTGCAGCCGCGCGAGCAGCGCGACGTTGCGATTGTCGCCGCCGGCACTGGTGTTCGATGCGACCGTGAACGTGTCGCCGGCGGCGGGCGCGCCGCTGATGCTGATCGTCCAGCCGTTGTAGCTGATCGGCGCGCCGGACGCATAGGCCACGCCAAGCGGATTGCCGGTGCCGACGCCGTTGACGTCGAAAGTCCCGGCCGCGGTGAAGGTGAGGATCACCGTTTGCCGCAGGTTCGCGTTGGCCGCCGGTCCGATCACCTGTCCCGCGGCAATCGAGCCGGTGCCGGTGTTGCCGCCGGCGGCTGAAGTGCGCATCGGTGCAGCGGCGGCGATCTGGTCGGGGCGCGTGAGCAAGGCGGCGAAACCTGCCGCGCCGGCGCGCGTGGGCAGAACGAGAAAACTGTCCCCGGCCGTCGCCGCGCCCGAGCCGACCGAGATGGCGAGCCCGTCCACGGTCTGCGGCAGCGAAGCAAAACTCTGCAGGTTGTTGTCCGCAAGGCGTGTCACGTTCCAGTTTGTGCCGTCCCATTGCACGCGGTAATCGCTGTCGGTGAGCGCGGCGTAGTTCGTCACCGACGCCGCGAGTTGCGCGCTGCCTAGATTGGTCGAGGCCGCGTACGCCTGTGGCGCGCCCGCGGAGAAGACGTCCGCGCCGAATTGACCGCTGCTGTCCAACCCCAGCTTGTGCTGCGTATTGAAATTCACGGCGAGCACCATGGCGATCCGGCCAAGCGCGTTGCGGGCGGGGTTCAGCGTATTTTCGCGAAACGTGAGCAGTCCGCCCAGCTCGCCGCCATCCAGGTCCTCGGCGCGGAAGCCGAGCAGCGTGTTGCCGGACTGCAGGCCGATCGACAGGCGCGACGGATCGAGCGCATCCGGGGCGGTGCCAAGCGCATAGGCGCGCGTGCCGACGACCAGCGCCTGCCCGTTGCCGAGAAATACGTTCAGGCTGCCATCGCCCTGCGTCACGACATTCGCGCGCACCAGCTTGTTCAGATCGGTCACCAGCGCGTCGCGGTGGTCGAGCAGGTCGTTCGGCGGCTGGGCCGCGCCGCCAGAGGCGACCGCGATGCGATCGTTCAATTGCGCGATCTGCGCGCCGAGCGTATTGATCGCATTCACCGTGCTAGCGATTTGCTGCTCGTTTTGTCCGCCGAGCCGCTGCAACCGGGCGTCGAGGTCCTGCACGCGCCCCGCCATCGCCTGCGATGCCGAAAGCATGCTCTGGCGCGCGGCGGCATCGGCGGGATTGGCGGCGACGTCATTCACCGCCTTGAACAACGCATTGAGCGCGGGGATCACGCCGACGTCGGTATCCGACAGCAACTGGTCCACGTTGCGCAGTTGCGATAGTGCCGCGTCCCACTGGCTTGCGCTCGCCTGCGCCGACAAGCCCTGCGTGGCGAGGAATTCGTCGTAAGCCCGTCGCACGGTCTGAATGTTCGAACCCGTGCCGAAGAACCCTGCGCCGCTCGCCTGCGGCGGGTTCGGCGCCTGCACGACCTGCTGGCGGGAATAGCCCGGCGTATTGACGTTGGAGATGTTGTGGCCGGTGGTGACCAGCCCGCCCTGCGCGCTGTTCAGCCCGGTGACCGCGATGCCGATGAGCGAGCCGCTCATGTCGTGACTCCGCGCAGGCTCGCCGAGTTGATCACCTGGGTCAGTTTCTGCGCGTAGCGCGGATCGGTGGCATAGCCGGCGCGCTGCATGCCCGCGGCGAACGAGCCGGCATCCTGCGCCCCGGCCAGCACCGTGGCATAGCGCGGATTACCCTTCAGCAGCCGGGCGTAGTCGGCGAACGCTTCGGCGTACGAACCGTAGGCGCGAAAGCGCTCGACGCTGCGCCGCGCCACGCCGTTCGTATATTCGGTCGTGGTGGTCTCGGACACGGCGCCCGCCCAGTTGCGTCCGGCCTTGATGCCGAACAGGTTGAAGCTGTTGCCGCCGTCCGCATTGCGGATCTCGCGCGCGCCCCAGCCCGACTCGAGCGCGGCCTGGCCGAGCACGAAGCGCGCCGGCACGCCGGTCTCCTGCGCGGCCGCGCGCGCGTGCGGCGCCATTTTTTCGATGAAGCGCTGCGCCACGGTGCCGCCGCCGGGTATCGATGCATCTCCGTCGCGTGCGCTGCGCTCCAGCCGCCGCGCGGCGCCGCCGCCCGGCACGGCCGGTTGCAACGGAACGCCCTGCTTGCCCTCGCTGCCGGTACCGTCCGTACGTTGCTGGCGGCCCGAGAGCTGCTTGACCATGATGTCGGCGATGCCCAGGCCCCGTTCGGAAAGCTTCTGCGCGATCTGCTCGTCATACATGCTGGTGTACATCTTGCTCGCGTCGCTGGCGAGCGGATCGCCCTGGGGCAGCGCTTCGCGCATGCTCTTCAGCAGCGCGCGCACGAAGACCGCCTCGAACTGGGTCGCCGCCTGCTTGAGCGCCGCATCGGGATCCTTTTTCGCCTGCGTGCGCAGGCCGTCGAGGGCGCGCGCGTCGATCGCGAAGCGCGAGGTCGCGGCGGCGTCAGGTCCGGGGGTCATTCAGATGATCTCCAGTTCGGCGCGCAGCGCACCGGCGGCGCGCAGCGCCTGCAGGATCGACAGCAGGTCCTGCGGGGTGGCGCCGATCGCGTTCAGCGCCTTGACCACGTCGGCCAGCCGCGCGCCGGGTTCGAGCATGTTCAGCTGCCCGCCGTCCTGCTTGATCTGGATGTCGGTTTTCTCCGTCACCACCGTCGTGCCGCCAGTGGAGAACGCTCCGGGCTGGCTGATCACGGGCGTCGAGCTGATCGAAATCGACAGGTTGCCGTGCGCGACCGCGGAGGGCTCCAGCCGCACCGACTGGTTCATCACCACCGAACCGGTGCGGGCGTTGATGATGACCCTGGCTGCCGCCGCCGCCACATCGACGCTCAGGTCCTCGAGCTGCGCGAGAAAGCCGACACGTTCGTTGGAGCCGCGCGGCGCGGCGACGCGCACCACGCGCCCATCGAGCGCCTGCGCCAGGCCGGCGCCGACGCCGGCATTGATCGCCTCGGCCAGGCGCCGTGCGGTGGTGAAATCGGTTGTGTGCAACTCAAGGTGCACGTAGTCGCCCTCGAGGAACGGGGTCGGCACGTTGCGCTCGACCGTCGCGCCCCCCGGGATGCGGCCGGCGGCGAGGTGGTTCACCTGAGCCGAGGAGCCGCCCTGCGCGGCGCCCGCACCGCCGACGACCATGTTGCCCTGCGAGACCGCATAGATGCGCCCATCGGCGCCCTTGAGCGGCGTGAACAGCAGCGTGCCGCCGCGCAGCGATTTGGCGTTGCCCATCGAAGACACGGTGACATCGAGCGACTGGCCGGGCTGCGCGAAGGCCGGCAGCACCGCCGTGACCATCACCGCCGCCACGTTCTTCAGCTGCAGGCTGGTGCCGGGAGGCAGATTGACCCCCAACTGCGAGAGCATCGTGGTGAGGCTCTGCACCGTGAACGGCGTCTGCGTGGTCTGGTCGCCGCTGCCGTCCAGGCCGACCACCAGTCCGTAGCCGATCAGCTGGTTGGGGCGCACGCCCTGCACGCTGGCGATGTCCTTGACGCGCTCGGCGCGCGCATCGTTACCGACGACGACGCCGGCCGCGAGGAGCAGAAAGGCGAGCAGCAGCCGGTCAAGTATCGGGTGCATCAGAACGGCAGGAAAGTGAGGAAAAAGCGCGCGAGAAAGCCCATCGTCTGCGCCTCGTCGATGGCGCCCGAACCCTGGTAATCGATGCGCGCGTCGGCGACCTGTGTCGAGGTCACCGTGTTGCCCGCGAGGATGGTGGCCGGATTGACCACGCCCGAGAAGCGCAGCGTCTCGCTGTTTTGCGTGATACCGATCTGCTTCTCGCCCGACACCACCAGGTTGCCGTTGGACAGCACCTCGACCACCGTGACGGTAATGGTGCCGGTGAACAGGTTGTCGGCGCCGGTGGCGCCCTTGCCCTCGAAGGTATTGGAGCTCGAAGCCGCGGCGCTGGTGCCCTGATAGCCCTTGCCTAGCAGCCCGTTGCTGAGCGTCGGCACGTCGAACGAGGTTTCGCCCTTGCGGCTGGCGCTGGAGGTACCGTTGCGGCTGGCCTGCAGCTTTTCGTTCAACTGGATGACGAGCGTGTCGCCCACATAGCGCGCGCGCCGGTCCTCGAACAGCGGCCGGAAGGCCACGCGTTCGTTGAAGATCGCGCCGTTGGCGCTTGCCGCCTGGGGCGGCGGCGCCGGGCGCGCGGTGGTGGGCTCCACGACGCGCACCGGATTGAGGTTGCAGCCGGTGATGAGCGCAAACGCGCAGAGCGCGATCAGCAGGGGGGCGCCGACCTCGAGGAACCAGCGCCACGCGGTCTGCAGTTTGTGCCTCATAGCTGCGAGAGCTTCGCGAGCATCTGGTCGGAAGTCTGGATCGCCTTCGAATTGATCTCGTAGGCGCGCTGCGTCTGGATCATCGACACCAACTCCTCGACCACGTTGACGTTGGAAGTCTCGACGTAGCCCTGGTTGAGCAGCCCGAGGCCGTTGCTGCCCGGCGTGTTGGCCTGCGGCGTGCCGGAGGCGGCCGACTCGTGGAACAGGTTCTGCCCGAGCGGCTTCAGGCCCGCCGGGTTGATGAAGTTGGCGAGCTGGATCTGGCCGATCTGTTGCGGCGCGGCCGAGCCGCTGCGGATCACGCTCACGATGCCGTCCTGCCCGACCGTGATCGAGGTGACGTTGGCGGGAATGGTGATCTGCGGCTGCACGTGAAAGCCGTTGGAGGTGACCAGCGCGCCCTGTGAATCGACGTGGAACGAGCCATCGCGCGAATACGCCGTGGTGCCATCGGGCATCAGCACCTGGAAGAAGCCCTGTCCGTTGATCGCCAGGTCGAGAGAGTTGCCGGTCTGCTGCAGGTTGCCCTGCGTGAAGTTGCGCACCGTGGACACCGGGCGCACGCCGGTGCCGACCTGCAGGCCGGAGGGGACCTGCGTGAGCTGGGAGGATTGCGCACCCGGTTCGCGCAGCGTCTGGTAGAGCAGGTCCTCGAACACCGCGCGCGAGCGCTTGAAGCCGTTGGTGCCGACGTTGGCGAGGTTGTTGGCGATGACGTCGAGCTGGAACTGCTGCGCGTCGAGGCCGGTCTTGGAAATCCAGAGTGAACGGATCATGCGGCGTACCTTTCTATTGAACCGCGAGCAGTCGCGAGGCCTGCTGCGCGTTGCCCTCGGCGTTCTGCAGCAGTTTCATCTGCAGGTCGAACTGGCGCGCCACCTCGATCATGCCGACCAGCGCCTCGACCGCGTTCACGTTGCTGCCCTCGATCGCGCCGGGGGCCACGCGCAGCGTCTCGTCGAACTGCGCGCCGCCGCCGTTTTTCATCCGGAACAGGCCGTCGGGCGAGCGCGCCAGCTCGGCGGTCGGCGGATTGACCAGTTTGATGCGCCCGACGCTGATCACGGCGTTGGGTTGCGCCGCCGGGAGCGCGGAGACGGTGCCGTCGGTTTCGATGCGGATCGCGGCGCTGGCGGGAATCGCCATCGGTCCGCCGTCGGAGAGCACGTTCAGCCCGCCGGCGGTCTGCAGGATGCCTTCGGCGCTCACCTGGAAGCTGCCGTTGCGGGTGTAAGCCTCGCGCCCGTCGCGCCCCTCGACCGCGATCCATCCCGGGCCGTTGAGCGCGATGTCGAGATTGCGCCCGGTCTGCATGATCGGCCCCGACGAGAAATCGGCGCCGGTGGTGGTTTCGAGCGCGAACACGCGTGTCGGGCTGCCAGCGAGCGGCACCGCGCGAAACGCCGTCGACTCGGCCCGGTAGCCGGGTGTCGACACGTTGGCGAGGTTCTGCGCCAGCGTGTCCTGGCGCGCGAGCGCCATCTTGGCGCCGCTCATCGCTGTGTAGATCAGCTTGTCCATGTACCGCCTAGCGCAGGTTGACCAGCGTCTGCAGCACCGAGTCCTGCGTCTTGATGGTCTGTGCGTTGGCCTGGTAGACGCGCTGCGCGGTGATCATCGACACCAGCTCCGCGGTCAGGTCGATGTTCGAATCCTCCAGCGCGTTCGCCTGCAGCACGCCCAGAGAGCCGGTGTTCGGCGCGCCCACCAGCGCCTGCCCGGAATTCGGCGTCTCGCCCCACTGGTTGTTGCCCAGCGGCTGCAGTCCCTGCGCATTGGTGAAGTTGGCGAGCACGATCTGGCCCTGCGCGAGCGACTGGCCGTTGGAGTAGCGCCCCAGCACCACGCCATCGGGCCCCACCGAAAAGCCCGTCAGGCGCCCCGAAGTGGATCCGTCCTGCGTGAGTTCGTTGACGCCGAAGCCGGCGCCGAACTGCGTGCTGCCGGTGAGATCGAGCGTGAAGGCGAGCGGCGTGGTGGCGCCCGTCGCGACCGCGGTCGAGATATTGAACGGCAGGGTCGTGGTGGCGGTGTCGATCGCGCCCACAGCCGTGAAATTGAGCGTGCCCAAGGCGCCGGCACCGATTTGCACGCCGTCGTTCGCGCCGTAGACTTTCCAGACGTTGGTCGCGGTCTTGGCGAAGTACAGCGACAGCGTGTGCGAGTTCCCCAGGCTGTCGAACACCCCCATCGACGTGGCGCTCTGGTAGGTGGTCGGATCCGCGATATTGAACGCGGCCGCGATGATGCCCGAGCGCGCGTCCAGGTTGAGCAGCGCGCTGGCTTCGGTGGTCGCCACCGGGGGCAAGTCGGAGCGCGACACCTGCAGGTCGGTCGGGGTGGAGGTGACGATGGTCCCGCCCGGCCCGGCCGGATAGCCCGAAAGGCGCGCGCCGCCCGTATTGACGATGTAGCCGTCCTTGTCGAGCTGGAACTGGCCGTTACGGGTGTAGGAGGCGGTGCCGTTCGCGGTCATGCGAAAGAATCCCTGGCCGTTGATGGCGACATCGAGCGGGCTGGAAGTGACGTTGATGTTGCCCTGGCCGAATTGCGGCAGCACCGCGGAAAGCGCGGTGCCGATGCCCACCGCGCTGCCGCCCCCGCCGGTGAGCGAGTTGGCGAAGACGTCGGAGAAGCTCGCCTGCGCGCCCTTGAAGCCCGCGGTGTTGGAGTTGGCGACGTTGTTGCCGATGACGTCGAGGTTCTTGGCCGCTGCGTTGAGGCCCGAAAGGCCCTGTTGGAAACTCATGGGTAGTTCTCCTTTACATGATGCGTTTGACGTCGGCGAGCGTCTTGCTGCCGAGACTGCCGACGTTGAGGAACGTGCCCTCGGTGCCGCGTGTGACGCCATCGACGCGGCCGACCGAGAGCGTCTCCGCCGTGACGGGCTTTCCATCGGCGGCCGCGGCGATGCTGAAGTGATATGTCCCGGCGACCGCGGGCGCGCCCGAATCGCTCAAGCCGTCCCATGTGAATACCTGCATCCCGGCGGGCTGTGCGCCAAGCTCGACACGGTGCACGACCGTGCCGGCGGCGTCGGTCACGGTGACTGTCAGCCGGTCCACTGTCTGCGGCAGGGAGAAGGCGCCGTTCGCCCCCGTCGCATCGAGTTCGAGCGCGTTGCCGCTGACGATTACCTGCCGGCCGACCAGATTGGCGGCCTGCAGCGATTGGCCGGCGTCGAAGCTGCCCGACAGCCCCGCCAGCGTGGCGTTCAGCTTCTCGATGCCCTGCACCGTGCTGATCTGCGCCAGCTGCGAGGTGAGCTGCGCGTTGTCGAGCGGATTGAGCGGATCCTGGTTCTTCAGCTGCGTGATGAGCAACCTGAGGAAACGGTCCTGGCCGGTATCGACGACCTTCTTCTGCAGGTTGCTCTGCGTCGCCTGCGACAGCGTCGCGAGCGGATCGTTGACCGGGGTGAGGCTGGTGGTGGCCATGAGCGCTCCTAGGAACCGAGGGTGAGCGTCTTGGCGAGCATGGCCTTCGCCGTGTTCATGACTTCGACGTTGTTCTGGTAGGCGCGCGAGGCGGCGATCATGTTGACCATCTCGTCCACCACGCTCACGTTGGGCATGGAGACGTAGCCCTCCTTGTCGGCCATCGGGTGCTTGGGGTCGTGCATGCGCCGCGGCGGCGCCGCGCTCTCGGTGATCGAAGCCACGCGCACGCCCAAGGCGCGGGCCCCGTTCCCTGACACGCGCGAGTCGCCCGCGTCGAGGACGGCCGACTGGAACACCACCTGGCGCGCGCTGTACACCTTGCCGTCGGGGCCGGCGGCGCTGTCGACGTTGGCGAGGTTGCTCGCGACCGTGTTGAGCCGCTGGCTTTGCGCCGCCATGCCGGTGCCGGCGATCGAGAAGATCTTGAAAAGTGACATGGTCGATTACCCCTGGATCGCCGAGAGCAGCGTCTTCAACTGCATGTTGAGGGTGCGCAGCGCCGCTTCGTAGCGCAGCGCGTTGTCGGCGAAGTGGGCGCGCTCGGCGTCCAGGTCCACCGAATTGCCGTCCAGGCTCGGCTGGTAGGAGACGCGCTCGTAAAGCGCCGGCGCCGGGTTCCTGCCCGGACTCGAATTCGATGCGGGCCGCGCCGTCGCCTCGTTCAGGGCGCGCGCAAAATCGAAATCCTGCGCCTGGTAGCGCGGCGTCTCGGCGTTGACCACATTCGAGGCGAGCAGCTGCTGGCGCGTGGAGCGCAGGCGCAGCGCTTCGCTGTTGAAGCGCAGGTGTTCACTCAGTTTGT
>Ga0315281_10004761_pt1 | contig 19636 bp, 20 predicted proteins | sample YL17G07_0_MG_FD_204540 | JGI IMG/M metagenome (GOLD analysis project Ga0315281, IMG submission 204540) | Sediment microbial communities from Yellowstone Lake, YNP, Wyoming, USA - YL17G07_0 | ecosystem: Environmental > Aquatic > Freshwater > Lake > Sediment | place: USA: Wyoming | collected... | reverse complement strand
CCGGATGCGTTGCTGATCAACGCCTCACGCGGAGGTATCATCAACGAGCATGATCTGGCGGATGTGATGCAATCTGGCCACCTGGGCGGAGCGGCCATCGACGTGTTTGAGCACGAACCGTATATTGGTCCGCTGGCAGGTATCGAACGCTGCCTGCTTACTTCTCATATGGGTTCGATGTCAATCGATTGCCGTACGCGAATGGAGATCGAGGCAACTGAAGAAGCAGTACGTTTTCTAACCAACCAGCCATTGCGTGGTGTGGTACCGCCGGACGAATATGAAGTCCAGCGACTGGGCATCGGGAGTTGAGTGGCGACATGAAAACAATTTGCGTAATCGGTGGTGCTGGTTTTTTAGGCAGCCATGTATCCGATGCACTTTCGGAAGCAGGTTGTCGCGTGCGAATTCTCGACCAGGTTGTTTCGCCCTGGCTGCGCATCGACCAGGATATGATTGCTGGCAGCATTTTGGATGAATCATTGTTGGATCAGGCCATAACTGATTGTGACGCAGTCTATAACTTTGCCGCGATTGCAGACCTGGATGAGGCTCTTGATAAACCGGTCGAGACTGTACGTGTCAATATTCTGGGTAATGTGCAGGTTCTTGAAGCATGCCGCCGTCATGGCGTAAACCGCTATGTTTATGCCAGCTCTGTTTATGTGCATAGCCGCGAGGGTGGCTTCTACCGTTGCAGCAAACAGGCCGCAGAGCAATATGTTGAGGAATATCAACGCAGCTATGGATTGGATTACACCGTACTGCGTTATGGTTCACTCTATGGCCCACGATCAAATCACCACAATGGTCTTTGGCGTATCGTCAAGCGGGCACTGGAGTCAGGGAAGGTAAATTACGAAGGCAGCGCAGAAGCTATGCGTGAATATATCCATGTGGAAGATGCAGCGCGTGCCAGCGTCGCGGCGCTGAGTGAGGAATTTTGTAACCAGCATGTGGTACTGACTGGGCAAGAACCCATGCGCGTCATGGATTTGCTCAAGATGCTAGCCGAGATTATGGGTATGTCACAGGAGGTAGAGTTCGTTGAGACGGAGCAAAATGGTCACTACATCCGTACCCCTTATGCGTACCAACCTAAGTTGGGGCGAAAATATGTCCCACCGATGCATGTAGACTTGGGACAAGGATTGTTGCAGTTGATTGGGGAAGTTCAGAAAGATCTTTTGTCAGATGGAATACAGGTGTGAAAGCACAAATCAAACAGCTAATAAAAATAGCAATCCGTTTTTTGGTTGGCTTCAGTGGTCGGACTCGTATTGGTCGTTATCTGTTTAATCAGATCATCAATGCTGCGATGGAGAGAGTGAATGATGTATCGCATGGTGAGCTGAGGTTAAAATTTGCAGCTCCAAATTCATTGTGTGACTGGCGTGCCAAAACCTTTTCAACTAAAGAACCGGAGACACTGGAGTGGATTGATTCAATTCCCGAAGAATCTATTCTGTGGGATGTAGGGGCCAACATTGGTTTGTATTCGGTCTATGCTGCCAAGAAACGGAATTGCCGGATATGGGCCTTTGAGCCATCTGTTTTCAATCTGGAGCAGCTCGCAAGAAACATCTTCGTAAATGGATTAACAGAACAGATTTGCATCGCACCAGTAGCCTTGAGTGATCGGCTGGGGTTCAGCCAGATGCGCATGACTACAACGGAATGGGGGGGGGCACTGTCAACTTTCGGTCAAAAGTTCGGATGGGATGGTGAGGCAATTCGACAGGTTTTTAAGTTTCAGGCTATAGGTTTAAGCATGGACGATGCTGTGCAAAAATTGGAAATCCCACAGCCAGATTACATCAAGATGGATGTGGATGGTCTTGAACATTTCATACTTAAAGGCGGGCTAGCAGTACTGCGGGACATCAAAGGGATATTAATTGAAGTTAATGACGATTTCCATGAGCAAGCTGAACAGTGTCAGAAGTTGTTGAGTGAAGCAGGGCTTGTTTTAAAAGAGAAGCGCAATTCAGAAATAATTGCTAGTTCTACGACTGGATTCCAGAATTGTTTCAACCAAATCTGGGTTCGTACCTGATTTGTGGGTATGCAGCGATTAAGTCAGCCCAAGTTGATTTTCTGGGACTTCGACGGCGTCATCAAAGATTCCATCGAAGTAAAGACCCGTGTTTTCGTCAAATTGTTCCAACCTTTTGGAGCAGTAGTTGTTGAACGGGTGCGTGAGCATCATGAAGCACATGGAGGCATGTCGCGCTTCGATAAATTGCCGCTTTATTTGCAATGGGCCGATGAAAATCCGAACCAGTTACGGGTGAATGAGTTTTGTGATCAATTCGGCCAATTGGTGTTGCAGGGTGTGATTGGTGCACCTTGGGTGCCGGGTGCAGAGAACTACCTCCGTACTAATCTCCACCAGCAAACATTTGTGTTGGTTTCTGCCACGCCCCAAGATGAGCTTGAGCAGATTCTTCATGCACTAGATTTGACGAGGTGCTTTACTGGGGTTTTTGGCGCGCCGACCCGCAAGCAAGATGCAATCCGCTTGACGCTTGACGCTCGCGGGCTTGATCCGCATGATTGCCTGATGATCGGTGATGCCAGGGCAGATCTTGATGCCGCAGAAGCCAATCAGGTGGCATTTTTGCTTCGAAGGCACGAAACCAACGCCAATGTGTTCACCGGTTACACCGGCTCTTTTATTAAGGATTTCACCGCACTATGAATCGCCTTGAAAAAATTCGCGCAATACGTAAGTCCCTCTCCGGAAATCAGCCATCGGTTGGTAGCTGGATGCAGATTCCTCATTCATCTGTGGCTGAAATCATGGGTCAGGCAGGTTACGACTGGGTAGCGGTAGATATGGAGCATGGTGCGATCGCAGTTCACCAGTTACCGGATCTTTTTCGTGCCTTGGAATTGGGTGGCACCTTACCCTTGGCGCGCTTGGCGCAGGGAAATATTAAGGATTGCAAGCAGGTGCTGGATGCAGGGGCGGGTGGGGTGATCGTTCCCATGATTGAAACTGCGGCGCAGCTGACTTTGGTGCGTGATGCTTGTCGCTGGCCGCCGACAGGCAACCGCGGTGTGGGTTTCTCCCGTGCCAATCTCTTTGGCAGGCATTTTGAAACATATCGCGAAGAGGCTCAGGCCCCTTTGCTGGTAGCAATGATCGAGCACATCCGTGCAGTCGAAAACCTTGAAGAAATCCTTTTGGTTGAAGGGTTGGATGCAATCTTGATCGGCCCGTACGACCTGTCCGCTTCGATGGGGTTGACCGCAAAATTTGAGATACCCGAGTTTATCGCGGCGATGGATCGCATCCGCACACTTTGCAGCCAGCATCGGATTCCCTGTGGCGTGCATGTGGTTCTGCCGGATGCTGATGCGTTGAAGCAACGGGTTGTTGAGGGGTATCGGTTTATTGCTTATTCGATTGATGCAGTTTTTTTGAACCACTCTGTGCCTATGCCAATGGTGACAGCGCCATGAAAGAAGAAGAAATTCGCCCTAGACGGGTATTTGACGAATATCTTCGACTTACTGAACAAGATACGGAAAAATATTTCAACGGGACAGAGAGAGCTGGTGTCGCTTGCCCCGCTTGTGGTTCGGATGGCATTCATTCGTTTGTTAAGCAGGGTTTCTCATATAAGGAGTGTCCCGTCTGTCAGACACTGTTTGTCAGCCCACGTCCCCCGGCCGAGGCATTCTCACTCTACTATCAAAAATCCGAATCTGCGAAATACTGGGCTTCGACATTTTATAAGGAGACTGCCGAAGCAAGGCGCGAAAAACTCTGGCACCCAAAAGCGCTGATGATCCATGATCTGCTAGAACGGTTTGGCGCAAAGCAGTATGATTTGGTCGATATCGGGGGGGGGTACGGTATCTTTGCCGAGGAGTATGAGAAAGTTCATGGCAAAAAGGTTGTTGTGATTGAACCAGGAACTGCCCTTGCCCAGGTTTGTCGGGATAAAGGGTTGGAGGTTGTCCAGGGATTTCTGGAGGATATACGGCCAGAGCAACTGGGTATCGGGCCAAAGACTTTTGTGAGTTTCGAGCTTTTTGAGCACTTGCATGATCCAGAATTTTTTTTGCGTCATTTGTTTGGTCTGATGAGCGTTGGTGATCTATTTGTCTTTACCACGTTATCGGGCACTGGGGTCGATATTCAGGCGCTTTGGGAGGATTCGAAATCTGTCTCTCCTCCTCATCACCTGAATTTCCTTAACCCCAAGTCAGTTCGAATGCTGCTGCAACGTGTAGGTTTTGATGTATTGCAAACCAGTACGCCCGGAAAGCTTGATATCGATATTCTTTGTAATAATCATCAACACATCAAAGACCGCTTCTGGCGTACCTTCGCTATTCAGGCAACCGAGGGTGAAAAGCAGGCGATGCAATCGTTTGTTGCCGACAATGGTTTGAGTTCTCACATGCTTATCGCTTGTCAAAAATCGTGAGTGAAATGGCCCTATGAAAATCCTTGCCCTTATCCCCGCCCGTATGGGCAGCAGTCGCTTTCCCGGTAAACCGATGGCTCCGATTCTTGGCAAACCGATGATCGGCCACGTTTACGAGCGGGTGGCTCGATCCCCCTTGCTGGACTTGGTAGCAGTGGCTACGTGCGACAAGGAAATTTATGACTACATAGAATCCATCGGCGGGGTTGTCGTGATGACTGGTGATCAGCATGAGCGCGCTTCGGATCGATGCGCTGAAGCACTGCTGAAATTGGAGCAAGCCAACAGCACACGCTACGATGTTGTAGTGATGGTTCAAGGCGATGAACCGATGACCCATCCAGATATGATTGCCGAGGCAGTGCAGCCGTTGCTGGATGATGCCAATGTACAGGTGGTGAACCTGCTCGGCAAAATCAATAACACGGCTGAGTTCGAGGATCGCAACTGCATCAAGGTAGTGTGTGATCTCAAGCTCAACGCTATGTATTTCTCTCGTGAACCGATCCCGACTCGCTGCAAAGTCGATGATATTCCCATGGGAAAACAGGTGTGCATCATTCCGTTTCGACGTGACTACCTGATGGAATATACACGTTTGGCTCCCACCCCATTGGAGGTGGCGGAGTCAGTGGATATGATGCGGATACTTGAACATGGCATGAAGGTGCGCATGGCACCGACCAAACATAATACCCAGGCAGTCGACACCTTGGACGACCTGAAGAAGGTCGAACGGCTGATGCAGGATTTGAATGCCTGAATGTAGTGTGGAAAGTAGTGCATCCAAGGGAGGCACGCTGTTTGTCTGGGATACAGAAGGGCCGCCGCCGATAGGCGACTGGACAACAGTGCTTTGGAGCGGCTTTGGCGACGGTGGCGCACCAGATGCCATCTCTATCCCAAAGCTGGTGGAGGAGCACGCTGATGCCTTGAGGGCGCGGTATCTTGCTTGGATTTATGAACTTGGAGAAACGCATCTCAATGGCAAGCGGCTGGTTGACCACTTGGAGTTGCGACCAGGGTTCAGTTATTGGTGGATGACGCTGCTGGTGGAGAAGAGCTATGGTAAATCCGACCGACTTTATGACGCTATCCGATTTTTCTTGCTTGAAGATTTAGCTCAATCACTGCACACGGGCAGAATCATTTTGGTGAGCGGTGACCAAACCATTGCAGCCACTTTTAAAAAATGGTGCCGGCGCGGTGGCATAAGTTTTGAGTGGGAGCAATTTAACTGCTTCAATAAACAGATTTCGCTGAAAGCACGCACTTTTCGTTTGCTGCCATATATGTTGCAGTCGGCTGTTTGGTTGGCGAAATATCTCCGGCAGCGATGGGCGTTGAGAGATAAACACAATATCTTTGATGCTGCGCCTGAAATGGGAATTACCTTTATCGATTACCTAGCACATCTGGAACGTAGCGCCTTGTTGAGGGGAAAGTTTGCTTCCAATTATTGGTCGGGGCTGGTAGAAATTTTCACTCAAACCAAGACGAGGGTGAATTGGCTGCATTTCTATGTACCACACGTGGCTGTGCCAACTGCCACGCAGGCACGTGATTTAATTGTGCAGTTCAATCGCAATAGTGCAGAGTCGGAGTCCCACTCTAGCTTGGAAGCGGTACTCAGCGCATCACTGGTCTTCGCAGCTCTGCGTGATTACATGTGCATTGTTTGGCAAAGTTTCCGGTTGTTGAATATCAAACACCACTTCCGGCCTGCCGGTTCAAACCTGGATCTCTGGCCATTATTCAAAAATGACTGGTTTGATTCGATGCGCGGGAAATCGGCCTTGTGGAGTTGTCTCGTACTCAATCTCTTCGAGAAGACGCTAAATCAGCTACCACGCCAAAAACTGGGCATCTATTTACAGGAAAACCAGGGTTGGGAAATAGCACTCATTCACGCTTGGAAAACGGCGGGACATGGCAAGTTGATTGGCGTGCCTCACGCGACTGTTCGGTATTGGGATCTTCGGTATTACTACGATTCAAAATGTTACGCACGCACCGGCAAAAATAGCTTGCCGATGCCTGATCAAGTGGCATTGAATGGACCAGCGGCCATAAAGGCTTACTCTGACGGAGGCTACCCTGAGGGTCAGATCGTTGAGGTAGAAGCGCTGCGGTACTTGTATCTGGCAACTAGGGGTGGGTCGAGAAGCCAATATATGGGTTCATTTCATCCTCTCAAGGTTCTGGTGTGCGGTGACATTCTACCTGCTGTAAACGAGCAAATGATGCGTTGGTTGGAGTTGGCAGCAAGCAATTTGCCTATCGATACCAACTATACGATCAAGCCACACCCGGCCTGTCCCATTGAGGCGAGTAATTACCCGTCTTTGTCACTCAATATGTCCAATGCGCCGCTGGCAGAATTGCTCACCGACCACAGTGTAATCTTCACTAGCAACGCTACTTCAGCAGCCGTTGATGCATATTTGTCTGATATTCCCGTTGTTCAGGTTTTGGACGGCAACGCCTTTAATTTGAGTCCTCTGCGCGGCATGAAGGGTGTAGCGTATGTTACTAATCCATCTGAATTGGCCGTAGCATTGTGTAATGCCAAACAGCGTGAATGTAAGTTTGCAAACCCTTATTTTTGTATAGATCAAAGCTTGCCGCACTGGCGCAGATTGCTTGGCATAGAATGACATTGTGCGTGATGGAATAACTTAATTGCAACAATTTAAGAAGGGATCGTAATTGATGGAGCGTATTTATATTGCTGGATGTGGCGGAATGCTTGGCGATGCTTTCTACAAGGTTTTTAGCACGGATTACGAATTAAAATGCACAGACATTGATGTCAACGAGCCGTGGCTGTCATATCTTGATTTTAGAGATCATGATTCATATCGTGAGGATGTCCTGGCATTCAAGCCAGATTATTTGTTTCATCTGGGTGCCTATACAGACTTGGAGTTCTGTGAACTTAATTCGGCGGATACCTATGCGACTAACACGCTATCCGTTGAGAATGCTGCTTATATTGCGAATGAGCTGAATATTCCATTGTTGTACATAAGCACTGCCGGGATATTTGATGGTGGCAAGGACGTATATGACGACTGGGATCAGCCTAACCCGCTTGGACATTATGCGAGATCCAAGTATGCCGGCGAGGTATTCGTCAAGGAAAATGTACGGCAGCATTTGATTTGCCGCGCCGGATGGATGATGGGTGGCGGCCCACGCAAGGACAAAAAATTCATCCAAAAAATCATGAAGCAGATCAAGGAAGGGAAAACAGAGCTTTTTGTGGTGAACGATAAGTTCGGAACCCCTACCTATACGCATGATTTTGCCCAAAATGTGAAGCTGCTCCTGCAAAAAAAATATTGGGGGCTTTACAACATGGTATGCGGCGGCGTGACGAGCAGACTCGAAGTGGTGCAGGAGCTTGTCAGCATTTTTGGAATGCAGAATACAGTGCGCATTATTGAAGTCCCTTCAGACTATTTCAAGAGTGAATATTTTGCCGAAAGACCCCCTTCGGAAAGATTGGTTAATCAGAAGCTGGATTTGCGGGGATTAAACGTGATGCGTCACTGGAAGACGGGTTTGCGTGAATATCTGAATGCTGACTATCAAGGTTATCTGAATGACTGAGTTGCGTTTGCCATGTGCGCACCTTCCTAAATCATCGAATAATCTGCAGCAGTGGAAATTTTTGCGCACACTTCTTGCACAAACAATATGCTAGGCTTCAGCAAATGACTTTACCTTTAGTTACAGTGACGATTTGCACTTATAACGGCGAACGTTATCTTGCAGCTACGCTGGACAGTGTCCTTGCTCAAACTTACCAGAACATGGAGGTCGTCGTTGTCGATGATGGCTCTCGCGATGGTACGGTTTCTATTATCAAGCAATACGCGGAACGTGATTCACGGATACGTTGGTTCGTCCGCGAAAACGCGGGGCTTCCGGCATCAAGAAATTACGCATTCGCGCAGGCCAAAGGTGACTGGATTGCGATCATCGATCAGGATGACCTTTGTTATCCAGAACGCTTGATAAAGCAAGTTGCGGTGGCGGAAGCATATCCTTCTGCTTCCCTGATATTCTGTGATACACACCGTATTGATGAGGTGGGCAGAGTCACAGGCAGCCACTTATCTTCCTTCACGCTACCTAATTCTTTTATTCCAAAGGGAATGGCGGGTAATTTGCTGCTTATCAAGGGTTGTTATGTTGATTCAGAAGCCTGTTTCATCAAGCGCACCACCGTTAATTGCTTGGGACCGTTGGATGAGTCGCTGCGTTATGCATGTGATTACGAGTATTTCATCAGGGCTGGCTTGGAATGTGATTTTGCATATACACGGGATACGCTAGCAGCGTGGCGTATTCACCCTGCCCAAGAGTCGGCCACGAACCACAATAGATTCAAGGAATACCGATCAGTATTGGGACGTTACTTCTCTCATGCCAGAGTAACCTTGGGTACGCGACTCATCATTATATTTAATTTCGGAAGGTCGCAAGGTAGCGAAACTTACCGAAGAGCTCGAGATTGGCTTAAATGCATTGTGGCTGAAGGGTGACAGTGACCTTGCCCCCTAAAAAACATGAATAACCCAATGCAAAACTCGGCACATCTTCTTGCAGTATTGCCAAAACGTAACTCATTTGTTGGTTGTATTTCGTTTGTTGCGATCTTTACAACCATATTTGCAGGCTTTGGTTTTGTGGGGAGCTCGCTTATTGGGATATTTTTTGCATTCTTGGTACTTATTCTCTCTTTTGAAAAGATAAGAATAGATACCATGCAGGCATTATCGATTGCAGCTCTTTTTGTATATTGCGCTTTCGTGCTAATTCTAGCTAATGATAAATTTATAGTATTGCAGAACATCAGGTATTGGTTTGGTGTTTTATTGTATATATTATTTTTTGTGGCTCGTCCCGACACTCGGCTCATTTCATTTGGCGTTGTGCGTTTTCTATGTGCATCTATTTTAATGGAGAGCTTGTTCATAAATATGGTGAGTGGTGGCAGTGAGCTGCTGCATCCCGGTATAAACGAAATCGGTGTCATATTTATGGGCTGGTATGAAAGGCCATTATCATTCGCAGGCAATCCTGGCACATCTGGAATGGCATTGTTGGTTTTGTTTTTCTTGGTGGAAAAGTTGTTAAACATTAAGGCTGCAAAATTGGATTTGCTATTATTGTTTTTTGCAATTGTAGCTCTTGTATCCAGTACTGCCATTGCTGGATTCGTATTGCTTCTTGTGTTCAGGGTTTTTAATGCGCAGCAGTTACGTTACGCCTTAATACGTGCGTTTATCCCAATACTGTTTATTTTCTATATTCTGCTTATCACAGATGCCAACTTTATTCAGAAATTTAGTATCGATTATTTTATTGAAGTATTTCATTTGAAGCTACTGCAAATAGAAGGTATCTCACAGAACGGGATGTTAAATCAGCTATTCGGAAATCAATTGATTGATGGCGTTGCAAAAACATCCGGTGATTTTGGCTGGTTAGTATTCTTTACTGCAACAGGATGGCTTGGTTTTGGAGTTTATTCTTTTCTCATCATTTCATTTTACAGCGGTGGCAGAGCACTCCTTCCGGTTTTGTTATTGATGCTCATAGGCACGATTCATTATCCGTCAGCAATGTCACCTGCTGGCCAATTGATTATGGCCATGGTTCTCACATTTGGCTCCCTTTACAAAAAACAGGAACGATACTCAGAATGCAGGCGAGCAAAATGAAGCTTGCCTTTAATCTTTTTCATAAGTTGCTGGTCAGTTTTTGGGCAAAAATCTATGCGATTTTGCCGTTTAATGCATTGCACGATAATTTAGAAAGGTAAATTGAGAATGCTGGAGACAGTTGCATGCGATTATTGCGGTACGTCAGAATGCATCACTGTTGCAAAACAGACCGACAAATTGCATCAAACAACAGAGGAGGTTTTTACGATTGTTCGCTGTGCGGCATGTGGTTTGCATTACACCAATCCCCGACCATCAGTAAATGAAATAGGCCGGTATTACGCCGAGGACTATTCTTTCCACGCAACTTCTTCAAAAAATCGCCGCTTTGCCCTGCGGATTGCTGAAGACTTAGCCAATGGATATTTTGCAAGCATTCTGGATGCCATTCCTGCTCTTGGCAGGCGTTTTGCTCCCTACGTGAAACCCTGCATTTTTGATCCGGTGCGTACGTATTATTTTACCGGCGGTAAAGGCGCATTTCTTGATATTGGGTGCGGCTCTGGCGTGACCGCCCATTTCTGGGGTGAATCCGGCGCGTTGCTGGCATACCGGCAATTGACCGAGGTGGCAGGTATCGAAGTGGCTGCCAGTGCCCGCGAAAGACTTGCATCTTTTGATATTGAGGCTTGGGCTGGCTTGGATGCAGTGCCAACGCAAAGGCGTTTTGGAATGATTCGCATGAATTGGTCACTTGAGCATGTACATTCGCCTTCGCAGTATTTTTCGTTTTTGCGTGAACGTTTGTTGCCGGGCGGGAGGGTAGTGATTGCAATTCCAAATTACGATGGGCAGATATATCGTTTGGCGCCGGATTGTGTTGAACTGCCAATACATTTGTATCACTTCAGACCTAGGGATATAGAAAACTACGCGAGCCGTAACGGGCTGCGTATCGTTGGATTGCGTACGTTCTCATATCCGCAGATGTACGTGTATGCAACACAGGTTGGCTTGTTTCCGGCATCTTTTCCAAAGCAACTCGGGCTTCGTGCAGCACGTGCATTTCAATTGACGCTTGATCTATTCGATCAGGCAGGATGGGGTAATGACATGATTGTAGAGCTCGCGCTGAATGAGTGAAGAGCATGCTGATTTGCCTGGGTTGATGGAGATTCATGAAAGCTAGCAAATGTCCACATTCTGATGACATGATGGAAACAACTCTTCACACAGCCCCCTTTACCACCCCATTCGATATGTATGCGCGCTCATCGAAAGTTCGCTATTTCCGTTTAGGTCGCCACGCGCTTCTGGCGGCGCTCAATATCCTTCACTTGCGGCCAAGCGATAAAGTTCTAGTGCCTGCTTTTATCTGCAGGGATTTGCTGGCCCCAATTCATGCGGTAGGAGCTATTCCTGTTTTCTATGAGGTTGGCCCAGACATGAGACCTGTGAATTTACCTGAGGTGGATGGAGTACGCGCCGTGCTGGCTGTAAATTATTTTGGGTTTCCCCAAGATATATTGCCATTTCGCAAATACTGCGAACGCAATGCCGCTTCATTGATTGAAGACAACGCACATGGCTTTTTAAGTTGTGATGAAGCTGGGACTCCCTTGGGTTCAAGGGGTGATTTGGGCATTTTTAGCATCCGCAAAACGTTTGTACTGCCGGATGGCGCGATGCTGATGCTAAATGAGCCGATGCGCCAGATTTGTTTGGAGCCACAGTTGCCTTTTTCTGGTGAGGCATTGCCTCTGTCTTTCTGGGTCAAACGTGGCTTGTCATGGCTGCAGCGTAAGTCGGGCATTGTGTTGTTGGCGATGGGCCAAGACCTCACACGCCGCCTTCGTTACTGGCGCACTGGTTATACCATCGCTCCATTATTACCAGAAAATGAATTTGAGATGCCACCAGATCCGGCACCCCATCTTTATTCAATGTTGGCGTTGCCGAAACTGGGTTGCATAAATGAGGCATATCGCCGTCGTCGGCTGTATGATGAATTTCACACTAGGCTGGCATCTTTGAATATACAACCCGTGTTTGGAGAATTACCAGAGGGCACGGTACCTTATGGGTATCCCTTTTTTGCGGATGATCAAACAGCACAGATGGCAATCAGGCTTGCACGAAAGCAAGGCCTGGATTGTATACACTGGCCTGATCTGCCGGGCGCAGTCACCTCAATGGCTCCTTTACATTATCGGACATTATGGATGGTGAACTTTTTATGTTGAATTGGCAGTTATGGGAAGGCACGGCAGAGGAATGGGATGGATTGCTTCAGAAATTCACGGGCTATACGGTTTATCAGAGCCATGCGTGGGGTGAGCACAGAGCACGGTTTGGCTGGCAACCGTTAAGGCTGGTAGCGCGAGATGGCGGCGCTATCACCGCTATGGCGCAAATTCTTATACGGCGTTATCCATTCAGCATTGGAGTTGTCTGGATACCTGGTGGGCCATTGGGCGATGTGGATTTATGGTGTGACGGTTTGCAGCGTACGATTCATGCTGCGGTGGGCGTGAGTTTTTTGTATTGCAGGCTCAATTCAATGCGCCCACATTTGGTAAAAGATGAATTAGAACTTACTTCACTGGGTTGGCGACGAAGCGCATATCCACTTAATAGCGGGCTGAGCTTAGCCTATCAACCTGCATTAAATGAGGATGTACGTTTAACACAATGTAGCGGCAGTTGGCGTCACAACTTACGCCGATCATCTAAACGTGGTTTGCATACTTACCTATGGCAAAACCCAGAGCCGAGCGAGATGATGAGAGCTTACATCTCAATGCAGGATCACAAACAATTAAAAGCTCAGACAAGTCATCAAGAAATTGAGTCGCTGATTGAAGCGTTTGCTGAAAAGTGTTTATTAGTTCGTTGCGATGACGAGAACGGCAATTTGCTTGCATTTCGTGGGGCATTGGTGTGTGGTGAAAAAGCCTGGGATATTTTTGCTGCAGCAACAACAGCTGGGCGCAAGGTATACGCCTCTCATGCCGCATTCTGGGAGTTAATGAAACAATGCGCAGAACGTAGAGTGCAATGGTACGACATGAGCGGTGTTGATCCAGTCAATAACCGTGGGGTGTATGACTTCAAAAAAGGTACAGGCGCACAAGATTTGCAATATCTTGGCGAATGGGACTATGCCAAGCCGACTATCTTCGGATTCCTCGCGAGTCAAGCGATAGCTTTGCGTGGTCGTATATGAGGTGGCAAGGCCTCGCTCTGCAAACGATTTCTGGGTGCGTTTCGTTTGCACGAAGCCCCTTTGTTGCGCGGCACGGTTTGCGCATCTTGACATATCACGCAGTCGGTTCATCGGCGTATGGCGACCATCTCGGCTTGAACACTATCTCTGTCGAGCGTTTTTGTGAGCATTTGGATATTCTCGCCAGCATGTCAACTGCGCCGCTTTTGCCGTTAGAGATAACACATGACCAGCTGAAAATTTCAATTACTTTTGATGATGGCTATGCCGACAATTTATACATCGCCGCCCCGTTGCTTGCTGAACGCGGCATACCGTTCACCGTTTTCGTAACAAGCGATTTTATTCGTGGGCAGGTAGATGGCTTTTTATCCCCCAGTGATTTGAAGCAGTTATCACGGATGCCTGGTGCAACTATTGGTGCGCATGGCCGTTCACATTGCGATTTGACCAAATGTGGCAAAGAAGAGTTACGTGTTGAACTGGAAGACAGCAAGCACTATCTTGAAGACTTGATTGGCCTGCCTGTTAAAGGTTTGGCATATCCGTACGGTGCATCGGATATGCGGGTGAGAGATGCAGCCCAGCGTGCCGGATATGAAATTGGAGCTTGCATCCGGTTTGATATTAACTGCGTCGGGCGTGACGCACTTATGTTGAACCGTTGCGCTATCTTGTGCGATGACTCGCCGCGAGTAATGCGGCAAAAGCTGCGCGGTGACTGGGATTGGTATAGATGGCGTAGAGTTGATCCACTAAAGATAGGGGGTTAAGCCATGATTAGAGTGCTTAAGCTGGCAAGTTGGGAAAATCTGGCACTTTACGACAACCGAAGAGCAAACTACGCAAGGTTGTTTAGTGGTCGCCAGTCTGTCCTGTGTGTCTCGCAGTGTGCTTGCTGCAAATGAGTGCTGGTCAGTTTGTTGCACCAATCAGTGTAATCATCCCGTGTTATCGCTGCGCGGCAACTATTGGGCGTGCAGTGGGTTCGGTCTTTGCACAAAGCGCAACCCCTGCCGAAGTTATCATGGTAGATGATAATAGCGGCGATGATACCTTGACAGTGCTGCATGAGTTGGAGCGTGTTCATCAGGGGCAGATAAAAATAGTGCTAATGGATATGAACTGCGGAGCAGGCTCTGCCAGAAATGCGGGATGGGCAATAGCAACGCAACCATACATCGCATTTCTTGATGCAGATGATTCTTGGCACCCCGAAAAACTGCGTATCCAGCATGAATATATGCGGAACAATAATGATGTTACTTTGTGTGGACATCAATGTGTTTGGTTGCCTGAGAGTGAAACCCTGCCAACGCTTCCGAAAAATTTACATACAACCAAGATTAGTGCCAGCAGTTTTTTGTTCAAAAATGCATTTTCTACGCCTACCGTTATGTTGAAATGTGACATTCCATTTCGCTTCCAAGAAGGCAAGCGCTGTGCAGAAGATTTATTGCTGTGGCAGCAGATCGCTTTTGCGGGCCTGCAAATAGCGCGCATAGAAAGCATATTGGCGTATGTGCATAAACCACTCTATGGGGCTGGCGGATTAAGTGCACAGTTATGGAAAATGGAGAGTGGTGAGTTAGGCAACTTTGTAGCCTTATATCGAACAGGAAGCATTAATTTTTTGTTGTATGTTGCGGCAACATTTTTCTCAATAATTAAATTTGCAAAGCGGTTGATCGTGACAATGCTGAAAAATTTGGTGAAATTATCGCTACGCAAAGATGGTGTTGCATGAAATTAAAAATCGTCAGAATCGTTACAGCATCTTATGTTGTGCCTTGGCACTTAAATAACACATTGAGAAGAATGCCGGTAGATTTCGAGGTGTGTGTGGTTGGACAAAATGTGTCAAAGAACAAAGACTCATACCCCAATGTGAAGTTCGTCGATGTCAACATTAATCGAAAAACGAGCCTAATTTCGGATGGATTGGCATTGATTGCGTTGTATAGATTCTTTTTTTCCTACAAGCCAGACATTGTTCATTCTATGGCACCCAAATCTGGTTTGTTGACAGCGTTAGCTGGGTTTGTTTGCCGCGTGCCTATTCGTATTCATACCTTTACAGGGCAAACATGGGTTGCGAGAGCCGGTTTGTCTCGCCATTTTTATTACGCATTAGACAGACTGGTTAATTCGCTGAACACCATTTGCTTAACAGACAGCTTTTCGCAATCATCTTTTCTGTCAGAGCACAAGATTTCCAATTTTGGACAGCCGCTGCCTGTTCTATCTAAAGGCTCGTTAGCAGGCGTGGATGTCCAGCGTTTCAATTCGAGTCGTCTAGAAGATGCATCCCGTCAACTTCGTGTGACCTTGGGGCTTGATAAAGAGCATTTTGTATTCGCCTTTATTGCAAGAAAAACGCGTGCCAAAGGGGCGGTTGATGTATTGAAGGCGTTTTCTTCTGTGCTGTCCTCTTCCAAAGAAGTTAGATTGTTATTTGTAGGGCCGGATGAAGATGGGGAAATCGGGCGGCTACGCAAAACAAATCCAGAATTATTCGTTAATGTAATTGACGTTGGCCATGTGAGTAATCATGAGCTGTATCTGGCTATAACTGATGTCCTGTGCCTCCCGAGTTATCGTGAAGGCTTTGGCTCAATCGTGATTGATGCGGCTGCGATGGGGGTTCCCACAATTGGCTCGAATATTCCCGGATTAATAGACTCGGTCGTAGACGGACAAACCGGCATGCTTTTCCCGGCAGGTGATCTGAACGAGCTTGCAAAGCTCATGCTTGCCTTCGTTGAAGATCATCAGATGGCTCGAACAATGGGATGTCATGCCAAGGCAAGAGTAGATGAATTTTTTACAGCAGACCTGTTGTATGTTGCGTTGAAAGAATTCTACTTAAAGTGCGCATTGGGCAATCACATTACCCGCAGCAGGTCGGACAGTTAAATGTATAAGAAATTTGTGTACGCTTAAAATTTTTGATTTGATCATAGTAGTAAGGAGTATTCAATGAAAGTTATGCTGATGGTGCCGCCAGAAAAGTATTACATGGTGGCGAGCATACATAAGGCTTTGGATCATAAGCGTGAGGCCAGGCCCCTTCTCGGGATACTCTCGGTCGCGACATATCTCAAGAATCGGCGCCCGGACGTTGAGTTGAAGTTTATTGATTGTCGAGCGGAAGGATTAACGTTCGAGGATGTCGCCCAGAGGATTCGCGAGTTCCAGCCGGATCTAGTAGGACTCACATGTCTTACCTTTAATTACTATGACACGCTACGCACTGCACGGGTTATAAGGGAATCATGCCAGACCGCGAAAATATGCATTGGCGGATGGCATGTAACCCTCTACCCACAAGAAACGCTTAACCAGAATGATGTTGATTATGTAGTCTTTGGCGAAGGGGAAAAAACGTTTTTGGAGTTGGTCGATGCCGTTTCACAGGGGCGCAATCCAGAGGGAGTGCTAGGCCTTGGTTATAAGTCGCAGGGCACATCCAAAATGAATGCCGGGCGCATTGATGATGGCACCCCGCAGGTCAAAGATAAATCTGCCTTGGGCGAGTCTATAGTTATGCATGGTGGTCTTCAGCATATTAAGCCGATCATGCTGAACCACGAAAGGCCTGTCGATAAAAATTTGGATGACATTGACTTTCCTGATTTCAGCTTGGTCGATATCAACAGGTATTCGCACATACTGGACAGGGGCTTCGATGTCACGTTGCCGATGGAGTCATCACGTGGATGCCCTTTCGCATGTACTTTTTGCGATATTCGCAAAACCCGTTTCCGCTTCCGTTCCCCGGAGTTTATTGCAGCCGAGATGGAGCGATGGTCCGCCAAGGGTGTTCGCTCATTCTTCTTCGTGGACGATAACATTACTGTCAATAAGCCGCGCGCAATCCAACTTTTTAAAGAAATCGTTCGGCGCAACTTGAATGTGGAATTTAAAGTAAGCAGCCGTGTTGATCGGCTGGACGACGAGGTCATGCTCTGGATGAAACGAGCAGGAGTTTCACGCGTATCCGTGGGCATCGAATCCAGCAAGCAAAAATATCTGGATCTAATGCAAAAAGAAATCACGGTTGAGCAAATCGAGGACTGTCTTGCCAGAGCACGCAAAATAGATTTACCGGTGTTTGCATTCATGATGCTCGGGCTTCCCGGACAGACGCGGCAGGAAATGCTTGAGGAAGTTGATTTTCTAAAGAAGAATAAAGTGGAGTACGCCAGCTTCTCTGTTTTAACGCTTTACCCAAAGACCGAAATGCATCACATGGCTCTCGCAAGCGGTGACCTCAAGGTAGACTCTTGGCAAACATTCGCCGAGAATCCCGTGCCAGATATGCAAGCACCCTATGCGAACGGGCTGTACAGTGCCGAAGAATTGAAAAAAATTCAGCTTGAGGTTACGCGCCGGTTTTACTTCTCTCCACGCATTCTCTACAGGCGCATACGGGAGGTAAATTCCTTTAGGGCATTAAAGCAGCGAGTCAAACTGGCGCTACGTTTGCTCGGCATTGAAGGCGCGTGAGCACGTCAAGGTGTACGGAAAATAGTGTCAAAGTTAGCATCGGGACATCGTCGAGTGTGGGCGGTTTGCTTCTAACGTAGAGAATAGCAATGCAAATTTATTTCCACAAAATCTTACCGGTTTTCTTGTTGCCCATGGGTATTACCCTGCTGCTGTTGCTTGCTGGTCTTTTTTTGCGGCGTCGGTCATTGATTTGGCTTGGGGTTGTCGTGTTGTGGTTGAGTAGCACCCCAGTCGTCAGTAACTTTGCGGCTCGATCTGCAGAAGGATGGGCGGAGCGTGGACAGGCAAGCGGTGCACCGCGCGCTGATGCCATCGTAGTGTTAAGCGAAGGGCGGGTTGTTGCCCCAGGTTCGGCGGCGGTGAGCGAATGGTCTGGCGCTAATCGTTTTTATGGTGGCGTGGAGTTATTCAAAGCTGGCAAGGCTCCTTGGCTGGTGTTTACAGGTGGATGGTTGCCGTGGGAGCCTAGGGCTAAACTCGAAGGTGAGATCCTGACTGAATACGCCAAGGCATTGGGCGTTCCGGTCAAGAGCATCGCAACCACTGGCGCGGTAGTGAACACGGCAGAAGAAGCGCAGGCTGTTGCCGCACTTCTGGCCCAGAGGCATCTTGTTGGCGTAACTCAAGAGGTGCAACCCCATATCCTTTTGGTGACCTCAGCTTTTCATATGCCGAGGGCACAGCGGCTGTTCGAGCGCGCAGGAATGCAAGTGTCACCATTCCCCGTCGATTTTAAGGTATCGGCTGGCGGCGAATTGGGAGTGATAGATTTTTTGCCCAGCGCAGGTGCAATGGCACAAACAGAGATGGCGTGGCGCGAGATGTATGGTCGCTTGTATTACTGGGTGCGTAGCTCCCTTTAAGCAAGCTGTTCGAGTCGATATGAATTACATTTGGGTGGAGACCAGATTGAACAATGCAATCTCGTTAGGGGTAAAAAAAGCACTTGTTACTGGAGCAAATGGTTTTGTCGGTCGGCATTTATGTAAAGAACTACTTCATCAAGGATTGGGTTCGTTGCAGGTCGATAGCGGTAAAATTCGCCGTGAACTGGGTTGGACTTTGCCCTTTACTCTGGAGCAGGGGTTGCAGGCGACGGCGGACTGGCATCGTAGCGTCATTCATTGACAAAATGATGCGCCGTTACCGTCCGTCTTGGGCGGTGCGCGGTTTTCTGTGCCGCTTTGAGCGGCTCACAGTCTCAAGTCACCGCCCATAATCTTGGTGAATATCATTGCAATTCATGGAGTATGTGTCCATAATTGCACACATGTTTAACCGTATTCTTTATCCGCAGCTTCTGGATGCTATTGCCCATTCGCCGGCAGTAGCCCTGCTCGGCCCGCGCCAGGTGGGCAAGACGACCTTGGCGCTGGAGGTGGGTGAGCGTAGCCATGCGCTGTATCTTGATCTGGAGTCCGAGCAGGATCGCGCGAAGCTGGCGCAGCCGGAACTTTATCTGGCCGATCATCTGGACAAGCTGGTGATTCTGGACGAGGTGCATCGTGCGCCCGGGTTGTTTCCGGTATTGCGCGGATTGATTGACCGGAGCCGTCGTGCCAGGCGTCGGTCCGGCCAGTATCTGCTGCTGGGTTCGGCTTCCCCTGATTTGCTCAAACAGTCAGGCGAGACGTTGGCGGGGCGCATTGCCTATCTGGAGCTTGCGCCGTTGCAGGTTTTGGAAACGTCCGATGTGCCGGTGGATGAGCTTTGGGTAAGAGGTGGTTTCCCTGAAAGCGTGCTGGCTCCGGATGCAATGCAAAGTTTGCGCTGGCGGC
>Ga0315281_10004759_pt1 | contig 19645 bp, 18 predicted proteins | sample YL17G07_0_MG_FD_204540 | JGI IMG/M metagenome (GOLD analysis project Ga0315281, IMG submission 204540) | Sediment microbial communities from Yellowstone Lake, YNP, Wyoming, USA - YL17G07_0 | ecosystem: Environmental > Aquatic > Freshwater > Lake > Sediment | place: USA: Wyoming | collected... | reverse complement strand
AGTTGCCGAATCCTGTCTACGTTCGCAACGCCCATGTTCACGTGCAGGTGCTTCCGCTCGCGGCGCACTGTGCGATCGCACAGTTCACCGAGGGAGACGCGTTCGCACCAGGACCGCTGACCGCGATCACGCCCGAGGAGTTCTGCCGCCGTCTGCGCCGAGACGGCGAGTTCTCTCACTACCCGCGCCTGTGCTGGCTCGTGCTTGACGGTCACAAGATCTGGGCGGTCGTTCAAGAATTGAGCTGATTGACGCCGTAGCGGGCGTGTTCGCGGAGTGCACGCCGTATAGTGCATCCGACGGGACGAGGACCCAGGCGCCCCTGGGCGACTGCTCCTGGTGGAAGGCGGAGAAGTCGAAGATGCGCGACGGGCGCTACTTCCAATGCGGCCCGTGGCAGGGGCGGTGAGCGCAGGGGACTGCTGGCGATGCGTCTGTACCGTGTCAACCTTCTCGGAGACTCAGGGCCTGATATAGGTGTGGATCCGCGCGATTGATCGAGAGCGGGATCCGCTGGCCCAGCGACTCGTGCGGACTGATGGGGCGGATGCCAATGACTGCGAAGGGCACTCGCGAGCCCACTGGCTTCGGAAGCGCCTGGGCTACGCGCCGCGGCGCGCTGGTCGTCTCGCTTGCCTGCGCCATCATCGCGCTGGCACTGAGCCTGCCGCACGCAATCGCCCTGGTGTGCGTCGCGACGCAGGCTGAGGACGTTCACCTGCTCTGGCCGTTCTGGTCACTGAACGGTCCGGGCATTGAACATGTCTACCTTGGGTTGGCTCTCGTCGCCCTGCTGCTCGCAGCGCCCTCATTGCGTTCGGGGTCGAAGTCGGGTGCCTTTCACTGCGTGGCGATTGTGTCCACCTGCCTTGCGCTAGTGCCGCTCGCCGTGGCTGTCGCGCGCTTCTTCATCGCTCTTTATATACTGATGCTGCTCACTCCCCCGTAAGGGGTGCGGCACCACGGTGACGCTCGCGGTCATCGACTCGACCTCCGGCCGCGACGCCGCGGACCGCTGGAAGCAGCGCACGATTGCCCAGAGCGGGTGCGCCGCCAAGACGCAGAACCGCAGCTTCGACGCCGCCGGCCGCCTCGCCACCCAGTCGGGCCTCGGCCTCTCCTCGGCGGGCAGCTACAGCTACGACGCCAACTCCGGCCTCAAGAGCTACGACTACCTGCCGCTCGCCCTCGGCGGCACGCTCGCCTCGAGCTACACCTACTACCCCGGCGGCGCCCTCGCCACATCGACCACCAACGGCATTGACGGGAGCTTCACCTTCGACGAGGTCGGCAACCTCGTCACTGACACCGAGAGCGACACCGGCACGACCGTCTTTACTTGCGACCCCGCCAACCGCCTCACGCAGACCGAGCTCGACGGCGGCGACGGCGGCGCTATCGTGACCACCTACTACGGCTGGGACGCTTCCAACGCCTGGCGCACCTGCCAGGGCCCGGTCCCGAGCCCGACGCCCGCCAACGAGCCGATCGTCTTCACCTACACCGCCCAAGGCCGCCTCGCGACCTACGCCAACGCAGACACCGCCACCAGCGCCGTCTACACCTACGACGGCTCCGGCCAGCGCACGAAGAGCGAGGTCACGGTCGCCGGCACGACCACGACGACCCTCTTCGCCTACGAGGGCCTCACCCTGATGAGCCTCTCGGCGACGCAGGGCGCGACCAGCTGGCGGGTCGACTACCTCTGCGACGAGGAGGGCACTCCCTTCGGCGGCGTCTACCGCAGTCCGGCGACCTCAACGACGCCCAAGTACTTCACCCTCGTGACCAACGACCGCGGCGACGCCCTCGAGCTCTGCGACGCCGACGGCGCCGCCTTCGCCGCCTACCGCTACGACGCCTGGGGACTCCCCCAAGGCGCCGGCTCCTACGCGACCGGCGTCTGGACGCAGAGCACTTCCCTCGTCACCTCGACCCTCGCCGGCCAGATCGCCTCTCGCCAGGTGCTCCGGTACGCGGGCTACGCCTGGGACGCCGAGAGCGCGCTCTACTACTGCAGCGCCCGCTCCTACGACCCCGCCACCCGGCAGTGGACCAGCGGCGACCCGGCCAAGGCCGACGGTGAGGAGAGCGCCTATCAGTACTGTGGGGGGGATCCGGTGGGAATGGTCGACATCGCTGGGGACTACCCCGGCCCCTCGCACTGGCCTCGGGCGACATTGCGCGAGAAGGCGCTGAACTTCGCGAAGCTAAGGATTGGAAGACCGAAGAGCATCGTCTACAACTGGAGTCACATCGACTGCGACGCGTGGTGCGTGCTCGCGGTGAGCTTCTTCTACGATCGAGTGGGCAGCTACGCCTTCAATCGCGACAAGTTGGAGCGCCTATCAGTACTGTGGGGGGGAGCCGGTGGGGGAGGTGGACCCGAGCGGAGAGGAATGGATCACCGTGAGACAGACGTACGACGCCTACGCCGGCACCAAGATACACAGGTACAAACTGATAGCTAGTAACGAGTATGCATCGGCGTCGCGACGGAAGTGGAAGCACCAGGGCTTCCTCTTCAGAATCAACACCTGGATGAAGGACCAGGATGGCGGCGGCGGTTGGGTGAAGCTCAAGTACATGAAAGACAACGTCCACATACTCGTGTGCCAGAACGCGTTCTTCCCGATTCCTTCGTGGTGGTGGAGTAGCGCCGACAACATCGAATCGTGGACATGGTACTGGGTCGACACTGATACTTCTCCCGAAGGCGGTGTCTCTTCGGAGGTTCCACTGAAATACGTAAGGACCAACAAGAAGAACAAGGCAGGCACGCGGTGGACTCGCGTCTACTGGAACTGGTGCCCGGATGTCCCAGGTTGGCCCGACCCGTGGCTGGTCAAGAAGACCCCGAAGTTCTGAGGCGTGATGGACGAGAAGAAAGCAGCCGCACCACCCATGGATGTCACGGCTTTGAGAGTTGCCCTCGCGGTGCCGCTGGCCTATGAGGTCTACCGCCTCGTCACCTTCGGGGTGGCGGCTTCCAGCTGGTCTTTGCCCTCCTGGCTCTTCGGCAAGGGGGTCTTGTTGCTACCCGCACTGGGGCTTGCCTTGGGCTGCGTGCTCTTGTTCGTCGGGCGAACGTGGCGCTGGGCATGGCTGCTTGTCCTTACGAGCGGCCTCTGGGTCGCGTTCGTCGATGCATACCCCCATATCCAAGTGACCTATCCTTGGCGTCCATCGGTGGACCTGGTGATGGGAGTCTACGCGGTAGTGCTGGCGCTGGCGTTCCTGGTCGGGGCTCACAGGCCTCGCGGCGAACGGTCAGGTGGCACGTCTGCCGGCTGAGTCGCCCGGGAACGTACTTCGGCTTCGTTGGGCCTCGGCGTGTGAGCGGCGGTCGTTGAGTGACGGCCGGTCGTGCTACCATACGCCTTCGGGTCGCGAGCCTGCCGCTCGCGCCGCCCCGAGTACATCCGGTCTCGCAGAAGGGATCTCTCGCGATGAAGAAGGACATCCATCCGCAGTACGTCGAGGCGACGGTGCACTGCTCCTGCGGCAACACGTTCACGACGCGCAGCACCAAGCCGGAGTTGCACGTCGAGCTCTGCTCGCAGTGCCACCCGTTCTACACGGGCAAGCAGAAGCTCGTCGACTCGGGCGGCCGCGTCGAGCGCTTCAAGCGCCGCTACGACAAGAAGGCCGACGACAAGAAGGCCGAACCGAGCAAGGCCTGACGGGGGCGGTGCGATGAGCGCCGAGCTCCGCGTCACCCTGCTGCAGCATACCCCTGACCCCGACCGGGCGGTCGCGATCGCCGGGCGGCTCTGCTACGCGCCGGTGTCGGCGGCCGAGCTACAGCACGAGATGAGTGACGAGGACGTCGCCAAGCTCGTCCGCGTCCTCGTCCGCTCCGGGCACCACTCGGCCCTCGAGCACGCCTCGTTCACGCTCGCCGTCGACGGCGTCTCGCGCGCCTGCACGCACCAGCTCGTGCGGCACCGCGTCGCCTCGTACAACCAGCAGTCGCAGCGCTACGTGAACTTCGGCGGCGGCGACAGCTTCGTGGTGCCGCCGACGATCGCCGCCAACGCCGAGGCGCAGCAGGTCTTCCTCGAGGCGATGGACGAGGCGCGGGCGGCCTACGACAGGCTCGTCGAGCTCGGCCTGGCCGAAGGCCGCGGCAAGGAGAGCGTGCAAGAGGACGCCCGCTTCGTGCTCCCCAACGCCGCCGAGACCAAGATCGTCGTGACCATGAACGCCCGCGAGCTGCGCCACTTCCTGCAGGTGCGCTGCTGCAACCGGGCGCAGTGGGAGATCCGCGATCTCGCCTGGCGGATGCGCGCCATGCTCAAGGGTGTCGCTCCCAATCTCTTCGAGGGCACCGGGCCCGGCTGCCTCTACGGCGACTGTCCCGAGGGCAAGATGACCTGCGGCAAGCCGTACACGCCCGAGGAAGTCGACGGCCCCGCCGCCGCGCGCTGAGGCTCGGGCGCGTCGCTGCCGATGTTCCTCGACGACATGACCCGCCTCATCATCCAGGCCCTACGCCGGTGCGCCGGCCCGGCCGCGCGCGCGCTGCGCGCGGGCGCGGCGCTGCCGGCGCTCACCGCACGCAAGGCCCAGGTCGGCGGCCAGGCGGTGATCGAGGGCGTCATGATGCGCGGCGTGGACCACTGGTCGCTCGCCGTGCGCAAGCCCGATCAGAGCATCGGCCTCCACGAGTTCCCGCTGGTCTCGTGGATGGTGCGCTACCCCATCCTCAAGATTCCCGTCGTCCGTGGCGTCGTCGCGCTCGTCGAGTCGCTCGCCATCGGCGTCCGCGCCCTGACCATGTCGGCGAACGAGTCGCTCGGCGAGGAGGAGCAGGAGCTCAGCAAGAAGGAGATCGGCGTCACGCTCGTGGTCGCCTTCGGCTTCGCCGTCGCGCTCTTCTTCCTCGCGCCGCTGTTCTTGACCGGCCTCTTCGAGCGCTGGCTCGGCGAGGGATTCCTCTTCTGGCTCGTCGAGGGCCTCGTGCGCGTCACCATCTTCGTCGTCTACCTCGTCATCGTCACCCGGCTGCCCGACCTGCGCCGCGTGTTCGAGTATCACGGCGCCGAACACATGAGCATCCACGCCCTCGAGCACGGTGAGGAGCTCACCCCGGACGCAGTCGGCAAGTACCGCACCCTGCACCTGCGCTGTGGCACGTCGTTCCTGCTCATCGTCCTCGTCGTCTCGATCTTCGTCTTCGCCGCCGTCGGTCGTCCGGCCTGGTACTTGCTGCTCCTGTCGAGGGTCGTCCTGATCCCCCTCATCGCCGGCATCTCGTACGAGATCATCAAGTGGGCCGGGCGGCACGAGGGCAGCGCCGTGGTGCGCACCATCATGTGGCCCGGACTGGCGATGCAGTGGCTGACGACGCGCCAGCCGGACCGCGCCCAGATCGAGGTCGCCATCGCGGCGCTCGAGAAGATCGTCGAACTCGAGCCCCAGGACCGGCCGCCGGTGGAGGGCGTCGAGGTCATGGCGTGAAGCCGGCGCCGCGATGGGGCCCGCTACCCTGGTTCGTCCTCGTCCTCACCCTTCTTCTGATCTTGCTGGTCGCGCTGTTGCCGCCGCTGATCCTCGACGAGATACCGCCGGCCTGGGTGCTGCGCAGCGCCGCCAGGGTGTCGAGCTGGCACGGCGACCCGGAACCGATCGAGGCTGAGTGGGTCGAGACGACGCGGGGCGAAGCGGAGCGGGTGATGGAGGCGACGGCGATCGGCGGCGAGCCGGAGCCGGCGCCGTCGGGCGCGTCCACGACGCCGGCCGCCACGACGGAGGCGACTCCGCAGCCGACGGCGTCGGCGGTCGAGGATCCCGGCCGCACCGTCCAGCTCGTCGTCATGCGCGGCCGCTTCGCGAGCGCCCCACCCGGCGGCCCGCCGCCGCCGGACGCCCCCGAACGCTGGCTCGTGGTGGCGTACGACGCCGTCACTCACGAGCGCTGGCGGCTGGTCATCCTGACCGTCGCCCCCGACCTGCCCGACGACTCGGCCAGCTTCGAGTTCTAGCCGCCGCGGCGCCGCGGCCGAGCAGGGCCGTGGCGCTATAATCGTGAGCGTCCACGGCGGCGTTCGCCGGTCCGCGCGCAGCGCCCGGCTCGTCACACCCGCACTCGCGCCTCGAGCATGATCGACAAGCTCATAGACGAGATCGAACGGTCGTACGGCGAGCTCACCGAACAGCTCGCCGATCCTGACGTGCTCGGCGACCGGGGGCGCTATGCCGGCGTGGCGCGCCGTCACGCCGAGCTGCAGGCGACGCACGAGCTGGTGGTCCGCTACCGTGAGGCCGGGCGCACGGCCGAGGAGGCCGAGGCGCTGCTCGCCGCCGAGAGCGACGGCGACGACGAGCTGCGCGAGCTGGCGCAGCAGGAGCTCGTCGACAGCCGTCGGCTGCTCGACGAGCTCGCCGAGGAGATCCGCGCCAAGGCGCTCACCAGCGACCCCAACGACGCCAAGGACGTGATCATCGAGATCCGCGCCGGCGCCGGCGGCAACGAGGCCTGCATCTTCGCCGGCGAACTGGCGCGCATGTACACGCGCTACGCGCAGGCCAAGGACTTCGCAGTCGAGATCCTCGCGGCCAACGAGAACGACGACGGCGGCTACAGGGAGGTCACGCTCGAGGTCCGCGGCCGGGGCGCCTACTCGGCCCTCAAGTACGAAGGCGGCGTGCACCGCGTGCAGCGCGTCCCCGTCACCGAGTCCACGGGCCGCATCCACACCTCGACGGCGACCGTGGCGGTGCTGCCCGAGGCCGAGGACATCGAGGTCGACATCCACCCGAGCGACCTGCGCGTCGAGATCTTTCGCGCCCGCGGCCCGGGCGGGCAGTCCGTCAACACCACCGACTCCGCCGTACGCATCACCCACGTGCCGAGCGGGGTCAGCGTGAGCTGCCAGGACGAGAAGAGTCAGCTGCAGAACAAGGAGCGCGCCCTGCGGATCCTGCGCGCGCGCCTGTTCGAGATGGAGCAGGCCAAACAGGACGAGGAGCGTGGCGACGCGCGGCGGAGCATGGTCGGCAGCGGCGACCGCTCGCAGAAGATCCGCACCTACAACTTCCCCCAGAACCGCGTCAGCGACCACCGCGTCGGCGTGACCTCGCACCGCATCGCCGAGGTGATGGAGGGCGATCTGGACGAGTTTGTCGAGGCGCTCGCCGCCGAGGACCGCCGCAAGCAGCTCGCCGCGGCCGGGGAGGAGTGAGGCCGACGGTGCCGCCGCAGCCCACTGTCGCCGAGGCCCTTCGCGCGGCGGCGGAGACGATCGAGGCGGCGTACTCACAGTCGCCGCGGCTCGACGCCGAGCTGCTGCTGGCCGAGGCGCTCGGCGTGCGGCGCGAAGACCTCTTCGCCGCACCGGAGCGCCTGCTCGACCGCGACGAGGCGGCGCGCTACGAGACCTTCGTGCGCCGTCGCCAGAAGCAGGAGCCCGTGGCCTACATCCTCGGCCGCCGCGCCTTCCGCACCATCGAGCTCGAGGTCACCGACAACGTCCTCATCCCGCGCCCCGAGACCGAGACGCTCGTCGAGGTCTGCCTCGAGAAGCTCGCCGAGCACGGGGCTGCCGAACCCTTCGTCCTCGACATCGGCACCGGCTCGGGTGCCATCGCGCTGGCGCTTGCGACTGAACATCCCGCGGTCCGCGTCGTCGCCACCGACGTGCATCCGGCCCCGCTCGACGTCGCGCGCCGCAACGTGCGCGCCCTGGACCTCGAGGACCGCGTGACGCTCCTGGTCAGCGACGTCTTCGACGACCTGCCGCCCGGCCTGCGTTTCGACCTCATAGTGTCGAACCCGCCGTACGTGACGCCGGAGGCGCTGCGCCGGCTGCGCGTCGAGGTGCGCGGCTTCGAGCCCCACGTCGCCCTGCGCGCCGACGAGGGCGGCCTGGAGTTCTACCGTCGCATCGTGCCCCAGGCGCCGGGCTGGCTGAATCCCGGCGGCTACCTCGCGGTGGAGATCGCCGAGCACAAGGCGGTGGACGTGATCACCGAGTTCGTCGCCGCCGACCGTTACGAGCGGATAGACGTGCGCGACGACCTCGGCGGCCTGCCGCGGGTCGTTGTGGCGCGCGAGCGCGCCGCCGGCGTGGCGCCGACGCCGGCCGCCGACGCCGCCGACCTCGACTGAGCCCGATGCGCTACGCGACGACACGGGCCGTGGTGCTCTCGTCACGGCCCCTGGGTGAGGCCGACCGTTGGCTCACCCTGTTCACCCGCGACCAGGGCCGCATCGACGCGGTCGTCAAAGGCGTGCGCCGCACGACGTCGCGCTGGGGTGGCCGCCTGGAGCCGTTCAGCGTCTGCGACCTGGTGCTCTATCGCGGCCGCACCCGCGCCACCGTGACGTCGGCCCAGCTCGTCGACGTGTTCCGTCACCTGCGCGAGGACCGCGAGGCGCTCACGGCGGCGGCGGTCGGCTGCGAGGCCGCCGCCCTGCTCTTCGCCGAGGGCGAGCCCGAGGAACGCGTCTTCGCTCTGCTGCGCACAGCCCTGCGCGAGATTGACGCCGGGTTCGAGGGTCCCGCCGGGCGAGCCCCCCTGGTCCTCGGCCTCTTCATGAAGCTGCTCTACGAGGCCGGCTACCTGCCCGTCCTCGACCGCTGCGCCTCCTGCGGGGAGGGCGGCCGCGCGCTCGCCTTCTCGCCGGCGCGCGGCGGCCTCGTCTGCGAGAAGTGCCTCGGCGACGGCCTGCCGATCACGCCCGAGGCCGTCGCCGCGTTGCGCGACGCGGTCGCGCTGCCGCTCGCCGAGTTGCGTCAGGCGCCGCCGTCGCTCGCGGTGGAAGAGGCGCTGCGCGACCTGCACCTGCTCTTCGCGTATCACGCGGGGACTCGCTTGCGCGCCCTGCGGTTCGCGCGCCTCTAGAGCCGGACTCCTCGGCGACCCCGTCACCGTCCGGCCCGGCTGTCTCGTCCCTTGGCGCGACTGATAGAATCGGCGGCCCCGACCGGAGGACCATGAGCGCGAGCGAACGGGATGCGGGCGCCAGGCGCGTCCACCCGACCTTTCAGGAGATCGTCGGCCGCCTGCAGACCTTCTGGGAGCTGCAGGGCTGCGTCGTCGTGCAGCCCTATCACACCGAGGTCGGCGCCGGCACGTTCAACCCGGCGACCTTCCTGCGCTGCCTCGACGCCAGGCCCTGGAGGGCTGCCTACGTCGAGCCCTCCATGCGTCCCACCGACGGACGTTACGGCGACAACCCCTTCCGCCTGGGCCACTTCTTCCAGTACCAGGTGGTCATCAAGCCTTCGCCGCCCGACATCCAGGCGATCTACCTCGAGTCGCTCATCGCCCTGGGCGTCGACCTCACGAGGCACGACGTGCGCTTCGTCGAGGACAACTGGGAAGGTCCGACGCTGGGCGCCTGGGGACAGGGCTGGGAGGTCTGGGCCGACGGCATGGAGATCTCGCAGTTCACGTACTTCCAGCAGCTCGGCGGCTTCGACCTCGACCCCATCACGATAGAGCTCACCTACGGTCTCGAACGCATCGCCATGTACCTTCAGGGCATGGAGAGCGTCTTCGAGATCGTCTGGTCGCAGTGGGAAGAAGCGGATGAGTTCGTGACGATCACGTACGGCGACGTGTACCGCGAGAACGAGCGCGAGTTCTCGCGGTACGACTTCGAGGTCGCCGACACCGACATGCTCTTTCGTCACTTTCGCGAGTACGCGGCCGAAGCCGAGCGCTGCCTCGAGGCGCGGCTGCCCGTCCCGGCCTACGACCACGTCCTCAAGAGCAGCCACACGTTCAACCTGCTCGACGCGCGCGGAGCGATCAGCGTCACCGACCGCACCGCGCATATCGCCCGGGTGCGCGACCTGGCGCGCCGGGTCGCGCGCCTGTACCTCGAGGTGCAGGAGGAGCGGGAGACCGGCGGCAAAGGTGCGGCCACGTGAACGGCGCCACCCTTCTCATCGAGATCGGTTGCGAGGAGCTCCCGTACCGTTTCTGCGAGTCTGCCCTGCGCCAGCTCGGTGGCGACGGCGACGAGCCGGGCCTCGCCGAGAGGCTGCTGGCCGAGGCGCGCCTGCTGCCGAAGGACTTCAGGCGCGACGACCTGCGCGTCCTGGTGTCGCCGCGCCGCATCGCCGTGCTCGTGCGCGACGTCCCGACGCGTCAGGAGGCCGAGACGCAGCGGTCTCGCGGCCCTCGCGTCTCGGTCGCCTTCGGCCCCGACGGTGCCCCGACAAAGGCCGGCGAGGGCTTCGCCCGCGGCCGCGGCCTCGCCGTCGCCGACCTGGGCCGCGAGACCGCGGACGGCGTCGAGTTCGTCATCGCCGAGGTCGAGGCGGCGCGCGACGACACCCTGGCGGTGATGCCCGCTCTGGTCGCCAAGCTCATCGCCGGGATCCAGGTGCCGCGTGGCATGCGCTGGGGCCGCCGCCCGCAGGGCGCGGCCGACTACGTGCGTTTCTCGCGGCCCATCCGCTGGATCGTGACCAAGCTTGGTGAGGACACCGCCCGCGCGCCGTTCTACGACCTCGAGATCGACGAGATCACGGACGGCCACCGCTTCCTGGGCGCGCCGGTGGTCATCGACGAGGCGGACCACTACGAGCGGCACCTCAGGGAGCAGTGCGTGATCGTCGACCAGGACGAACGACGCCGGCTCATCGTCGCCGGTCTGGAGGCGGCGGCGAACGACGCCGGCGGCGTCTGGTTCGACCCTGGCAACGTACTCGCCGAGGCGATCTACCTCGCGGAGTGGCCGAGTGTGGCGCACGGAGGGTTCGACGAGCGCCATCTGCGCCTGCCGCGCGAGGTCCTCGTCACCGCCATGCAGAACCACCAGCGCTACTTCCCGGCGCACACCGCCGACGACGCGCTGCTTCCCGTCTTCCTCTACGTGTCGAACGCCGACCCGGAGGCGGCCGACCTCGTCACGCGCGGCAACCAGCGCGTCCTTGACGGCCGCCTCGCCGACGCCGAGTTCGCCTACGACCGCGACGTCGCCGAGGGGTTGCCGGCCATGGCCGGCAGGCTCGGCGCCGTCGTCTTCCACGAGAAGCTCGGCTCGCTCGCCGACAAGGCGCACCGCCTCGGCGGGCTGGTGGTCGGGCTGGCCGCCGGGGCGGCGGCGCGCGGCGCAGCCGGCGCGCCGCCCGACGCCGACGGCCCAGGCGGCGACGGCTCCGGCGTCCGACCGGACGACGAGCTCGGGACGCACCTGCGGCGGGCCGCCGAGCTCGCCAAGGCCGACCTCGTGAGCCAGGTCGTCATCGAGTTCCCCAGCCTGCAGGGCACGATGGGCAAGATCTACGCGCGCGCCGCGGGCGAGCCCGAGACGGTGGCTCGCGCTGTCGGCGAACAGTACCTGCCGCTGTCGGCGACGGCGCCTGTGCCGGCGACGCTCGCCGGCGGACTGCTCGCCGTCGCCGAGAAGACCGACAACATCGCCGGCGCCTGGGTCGCGGGCGAGAGGCCGAGCGGCTCGCGCGACCCCTTCGGCCTGCGCCGCGCCGCGATGGGCATCGTGCGCATCGCCCTCGAGTACAGGCTGCGGATCCCCGTGCGCGGGCTTCTGGAAAGCGGGTTCGACCAGTACGAGGCGCAAGGCGCCGTCGAGCTCGCGCCCGAGGCGCGTGACGCGATGCTCGACGAGACCAAGGCCTTCGTGCTGGAGCGCCTTCAGGCGCTCCTGCTGGACGAGGGCCTGCCCTTTGCCGTCGTCGAGGCGGCGCTCGCCGCGCCCGAGGGCGACGTCCCCGCGCTGGCCGCCCGGGCACGCGCCTTCGCGGCGCTCGCCGGGCGCGACATCCTCGAGGACGTCGCCGTCGCCTACGACCGCTGCGCCTCGCTGGCGAGCAAGACCGGCGGGGGCGCCGGAGGGGCGCCTGCGGCGCCCGACCCGGCGCTCTTCCTCGACGAGGCCGAGAGCGTCCTCGCGGCGACGCTGGCCGAAGTCGCACCCGTCGTCGAAGACGCCCTCGGCCGCCTCGAGATCGAGAGCGCGCTAGCCGCCGCCGCGCCGCTGCGCCCCGCCGTGGACCGCTACTTCGACGCCGTTCTCGTGATGGACCCCGACGACAAGATCCGTGACAACCGGCTGGCGCAGCTCGCCGCCGTGACCGGCCTCCTGGGCCGGATCGGCGAGTTCCACCGCCTGCCGTTCCAGGACGAGGGGCGGTGACGCCGCTCCCGAGCCGGCGTATCGTCCCGGACAGCGTGACGCGCACGAGCACACCCAGGAGGGATTGATGGCCGAGAAGTACGTCTACCACTTCCGCGAGGGCAACAAGGACATGAAGGCCCTTCTCGGCGGCAAGGGCGCCAACCTCGCCGAGATGACGGGCATCGGCTTGCCGGTTCCGCCCGGATTCACGGTCACGACCGACGTCTGCAACCACTACTCGGCGCACGGCGCCTATCCCGAAGGGGTGGAGGCCCAGGTCGACGCCGCCCTGGCGCAGCTCGAGGCCGACACCGGCAAGAAGTTCGGCGACAGCGGCGACCCGCTCCTGCTCTCGGTACGCTCCGGCGCCCGGGCGTCCATGCCGGGCATGATGGACACGATCCTCAACCTCGGCCTCAACGACACCACGGTGCGGGGCGTGATCGCGCAGACCGCGAACCCGCGCTTCGCCCACGACTGCTACCGGCGCTTCGTCTCGATGTACGGCGACGTCGTCCTCGGCTGCAAGCCGGCCGACAAGGACGCGATCGACCCGTTCGAGGAGATCCTCGACGAGATGAAGAAGGCCAAGGCAGCCGCCTTCGACACCGATCTGACGGCCGACGACCTCAAGGAGCTCGTCGGCCGCTTCAAGGCGGCGGTCAAGAAGACCACCGGCAACGACTTTCCCGACGACCCGCGGCAGCAGCTCTGGGGCGCGATCTCGGCCGTGTTCGGGAGCTGGGACAACGACCGCGCGGTCGCCTATCGCCGCCTCTACGACATCCCCGACTCGTGGGGCACCGCCGTGAACGTCCAGGTCATGGTGTACGGCAACACCGGCGACGAGTCGGGCACCGGCGTCGCCTTCACCCGCGACCCGGCGACCGGGGAGAACGTGTTCTACGGCGAGTTCCTCGTCAACGCCCAGGGCGAGGACGTGGTCGCCGGCGTGCGCACGCCGCGCCCGGTCGCGGAGTTGGCCGAGGTGTTCCCACCCGCCTACGCGGAGCTGCTCGAGGTGCGCAAGACGCTCGAGCGCGAGCTCCGGGACATGCAGGACTTCGAGTTCACGGTCGAGAAGGGCCGTCTCTACATGCTGCAGACGCGCAACGGCAAGCGTACCGGTCTGGCCGCCATCCGCATCGCCGTCGACATGTGCGAGGAGGGGCTGATCACCCCGGACGACGCCCTGATGCGCATCGAGCCCGAGCAGCTGAACCAGCTTCTGCGGCCGGTGTTCTCGCGCGAGGGCAAGCAGGCGGCGATCGCGGAGGGCCGGGTCCTGGCCAAAGGCCTGGCCGCCGGCCCCGGCGCGGCCTCCGGTCGAGTCGTGTTCAACGCTCCCGACGCCGAGGCGTGGGCGGCGAAGGGTGAGAAGGTCCTGCTCGTGCGCATCGAGACCAGCCCCGAGGACATCCGCGGCATGGACGCCTCGGAGGGCATCCTCACCGCGCGCGGCGGCATGACCAGCCACGCCGCGCTGGTGGCCCGCCAGATGGGCAAGGTGGCGGTCGTGGGTTGCGAGGCGCTCGACATCGACTACCGGGCGCGCACCTTCAAGGCCGGCGCGGCGCTCGTCGACGAGGGCGACTGGGTCTCGATCGACGGCTTCACCGGCGAGGTCATCCTCGGCCAGCTCGAGACCCGGCCCAGCGAGGTGCTGCAGGTGCTCCTCGAGAAGAGCCTCAAGCCCGAGGACTCAGACACGTTCAAGTACTACCACGACATCATGAAGTGGGCCGACGCCGAGCGAAAGCTGGGCGTGCGCACCAACGCCGACCAGCCCGATCAGGCCGCGAACGCGACCGCCTTCGGGGCGGAGGGCATCGGCCTGTGCCGGACCGAGCACATGTTCTTCGGCGGCGACCGCATCACCGCCGTGCGCGAGATGATCCTCGCCGACGACGTCGCGGGCCGCGAGAAGGCGCTCGCCAAGCTGCTGCCGATGCAGCGCGACGACTTCGCCGGCATCTTCCGCGTGATGGGCGAGCGCCCCGTCACCATCCGGACCCTCGACCCACCGCTGCACGAGTTCGTCCCGCACGACGAGGCCGGTCAAGCCAAGGTCGCGGCCGAGATGGGCGTCGACCCGTCCGTCGTCAAGGCCAAGGTCGAGGACCTCCACGAGGCCAACCCGATGCTCGGCCACCGCGGCTGCCGCCTGGGTATCGCATACCCCGAGATCACGCGCATGCAGGCGCGGGCGATCCTCGAGGCCGCCTGCATCGTCAAGAAGGAAGGCGTCGCGGTGAAGCCCGAGATCATGATCCCGCTGGTGGGCACGAAAAAGGAGCTCGAGCACCAGGCGGGTGTGGTGCGGGCGGTCGCCGCCGAGGTCTTCGCCGAGCAGGACGTCGAGGTGGAGTACCTCGTCGGCACGATGATCGAGATCCCGCGTGCCGCGCTCACCGCCGGCAAGATCGCCGAGGTCGCCGAGTTCTTCAGCTTCGGCACCAACGACCTGACGCAGATGACGTTCGGCGTGAGCCGCGACGACGCCGGTAAGTTCATGCCGCTCTACACGAGCGAGGCGCTCGAGATCTGGCCGTCCGACCCCTTCGAGACCCTCGACCAGGAAGGCGTCGGCCAGCTCGTCGAGTACGGCATCGAGCGCGGCAGGACGGCACGACCCGACCTCAAGGTCGGCATCTGCGGCGAGCAGGGCGGCGACCCGGAGACGGTCAAGTTCTGCCACCGCTCCGGGATGAACTACGTGAGCTGCTCTCCCTACCGCCTGCCGGTGGCGCGCCTCGCCGCGGCGCAGGCGGCGATCGAGGGGCGCAGCGCGCTCGAGCTCGAGAAGTGACGCCGGCGACGGCGGTTCGAGGCGAACGGCACAGGCCACGGGACGGGCAGAGCGGCGCGTCTCCACGATGACCTGAGGATTGTCCTGCGGGACGGCCGCGAGGCAGCGATCCGTTCGGCGCGCCCGGGCGACGCCCGGGCGCTCTCCCGGCTGCTCGACGCCATCGCCGAGGAGCCTGAGGTCACGCTCCTCATGCGGCCCGGCGAGATCACGGCGCGCGAGTGGCGCCGCCGCATCGCGGCGGCCGAGGAGCGCGACACGAGTCTGTTCCTCTCCGCCTGGCTCGGCGATCGCCTGGTCGGCAACCTCGGCATGGTCGCCGACCCGCACCCGGCGTCGGCGCACGTGCGCGTCCTCGGGATGTCGGTGACCAGGGACTGCCGCGGGCTCGGTGTCGGCGGTGCGCTTCTCATGACGGCTCTCACCTGGGCGGACGAACACAGAGTCGCGAAGGTAGAGCTCAGCGTGTTCGCGCACAACGCGCCGGCGCTCGCCTTCTACGAGCGGCACGGCTTCGCGCGCGAGGGTCTGCGCCGGCGGCAGCTCGTCCGCGCCGGCGAGTATCATGACGAGGTGCTCATGGCGCGCTTTCTCCACCCGGAGCCTTGAATGTCCGTCCTGCCCCGTCGTCTCACGAAGACGCTCGTCTCGCTGGCCGTCTTGGTCGCGCTCGCGGCGCCGGCGGCTTTCGCCGTGGGCCTCGGCTTGATCGAGATCACGTTCGCGCCGTGGGGTGATCGGCCGGACCCGGGCTCGACACCGATCGAGGCTTGGGTTCTGCTGGCGCTCGCCTATGTCGCGTGGACTCCGCTGGTGTTCGTCGCCCTGGTCCTCGTGCTCGACCGGCTGGGCCACAGGTACACCCCGGTCGAGCGCGACCGGCGCCCGACGCGGCGGGAGCGACGTCGCCTTGCCGCGGGGCTCTCCGCCCTGCAGGCGGGGGAAGGACCGCCGGCGGGTGCGTCGCGGGCGCGCCCGCGCCGCGAAGCCGGCTCGCCACCCTCCGCCCCTTCCGATCTACCCGAGGACGGTCGCTGACCGTGCCGCGCATCACCCGCCAGAGCATCGACCAGGTCCAGGCGGCGGCCGACCTCGTCGAGATCGTCGGCCACTACACGCAGCTCAAGAAGTCGGGCGCCAACTTCATGGGCTGCTGCCCCTTCCACGAAGAGAAGACGGCCTCGTTCTCGGTCAACCCGACGGAGAAGCTCTACTACTGCTTCGGGTGTGGCGAGGGCGGCAACCTCTTCACCTTCGTGCAGCACAAGGAGAACCTCGATTTCGCGCAGTCGGTCGAGTACCTGGCCGACAAGTACGGGATCGTGCTCGAATACGAGGAGTCGAGCGCCAAGGGCGAGGCGGAGCGCCGTCGGCGCGACCGGCTGCGGACGCTGCTCGAGCAGGCGACCGCCTACTACGAGCGCGTGCTCTGGAAGGGGCGCGCGTCCGCCGCGGCACGCGCCTACCTCGAGCAGCGCGGCCTCGGCGACGAGATCTGCGGCCGTTTCCGCGTCGGGTACGCTCTGCCGGGCTGGGAGCGGCTTCGCGACGCCGCTCAGCGGGAGGGCTTCAACGAGCAGGAGCTGCTCGACGCCGGTCTCGTCGTGCCGGGACGGCGCGGCGGCGTCTACGACCGGTTCCGCGAGCGCATCCTCTTTCCGCTCGCCGACGACCGCGGGCGCACGCTCGGCTTCGGCGCGCGCACGCTGGGCGACGAGAAGCCCAAGTACCTCAACTCGCCGGAGACGGCGCTCTACCACAAGAGCGAGGCGCTCTTCGGCCTGCACAACGCCAAGGCGTCCGCCGGGCGCGAGGACCGGGTGTACGTGGTCGAGGGATACACCGACGTCCTCGCGCTCGCCCAAGCCGGCGTCGAGAACGTCGTCGCCTCCATGGGCACGGCGGTCACCGAGCAGCAGCTCAAGCGCCTGTCCCGGCTCTCCCGCGACCTCTTCCTCTGCTTCGACGCCGACGCCGCCGGCGTCGGCGCCATGAGCCGCGCATTGAGCCTGGCCCGGCGCCTCGGTCTCAGCCTCCACGTGGTGCGCATGCCCGAGGGCCTCGACCCCGCCGACTACGTCCTTTCGGGCGCCGGCGCGGACGGGTTTCGCGAGCTTGCCGCCCGTTCCGAGACGCTGCTACAATTCCACGTCCGTTTGGTCCTGGAGGGCAACGACCTCTCGCGACCAGACGGCCGAGCGCAAGCCTTCGCGCAGCTCAGGGGGGTACTGGCGGAGGCGGCAACGCCGATCGAGCGTGACGAGGAGCTTCGTACCATCGCCGACAGGTTGCGCCTCTCGGACGAGAGCGTGCGCTACCTGCTGAGCGCCGCGGCAGCGCCTCGGGGAGCTAGGGCCGGGCCGGCCGAGGACGGCGGCGCGTCCCGCGCCGCCGTCGGGCCGGCGGCCGCCGCGGTCGGCGGCGTCCACGAGCTGGAGGTGCGCTTCTTGGCGAGCTGCCTGGCGCTGCCGGACAAGGGCCGCGAGGTGCTGGGCGGTATCGACGAGGGCTCGTTCGCGTCCGCCGAGACCAGGGACGCCTGCCGCTGGGTGAAGGCGCGATTAGCAGGTGCGGATGCAGGGAAAAAGAATGATTCGGCCGAGTCCGGATCCGACGCGCAGGAGGGCGCCGGCGACATCGTCGCCGAGGTCGTCCTGCGCTCCGGCCGTGAGCGGTCCTCGGCCGCCGTGGTCGACGAGCTGTTCCTGCGGCTGCAGGAGGCCCAGGTCGGGCGTCTCATCGCGAGACTCAAGGCCGCACCGGGAACTGACGAGACTGGTACACGGGAGGCGAAGCTGGCGGAGCTTGAGGCGGTGCGCCGCCGCCTTCGCGAGGTGATCCGCTCCCTCCCCGTCATCGACGAGGCCACCGAAGGGCAGGGTTGAGTCACGTGACAGACTCCGCTGAAGACCGCAAGACGTCGTACTCCGCGGAGTTCGGCCTCGAGGAGGTCCGCGGCCTCGTCGACGAAGGTCACGAGCAGGGGTACCTGACGAGCGACCGCATCGCCGACGCGCTGCAGGACGTAGAGCTCACGCCCGATCAGATCGACGCGGTCTACAACCTGTTCGCCGACCTCGGCATCGACATCCTCGAAGGTGAAGACGCCGCCGTCGGTGAGGGCGTCGAGGCCAGACCCGAAGAGGAGATCATCGCGAAGCTCGACCTCTCGGTGAAGACGCCGACGAACGGCCCGGTGCGCATGTACCTCAAGGAGATCGGCAAAGTACCGCTGCTCACCGCGGAACAGGAGGTCTCGCTGGCCAAGCGCATCGAGCGCCGCGACATGGGGGCGAAGCGCAAGCTCATCGAGGCGAACCTGCGGCTCGTGGTGTCGATCGCCAAGCGCTACGTCGGCCGAGGCATGCTGTTCCTGGATCTCATCCAGGAGGGCAACCTCGGCCTTATCCGCGCGGTCGAGAAGTTCGACTACCGCCGCGGCTACAAGTTCAGCACCTACGCCACCTGGTGGATCCGTCAGGCGATCACGCGCGCCATCGCCGACCAGGCGCGCACGATCCGCATTCCCGTGCACATGGTCGAGAACATCAACAGGTTCGTCCGCGTGCAGCGGCAGCTCCTGCAGGACATCGGGCGCGAGCCGTCTCCCGAAGAGATCGCCGCCGAGATGGGCACGACCCCGCAGAAGGTGCGCGAGATCCTCAAGATCAGCCAGGACCCGGTGAGTCTCGAGACACCGATCGGCGAAGAAGAGGACTCGCAGCTGGGCGAGTTCATCGAGGACGAAGATGCGACCATGCCCATCGAGGCCGTGAGCGAGATCATGCAGAAGGAGGAGCTCAACCACGTCCTCGGTACGCTCACCCACCGCGAGCGCAAGGTGATCGAGTTGCGGTTCGGTCTGAAGGGGGAACATCCAAGGACCCTCGAAGAAGTAGGGCAGAAGTTCGGCGTCACGCGCGAACGCATCCGCCAGATCGAGGCCAAGACCCTGGCCAAGCTCAAGGCGTACCGCGACGCGCAGCGGCTCCGCGACTTCCTCGATTGACGTACACGTGGGGCGCGCCGACAATGCGCCCCACACTGGACCGGCGGCTCCCGCAGCCGCCACTCGGATTGCCGGCGCATGGCCGGCGAGGAGACTGATATGCACGAGGCGAGCGAACCTGTCGACGAGCACCAGGGGGGCGACCCCCTCGAGTCGAGCGTCGAGGAGGTGCGCGAGCTGGTGGCCGAGGGCCGCGAGCAGGGCTACCTGAACGCCGACCACGTCCACGACAAGCTGCGCGACGTCGAGCTCACCCCCGAGCAGATCGACGACATCTTCATCCTCTTCCACGACCTCGGCGTTGACATCCTCGAGGGCGACGAGACGTCGCGCGCCGAGGCCGAGGCGAAGGGCGACGAGGACGAGGAGCCTGAGGCCAAGCTGGACCTTTCGGTCAAGTCGTCGACCAGCGACCCCGTGCGCCTGTACCTGCGCCAGATCGGCAAGGTCAAGCTGCTGACCGCCGAACAGGAGGTCTCGCTGGCGAAGCGCATCGAGCGCAGGGACATGGAGGCGAAGCGCAAGCTCACCGAGGCGAACCTCAGGCTCGTCGTGTCCATCGCGCGCCGGTACCCGGGGCGCGGGCTGAGCCTGCTCGACCTCATCCAGGAGGGCAACCTCGGCCTTATCCGCGCGGTCGAGAAGTTCGACTACCGCCGCGGCTACAAGTTCAGCACCTACGCCACCTGGTGGATCCGTCAGGCGATCACGCGCGCCATCGCCGACC
>Ga0315281_10004757_pt1 | contig 19648 bp, 18 predicted proteins | sample YL17G07_0_MG_FD_204540 | JGI IMG/M metagenome (GOLD analysis project Ga0315281, IMG submission 204540) | Sediment microbial communities from Yellowstone Lake, YNP, Wyoming, USA - YL17G07_0 | ecosystem: Environmental > Aquatic > Freshwater > Lake > Sediment | place: USA: Wyoming | collected... | reverse complement strand
GCGTGGCCAGACCAGGCAGAGAACCGCGTCCTGCACCCGCCGCAGGCGCTGCCGCGGCGGGCGGCGACGCCCCCACTGCGCCGCGCTCGACGAGGTCGATCCTACAGCGGCGGCGGCGTTATGTCTGTGACAGATCCGCAACTACTTGACGTAACTGCGCATGCGTAGCGTGTGCGGGCATTTGCCAGCACCACACGCGCTTCCTGCCAGCGGAAGGGCATATACTGTGCATCTAAGACATCGGTTTGGTTCGTTCTTCGCGAGAGCTATGAAACACGGCGTTATCGTACTTGCGTTCGTCATCACGGCCACCAGCCTCGTGGGCTGCAACCGCGACGCCTCACCGCCGCGTCAACCAACGGTGGCATCGAGCCCGCAAACAAACACAACCGACCGGACGACGCTGGCGGATGCCGTTGGAACATCACCTCCACGAGATACACCGTTCGCTGACGAGAGCGAGTTCGCCCAGTCGATGCTCCTGGCGCTCAAAGACTTCCCGCCGGGGTGGGTTCACAAGGCAGCAGACCCCGGTGACGATCCGCACGCATCGGTGCCCGCTCCGCTCGAGCGCTGTGTTCCGCCCGCATTTGTGGGTCAGACGGGCCGCGCTGTCGGCGGGGAATTCTCGGACGAGAACACAACGCTGTTGAGTATTAATCCTTTAGTGTATGTGTTCGACAGCGAGGAACACGCTCAGATTGCGGCGCGGGCGATCACATCTGAGGCTCAGTGCTTCGCCGACGTCATCGGAAACGGCCTCGACTTAGATCGAACCTTCGCCTTCGGCGAGACTCACACGGAACCGCTTTCCGCCGACTTCTTCGGCGCGACAGCAGCGATCCGGTCATTCAACACTCAGGTCTACAAGAGTGAGAACCCGCCGCATAGCGATGTGCTCGTGTTCGACATCGTGATCCTCGTCAATGGACGCGTGCTCTCCGAAGTCGATGGATTTCAACGGCACTCGCCGATCGACCAAGCGCTTCTTCAGCGCTATGTCGACAAGGCAAGGGCAAAGGTCCGACAACGCGCCTAGCGGCGTCATCGGCCACTCCGACCAATCAGGATGGCCCCCCTGGCGACGGGCGAGCGGACTTGGTGCAGCCGTGGGAGATGCGCTGGCCCGGGTGATATCTCCCCCTACACCCGCTGCGCAGCCTGCTCCGCGGCGTGCGACGCCACTGCCTCGCGGTAGTAGCCGCGGTACTGCTCGGGCAGCAGCTCGGCGACGTGCCGCATGATCTCGTCGGTCGCGTCCCTCGCGGCCTGCGAGGTGATGCGCTCCGCCTTCGGCGGGTAGAAGGGCTTGCCGATGCGCACCACCACGCGCGGTCCCATGAACGGCCGCACGAACACCCACGGCCACGGGATCGTCTCGGTGCCGGTGATCGCGACGGGCACGATGGGCGCGCCGGTGCGATACGCGACGAGCGCCGTGCCCGGGAATCCCTGGTGGAGCTGGCGGTCCTTGCTGCGCGTGCCCTCGGGGAACATCAGCAGCGGCAGTCCCGCGTTGACGACGCGCGTGGCCTCGCGCAGCGCGCCGAGGTCGGCCGCCTGCCGGTCGACGGGGAACGCCCCGATCAGCCGGAAGAGCAGCGCGCCCAGCGGGTTCTTGAACCACTCCTTCTTCGCCATGAACGCGATGCGCCGCGGCATGATGCCGGGCACCACGCAGGGGTCGGCGTTGTTCATGTGGTTCGAGACGATGATCGCGCCGCCTGTCCGCGGCATGTTCTCGATCCCCTCCACCGTCGGCCCCTTCACGTACAGCACCAGGCAGAGGCGGATGAACGAGATCACCAGCCAGTACGACACGGGCACGACGCGCCAGATCACGCTGCGAGCTTTAGGATTCGTGTGACGACCTCCTCGATGGTGAGCTGATCCGTGTTGATGATCTCAGCCCCGGGCGCGGCGGTCAACGGTGACTCGGCGCGAGACTCGTCGATGCCGTCGCGGCGGGCGAGATCGGCCAGCAGCGCGTCGAAGTCCGGCTGTTGCCCCGCCTCCCGCATCTGCTCGAAGCGCCGCCGCGCCCGCACCTCGCGTGAGGCGTCGAGATAGATCTTTAGGTCCGCGTCTGGCAGCACGACGGAGCCGATGTCGCGGCCCGCCATCACCACGCTGCCGGCCGATGCGAGGTCGCGCTGGATGCGCACCAGCGCCGACCGCACGCCCGGCACGCGCGAGACGAGCGACACGGCGGCCTCGACCGCGGGCTCGCGCAGGTGCGGCGTCGCGTCCTCGCCGTCGAGCAGCACGCCCGTCGGCTCGATCGCGTCGCCGTCGACGTCGCGCACGCTGATCGTGGCCTGCTCCGCGAGCGCGGTCAGCGCGGCGGCGTCGTTCGGGTCGATGCCCCGCTGCAGCGCGAGCCACGTCACGGCGCGGTACATGGCGCCGGTGTCGAAGAAGCGAAAGCCGAGCCGCGACGCGATCGCCAGCCCGATCGCGCTCTTGCCGGACGCGGCCGGCCCGTCGATCGCGATGACCGATGCGGGATGCGAGGGGGTGCGTGGCTCTGTGACGATGCGCCTCCGTGAGATTCGGAGGATTATAGCGAGCGCGGCGAGCAGGCACTCGCAGTCACAGGGCAAGCCTCGCGTCAGACGGGATCGCGCGCGGGCGGCGTGTGCAGCAGCGCCTTCAGCGCGTCCACCTCATCCTGATCGAGGCGCCGCGTCTTACCCGTCGCCAGCCGCGCCAGCGTGATCGGCCCGATGCGCGTACGGACGAGCGTGCGCACGGGGTGCTCGACGGCCGCGCACATCATCCGCACCTGTCGCTTCCGCCCCTCGTGGATGACGACGCGGAGCCACGTATGGCCCTCCCGCGCCGCGAAGCCGCCGGGAGGACGCGTCACGTCCGCCTCCGCGCGGGATGTGCGCTTCCCTTCGATGACCACGCCCGTGCGCAGCGACTCCATCGCCTCGGGCGAGGGCGTGCCCTTCACCAGCGCGTGGTACTCCTTCTCGATCTCGTAGCGCGGGTGCGCCATGCGATGCGCGAACTCGCCGTCGTTCGTGAAGAACAGCAACCCCTCGGTGTCGCGGTCCAGCCGCCCGATCGGGAAGACGTGCGGCGGCAGCGACGGCGGCAGCAGGTCGACCACCGTGCGCCGCCCCTGCGGGTCGTGCAGCGTCGTGAGGAAGCCGTACGGCTTGTTCATCGCGATGTACACCGGCCCCGACTCGCCCGCCAGCGGCACGCCGTCGACCTCGATGCGGTCGGCGTCCGGGTCCGCCTGCGTGCCCAGCGCCGTCACGCGCTCGCCGTTGACCGACACGCGCCCGTCGCTGATCAGCGCCTCGGCGGCGCGCCGCGAGCCGTGGCCCGCCCGGGCGAGGATCTTCTGCAGTCGCTCTCTCATACCGGCGTGCGGAAGCGCTGCCCGAGCAGCGGCAGCGCGCGCCACGCACCCAGCGCAAGCAGCGCCACGCCCGCCGCCGCAGCCAGCGCCCACGGCAGCCATCGCCCCACGCCGGAGTGGTGGCTCGCGGCGATGACTTCGACCGATCCGGCTGCGTCCGCTCTGGGGTGCACCCTGGCCGCGGCCGCGGCGAACGGCGCGCCGGGAGACGGCGCGTCGTTGTCGACGAAGTCGGCCGCGGCGCCCGTGTCGTAGCCCGGCGTCCGGCGCTCGATCGAGTGCCCGGCTGGCACGTCGGGTATCGCTGGCGACAGCACCGTCGCGTCGGTGCCCCACGAGATCGCGTCGGCCAGCGCGCCCGAGGCGTCGCGCAACGCCAGCCGGTCGCCGTCGTTGCCCAGCGAGTTGCCGATGTGCCCGGTAACGGTCACGAGCGTCCCGTTGAACGAGGTGTAGCGCTTCGAGAAGCTAGCCGAAGCGGCAATAATCGCGTAACCGTGCGCCTCGATCCGGACCTTGGGCAGTGCGTCGGCGGCCGCTGCGTCGGTCAGCGTCCATCCGTCGAGGTCCACGGCGCTGTCTCCGGAGTTGAACAGCTCGACCCACTCGCCGTCGCCGTTCGCGCCCGCGGTCCCCGGGTCGTACAGCACCTCGTTGATGACGATTGGGCTCGCCGACCGCACAGCAAGCGCAAGAGGCGTGCGTGCCCGCGCCGCCGGCCGTCGCGTGGCGCCTAGCACCGCCTGCACGGGCGGCGGATCGTCGCTGGCGATCGCGGGCGCGTCCGTCGTGGCCGATGCGGGCACGGCCGTCGCCGGCACGGCTGCGAGTTCCGCCGGCCCGAACGTGGCGTCGTCGACGAAGATCGTCGCGCCGGCCGCCGAGGCCGCTGCGAGCAAGACACGCAGGCGTGCCGAGTGCGCCGCATCGGGCGCGCTCACGCCGTCCGTCGTGAGGTAGCGATAGCCGCTGGCCGCCGCTTCGAGCCGCGACGTCGAGTCCGATGTGGCGATCGCTCGTCCGCTGGCGTCGTCGCTTTCGTACCACGAGATGCGGAGCCAGGATGAACCGCCGCCCGGGCCGTCGTCGCTGATCCACGCGCCGAAGGCGTACGTCGCGCCGGGCTCGACACGCACGGCCTGGTACAGCCACTTCGTGGAGGTGCCGGTGGTCTCGAATCGCGCCGCGCGCCCGCCCGAGCGCACGGGATCCGATGCGGACGTGAGGGTGCCGCCATAGGCCTGCCACGACGCGGGTGCGCCGTCACCACCGACCTGCTCGAACCCGTCGTTAGCGAGCGTGCTGCCGAGCGCCGCCGCTACGGGCATCGCCGTCGGTGTCTGCGTCGGCGACGCGGTCTGCGTCGGCGTGATCGTGCGCGTACCGGTAGGGGGCGCGGTGGCGGTGGGCAGCGATGCGGCCGTGGCGCTGGCCGTCGCCGTGATCGGTGGCGCGCCGTCGAAGTGCGCGTCGTCGATGTACACGGCGCCGGAACCAGCACCTGCGACCGCGAATTGGATCTGCGAGTACGTGAACACGGTGAACTGACCGGAGAGCGTCAACCACTGATCCGTCAACCCAGTCGGCGCGTTAGCCTTGAAGCCGTTCCCTTCGGCTGCCACGATCTGAGCATCAAGGGCGAGTTGTGTCGCGGGATCGGTCCGCCGGACGGAGACGGAGGCCGTGTACGTGCCGGGCGGCACGTCGAAGATCGCCTGCGACACCGTGAACGGAGAGCCGCTTAACGTCAGGCGAGCGCTCATCGATCCGGCCGCGGGCGGCACCTCGCTCGCGCCGACCGTCACGAGCTCGTAGCTCCCGGAGTGCCAGCCGGTGGTGCCGTCTTCGAAGCCGCCGTTCTGCAGGTAGGCGAACGCCGCGGCATCAGGCCGCCCGCCAGCGAGCACGGCCAGCGGAGCAAGCAGCATCGCGACTGCGGCGAAGAGATGGCCGCGCCTCGGCATCGCCAACCCGGTCCTGGTGTCCTGCCCACCGGGGCGGTCTTCCGCTCGATCGTGCCGCTGTTGGGTGTCGTGACGCTACGCCTGGCGGCGGATGCGGACGCGCCGCATCATGATCGTCTCGGTGATGATCTGCGCCTCGTCGACCAGCCCATCGCGCTCGTTAGGGCGCCGAATGCTGACGCGGTTCGCCTTCGGGCGCTTGCCGCCGCTCAGCAGGCCGCTGACGACGCGGCGGAAGACGAACTGGCCGACCGTGCCGGCCGCCATCACAGCAGCCCCTTTGACCACCGGCGAGACGTGCGGCTGCCAGACGCTGGGGGTGGCATCGCGCCGCACCGCGGGCAGCGGTGCGTGTCCGGCGGGCGTGCCGCAGCTGCGGCAGAAGTTGTCGCTGACGTCGAGCGGGAAGGTGCAGGCGTGGCAGGTGGTGATGTTCATGGCCGCGATATCGTAACGCCTGACCTGTAACGCGTCAATTGACGAAAGCGTAAGATCGGGTGATTGCGCTACGCGATGCTCGCCTTGGCGAGTGTGCCTTCGATCTCCGGCGTCAGGTCGTAGCCGCCGACGATCTTCGTCTCGCCCGCCATGATGCGGTCGCCGTCGATGCGCAGGCGGCCGTCGGCGAACGCGCGCAGCGTCTCGACGACCAGCGGCAGTTCGCGCGCCGACCCGCGCCGCCGGATCTCCTGGAAGAGCGGGAACGACTCTCCGTCGCTGCCGCGGATCTCGTCGATGGTGCGCCCCTCGGCGGCCCGCCAGAGCAGGTCGATCGTCGGGCCGCGCAGCGCGTACGTGCAGTACGTGACGATAGGGCCTTCGTCGAGCGTAGCGGTGCCGAGGTGGATGTAGACGCCGCTGTACGCCACGCGCTGCTCGATCAGCTTCCACGTGACGTCCTGCCAGGTGCCGGCCGGCCCGCCGGGAGCCGCCGGGTGCAGGTTCAGCAGCGGCTGCGACGAGAACAGCGGCTCCGTCGTGATCAGCATGTAGCCGGCCAGCATGCCGATGTCGTACGCGAACGGCGCCAGCAGCTCGACGACCGCGCGGTCGTACGCCACGCGCCACGCCGGCAGCGGCTGCCCCTTGCGGGCGAGTTCGCCGCCGTTGTCGCGGCGGAACTGCGCGTCGGACAATGTCACCAGCGGGATGCCGTACGAGCGCACCTGCTCGAAGAACACGTCGGTCGCTTCGTGCTTGCCCGGCTCGCGGTTGGAGAACACGAACGCGATCTCGGCGTCGAGGCGGCCCTCGCGGATCGCCTCGACGGCGGCGTGCAGCAGCTTCTGCGAACCCTCTCCGCGTCCCGTCGAAAACCAGCCGATGCGTAGCACGCGCTCTTGCCTCCCTCGCTCCCTACCCTAGCCGCTGGCGGGGAAGGCCGCAACACTCACTCGAACGGCGCATCGTCCTCCACGGGCTCGTCGTCGGCGATGTACTCGTAGTCCTCCGGCAATTCCTCCGCTGCCGCGCCGTTCGTCCGCGGCGGCACGGGGGCGAACGCCTCCTTCAGCTTCGTGATCTTCTGCTCGGCCTCGTCCAGCCGCTCCTGGCATTTCCGCGCGAGGCTCATCCCCTCTTCGTACAGGGCGATCGACTGCTCCAGCGGCAATCCCCCCTGCTCGAGCTTGTTCACGCTCTCCTCAAGCCGCGCGTACAGCTGCTCGAACGGCTCCTGCTTCGCTTCCTTCGCCATCTGCGACCTCCTACGCCCGTTCCTCGGGCATCGTGAACAGCGGCGCCTGCGCGTCGGGCACGCGCCGCTTCAGCTTCTTGCGCAGCACGGGCGCGCCGCCGCCGACCTGCGCGCTGAACGATCCGTCCTTCACCCGCACGTCCAGCGCGTCGCCCGGATGCGCGTCGCCCACGCTGGACACGATGGCGCCGCCGCGCTGCACGATCGCGTAACCGCGGTCGAGCGTGGCGAACGGGTCCAGCGCCTTCAGCCGCCAGACGCAGCCGCCGAGCCCGTGCGCCGCGTCGCGATGCCCCCGCTCGGCCGTGGCGGCCGCCCGGCGCGCCAGGTCGTCGACGCGCTGCCGCTCGCGGTTCACGTCCGGCGCGCGGCGCTCGATCGTCCGCGCCAGCTCCCGCACGCGCTCAGCCTCGCCCGCGATCCGCCCCCGCAGCGCCGCCTCCAGCGCGCCCGCGCCGATGCGCGCGCGCGCGCGCACCTCGCGACGGTCCGGCGCGACGATCTCGGCGGCGGCGGAAGGCGTCGGCGCGCGGCGGTCGGCCACGTAGTCCGCGATCGTCGTGTCGGTCTCGTGGCCGACGGCGGAGATCACAGGGACGGCGCTCGCGAAGATGGCGCGCGCCACCGGCTCTTCATTGAACGCCCACAGCTCTTCGATGGAGCCGCCGCCACGGCCGGCGATGATCACGTCGATGTCGCCGCGCGCGTTGAGCTGCGCCAGCCCGCCGATGATGCCGCTGACGGCATCGGGCCCCTGCACCGGCGTCGGGGCGAGCACGATCTCGGCGAGCGGCCACCGCCGTTCGAGCACCTGGCAGATGTCGTGGAACACCGCGCCGGACTCCGACGTGACCACGCCGATGCGCTGCGGAAAGACCGGCAGCGGCCGCTTGCGCGCGTCATCGAACAGCCCCTGCTGCTCCAGCCGCGCCTTCAGCCGCTCGAACTCGGCCTGCAGCGCGCCGACGCCCTCGGGCTGCACGAAGTCGACATAAAGCTGCAACTCGCCGCGCTGCTCGTAGAGGGAGATGCGGCCGTGCGCCACCACGGCCTGGCCGTGCTGGATCAGGTGGGCGGTGGTGGCGGGCGCGTAGCGCTTCGCGAAGAAGACGGCGCCCAGCTGCGACTTGCCGTCCTTCAGCGTGAAATAGACGTGGCCCGATGCAGGGCGGCTGACGTTCGAGACCTCGCCGGCGATCCAGACGTCGCCCAGCACCGGGTTCGACTCGAACAGTTCGCGGAGGTACGCGGTGATCTCGCGGACGGCGTAAACGTGCACGCCCGCATTGTCGAACAAATGCGCTGATCAGCGCAATGCGCCCCCAGCGCCGGCGGCAACTCCAACGCGGACGCCCAAGTCTCGATTACCGAATCGGTCTCCCGTGTGAGCCCCTCTCCACGGCGTGGAGAGGGGTGCCCGTCGAAGACTCGCCATGGAGAGAAGGGCGGGGTGAGGTGCCCGTGCCGCTCGCGTGATCCCGCCTCGAACAGAAGCACGGTCGGCGTCGAGCGGTTGGAGCCGAGCGCGACCCACGCTTACGCCGCGTCCAGCTTCCGACTTCCAGCGTCCAACTTCCAGGGCCCTACGCGCGCTCGATGTACTCGCCGGTGCTCGTGTTGACCTTGATCTTGTCGCCCTCGTTCACGAACAGCGGCACAATCACCACCAGGCCCGTCTCCAGCGTGGACGGTTTCGTGGCGCCCGTGGCAGTGTCGCCCTTCACGCCCGGGTCGCACTTCGTGACGACGAGCGTGACGGACGCCGGCAACTCGATGCCGATCGGCTCGTCGCCCAGGAACAGCACCTCGCACGTGCCGTTCTCGGCGAGGTAGTCCTTCGCCTCGCCCACCTGGTCGGCCGTGAGCGGCACCTGGTCGTACGTCTCCGTGTTCATGAAGTTCATGATGTTGTCTTCGGTGTAGCTGAGTTGCATGGGCACGCGGTCGACGCGCACGCGCGGCCACTTCTCGCCGGCCTGGAACGACCGCTCGATGAGGTCGCCGCGGCGCACGTCGCGCAGCTTCATCCGCATCTGTGCCGAACCCCGGCCCATCTTGATGTGATGGAACTCCATCACCTGGTACACGCGCCCGTCTAGCTCGATGGTCGCGCCGCGCTTCATGTCACCGGTGGAGATCATTGGGGACTGGTCCTCCTGAATTGCGTTTCCGTCCGCAAGGCTAACGGACTTTCTTATTGGGCTCCAATCGGCCTAGCCGACGAATCGGAGCTTGGGGGCGCGGCTCATCACGCGCGGCTTCCCGTTCTCGATCACCACCATGTCCTCGATGCGCACGCCGCCCCAGTCCGGGATGTAGATCCCCGGCTCGATCGTGAACACCATGTTGTCCTTTAGTTCGTCCGTCGAGGTGCGCGCGACGCGAGGCGCCTCGTGCACCTGCAGGCCGACGCCGTGGCCAAGCCCGTGCCCGAAGGTGTCGCCGTAGCCGGCCGCCTCGATCACGTTGTGCGCGATCATGTGGCACTCTTCGCCGGTCATCCCGGGCTTCACCATCTCCTCCGCCGTCAGCTGCGCGGTGAGCACGATGTCGTAGATCTTGCGGAACTGGTCGTCGGGCTTCCCCAGGAAGATCGTGCGCGTCAGGTCGGACATGTAGCCGTCCACCTCGCACCCCATGTCGATGACCACGCCCTCGCCCGCTTCGAGCTTGCGGTCACGCGGATAGGCGTGCGGCATCGCGCCCCACGGCCCGCCGGCGACGATCGTGTCGAACGAGAGGGCGTCGCCGCCGTGCTCGCGGATGTACTTCTCGATCTCCCACGCCACCTGCTTCTCGGTCCAGCCCGGCTCGACCAGTTCGCAGACGTGCGTGCACGCCGCGTCGCCCAGGTCGACCGCGCGCTGCAGCAGCTCCAGTTCGCCCGGCTCCTTGAAGAGCCGCAGCGACTCGACGAGGTTCGGCGTCGGCACCAGCGCGGGCCGTTCGCCCTCCGGCAGCGTCGCCAGCGCCTTCTTCAGTTGCTGGTGCGTCGCCACCGTCATGTCGCTCGCCTCAAACGCCACTTTCTTGCCGCCGAGGCCGGCGAACAGGGGCAGCGCCCACGCCTCGAATCCGCCGACCGTCTTGTGCAGCCGGAAATCCGGCGCCTGTGCGGCGCTCTGCTCGTAGTACCGAAAGTCCGTCGCGATCACGGCATCGTCCGGCGTGATCAGCAGGTAGCCGGCTGATCCGGTGAACCCGCTCAGGTAGCGCCGGTTCTGGGCGTTGGAGATCAGCGCGCCGTCCAATTCGTGTTTCTGGAGCGCGTGGCGAAGCCGTTGGATGCGGTTGTTCATGTGTGTTCCTTGCTAGGAGGCTGTCGTGTGAAGTGTCCCGGCTCTGGCGCGGAGGCCCGTCATCGCTGCTTCGCCGCCTCGATCAGCGGGACGAGCGCGTCGACCGCCAGCAGGTAGCCCTGCGTGCCCAGCCCGACGATCGCGCCCGCGACGACGGGTGACAACAGCGACTCGTGCCGGAACGCCTCGCGCTTCCAGACGTTCGAGATGTGCACCTCGATGACCGGCATGTCGCAGGCGGCGATCGCGTCACGCAGGGCGATCCCGTAGTGCGTCAGCGCGCCGGCATTGATGACGACGCCGTCTGCGCCCGATTGCTCCTGTTGGAGCCAATCGATCAGCGCACCCTCGCTGTTCGCCTGGAAGGCGCGCGTCTCGGCGCCCAGGGCGGCCGCCCGGGCAGCCACCGCCCGCTCGATCTCCGGCAACGTCATGGTGCCGTAGATGTGGGGCTCGCGCGTGCCGAGCGTGTTCAGATTCGGGCCGTTGACCAGCAGAATGCGCATCGGCGGCATTGTAACGTGCCCCGCGAGATTCGGCATTAGGGGCCAATAGGTGCCCGCAGTCGGTGCGGTTACCTCTCGCGCCTGCCGAAAACTAGGGAGAGGCGTCGACCGGCGGCGCCCCGAAGGACTTGGCATGGGCAACGAGCTAGACGAAGACCTCATCGAGGCGACGGTTCGCCGTGTCGCCGAGGCGAAGGCCGCCCAGGCGGCAGCCCCGGGTGATTCCGCGCCCGAGAGCGGGCAGCCCGCCGACGATCCCGCCGCTGCCGCGCCCGGCGAGGCCGACGCAGCAGCGTCGCGCGAAGCTGATGTCGCCCGGATCGATTCGATGATCCGCCACGTGGCCGCCTCGAAGGCCGCCCGCGTCCCCGACGAGCCATCGGGCTCACCCCACGCCGCGCCACAGCCCGCCGCCAGCCTCCCTGGCGAGGCGGGGGACCCGCATGAGGACCTGATCGAAGCAACTATCCGCCGCGTCGCCGAAGCAAAGGCTGCCCAGGCTGCAGCCTCCGGCGCGCCCGCACCTGAACCTGAGCAGGATGCCGACGATCCCGCCGCCGCCGCGCCTGGCGAGGTCGACGAGTCGCTGCGCGAGGCCGAGGTCGACCGCGTCGAATCGATGATCCGCCGCGTGGCCGCCTCGAAAGCCGCCCGCGTGAGCGACGAGCCATCCGGATCGTCCGAGGCCGCGCCCCAGCCCGCCGCCAGCCTTCCTAACGAGGCAGCGGACCCGACTGAAGACCCGATCGAAGCGACTATCCGCCGCGTCGCCGCAGAGAAGGCAGCCCGCGCCGCGGCCGAAGCAGACGATCCGCCCGCTGCAGCGGCTGCGGCAGCGCCCGAGCAGCAGCCCGGACCGGAGGCCGTGCCGCCGCGCCCTCTCCGTGTCGCAGCGCCCGCGCCCGCCTCGCGGCAGCCGGCGTCAGCAGGAGTCGCCTCGGGTGAGCCGGCGCTCGCGCGGACCGTCAGCGAGCTGCGGCGCGACCTGGACGCCACACGGCGCGCGCTCGAAGCACTGACCGCGCGCGTCGATGCGCTCGGCGCCGCCCCGGCGCGCCGTGCTGCCGCGCCGCCAACATCCGACGACGACTGGGACGATGCGCCGTCGCTCATCCGCATCCCGAACGGCCAGCCCATCCGGCCGGCGATCTTCCGCGATTCGTCGCCGCAGACCGCGACGGCGGAGCAGCTGGAGCCCGAGCCGGAGGACGACACTGTGGACACGCGGCCGCTTCCGGAGCCGCTGCCGCCGCTGCACGCCGCGCCGAAGCGCGGCTTCGACCTGCTTCCCCGCACCTACCGGGTGACCGTCGAGGACAAGCGGCGCGGCGTCGACCTGGTCCCGTTGCACCGCGCGCTGCTGGGCATGGACGGCGTGCGCGACATGTCGCTGCTGAGCTACAGCAATGGCACGGCGATCGTGTCGCTGGACACGCTCGACGAGCTGAACCCCGACGCGCTGTGCCAGGCGATCTCGCGCGCGATGGCGCGGGACGCCCGGGTCGAAGTACACAACGAGCAGACAATGGTAGTGAAGCTGGCCGAGGAGTAGGCGAGCATATGCGCTGGCTGACGTCGAACAAGAAAGACCCGAAGGGCGGCGACCCCAAGCCGTTCGTTGCGATCGAGTCGCTCGATCGGTCGCGCCCGGCCGGCCGGGAGGGGCGCCTGTTCGACCTGGTGATCCTCTCGCTGTTCCTGCACAGCGCCGGCAGCACGCACGAGATGGTCGCCGCGTTCCTCGAGCAGGCGCCGGCCGTCACCGAGGCCACCTTCGTCTTCCCGATGATCCTCGACAAGAAGCGCGACGTGCTCACCGCGGCCTCGCTGGAAGGCATCGTCGAACCGCACTTCGAGCGCGCCATGGAGGCCTACCAGGAAGACCTCTCCGCGATCCAGCTCGATATGCCGATGAACCACTTTCGCCGCCTCGTCATCGAAGGCGGCGAGGTCGTCATCCGCGAAACGCTGGCCGACTTCTGGGGCGACGCGATCCCGAAAGAGGTCGTGGAAGTCGCCGAGGAGACGCTTGGCATCAAGAAGCTCGCGCTCGTCCCGATGCTGGTCGAGGGCGAGCCCTACGGTGTCGTAGTCTTCGGCTTCGACCGCGACGACATCGACGCCGAGATCGTCGAGTTGCTGGTCGGCCACTTCACGCTCGCCATGCGCGACATCGCGACGCAGGAAGACACGGCCCGGTTCAACGACATCGATCCCGTGACCTGGGTGTACAACAAGCGCTACGCCACCGAGGCCATCGAGGCGGAACTGGTGCGCTGCGGCCGCTACGGCAAGGCGCTCTCCGTCGTCGTCGTTGACCTCGATGACTTCAGCGTCTTCAACATGCAGTACGGCCAGTCCATGGGCGACCGGCTCCTGCGCAGCGCCGCCGTGAGCCTCGCCGAGGCGATCTCGCCGCCGGAGATCGTCGCGCGGCTGAACGACGACGAGTTCGCCATCGTGCTGCCGGAGACTAACCGGGCCGCCGCCGTCTCGGTCACGACCCGGCTGCTCGCGAGCCTGTCGCAGGTGTCGGTGTTCCGTCGCGACGGCTCCCCGGAACCGCTGAGGGCATCCGTGACGATCGTCTGCTTTCCGGAGGATGGGACCTCGGCGAAGGACCTGATCGAAAGCGCCGAAGCCGACCTCGCGCAGGCCAAGCGCGAGCGCGACGAGGCCTCGCGTGCCGGGCCGTCGCGGGGCGTCAACCCGCTTGCGCGTGCGTCGAACGACCGGCTGCGCGGCTAGCTGTAGCGCGCGCGGATCGCCGACGCATCGCCCGTTGTCCTGATATCGTCGATGGCGGTATGCGGCGCGTACGGCGCAGCCCCGGCCGTGGCACCGCCGTATGCACACTGCCCGCCACAATTGCGAATCGACGCCCTGCGAGATCCTCTCTTCCCTTGTGGGAGAGGGGTGGCCGTCGAAGACTCGCCGTGGAGAGAAGGCCGGGGTGAGGGCCGCCGCAGGCGGTCACGACCGCCCCCCAGGATCGCCACGACGTATCACAAACGAGCGCCATCCAGCATCGCGATCACGCCCGGCAGCTCGCGCACGTGGTCGATCACCGCGTCCGGCTGCGGCTCGACACTCTCGTACGGCCGCGCCGCGTACTGCTGCGTGAGCACCGCGAACATGCCCGCCGCCTTCGCGCCGCCGACATCGTGCACCGGGCTGTCCCCGACGAACACGCTCTCGTGCGGCTGCACCGCCAGTTCGCGCATCGCCTTCTCGAAGAGCGATCGATGCGGCTTGCGCCACCCCTCGTCCGCCGACACGACGACGCTGCCCATCAGGTCCGCGAGACCGTGCCTGCGCAGCATCGCCGTGATCGCCGCCGTATCGGCGAGCGTGTTCGTGACGCAGCCCAGGCGGTAGCCTCCGGCCGCGAGTGATGCCAGCGACTCCACCGTGCCCTCGCCGCAGATCAGGCTGTCGATCTCGGTGGCGAACAGCGGCGGCGTGATCTCGCGCAGCAGCGCCGCATCCAGCTCGATGCCGAGAGCGCGGCAGCCGCGGTCGATCCACAGCGTCGATGGCGGCTGCTCGACTTCGGCGCCGCTCGTGAAATACGTCTCCGACGCCTCGAACAGCACGTCGCGCACCGCGTGCTGGAACGACTTTGCTTCCGGCAGGTCGTCGCGTTGCAGCCGCTCGGCCAGCGTCACCCGCATCTCCGCGTACGCGGCGTCGAGCGCCTCCGGGTGCGAGCCGATGTCCCAGAGCGTGTGGCCCAGGTCGAAGATGACGGCGCGGATTGTCACGCGCGCACGGGCGCCTCGGCCCCGAAGACGCCGCGGACGACCTCGGCCGCGCTCGGCGCCTCGTCGGGCGCCGGATCGGGCACGGGCGGCTGAAGCAGCTGCCGGCGGTCGAGGAGGTGCAGCAGCCCACGCATGTAGGTCGTGGCGCGCGGCACCGCCGACTCCGGCTCCTCGATCCCCTCGTAGTCGAGATGCAGGAAGCCGCGATAGCGGCCGAGGCGCAGCATGCGCAGCAGCTCCGGCCAGTGCGTCCGCGCGTCGCTGCCGTCGTCGCCGACGTCGCGCACGCGCGCGTGCACCTGCACCACGCCGGGCAGCGAGGCGTCGATGCCCGCGCGGTCGACCATGTCGGCCGGATCGAGGCAGATGCGGAGCCACGGCGAACCCACGTCGTGCACGCACTGCGCCAGTTGCTGGGGCGTGCCGACCAGCCCGTCGCTGCGGTTGTTCTGCAGCGCCAGCACGACGCCGCGCTCGGCGGCGTAGTCGGCGCACTGGCGCAGCGCCGACGTGGCGTCGGACCAGATGCGGCGCGCGTTGGGCGGCGGCTGCCCGAACACCTTGCGGTATGTGCCGACGATCCAGCCCGGCGGCGGCTCGCTGCGCTTCAGCGGCATCCATCCCGCGAACACGCGCACCACCGGCGCTCCCAGGTACGCGGCGATGTCGCACCACTGCTTCACCTTGTCGGTCTCGCGGGCGCGCCGGTCGTCGGCGCCGAAGTCGTTGCTGACCGCGACGCCGCTGATCGTCAGCTGCAGGTCGGCGCAGAGCTTCTTGAGGTCGCGCAGGTAGACCGGGTCGGTCGTCGGGAAGTGCAGGTCCACTAGCTCGACGCCGTCCACCTCCAGCTCTTCGGCGCAGACGCGCAGCCACTCGCGCAGGTCGATGCGCCCGGCGCGGAACGCGGCATGGTACGACCACGAACTGCATCCGAGCTTCACTAGACGTCCTCCGGCAACTGCTGGCCCTTGGCGAGCGATTCGATGCCACCGTAGCGCGTCCGGCGGAACGCCTCCGCGTACGCGCAGCCGAGCCCGGACGCCAGCGCCACCGCGCCCGCCGCCGCCTTCATGCGCCGCGCGATCGGCTCGTGGTAGTCGTGCGGGTCCAACTCGGCAAGCCAGGGCACGTCCAGCCCCGACGCCCGCAGGTTGTGCTGCATGTCGGCGATCGTCAGCACCATCTGCGCCTCGTGCTGGTGCAGCGCGGCGATCTTCTTGTCGATGTAGCCGTCGATGTCGACGTACTTGTTCTGGTCACGCGGCGACTTCGCGAAGAACCAGTGTTCGGCGACGTAGTGCGGCGCGAGCCCCTCGGCGATCTGCTCCGGGTAGTAGAGCGGAAAGTGCGAGAACGCCGCCGCCTCGCTCGCCGCGACGGCCACCGCGCGGTGGTCGGCGTGGCCCTCATACGGCGTGAACGGATCCCACGTGAAGACGATGTCCGGCTTGGCCTCGCGGATGATCCGCATGAACTGGCCGCGCAGGAAGCCCGGCGCGGCCTGGTATGCCAGGTCGCCGTCGGAGTAGCCGAGCGGGATCACGCGCTTGATGCCCAGCACGGCGGCCGCGCCATTCAGCTCCTTGTCGCGCACCGCCCGCATCTGCTCGGCCGACAGCTCGAACGAGCCCTTGTCGTTGTCCGTGGCGACGACGAGCGTCACCTCGTGACCCAGCGCGCAGAACTTGGCAATGGTGCCGCCGGCGAAGAACTCCATGTCGTCGCCGTGCGCTTCGAAGACCAGTACTCGTTTCATGGTGTGCCTATTCTACGCGTCCCGGATCCTCCGGCGTAGGGCTTGTTTTGCTGGTGGAGTTAGCCTGTCACGTCGCGCAGCAGGTCGATCGCCGCCAGCCGCAGCGTCTCCTCCGCCGTCTCGTCCAGCATCGTCACCCCCGGCTCATACCCGCCCTCGGCGAACGAGTGCGCAGGCACCAGGTAGCCGATGTAGTGGTTCGCGTAGCAGGCCGTCACCAGGTGCGGCAGCCCCGCCGCCGCCCGGATCGCCTGCCCGGTCTCCGCGAAGAACTCGCCCGGCAGCCCCAGCACGGCGCAGCCGCCGCCGAGCGCGATCGCCTGCACCTCCGGATGAGCGAAGTGCTGCGTCTCCGACGGCCCCAGCCGCTCCGCCACCGTGCGCTCGGTCCGCAGGCGCACGATCTGCTCGACGACGCGCCGCATGCCCTCGATGTCGCCGTCGCGCACCGCCAGCCGCTGCGACTCCAGGTCCGCCATCCACGCGTCGTACACCGCCGGCGGCTCGAGCCGCCGCAGGGGCACGGCGACGTTCCGGCTCAGCGCGCGGATGCGCGGCGCGGCGATCAGCTCGCCCGAGGTCACCGGCTTGTCGCTCAGCTCGTCCCAGCGGATCGTCCAGACCTTCTGCTGCCCGCCCAGCGGCCGCAGCTCCTGCAACCGCCGCGCCGCCTCCGCGCCGACGATCGATCCGATGCGGTGCGCCTCGTCGTGCCGCTGTTCGATCCACGCCGGGTTCACGTCGCCGCAGGCGCCGTTGAGGAAGAGCGCGGGCGCATCGCCCAGCACCTGCTGCACGGTGCGCAGCGCGTGGCCGGGGTAGTCGGCCGAGATCAGCATGTTCGTCCGGAAGAGCACCGTCGGGTGGCAGGCGAAATTCACGATCGACGCGATCGGCCCATCGCGCGGGTCCGGCGAGTCGAAGAGCAGCACGGTCAACGCGTCGTCGGTCGGGCCCGCGGGGTCGCGCCGGTTCTGGCTGACGCTGTCGACGCTGCCGTGCCCGGCCTTCAGCACCGCCGGCCGCAGATCTTGGTGCGCCGCCGCGATGGCGCCGGCGATCGTCCGCGCCATCATCTCGGTCAGCGGCTCATCCAGGTCGCGCCGCAGTCCCGCCGGCCCGGCGTGCGTGTGCGTCGCCGCGATCATCATGTGCGCCGCAGGGATGCCCGTCGCCGCGCTCGCCCGCTCTCGGATCGAAGCGACCAGCCGCCGGTCGATGCCCACCAGGTCGACGCTGACGATCGCCGCCTGCGTCGCCCCGTCGTCGATGACCAGCGCCCGCGCGTGCAGGTCATCGTGCACGCCGATCGCGCCACCCTCGCGGCCGCCGTAGCCGTCCAGCAGCGTGCCCACCGGCGGCGTGGTGACGACTTCCGCAGCCCCTGCCCGAAATTCCATAGCTGACTTCTAGCCCCGATAGCCCCTGTGGTCAAGCGACAGACGGGCCTCGTGCCCACGAGAACTAGGGCCTCTGGATGAGCGGGACGCGTCGCTGAGTACAGCCAGCAGCCTGTCATGCTGAGCGCAGCGAAGCATCTCACGCTCCGGCCGGGCGAGACCCTTCGCTTCGCTCAGGGTGACAGTCGCGCGCGCGTTCCTCGCGAAATCAAGTTGGAACGGCATTAGGTGAGATCCCTTCTAATCACGCAGCGTCAGCGACGCCCGCAGCTCCTCACCGAGCCGCGTCCAGCCCGTCATCCCGATCTCGGCGAACTGCTGCATCGCCGCATCGAGCAGCGGCAGCGCGCGATCGCGGTCGCCATCCGCGCCGCGGCGCGCGTACATCAGCGCTTCGTCGTAGTCGACGATCGCCCGCAGCGGGCGCGCGCCGTCTTCCTCGAGCACCGTGCGCGCCTCCGCGAACCAGCGGCTCGCCTCATCGTAGCGGCCCTGCAACGCGCAGAGGCGAGCCAGCGCGGTGCGTCCGTCCCGCATCGGGTACCGAAAGTCCGGGACGACGACCTTCTCGCGGAGGTTGCGTTCGATGACCTCGATGTGATCCGTGCGCTCGAGCCGCCACAGCGCCCACGCGCTATCGCAGATCACCGAAGCGAGATTGCCTTCACCCATCGGAGTGCGCTCAATCGCCGGCAGCGCTCGGGCGAGGACCGCCAGCGCCTCCTCCTCGCGCCCCGCCAGCGCGAAGGCCGCTGCGCTGCCGGCGAATAGTTGGGCGCGCGCCCATCGCAGCTCTGGCGCGTCCTGCAGGAGCAGGGCTTCGACGAGCGCGACGGTGGCAGACGTTTCCTCGAGTGAAGCGATGCGCATCTCCGTCGCAGCGGCGATCAGCTGCTGCGCATGCACCGACGGCCCGGGTAGCCGCGCGGTCAGGGCGATGCCGCGCTCGTAAGAAGCGCGCGCCTCGGCAACCTCGCCGAGCACGTTCGCGCAGCGCGCGATCATTGCATGGCTGAAGACCTGGTGCGCGATGCGTCCCTCAAGCTCGGCCGAGGTCAGCAAGTCGCGGTACATCGTGCGCGCGCGACGCGCGTCGCCGAGAAAGAGGAACGTCGCGATCGCCGGTTGCGTCATCCTGTCCAGGTTCTTGATGATCTCATCTCGAGACTCGAACAGCCGATCGTCCGGGTTCAGACCCCTCACCACCCGGAGCCACGTTTCAAACTCCGGATCATCGACTGGGAAGGATACGCCGAGCGCGTCCGGATCGGTGGCGCTGCGCGCCAGGTAGTCCGATTGGAAGAGACTTGCCCACACCCGGTCGCGCCGTTCGCCGATATAGCGCATGCCGTCACTGCCGAGCCCTCGCCCTGCGAGTGTGTGGCCGGCACTTAGCGCCGCGTACTTTGCGTCGTTCAGGTAGTCCGCTGCGGCGTCATTGCCCTCGGCCGCGGCGATCAGCGTCGCCGCTTCCGTCGCGGCCCGGACGCCCTCGTCCGGCTGGAGCGCCCACATGAGCGCGATGCCGAGGCGGGCGAGCACGCGCGGGCGGCGTGGGTCGCCTTCTGGCAGCAGTTCCAGAGCCATCCGCAGGAACGCGACATGCTCATCCCACGCCGCCGCCGCCTCCGCCTGGTCCACGGCCGCAAGCGCGTGCGGCACGCCTCGCTCCGCACCGGCGATGGCCGCACTGCGGTGGTACTGGTAGGCGAGTTCGGCCGCGTGATCGTGCGCCCGGTTGCCGTAGACGCGCTCCATCGCCTCCGCGATCTGCCGGTGCAGGCGCACCTGGCGCGAGGGGCTCAGCTCGCCGTACAGCGTGTGCCGGATCAGCGCGTGCGTGAAGGTGTAGGTGTCAGCTTCGCCGGTCGAGCGGAGGAGCTG
>Ga0315281_10004756_pt1 | contig 19649 bp, 18 predicted proteins | sample YL17G07_0_MG_FD_204540 | JGI IMG/M metagenome (GOLD analysis project Ga0315281, IMG submission 204540) | Sediment microbial communities from Yellowstone Lake, YNP, Wyoming, USA - YL17G07_0 | ecosystem: Environmental > Aquatic > Freshwater > Lake > Sediment | place: USA: Wyoming | collected... | reverse complement strand
CTTGCCGCCGGCGGCCTTATCGTCGGCAGCTTCGGCGCGGCCGATCAGATTGAAGGGCAGTTGGCCCGCCAGGCTGGCCAACGAGGCGCTCGCGCCTACCGCCACGCCTGAGCGCTTGAGAAACGAACGGCGATCGATGGTCTTGGCCAGCATCCCGGCCAAACCACGTGACAGGCGGCTTTGCGCCGACGGCGCGCTTGTGGATTTCCGGGTGAGTAACATGGCGCCCCCTCAGACTTTGGTGGTTCTATAGTAATTGCGGATGTGCTCGGAGGCGTGGTAACCCTTGGTCTTTTTCTTGTCGTCGCCGCTTGCCACCGGCTGCGGCTGCGCCTGCGGCACGGTCTTCGCGACTATGGCGGCGGCGCTTGCCGCGCCGCCCGCGCCGACCGCAAACAGGAAATTTCTCCGGCTCAGTTTGGTCTGGCCTTGGCTCATGTTCCCCTCCTCACAAATGACCGCGCAATCGGTCAGATCAACTCGAAAGAATCCCTCTCCACGTCCAGAAATGCCTTGGTGAAAACCGCCACATGCTTATAAAAATTAGTATTGGGCGAAGCCATCACCGCGGCACAAAACACCGCATACCATGACACAAGATACTCTAAAAAGAACGATTCTTGTTGCCGCACTGCACCATCGCTCGATCCCGCGGCGATCAAGTGGCGCATAACCTCGCACAAGCCGGAAAAATGGTCTTCGTACTCGGCTGCGGGCTGGTTCTTCGCCAGGCCCATTTCGGCCAGCGCATCGCGCAAGCGCACCAGCACTCTTTCCTGCATGGATTGCGCAAGATAGTGCGAGGCATACGGGGTAATCTCGGCCTCGCCGGTGCCGACGAACACGCTGTCGTATTCCTCCCGCGCCGCCTCCGCATCCATCGCCGCCGCGGCTGCGCCCAGCGCCCTCCACGCCGCGGCCAGCGGTGCGGTTTCATCTGTGCCGGCGATTTCGTCGGCGCCGGCGATGGCGGCGAGCAAGTGCGCGTCCGGTCCGGCGTAGAACAGGCGCGCGATCAGCGCATAAAAATCCGCGCGCGCACTATCCTCCTCGTACACAGGCTGCGTGATGTTCAGCGGGATGGCCTGGGCGTTCACGATCGGATGCCGAAGATGGTCTGCTCGTTCTTGTTTTCCATCATGTCGATGACGCGGCAATCGGCGCACATTTGCAGCCGCCGCAGGCCGTCGCCGGAAAACATCGAGTGCGTGCCCAGCTTGCCCACCATGTTGTCGATCAACTGCTTGTTGGCGAAAGGCTTGCCGCAACGCACGCAATCGAATGGGATCGCCTCGTGCAGCACTTGTTCCGTCTTCGCCTGAGGGCTAAGCAGCAGCCGCGGCGCGAGCGTGATCGCATTCTCCGGACAGGTGTTGGCGCAAAGGCCGCATTGCAGGCAATTGCGCTCGATGAATTTGAGCAAAGGCTGGTCGCGGCCATCGACCAGGGCCGAAGCGGGACAGGCGCCGACGCAGGCCATGCACAGCGTGCACGTGTCGCGGTTGACCTTGACCCGGCCCCAGGGCGCGCCCGCTTCCAGCGCGATCTCCTGTTGCGGCGCAGGGGCTAACCTGGCCAGATGCTCGATCGCGAATTCGAGGGTGCTGCGCTTTTCCTGACTCAGATTGAAACTTGCCGCATCGGCGACCGTCAGCGCCGGGACGAGCGCCCAGACCTCGCGCTCCAACACGGCCGCGTCTTCGGTGGCGAGCAACTTGAGGTGGGTGCCGGCGTAGCCCAGCGCGCTGACGATGGTCTGGGCATGGCGCATTTGCTGTTCCAGTGCCGCGCCGTATTCATCGGCCTCTTCTTCGTTCGCCAGCAACATGACCTGGCTGGCGCCATAGGCGAGAGTGCCAAGCAGCGTATCCAGGCCAAGCGCGGCCACACTATGAACCTCCAGCGGAATCACCCGCGCCGGCAGGCCGCCGCTTTTACCCGACTGCGCGCGGCGGCCGAGCTTTGCCAGCAAATCGCGGCTGGCACCCGCATTGTGGAACAGGATGCACGCATTCTTGCCCCCCGCGCCGCGATAGGTGCCGAGCAAAGTCTTGAGCCGTCGGCCCAGATCGGACACACGCGGATAGACGTGGGTCATCGCGCCCGACGGACACACGGTGGCGCAGCCGCCGCAACCCATGCACAGGTGCGGCTCCACCTTCACCCCGTCGCCGTCAGCGGAAATCGCCCCGGTGGAGCAGGTGTCGATGCAATTGTTGCAGCCTGCTTTGGCCGAGCGGCTGTGGGCGCAAATCTTGGCGTTATAGGCGAAAAATTTCGGCTTCTCGAACTCGCCCACCAGCTGTGCCAGCTTTGCCGCGGCCAGAGCCTGCTCCAGCGGATCGCGCCCCGGCGCGAGGTAACCTTGCGGCGGTTGCTTCAATTTAATCGCGGGCTCGGCGCCGAGGTCGAGCACCAGATCGAAGCGCTCGCTGCGCGCGCGCTCGACCCGTTCGAAATCGATGGCGCCGATGGCGCCGCAGGCCTTGACGCAGGCGCGATGCGACTTGCATTTGGCCGCATCGATTTGATAGCCGAAATCGATGGCCTGCTCCGGGCAGGCGTCAATGCAGGCGTTGCAGCGCGTGCAGACTTCCAGGTCGATGGCGTTGGCCTGCTCCCACGCGACTTCGAACGCGCCAAGATAGCCGCCGACCGACTTCAACCGGCCCGACCAGACCGGGTAGCTGCGCACCGCCGGCAGTTCACCGCCGGAACCACCGATGACGAGCACGCTGACTTCAAGCTGTTCCTTGAGCCGTTCGGCCCACTGCAACGCGACTTCAGCCGGACCGGCGATGAGCAACTGCCCATCCGAGCGGTAGCTGATGCCCGGCAGTGGTTCGGGGCCGGGCAAATCGGCCAGGGCAAGCAGCGCGGCGATCTTGGGCGTGGCTTGCCTGGACTCCTTCGACCAGCCGCCGGTCTCGCGGATATTGACGAATTTGAGATCGTGTTTTGCGCCCGCCCGCTCGGCGAGTTCGGCGAACAGCGGCGCCTCCTGGGTGCAGGCCACCAGGCAATCGCCGCTCTGCAGGGCTTCGTGGAAAGCGCCGGCTTCGCGCCGGCACAGCTCCGTATGAATGGTGATGGGCGAGCCTAGCTTCAACGCGATCGCCAAAGCCTCGGCGTCCAGCGCCATGGTCTGGTTGCAGTTGCACAGCTTGATAGTCCGGTCTGCCGACATTGTTCTTATGATATTTTGTTTGCGCAGTCCACCGAACGCGGGCTCCCTCTGCGCAGGTCTACACTATAAGCCAACAAGAACCCCTGGCTAGTCATTTCTGCTGCCCGCCGCCGGCGCTCCGGCAGCGTCACTGGTCCCACCGCCTGCGGCCTCATCGGACGCCCTTGCGGGCGGCGGTTCCGGCGGCGTGCGCGTGTCCGCTCCCGCAACAGGCGAGGCAGCTGCCGCTCCGCCGGCCGCGGCCGCGCCCTCCCCGCGCTCGCTTGCCTGCTTTTCGTCGCCAACCTGTTTTTCGTCGTCAAACAGGAACAGGTCCTTCGCCTGATTCAGTTGGCGCAGCATCGCCTCGGGAATGGGATCGGGTTTGGAATAGTCGTCGATATAGGTGTCCAGGCCGTCCATGACGTTGAAATGCGGGTCACCGAACAGTCTTTTCAAAGCCGTGCGGCGCAGCTTCTCCTCCACCTGTGGGTCGAAGAACTCCCGGTACTCGGGGCTGACGCCCGCCGCTGCTCCCGGCGCGTGTGGCTCCGTCGCCGGCGGGCGCGGCGCGGCAGGCTCGGCGGCGGGCAACCCGGCCGCCTGCGGCGCCTCGACGGGGGCATCCTTTTGCGTTTCCAGTTTTCGCCGCGACCAGCGCGAGAGGAAAGGTTCCTTGTCGTCCACGGCTAGCCTCTTTTCGCGCCCTTGAACGAGGGCGGGCGGCTGCGCCGCTTGGGCTCGGGCTTATAGTGCCGATTGACGAATTCACCCAGCCAGTCGCACATGTCGCGCGGCATGGGCACGGTGTCCACCTGCTCGCTCGCGTCCATCATGCGCGCCGCTTCGCCATAACTGACGGTGACGAATTTCGGCAGGGCCAAGTCCTCCTCCATGCGCCAGGCGATGAACACGCAGGGCTGCGCCGCCGACAGGTTGAGGTAATAATTTTCGGCTTCGTCGCGATAAAGTTTCAGTTTGAAGCCGCCGTGCAGCCATTGCGCGCGCGCCTGGTCCTGCAGCAACACGCGCGGCGTCGCCGCGTCGCCGGGATCCGGAATGATGCCGATAGCCTCCCAGGTTTGCGCCTGCCAGCGATTGGCGAGCGCGCGCCGCTCCATGATTACCGCGACGGGAAGAACCGGATGGGTCATACGGGGCCACTATACTAGCGTAGCGGTCGCTCTGCTATCATGTCCCATCTGATTCGAATCGAAAATACCACATGACAGAAAGGGTTATCGCACTGGTCGACGCAGGGCGGCGCAAGCCTTTGCCGCCGCCTGCCGCTGCGGCCGCGGGCCAGGCGCAGGACAGGCTGGCCCGGCCGCTGCGGGATCTGCGCATCTCGGTCACCGACCGCTGCAACTTCCGCTGTACTTACTGCATGCCGAGGGAAGTATTCGGAGACGACTATCGTTTCCTGCCGCACGAGCAACTGCTGTCGTTCGAGGAAATCGCGCGCCTGGCGAAGATTTTCGTGGATCACGGCATCGAGAAGATCCGGCTCACCGGCGGCGAACCGCTGCTGCGGCGGAACGTCGAGCGCCTGGTCGAAATGCTCGCCGCCATCACCCTGCCCAACGGCGAGGGCATCGAACTCACGCTCACCACCAATGCCTCGCTGCTGGCGAAAAAAGCACGCGCGCTGAAAGACGCGGGCCTGCGGCGCGTCACGGTGAGCCTGGATGCGCTGGACGATCCGACCTTCATGGCCATGAACGATGCAGATTTCCCGGTGGCCAAGGTTCTCGCGGGCATAGACGCCGCGGACGCGGCCGGCCTCGCGCCGGTGAAAATCAACATGGTGGTGAAGCGCGGCGTGAACGAGCATTCGATCCTGCCGATGGCGCGCCGGTTCAAGGGCTCGGGCCACGTCCTGCGCTTCATCGAGTTCATGGACGTGGGCGCGACCAACGGCTGGCGCATGGACGACGTGATTCCATCGCGCGAGATTATCCGCATGATAGACGCGCACATGCCGCTCGAACCGATCGATCCGAATTACCCGGGCGAAGTCGCGGAGCGCTGGCGCTACCGCGACGGCTCCGGCGAAATCGGCGTCATTTCCTCGGTGACCCAGGCATTCTGCCGCTCCTGCACCCGCGCCCGGATCTCGACCGAGGGCATGCTCTATACCTGCCTGTTCGCCACTTCGGGCTACGACTTTCGCGCCTTGCTGCGCGAAGGCAAGTCGGACGCGGAAATCCGCGCGGCCATCGCCGCCGTGTGGAGTGCGCGCGACGACCGCTACTCCGAGATCCGGACCGCCGAAACGGCGAAACAGCGCAAGATCGAAATGTCGTACATCGGCGGCTGAGAATGCCGGCGCACCCGACCTTCCGCGGTATGACAACTTTGCCATGAAGCCGCACTATCGTCCCGAGATCACCCGCGCCAGCCGCCCGCTCACCTTCGATGTCGAGGCAGTCAACGAACGCGGCGAGATGGTGCCCACGGCCATCGCCGGTGAAAATCCGCTCACGCTCTATGTCGACAAGCGCGAGATCGTCACTCTGATGACGCTCGGCCAGGCGCCGGAAGCGCTGGCGGTCGGCTACCTGCGCAACCAGCGGCTGGTGAAGTCGATCGCGGAAATCGCCGCGGTGCAGGTGGACTGGGAGACGGACTCGGTGGTCGTGACCACGCGCAAAGCCACGGACGTGGAAGCACGCGCGCGGACGAAGGGCATGACGGACAAAATGAAAAAACGCACCGTTACCACCGGCTGCGGCCAGGGCACGGTGTTCGGCGACCTGATGGATGAAATCGACAAGGTGAAGCTGCGCGATGACGTTCGCCTGTCGGAGAAAACGCTGTACGCGCTGATGGACCAGGTGCGCCACCATGAAACCATCTACAAGACCGCCGGCGCGGTGCACGGCTGCGCCCTGGCGACGAACGAGGACGGCGCGAGCCGCATCCTGAGCTTCGTCGAGGACGTCGGGCGCCACAATGCCGTGGACGCGATCGCCGGGCAGATGTGGCTGGAGGACATCGACGGCTCGGACAAGATTTTCTATACCACCGGGCGGCTCACCTCCGAAATGGTGATCAAGGCGGCGCAGATGTCCATCCCGTTCCTCGTGTCGCGCTCCGGCCTGACGCAGATGGGTCACGCGATCGCTCAAAAGACAGGCATCACCATGCTTGGCCGCGCCACCGGCAGGCATTACCTGCTGTTCACCGGCAAGCAGCGTTTCCTCAAATCCATCGGCCAGACGGCGCTCGCATGAACCCCGACCGCATCAATGCCGATCGCATGAGCGCCGGTCATATGAACGACAGGGTCACCGGACTCATACTCGCCGGCGGCCAGGGCCGGCGCATGGGCAATGTCGACAAGGGACTGGAAATGTTCGGCGGCAAGCGCCTGGTCGACCACGTCTACGAGCGCCTCGCGCCGCAAGTCGGCGGCGTCATCATCAACGCCAACCAGAACCACGACGCCTACAAAACCTTCGGCGTGCGCGTGGTCAGCGACGCCATCGGCAATTACGCCGGCCCGCTGGCGGGGCTGCATGCGGGCCTGTCGGTGTCGCGCCGCCCCTATCTGGCGTCGGTGCCCTGCGATTCGCCGTTCCTGCCGGAGGATCTGGTCGAGCGCCTGATGGCGCGGCTGAATGCATCGGGCGCCGACCTCGCCGTGGCCAAGACCGGAGACCAGCCGCATCCGGTATTCTGTCTTGTGCGCCACGGCGTGCTCGAGCATCTCACCAATTTCCTCAAAGGCGGGGGGCGCAAGATCGACGCCTGGTACGCGAGCCTGGCCGTGGTCGAGGTGAATTTCGACGACCGGGCCAATGCGTTCAGCAATATCAATACGCGCGAGGAACTGGCGAACCTGGAGATAGGAAGGACCGAGGACGGAATGGCTGAAGTGCGAACGACCGTCGAGACCGGCGCGCCGGCCGCAACCGTCGCTGCCGCGGCAGCGGCGGCAGTCGAACACTTCTCGGCACCGCCGGGCGACGCGCCTGCCCCAGCCAGTTCGAGCGCATCACCCGCGGGCGCCATCGCCGGTGACATGCTTGCGCGCGCCGTCTCGCGCGACGCGATCGCGCGCATCGTCAGCTGCATGGACGATTACGATCCGAACGCGCTCAAGGTTACGGTCGCGCGCGCGGTGATCCGCTCCTTGCTCGACCCGGTCACGATCAACGAGAAGGTTGCGGTCCGGGCGGCGCTTGGACGCGTGCTCGGCGAGGACATCATTTCCACGCTCGACGTGCCCGCGCACGACAACTCCGCCATGGACGGTTACGCCTTGCGCCATGCCGACCTGAAAACAAATGGAGACACAGAGTTGCGCCTCGCCGGCAGCGCTTTCGCCGGACGGCAATTCGCCGGCAAGCTGGGCAAGCGCGAATGCGTGCGCATCATGACCGGCGCGGTGATGCCGCACGGTGCCGACACCGTCGTGATCCAGGAAATCGTCCAGGTCGATGGCGACAGGATACGCATCCCCGCGGGCCAGAAGCGCGGCCAGAACCGCCGCCTCGCGGGCGAGGACCTGGCCGCCGGCAAGCCCGTCCTCAAGGCCGGGCAGCCGGTCGGCCCGCCCGAACTGGGGCTGATCGCCTCCCTCGGGCTGGCCGAAGTGATGGTGCGGCGGCGCCTGCGCGTGGCGTTTTTCTCGACCGGCGACGAATTGGCCTCGGTCGGCACGGCGCTCAAGCAAGGCGAGGTATACGACAGCAATCGCTACACGCTCTACGGCATGCTGTCGCGCCTGGGCTGCGACATCATCGACATGGGCGTGGTGCGCGACGACCCGGCGAGTCTGGAGCGCACGCTCAAGGCCGCGGCGGCCGATGCCGACGTTATCATCACCTCGGGCGGCGTGTCCGTGGGCGAAGCCGATTTCATCCGCGAATTGCTGGGGAAACTCGGCGAAGTCGTGTTCTGGAAAATCGCCATGAAGCCGGGCCGGCCGATGGCTTTCGGCAAGATCGGTTCGGCCCACTTCTTCGGCCTGCCCGGCAACCCGGTCGCCGTGATGGTGACCTTCTACCAGTTCGTGCGCGATGCGCTGCTCGCGCTGTCGGGCCGCACGGACGACTATGCGCTGCCGTTGCTGCAGGTGCCCTGCACCGCCGGCATCAAGAAAAGTCCGGGACGCACCGAATTCCAGCGCGGCACCCTCTCGCGCAACGACCATGGGCAATGGAGCGTAAGCCCGACCGGCGCGCAGGGCTCGGGCGTGCTGCGCTCGATGTCGCAAGCAAATTGCTTCATCGTGCTCGAGCACGAGCGCGGCTCGATCAATCCGGGCGACATGGTGCAGGTGCAGTTGTTCCACGGGCTGGTGTAGGGCGCGAGGGACAGCAGGCGCAAATTCCAGCCCGCGCGGGAACCGCAACTCCGATTCGCCGGTGGTATCATCGGTGCATGCCGCAGGCCTCTTCATTGTATCGCGGATTTCGTCGCATCCCGGGCGAGATCGGAACGGCATTCCTGGGATGGAGCGCCAGCTGGTGGCGGGTGTTCCATTTCGGCGCGCTCGCGCTGGTGATGGCGTTTTCGCCCGCGACCTACGATAAAGAGAACCGATCGGTGACGGCGAACCAGATTTACTTCACCGCTTGGCAGGTTCTGCCCTGGTTCACGCTCCTGTCCGCGCTGCTCAGCATGGTGCTGATTCACATCGTCGTGGTGACCGCACTGAGCTACGGCCTGTCGCAATACGCGCTGGAGATGGTGGTGCGCGTGCTGGTGCTGGAGCTGATTCCGCTGTCCGCCGCGCTGTTCGTCGCGCTGCGCTCCGGCGCGGCGATCAACACCGAGGTCGCGCTGATGCACATCCGCGGCCACTTCGATGCGATGCGGCGCGCGGGCGCGGATCCGTTGCGCCGCGAACTCGTGCCGCGGGTGATCGGCAGCGCGGTGTCGGTGCTGGCGCTGGCCACCGTCAGCGGCATCATCGCGCTGCTGCTCGCCTACATCGGTGTTTACGGTTTCTCCCCTGGGGGCCTCGCCGGCTACACCCGCACGGTCGGCCACGTGTTCGACTTGCAGGTCACGATCGGTCTTGCGCTGAAGACGCTGCTGTTCGGCCTCGCGGTGGCCGTGATTCCGATCACCGCCAGCCTGGATACTCCGCGCGAGATTCGCCTGGCGCCGGTGGCCGTACTGCGCGGCATGGTGCGACTGTTCCTCGTGCTGGTGCTGCTCGAGGGAGCATCCCTGGCAGTCAAATACGTCTAGCGCGCCCGGAGGACCAAGCATGCAGCCCGAATCCCAACCCGCGCCACTGATTCCCCATGCCGAACTGAAGGCGGTGACGCTGCTCGTGCTGACGTTTGCGCTGATATTTGGCTTTCTCGTCTATGTGATGTACGCGCGCGGCGTGTTCCAGAGCACGCAGCGCCTGGTACTGGTCGCGGACGACTCCGAAGGCGTCAAGGTCGGCATGGACCTGACCTTCTCCGGCTTTCCGATCGGACGCGTGCAACGCATCGAGCTCGCCGAAGACGGCAAGGCGCGCATCCTGATCGACGTGCCGCGCAAGGATGCGCGCTGGCTGCGCAACTCCACCGTATTCACCATGGAGCGCGGATTGGTCGGCGACACGCATATTCGCGCCTTCACCGGAGTGCTCGACGATTCGCTACTGCCCGATGCGGCGACGCGGCCGGTGCTGCGCGGCGACGCAAGCGCGGAGATCCCGCGCCTTATCGCCACCGCGCACGCCCTGCTCGAGAACCTGGAGCGCATGTCGGGCGCGGATTCCAGCCTCAGCGGCAGCCTCGCCAATGTGCAGTCGGTCACCGCGCGCATGAAAGGCCGCTACGGCGCGCTGGCGGGGGTGCTGGGCGGCGAGGACAACGCAAGGAAGGTGATCACTGCGCTCGACCGCAGCAATGTTCTGCTCGCGTCCCTCGGCGACCTGTCGCTCAAGCTCGAGCGCACGCTCACCAAGGCCGACGAGCGCGTGTTCGGCGCGACCGGCGTGATGGACGAGACGCAAAAAGCGATCGCGCAACTGAACGCGACGCTGCGCGATGCGCGCGACAGCCTGAAGAAAGCCGATGGGGTGCTCGCCGAGGCGCAGGCGATCGGCGCGAATACGCGCGCAGCCACCACCGACCTCGCCGCCCTGCGCGTGGAGGTGGAAGCGAGCCTGCGCAAGGTCGCGCACCTGGTGGACGAGATCAATCGCAAGTGGCCGTTCGCGCGCGACACCGAACTGAAGCTGCCATGAGAATGTCCGTCCTCTCGGCGGTGCTGCTGCTCGGCGCATGCGCCGGCGCACCTGTGCCGCCCGACTGGCAGTCGAATGCGCAGGCCGCGCTGCGCAATTTCTCGGCGGCGTACTATGCCGGCAACACCAAACTGGCGGCGCAGGAATTCGCCCGCGCGCGCGCCGACATCACCGCCACCGGCCGCCCCGACCTGCTCGCGCGCGCCGAACTCGTGCGCTGCGCCGCGCGCGTGGCGAGCCTGGAGTTCGACGATTGCGCCGGGTTCCAGGCGCTCGCCGCGGACGCAGGCGCGCCGGAGCGCGCCTATGCGGATTTCCTCGCCGGGCGCTGGCACGGTCTGGATGCTTCGCTCTTGCCCGCGCACCATCGCGCATTGCTCGCGGGCGCAAGCGATGCAGGCGTGCTGGCCGGGATAGCCGATCCGATGTCGCGCCTGGTCGCGGCGGGTGCGCTGTTCCGTCTGAGCCGCCTCGCGCCGGAGGGCATCGCCGTCGCCGCAGAAACGGCATCCGCCAACGGCTGGCGCCGGCCGCTGCTCGCCTGGCTGGGGGTGCAGGCGAAGCGCGCGGAGGCAGCCGGCGATCAAGCCGAGGCCGCGCGCATCCGCCGCCGCATCGAGATCGTTACCACTGGAGCAGGCGCGCCGTAGTGCGGCTTGCCTGGCCTTCGCGGTAGGTATAGCCGGACAGACAGTCCGATGCAGAACGCTACACCGGTATGTGGATGCGCGCCGTCTTATGCTCGCCAGGCGCGGGTCGGTCCTACTGCTCCGGGAAAACCGAGAGGTCGGTGATGAGCGGGAGCTTTGCCGTGCGCGCGGCCTTGACCAGTGCCGCGTCGAGCGTCGCCAGCGGCAGTTTACGGCGGCGGGCGAGTTCGAAGTAGACGGCGTCGTAGGGGGTGAGGCTGTGGCCGGCCGCAAGTTCGTTCAGTTCGACGACCGAAGGCATTTCATGGTCGACCCGCAGCGGCAGGCCATCTGCGTTCGCGAGCACCGCGCGGCGCTGCTCGCCGGTCATGCGCTTACGGCGCTCGGCGTTGACCAATGCGCTGACCAGTTCGGGACGCCACAAGGACGGAACCCACACCTCGGAACGATGAACCGCAAGTCCCAACTGATCGCAAAACTGGCTCGCCTCGTCCCTCAAGTACCACGCCACGCACACCGAGCAGTCAATGACGAATGCGTCGGGCAGATAGAGAGCACCAGGCTCGCGCAGCCTGGCCGTTCGCCGCGGCTTCAATACCTGCGGCCTTCGTCGATCAACTGCCTGATCGTGACGGTGCCGCCCAACGTGATTCCTTTGCGCAGCCGCTTTGTTTCGGCGAGCCATTCTTCACCGGTTTTCGCAGGCCGCGCGGGCGCGACGGGCGCGAGCACCGCCACCGGCCGGCCATGACGGGTGATCGTGACAGCCTCACCCTTCTCGACCTGGTCGAGGAGTTGCGACAACTGGGTCTTGGCCTGGAATGCGCCGACGGTCTTCATACGGGCCTCGTCTGAACTGGTCAACCAGTTTGCAGTATAGCGCAACGTGCGGCGTCACGGGCAGCCTGCCCATATACAGCCCCGGCGCCGCCGGATGATTGAACCACCCGCGTCCGCTTACGCTGTACATCAAGTCTTCTGAGAGGCCACTGCGGCAACAGATCTATCGCATCGATCATCCTCCTGGGTATCGCGCGAGCCCAACGAGGTGCATCGGCCTGTCATTTGGCCCGCGACCGTGAGGGTCTGTTCGCGGGCGGGAATTCTGAGGTGGTGAATTCGCGCTATCGACCCGGAGCCGACTCTCAAGATTTCTGAAAGCGGCCGCTCGTGGCCCTACTCGATCACCTTGTCTGCGCTGATCAGGAGCGACTGCGGGATGGTGAGTCCCAAAGCTTTGGCGGTCTTGCCGTTGATGACCAACTCGAACTTCGTCGGCTGCTCGACCGGTAGGTCGGCGGGTTTGGCACCCCTGAGAATCTTGTCTACGAAGTATGCACCGCGCCGGAACATGTCTGGATAGCTCGGACCGTAGGACACAAGGCCGCCTGCCTCCACAAATTCTCTTGCCCCGAACAAGGCGGGAATACGGCTCTTGGCCGCGAAGCCCGCAATCGCCTCTTGATTTGAAAACGTCAGCGGGTCCGGAAACACGAGCAGCCCGTCTGCCTGCTGCGCCAATATCAACCCAAAGGTTTCTTCCAGATTCTTCGAGCCGTTAACAGCCGCCGGCAGGATATGAATTCCCAGCACCTTCGCCGCGACCTGCAGTTCCTTCATGGCGACATCCGCCGGCGGAATGGCCGCGTTAAAGAGAACGGCCACGCGGGTGACCCTGGGAACGGTTTCCTTCAGCAGCCCCAGGCGCTTCCCGGCCAAGTCCGGAGCCACGGAACTGAGGCCGGTGACGTTGCCACCCGGGCGCGCAAGGGTATCGACCAGTCCGCTCCCGACGGGGTCGCCGGGGTCAAGGATGACAACCGGGATCGTGCCGGTCGCGTTCTTCGCGGCCCTGGCGGAAGGCGACGCCGCCGTGACGATCACGTCCATCTTGAGACTGACCAGTTCGGCCGCCAGTTCAGCAAGTCGCGCGAGGTGGCCCTCGGCAAATCGCCGTTCGATGGCGACGTTCTGTCCCTCAATCCAGCCGAGGTCCCGTAATCCCAGCAAGAATGCCGCTATGCGCGGACTGAGCGAAGCAACTGCCCGCGTATTGGGTATAAGCAAACCGATCCTGCGAACCTTCGCAGGTTGCTGTTGAGCAAAAGAGCGGAACGGCGCCACAAACGCACCAGCGCCAAGCGTGACAAGCAATTTGCGGCGACTATTCATTCCCCCTCCCAAGGTAGGCGCCATTATGCTTGATTACTTCAAGGATAGCAGTCCGGCCAGCGGCCGCTGCCTAATCGGGTCGGAGACAGCAGGCGACCCGTTGCAGTCAGTCGAGTTTCTCCAGAGCGGTCATTCGCGGCCTTACTCGATTACTCGGTCCGCCCGTACCAGAACGGACTGAGGAATTTCGATGCCGAGTGCTTTGGCGGTTTTTATATTCACGACCAATTCGAACTTGGTCGGCTGCTCGATTGGCAGGTCCCCCGCCTTGGCCCCTTTCAAGATCTTATCCACATAAGTGGCGGCGCGCCGGAACATGTCGGAACGATAAGGTCCGTAAGTGATGAGGCCGCCGGATGCGACGAAAACTGAATAGCTGGTGATAGCGGGAATTCGGTTCTTGAGTGCGAACGTGGCGATGCGATCGTGCTGGTCGTTTAAAGCGGCATCCGACGGTATCAATAGCGCATCGGGTCTGTATATTGTGATCGACCGGAAAACGGCGTCGAAACTTTCCGGCGAGGTTATCTCAAACACCTTCGCCGAAATACCGAACCCTCCCGCTGAGGCGCGGATTTGTTCGAACATGCTTTTACCCGTAGGATTGCTGGCATTGACGAGAACCGCGAATTGCTTCGCCCGCGGCAGTAATTCGCGCATCAGCTCCACGAATTTGGTTGCCGCATCTTCGTTTTGGCTCGAAAGACCGGTGGTGTTGCCGCCGGGCCGCGCCAGACTTGCGACAAGGCCGCTACCCACTGGATCGTTTACCACAAAAACAATCGGGATCGATTTAGTCGCCCGCTGTGCCGCGCGCACCGATGCAATGGTGTTTGCAACAATGACAGCGGGATTGAGTTTCAGTACTTCGTCCGTCAGCGCGGGAAAGCGGTCGTAATTCCCTTCCGCATACCTTACCTCAAGAATGTAGTGTTCACCTTCGAGCATGCCCTTCTCGCGCATGCCGTCCTTGAAGGCGGATATGTTGGACGCAGTCTGTGCCGCCCAACCGGGAGCGATATAAGCGATGCGCCAAACCTTGCCCTGCTGTTGAGCGAAAGAACCGAACGGCGCTGCGAGCACACCAGCGCCAAGCGCGATAACCAGTTTGCGGCGATTGTGCATTCCCCCTCCCAAGGTAGGCGCCTATTATGCTCGCTTGTCCCAAGGAGGGCAGACCGGCCAGCGGCTGCATTTCAAGAACGCGAACCGTCACTTTCGACCCATTGCCGCCGCTGACGAAAAATGACAGCGGACCTTCGCGGCGGACACCGAAATAGCCGAAGCGGACGCTCGCAATGCGAAATCCATATTTTCGCCTGGAGCGTCGGGAGCCAATCGGATTGCCGCCATTGGGGTATAGTTTCTCGGGGTCGGGACCCGGCCACAAGCCGCCCCTGGCGGTTACATTTCGATTGCGGTTTGTGGGAATAGCAATGTCCGCAATGGAGAACCACGACCCAGTGCGTGCTCCCGGCCATGACCCGACGCTCACGATGTTTCTCCAGACCGGCCACTGATCCAGTGACGTCACCCCGAAGCGGCCGCTGGATTGAGAATGCTCATTTTTTGGGATTGAAGGTCGGCAATGTAGCGCTTTGCGGCCGTTGGGGTATAGTTTCTCGGGGTCGGGACCCGGCCAAAAGCAGTCCTCCAGCGTTTCAGGAATCAACACTACTGGACGGCCGGTCTAGGCTTGAGACCGGCCACTCGCTGGGTAAGCGGGAAAAGTGAGCGCCGTGCGCTAATCCAGCTTCACACCCGTGTCCTTGACCATGTTGATCCAGAGGGGCGTCTCGGCGCGAAATTTCGCCTCGAACTGCTCGGGCGTCGAGGAAATAAAATCCATTCCGTAGCTTTCGAGCTTCGTCCGGATCTCGGGCTGGGCCAGCGCTGCTAGCACCCATCCGTTGAGCTTGGAAACGCTCGCGCGCGGTGTGCCGGCGGTGGTGAGCACGCCGACCCAGCCGCCGAGCGTCACGGCCGGCCCGCTAAGCCCCTGCTCGGAGAATGTTGCCACCTCCGGCAACTCCTTCATGCGATTTCCGCGCGGCCCGCCGGTCACTGCGATCACCCGGATCTGGCCGGTCTTGATCGGGCCCCCCAAGGAGGTTAGCGAGCCCGTCCCGGCTGGAATCTGGCCGCCCATGATGTCTTGCGCCACCGGACCTTCGCCCTTGTACGCGACATGTGTAATATTGAGGCCGTAGCGCTTGTTGATCACCTCGACAATAAGATGACCCTGCGAGCCAGGCGCCCAGGATCCGATTGCGAGGTTGGGGGTGCGACGCGCGTGCTCGACGAATTCGGCGAGGTTGGTCGCCGGCACCGACCGGTGTACGCATAGCAGCACCTGTCCTGTCAGGATCGGCGTGACGAAGGCGAAGTCTTTGTTGGGATCGTAGGGCAGGCTGTTCAGCAGCGCCTGGGCAGCGACCAGCGGGTATTGGATAGTGAGCAGCAGTGTATGGCCGTCCGGCGCAGCCTTGGCCACCACGGTCGCAGCAATGATGCCGCCCGCGCCGGGCCGGTTGTCGACGATCACCGGCTGGCCGGCGAGCTTTGACATGTGGTCGCCGATCAGGCGCGCCGCGATATCCGTGATGCCACCTGGCTGAAAGCCGACCATGATCCGGATGGGCTTGGAGGGAAAGGGCGGCGCTGATTGCGCGAAGGCAAGCGCGGGCAGAGTTGCGAAGGCGGCGAGCAGGCGCCGACGACCACAAGAAATCGCGTTCATAGGATCCTCCTTTGTTGCCTAGCGCATAGCTGCGGAAATCACGAGCTGCAACTTCGACTTCTAGCGGCGAGCACAGGTGCGCTCAGGAAGACGGCCCGTTTCGGCCAAAGAAAAACAAGATATCAACGCCGATTATTGGTTCGGCTAAAGAAGAGGTTAGACCCAATCGAGAGACGAGGCAAGCGCACCGAAGCGCGCCCGCTCAGCGAGCAAATGTTGCGCAGCAGCGAGGTCAGGCAGAAATCAACGGCAGGGTCCAATTTCTAGAGCGTCGGTAATATGTTCAGACCGGACGCTGGGAACATGTAGTGCTGTAGGTCCGCAGTGGGTCGGGTTGTGCCTCCGGCGGTTTGGCTAAGCTGCCGCTGACCAGAATTTCAGCAAGCCGAGGGGGCTGGGGTGAACAACCGGCCAAAAGCGGTCCCACGGACCACAGCGGAAAGTGTGTCGGGGGTGACGGGTTTTAGCTTGAACCGGACCCACGCCGCTGACGCGGCAATTGGCTGGGTGCCGACATCACTAGTGCCTCTTACCGTCTCTTGCATATCGAATAGATTGCGGATGCGATAGCATGCAGGCAGTTACGTTCAAGTAGCAACTTCCGCTCAAGGAAATCCATGATGAGTGAAGCCAATCGCGGGCCAAACGTCTCTAGCGCGCCCAAAGACGCATCGGTAGCAACGCAACAGGTCAACGCCGCTCTCGTAGCTATGCTTCCGTTCGGAGACAAGACGGATTTTGACGATGCCAAGCGCGGGTTTATCGGAACCCATGCCGAAGGTGTAATTCGAACGCCATCGGGTAACGCCGTATGGAACCTGCCCGCATATCGCTTCATAGAGGATGAAGATGCGCCGACCACGGTGAATCCGAGCCTGTGGCGAATGGCTCGTCTCAATCTCAACCATGGCCTATTCAAGGTAGTCGATCGGGTCTATCAAGTGCGCGGGTTTGACCTCGCGAACATGACGATCATCGAGGGTGAAAAAGGTTTGATCGTTATTGATCCATTGACCGCGGTCGAAACGGCGAAGGCAGCACTCGAGCTCTACTGCGCGCATCGTCCTCGGCGGCCCGTAGTGGCAGTGATATACAGCCACAGCCACACCGACCATTACGGCGGGGTCAAAGGGGTCATCTCCGAAGAAGACGTGCACGCGGGACGCGTCCAGGTCATTGCGCCGGACGGCTTCCTCAAGGCAATCGGAGATGAAATGGTTCTGGCTGGCAACGCCATGGCGCGGCGAGCGCAGTTTCAGTTCGGCACATTGCTTGCTCCGGGACCGCGTGGACAGGTGGACGCCGGCTTGGGCAAGGCGGTGGCGCGCGGCACGGTCACTCTCATTGCGCCGACCCTAAGTATCAAGCAGGCGGTGGAAACGCATCGTATCGATGGAGTGGAGATTGTTTTCCAGATGGCGCCCGAAACGGAAGCTCCAGCCGAGATGCATATGTTTTTGCCCGAGTTCGGCGTGCTGAACATGGCCGAGAACGCCACGCGGCATCTGCACAATTTTTGCCCGCTGCGCGGCGCGGTGGTGCGCGACCCGCGCCAGTGGTCGCACTATCTCAATCAAGCACTGGAAATGTTCGGCGGAAAGAGCGATGTACTGATCGGTCAGCATCACTGGCCGACCTGGGGGCGCGAGCGCATTCGGGATTTTCTCGAGAAGCAGCGGGACCTCTATAAATACGTGCACGATCAGACGGTGAGATTGATGAACCAGGGCTGCCGGCCCGGGGAGATTGCGGAAGTGCTCAAGCTGCCTCTCGAGCTTGCGCGCGAATGGTCGGTACGCGATTATTACGGCACGATCAGGCATAACGCCAAGGCGGTATATCAACGCTATCTGGGCTGGTACGACGGAAACCCGGTCAATCTCAATCCATTGCCGCCCTGCGAGAGCGCGCGCCGCACCGTCGATTACATGGGCGGTGCCGACGCGGTGCTGGAACGCGCCCGACAGGATTATGCGCGGGGCGATTACCGCTGGGTGTCACAGGCCGCAAGCCAAGTTGTATTTGCCGACCCAAAGAATCAAGCGGCGCGCGAGCTTGCTGCAGACGCTTTCGAGCAGCTTGGCTATCAGGCGGAATCCGCGACATGGCGGAACGCGTATCTATACGGCGCCCAGGAGCTTAGGAATGGCGTGCTTCAGATTCCACCCCGGCCGATCCTGAATCCGGAACTGCTGGTTGCGGTGTCAACCGAAATGCTGTTCGATTTTATCGCCGTGAGGCTCAATCCGAGCCGCGTGCGCGGGCAGCAGTTCGTCATCAACTGGGACATTCAGGACAGCGGTGAGCGCCTCACCCAGCGTTTGTGCCATAGCGCGCTTACCCAAGTAATGGGAAAGGTGGACGCTAGCGCAACGGCAAGCGTTACCGCCACGCGCGTGACGATTGTATCGCTGGTCGTGCGAAAGCTGACGGTCGCGCAGGCAATCGAGGCCGGCAAACTTCACGTACAAGGAGACGCCTCGCGCGTGAGCGCCCTGTTCGAGATGCTGGATCATTTTGCGATGCAATTCGACGTAGTTACCCCTGGTCCCGCGCGTGAATGACGACACAAGCGCCTAGATGTACGCGACCACAATACATCCACTTCTTAGACGACGGGCGGGCGCCGTAAGCGCCGCATGCTAATCCAGCTTCACGCCCAGCTCGTTGATCATTTTCACCCACAGCGGCGTTTCAGCGCGAAAACGCGACTCGAATTGCTCCGGCGTGGAGGAGATAACCTCCATGCCGAAGCTTTTCATTAGTTCATGGAATTCGGCTTGTGCCATTGCCGAGCGGATCCACTCGTTCAGCTTGGCAACGATAGGCCGCGGTGTGCCACCCGTTGTGAGTATGCCGATCCAACCTCGCAGTGTCACCGCCGGGTCGTCAAGTCCTTGCTGCCCGAACGTCGGGACCTCCGGCAACAAGGCCATTCGGCTTGCGTTCGCATCCCCGACCACGGCGATCACGCGAATCTGCCCCGATTTCGCCGGGCCGCCCATGGACGCCAACGTGCCGAACCCGGCGGCAAGGTGTCCGCCGAGGATGTCCTGCGTCATCGGCCCTTCTCCCTTGTACGCGATGTGGGGGATGGAAAGGCCGTAGTGCTTGTTGATCGCTTCGACGCCTAGTTGCCCCTGCGATCCCGGCCCCCAGGAGCCGATTGCCAGCCCTGGTGTGCGGCGCGCGTAATCGATGAACTCCTTGAGATTTGTCACCGGCAGCGTCCGGCTGACGCCCAGAGTCACGTAACCGATAACCATTGGCGCGACGAGGGCAAAGTCGCGGTTCGGGTCGTAGGGCAGGCTGCGATACAGTCCTTGAGCGTTCACGATCGGGAACTGCGTGCCGAGGAACAGCATGTGGCCATCGGGCGGCGCTTTGGCGACCGCTGTCGCGGCGATGATGCCAGTAGCGCCGGGACGATTCTCGACCAGCACCGGCTGTCCTGCGAGTTTGCTCGCGTGATTCGCGATCAGGCGGGCTGCGGGATCGCTTACTCCGCCTGGCGCCGTGCCGACGAGGATGCGGATAGGCTTGGAGGGAAAGGGCGGCGCCGACTGCGCGAACGCAAGCGCCGGCAGAGCCGCGAGGGCCGCGAGCAGACGCCGACGAGCACAAGAAATTGCATTCATACGATCCTCCTCTGTTGGATAGCTCTTATCGGCCCCGCATACCGCTGGCGCGCATGGTCCTGGCTAGAAAACACGCAAG
>Ga0315281_10004755_pt1 | contig 19656 bp, 19 predicted proteins | sample YL17G07_0_MG_FD_204540 | JGI IMG/M metagenome (GOLD analysis project Ga0315281, IMG submission 204540) | Sediment microbial communities from Yellowstone Lake, YNP, Wyoming, USA - YL17G07_0 | ecosystem: Environmental > Aquatic > Freshwater > Lake > Sediment | place: USA: Wyoming | collected... | reverse complement strand
AGCCGGGATTATTAAGCACGGTTTTTAACTCCTGCAATCGCCGGCCTGCTATTTCAGACTGCAACTTATTCTTGCCTTCTCCCGTCGCTAAAATTAAATAAGCCTTTTCTACTGTAATTTTAACACCGTATAAATAACTTCCCGGTAAACTCTTCATTGATGCCCAAGCCGTTAGCCCGCCCATGGCAAAAATCAATGCCAAACCCATAGGAATAGCGTAAATCAATCTGAAACTATGTTTTGGCTGGGTTTCTATTCTGAAATTAGAAAAAAGCTCTTTCAGGGCAAAAAGATCGTTGTTCAGTATATCTTTTTTATGCTTCATTTCCATTTTCAACACCAAATTAGACCGATTAAAAACAACCCAATTATTGTTGGGTTTGACTTCCTTTAAAACTGCAATTTTTTTAATCATGCCAGAATATATCTTTTCTTCTCTGGCAAAAAAATTATCGTTCATCAATAAAGATGACGTAAAAACACTCTAAGTGTTACACTGGAAAGGTTTCGGTCATATTCAAGCCTATTTTGTTATATTCTAAAGCATCCTTGAGATTGCTTAAAGCGCGAGAAAGTAAAACCCTGACTGCCCCTTCTGACTTATTGAGAATTTCGGCTATTTCTTTTATTTCTAGCTCATCCAGATATCGCCAAATTATTATCTCCTTATAATCATCATTTAAGCAATCTAATGCTCGCCTGACTGTTTCCATTTCCAACGACCTGCTGGTTTGTTCAATCTGATCATCTTTTTTATCAGCAAGACTCTTATCGGTAATTTCCTCAAGTGAGATTGGTGATTTCTCTTTATGCCGATAAAAATCAACTATCAGATTTCTGGCTACTTGATAAAAAAAGGCTCGAGGATTCTGCATTGCTTTTAAACTAGGCTCAGATTCCTTATTTTGGTTAATGTATTGCCACGATTTTAAAAAAACTTCTGAAGTTAGGTCCTCTGCTAATTCCTCCGTACCAATGCGAAAATAAACGTAGCGATAAATTTTTTCTACGTATTGATCATAAAATTCAAGAAATTGTTGTTCATTAATTTGATTAGCCACAATATGTTATACCAATATTTTTTTTAGATAATTAGTTAGTTCATTTTTGAGATCTTTACGATCTAGGGCATAACGAATATTAGCTTTTAAATAATTCAGCGGATCACCGGTTGTCATCCATTCGCCACCTTCTACTACTTTTGTATAAAACGCCCCTCCCTTCTTAATATACGTGTTAATAGCGTCGTTGGTCCATAATTCGTTTCCCTTTCCAGTCGGTGTTTCTTTAAGGATATCAATGTATTTCTGATTCAGAATCATCCTTCCAAAATTCACCAAATTTGAGGGAGCTGACTCGACTGACGGTTTTTCAATAATTTCCACAAGCCGAGCTGAACCCTTTTTTAGTTTCATTACGCCGTAACGATAGACTTCATCGCGGGACACTTCCTGCACACCGATTACCGGACAACCATGCTTCATGTAATCGTCAATTAATTGTTTAGTAAAAGAAATTTTTGATTTGACTAAATCATCACCGTAGCAATAAACGAATGGCTCATCTTTCACTAAATTAGCCGCTGACAAAATAGGTGCTCCGTTACCATACGGGCCCTTTTGACGGATATAAATAAAGTTTGCAAGCTCAGAAATTCTTTTTACCTTGTCCCAAAGCTCTAATTTACCAGCCTTTTTTAATTCTTCGGCCAAGGCCCAATTATGATCGAAGTGGTCTTCCAGGGGCTTTTTATCCCATTTAGTAACCAAAATTATATCTTCAATACCTCCCGCTACTAGCTCTTCAACCACTAGTTGAATAATAGGCTTATCCACTATTGGTAGCATCTCTTTAGGCATTGATTTGGTTACTGGCAGAAGCCTTGTGCCAGAACCAGCGACGGCCACCACGGCTTTTTTTATCAATTTTTTCATATTTTTTTGAATAATTTATTGTTAATTTAACAATTATAATTTTTTGTGACTATTTTAATAAAAATTATATCGGCAAATTTCTATATTTATCGGTAATATATCAGCAGTTAGCAAACTTTCTAATTTCCGATAAATTATTCTAAAAAATATGTGGTGGTCTTTCGCGCTCCTTTCTTATTAATTAAATCTTGTTTTAATAAAAATTGTAAATCATTTCTGATGGTTCGTTCAGAAACAGTATTTTTAAACAAGGGGATTAAATCAGACATTTTAACCGACCTTTTTAATTTTAGCTCGTCTAGTATCTTTTTCTGTCTCAAAGAGGTTCCATTTGGTTTCTCGTGATTATCAGGAATCAGACTTCCTCTTTTTATATTGTGCGACATTAAACTTTTTTCTTTTTCTACACTTGGAACTTTTTCCTCCTCTTCTCTCTTATGATCTAGAATCGCTGCTTCGTGGCTTAAACTCAGGCATTCGTTTTCTAATATCAACCAATTGATTTCCCGAACCCATTTCTGCGCTCGACAAATTTTAAAATAAGCTAAAAAAATATCAATTTTTTTCTGCACCAGACGGTAATTACCCATTATCAAATCGCCTACCGCTTCAATTGATAACTTCCGAAGCTGCTCCCTCATTGCTTCGTCTTTTGGCAAACGATCGGACAATCGATAAATTGCCAAAGTCAAATTTGATGCCCTCCGCAAAATATCCCGGCTTTCTTGCATAATAATCTGTTACTTTTGTTTTTATTCTAATCTTTTAGCAGTATTTGGTCAATAAAAAAACAGCTCTAAAAAATTTGCTATTTTTATTACTCAAAATATATTATTATCTTTCTAAAATCAACTTACCTGATTTAATTTGTTCAATGTAATCAACATCGCCCCCAGACCATCCAGCCAGCTTTGAAAAAAAATCTGCTTTTGCTTCTCCTTCCATTAAACTAGGCTGACTCTGTTTTGATTCAGTTGGAATGAAAGAAAATTCAGCTTTTTGGCGATTTAAATCTAATATCACAGCCAAACCTTGCTGTGTGTCGACGGAAAAATATTGGTCAAAAACAAAATTGCCCAGCGAATAAAAAATCGGTTTGCCGTTATAAATCTCAATACCCTGAACCACATGCGGATGATGACCAATAATAATATCGGCTCCCGCATCAATCAAATTATGCGCTATTTCTTGCTGCAGCACGCCAAACTTATGCTGATATTCAGCGCCCCAGTGGAAATTAACAATTAAGAAATCAGTTTTTCCTGCTGCGTCAGAAATAATTTTATTCATTTCAACCTGATCTATTTTTTTATAAACAGCGCTAAAACCAACTAAACCAATCTTTTGGCCATTGATATCAATTATTTTACTGGAACATTCGCCAATCTGCCCGTCCGGACAACCCGAATAATTAAAATCCATCAGGTCTAAATTTTGTTTGGTTTCCGCCACGCCACGCTCGCCCTGGTCAAAAAAATGATTATTGGCCAAATTTAAAAAATTAATGCCCGAATCCTTAAGCTGGCTTGTAATTTCTGGCGAAAAAGCGAAATCATATTCGTTATTGGGCGGATAATGCTGGCCGCCGTTTGTTACAGCACCTTCCAAATTGCAACTGGCAATATCACGATTTTTCAACAAATCAGAATCTCTGATTTGTTGAAAAAGATAGGGAAGCCCTTTTTGTTTTATTTTTATGCCGACATTACGATCTATCATTAAATCCCCGAAAAAAACCATTTTAAAAATTTTCTCTGGCTGTTCGTCTCTGCTATTTGCTTTATCCGACTGGCTAGGCAACAAATTAGTTATTTGATTGGCCGTTATAGAATTTTGTTTTTTTATTGTATTAATATTGTGCCTTTCAAAAAACAAAAAACCACTAAATAAAAATAAAAATGCTACGACTAAAAAAATAGCTAAAATATAGATTTTTCTGATATAACTTTCCATAACCTAATCTTACTCATAAATTAAGATATTAATCAATGGGCGGTATTTATTTAAAATTTGTAAAAAAATAGCCCGTCATTTTAACTGGCTTTAGTATCGTTATTGGTTACTTTAAGGATTAATCTTAAAATCTGACCTTTAATTCCACACCTCCCTAAAATGATTGTACGACATTATTTTTATATTCTCGTAGGGGAGCAAATAATTGATCTGCATAAAAATTATTATTTCAATAAGGCCCTTATTTTTTCTTCTGTTACTACTTTATCTTTGCCATCTTCATAAAGATCCAAACCGATCACTTCTCCTTTGATATTGACTAGGGGACTGCCTATCCCCCACTGATTTTCATTTAAACTAGTCTTAATTACCGGCTCAAGAGAACTGATAAAACCGAGATTAATGAATTTACTGGGCGTACTAGATGAATTATCAACACCAAGCACAAAAACTGATTCGCCTAATTTTAGATTGAAAGAATCCCCCAGAGCCACCACCGGCAAATTCGTTTCATTTATTTTTAACAAGGCCAAGCCATTTGGCACATCCCTTTTCACTAATTGTCCTTCTATTTCTGAACTATCCCTAGCGATAATAAAACGCGTAGCAGTTTCAGGAACCAAACTATTAGCCGTTACAATCAATCCGTCTCCGGTTAAAATAAAACCCGATCCTTGCGCTAAAACTTCTGGTTTGGCTAATAGCACTTGTTTTTTATTAACAATCCGATAATGTTTTTCGGCTCTTATGCCCACGACCGAATTTGAAAGACGCGCAATTGCATCCAAATAAGCCAAATCCTGAGAGATGGTTATTTTTTCTGTCTGATTAATAATGGTAGTGCAATCCTTAATTCTGGCAATCCAACCAATTTTACTAAATGGAGTAATCCCTGCCAGCCAAGGCAAAAAAACCTGTATTGCCAAAACACCAGCCAATCCTCCCAATAAAAAAACCGCGACCCAAAATCCGGCTACTTTTTTAAAGTTTATTTTGTTTTTTTGCATTCAATAGAAATTATTTTTTTATAATAATTCCTTTATCATCAGCATCAATTGAAACACTATCTCCTTCTTTAATTCTGCCCGCAATAATTTCTTTAGCTATCTCGTCTAAAATTGTCTGCTGAATCAGACGCTTCAAGGGCCTGGCGCCATAATTGGGATCGTAACCCTTGTCCGCCAAATATTTTTTTGCCTTAACTGAAACTTTAATTTTTATTTTTTTCTCGGCTAATCTCTTTTGCACCTGAATCAACTGCAAGTCCACAATTTGCGTCAAATTTTCTTTACTTAAGCTGTCAAAAACTATGATTTCGTCCACCCGGTTTAAAAATTCAGGCTTAAATTGGCTTCTTAAAGCCTCCATAACTTTTGTTTTCATCTCTCGCTGTTCTTCGCGAACCGGCTCATCTGAAAAACCAAGAATATATTGTTTCACAATTTCGTTGCCAACATTGGAAGTCATAATGATAACCGAATTTCTAAAATTAACCGCGCGGCCCTTGGCATCAGTCAAACGGCCGTCATCCAGAATCTGCAACAAAATATTAAACACTTCCGGATGAGCTTTTTCAATTTCATCAAATAAAACAACGCTATAAGGCCGCCGCCTGATCGACTCCGTCAGCTGTCCTCCTTCTTCAAAACCGACATAACCGGGAGGCGAACCAATCATTCGAGCCACTGTGTGCTTCTCCATATACTCTGACATATCCAGCCGCACAATCGCATTTTCATCATTAAACATAAATTCAGCCAAGGCCTTGGCGAGTTCGGTTTTGCCAACGCCTGTCGGTCCAAGAAAAATAAATGAACCAATTGGCCGCTTTTCTTCAGACACGCCGGCTCTGGCGCGCCTGACAGCGTTTGAAATAGCTTTTATCGCTTCTTCCTGGTCAATAACGCGCCTGTGCAATTCCTCTTCCATGCGCGTCAACTTATCCATTTCTCCTTCCAGCATTTTTTGTACGGGAATGCCCGTCCAGCGCGAAACAACACTGGCAATGTCCTGCTCGCCTATCTCTTCTTTTAAAAACGGCTTATCTTTTTGAATTTCGACTAATTTTTTTTGATTGTTTTTTGCTATTTTTTCCTGATCAGGAATCCGGCCATATCTCACTTCAGCCACCTTTTGCAAATTTCCTTCCCGCTCGGCAATGTCGGCTTCCTGCTTTAAACTTTCCATTTTTTTCTTAGCCTCACTGATTTTAACAATAATCTCATGCTCGGTTTTCCAGCGCAATTCGCCTTCTTTGGTTTGTTCTTTCAAGTTAGCCAACTGTTTTTCAACTTGACGCAGCTGAGAACGCGAGTCTTGAGATTTTTCTTTCTTCAAAGCCTGCTTCTCAATTTCAAGCTGGATGATTTTGCGTTTCTGTTGATCAAGCTCTACAGGCATGCTGTCAATTTCTAAACGCAGCGCCGAAGCCGCTTCGTCAATTAAATCAACGGCTTTATCTGGCAAAAATCTGTCGGAGATATAGCGCGCGCTCAAATTCGCCGCCGCAACAATTGCCGCATCGGTAATCCGCACGCCGTGATGCACCTCGTATTTTTCCTTCAGACCCCGCAAAATAGCAATCGTATCCTCAATGGTCGGCTCCTTAACCAACACCGGCTGAAAACGACGGGCCAAAGCCGGATCTTTTTCAATATATTTTTGGTATTCTTTCAAAGTCGTTGCGCCAATTGTGTGAAGTTCGCCTCGTGCTAAAGCCGGTTTTAGAAGATTAGAAGCATCAATTGCTCCTTCAGCCGCTCCTGCGCCGACGAGCGTGTGCAACTCATCAATAAACAAAATATATCGGCCGGCTGAGCGATCAATTTCTTTAAGCACGGCCTTAATTCTGTCTTCAAATTCGCCGCGAAATTTTGTGCCAGCCACCAAAGAACCCAAATCCAGCGCAATCAACTCTTTTCTTTTTAGGCTTTCTGGCACGTCTCCGGCCACAATCCGCTGGGCCAAGCCCTCGACAATAGCAGTTTTGCCAACGCCGGCTTCGCCTATCAATACCGGGTTATTTTTCGTTCGGCGACTCAAAACCTGCATCACTCGTCTGATTTCTTCATCGCGTCCGATTACCGGATCTAATTTTTCCTGACGCGCCAAAGTAGTTAAATTTCTGGCATATTTTTCCATTACCTGGTATTTGCTTTCTGGTTCCATATCAGTTACTTTTTGCCCGCCGCGAACCTCTTCTAAAATATTTACAATTGAACGCTTATCAATATTGAAAGTTTGCAAAATTTCTTTAGCGCGGCCGCCAATTTCAAAAACTGAAAGCAGCAAATGTTCTACAGAAACATATTCGTCCCCCAAATTTTTGGCTTCTTTACTGGCATGATTAATCAGCTTGCCCAACTCTGGACTCAACATCACCTGACCGAACGGCACCTCGCCTAAAATCCTTGGTAAACGAGTTATCTCTTTTTCCAGTTCCGTTTCCAAAAAAGACAAATCAGCCCCAATTTTTTCCAGCAAAGCACCCACAATTCCGCCTTCCTGCAAAACCAAAGCTAGCGTCAGATGTGAAATATCAATCTGGGTCTGGCCGCGCTCAGAAGCCAAATTATGGGCGTCACGCAGCGCTTCCTGGGCTTTAATGGTGAATTTATCTATTTGCATGTTTTAAAATTTTATGCTTTTGAAATTACTTCCCGAGCCATTTTTTATCGTTCTCCCAAAGCCACCTTGACTGTTTTTTCCTGACCGTCGCGCAAAAATTTCAAAGTAATTGTATCTCCGACATTATGATTCTGGATGATCTGCGACAAAGGATTATTGATAGTTATTTTTTTGCCATCTGCTTCCAGTATTATATCGTTTTCTTGCAGGCCCGCCTTGGCCGCCGGACTGCCGGCCATCACTGCCAGCTCATTGGCATTTTGCCCTTTGGAAATCAGCGCGCCGTAGTCAGACGACAAATTATTTTGTTGTTTTATATCAGGCGTAATCAAAACATAACGAATTCCTAGATAAGCCGTCGTAATTTTACCATTTTTTTGTACCTGTTCAATATCGCGTTTGGCAATATTGATAGGTAAAGCAAAACCGATATTTTGCGCGCCTTGCGCCATAGCTACATTAATTCCAATGACGTTTCCAGACAGATTGAGTAACGGCCCTCCGGAATTGCCTGGATTTATAGCTGCATCCGTCTGAATAACATTATCTAACTGCTCAGCGGACGTGCCAAAATCAGACGCAGTAGTAATTGATCGCTGCAAGCCGGAAACCACTCCGGCCGAAACTGTGTTTCTGAACTCACCTAGTGCGTTTCCGATAACAATAATAGACTGTCCGATCTCAATATTGTCAGAATCCCCAAGCGTTAACGTCGGCAAATTGGTTTTATCAATTTTTATAATCGCAATATCCTGCGACGGATCAAGCGCCAGAACTTTAGCCGGGTATTTTTGACCGTCATTAGTCAAAACCGTATAGTCGGCTTGAGTATCTGAAACTACGTGTTTGTTAGTCAAAATAAGCCCGCTGGAGTCCACAATAAAACCTGTGCCGCCCCCAACTTCCTGCTGTTGCGTTCCCTGCTGTTGATATTGAGGAATTGGAACAGTAAAGCCAAAAAAGTCTCCGAAAGGATTGTATTGCTGCCAATATTGCTGAATTACTGGCAGATTCTTGGTAATTATTATCGAAACAACGGCCGGTGAAGCATCTTTAACTACTTTTACCACATGCTCTTCTTGGGATGTACTGGTGCCCGTATCGCTTTGAACCACAGAATTGACAACGGCTTTTGTCTTTGACGCGTAATTGGCACCGATGCCGCCAGCAATAAATCCGACAATGCCTGAAGTAATCAAAACCGCTGCTGCAATAATTACAATAAATTCTTTTTGCTTGTTGTCCATAGCATCTGTCTGTCGCCTGTAGGCTATTGCTTCAGATTTTCTACTAAAGCTAAAGCTAATAGTCGGCAGCCCATAGTTATGCTGATTTTTGATAATTTGTAATCGCTGCCTGCAGCGCTTTCACTGCCAAATCAGCGCAGTGTTTTTTGACCGGCGGCAAAGAACCCAATGATTTTTCCACATCAGAAAACTTAATTTTTAATGCTTCTGAAAAAGTCTTTCCTTTAGCCATCTCAGTAACCATTGAAGAAGTGGCAATCGCGGCCACACACCCCAAAGTTTCAAATTTAATATCGTCAATCACCTGATCGCCTTTTTTATCTTTTTTCACTTTCAAATATATGCGCATCAAATCACCGCAAACCGGATTGCCAACTTCGCCCACGGCCGACGGGTCTTTCATTTTACCAAGATTGTGAGGTTTTTGAAAATGTTCAATGACTTTATCTGTATACATAAAAATAAATTTTAAATTTAAATTCTAGCAGCCGAAGTCTTTTGGCAATTGTCCTCTTTCCACCGACGCCGTGCTTTCAAGATTACCGCTGATATTCCTTAGTTTTTCAATAATTTTTGGTAGAACATCCAATACCCTGTCTATCTCCTGTCCTGTAGTATAGCGGCCCAGACTAAAACGCACAGAACTGTGAGTTTCCAGATGGTTTAATCCCAAGGCCAGCAAAACATGTGAAGGAGATAAAGATTTGGCCGCGCAGGCAGAACCTGTTGAAACCGCAATACCTTCCAGATCCAGCGCAATAATAATAGATTCCCCCTCCACTCCGTCAAATCGAAAGTTAACATTATTGGCAATTCTTTTTTCCCTGGAACCGTTCAAAAAAGCGCCTGAAATCTTGTCCTGGATTCCCGCAATGAGCTTATTACGCATATTTTCTATATCTTCTGCTTTTGACTTCTGGTTTTTAGCTTTTTCAATTGCTGCTCCCATACCCACAATTCCCGGCGAATTATGGGTGCCGGCTCTGAGTTTAAATTCTTGCTCTCCGCCGTCCATAAAACGTGCGAGGGCCGTGCCTTGCCTGACAAAAAGTGCACCCACGCCTTTGGGTCCGTAGATTTTATGAGCAGAAATCGTCATCAAGTCAACGCCTAATTTTTGAACATCGCAATCCAGATAATTCACTGCTTGGGCCGCATCGGTATGAAAATATATTTTATTTTTCCTTTCTCTGTTTAAATTTTTAAGCAAACTGCCAATCTCCTCTATCGGCTGAATCGAACCAATTTCATTATTTACATACATTACAGAAACTAATACGGTGTTTGGTTTAATATTATTTCGCAACTCTTCCACATCAACTGAGCCTTCTTCGGTAATTGGCAAATATGTCACTTCCGCCACGCCCTCATACTCCAGGCGCTCAGAAGAACCCAAAACGCATTCATGTTCAATTTTAGAAACAATAATATGTGGCTTTCCGCCAACCTTCTTGGCTAAATCCTTATTACCGCCAATTCCTTTAATCACTGTGTTGTTGCCTTCAGTCGCGCCGCTAGTAAAAATAATTTCCTCTGCTTTGCAACCCAAAAAATCTGCAACCTGATGACGCGCCTTTATGACTGCGCTTTGAGCCTCTTGGCCGAACAGATGAACAGAAGAAGCGTTACCATATTTTTCAGAAAAATATGGCTTCATTACCTCAAAAACTTCCGGATCAACTGGCGTAGTTGCGGCATAATCCAAGTAAATTTTAGATTTGTTTTTCTCCATAAGATGTTCTCAATTTTATCAAAAAATAGTGCCTTGGTCAAGAGATCTTTTACCTCTCCCAGCTTAGAATTTTCTTTATTATTCAAAAAGCAAAGCCGCGCCCAGCGCCCCACCTTGTGAGCCCAGCTGGCTGAACAAAATCGTCGTTTTTTTAGCGTCAGGCGAGATGACAAATTTTTCAATTTGCTGTTTCAATTTTGGCAAAATTATATCTTTTGCGCTGACTATTCCCCCGCCCAAAATTACCGCTTCCGGGTCAAAGGTATTAATAATATTAGCCAGGCCAATGCCCAAGTTTTGGCAACGCCGCTCAAAGATGTCACCTGCTTTTTGATCGCCCACACGCGCTAATTTTTCGGCCTGCGCCGCGCTAATGCCCAAGGTTTTTTTTACAAAATCGTTAGCGCTCAAATCTTCCAGATCTAGCCCAAGCTCGATATTAATTATTGTATGCCCGATTTCCCCTGCCGAGCCGTGAGCGCCGCTAATTATTTTGCCATCAACCATAAAAGCACCACCGACGCCTGTGCCGACTGTCAAATATACAATATTTTTTAATTTTCGTGCCAAGCCGATTTCTTTTTCCGCCACCAAAAAACAATGAGCATCGTGCTCTATTTTTATTGGATAAGGGGCGACAATTGATTTAAATAATTCGCCCAACGGCTGATTATCTAAAAACTTGATATTTGGACTTTTTAACATTTTTGAGCGTTCCGCGTTTAAAACGCCAGCCACCGCAAAACCCACGCCGCCAATTTCTGTATCAGCGCCGCCGATTAATTCCTGCCCAGTTTCTTTCAGCCATGCCAGAAGAGCCTCCAGGGAATTCGGCAAATCAGCTACTTTTGATTTTATTATTTTTTTCTCTTTAACCAGGACGGCTTTCACAATCGAGCCGCCGATATCAAAACCAAGATAATACATTTTTTTATATTTTATTGTTTATATTTTTAACATAATCCCAATATTCAGGATGATTATTTTGTTTAAGCGACCACCACCATTCGGCTCCCCATAAATAATAAGTTGAAAATCCGGTTTGCTTGGCATAATCTATTATTCTTTTAAAATTTTCAAATGGCAAATTATTCAATTGTTCGTTAGTGGAAATTTCATAAAGCTGAAGGTGCTGCCACGGCTCACCCTGCAATTCAATCACGATAAATGGTTTTTCCTGTCCGACAAAAAGCCGGACTATTCTCTCTTTTATCCTAAAAAATGCCGCCGGTATAGGATATTTTATTTCGCCCAGCCATTTATTTTCGACATAACGATACATTGTCGTGCCGAAAATATCACCGTGCTTGGCCGCGTTATACCAAATACTTAATTCGCCGCTGTCTGAAATTAGAATAGGCCGGCTGTCCAATTTCTTTACCAGCGCAATTTCCTGATCCAAAAAATTTGAGTCAATTTTCGGACATTCGCCAAAATTCAGAAATGGTTCGTTTTCCACCTGCCATGCGTAAATCGCTGAATTGCCTTTGTAATGATTTATTGTTTCTCCAATATAATTCAGCAAATTTTCGTTTCTCATTGCTGATTCATTGTTCTTATTCCATTCTGGTTCGTGACATTCGGGCCAGCGGGGTACGCGCCTGCCAACTGACAAAATCAATTTGGCGTTTCTTTGACCCGCCTGCTCCACCTGCCAGTCTAATTCCGAAAAATCATAAATTCCCTTGGTTTTCTCAATATCTGGCCAATAAGCCACAATGCGCAGATTTCTGATTTTTAAATCATCTAAAATTGCGGCATAAGCAGATTTCCAATCAATATTCATTTTTTTAGCAAAAAAGGTTGAAAATGTCACGCCCCATTCAATTTTGCGGTTTGGGTCAGCTGTGTCACGACCCAAATAATATACCGCGCCGACAATTAATCCTAAAAAAATGATAAAGCCTAAAAATTTTTTCATAGCTACATTAAAATGCCAAAATCGCCAAACCGCTGGCAATTAGCAAAATTGCAATTATTTTTTGGATAATTATGACACCATTTTGTTTCTCCCGCAAAATTTGCGGGAATTTCATTGAAAATAATAAAGTCAGACCGAATAAAAAAACGTATTCTATTCCTTGCATTGCATTGGTAAGCGAAGCGCTACCGCGCGACAGAGCCAAATTAACAAATAAAGAACCAAAACCGGCGATAATTTTACTGGAAACCATCAAACTCCCCATCCCTACCGATGCCTGTCTGACCGATCCTAAAATTAAACTGCGCCAAGGTTTATAAAGTAAAATTAATAAAGAGCCCGCCACCAGACCCATCCGCGTCCAAACAAATCCTGTTATAAAACCCTGATTTTGATAGGCAAATTTGGCCAAAATCCAATAAACCGCGCCTAATAAGATTGTTAAAATTATAAACTTTAATCCTTTCATCCCCTCCTTTAAATTTCCTTCTTCCATTTTCAATGAAATCAAAAATCCGCCACCAACTAAAAGAAAAAAGGCTATCAATTGAAGCCAAGTCAATTTATCGCCCAAAAACATAAATGCCAAAATCAGAACCAAAATCGGCGTAAAACCACCGACAATTGAAGCGGCACGCGAAGCTTCGTTGACATCAAGCGCCCAATAATAAGCTAACAGGGCCACATAATAAACGACCCCGACAAAAATATCAAAAATAAAAAAACTCCAACCCGGCCAGTGAAGACCGAAAGGAATCAAGATAAAAGTAAAGATACTAAAAATCCCGACCCAAAAAGTAAACACGAAGGGCTTGGTGGTTGCTTTCTGGTGTAACAAAAACTTATTAAAAACTGTGACGACGGCGTAAAGAAAGTATCCTAAAATGGCAAATAAAAACCAACTCATAATTCTAATATGTTATTTTTACAAATTTTCGCATACTCCCAAGCGCTCGGCCGAATTTTGCGCTCAAGGGTTTTGTAATCAATTTCCACCAGCCCAAATCGCGGCCAAAAACCGCTAGACCACTCAAAATTATCAAGAAGCGACCAATAAAGATACCCCCGAATATCAATGCTTTCCTGAATGGCTCTATGTACAGCCGCAATATGATCTTTTATAAATTTTGCGCGTTTCTCGTCACGTACATCAGCAATACCATTTTCAGTAATATAAATTGGCTTATTATAAACCACCAGTTCCCTTAAGACGGTTTCTATTCCTTTTGAATCAATAGACCACTTCAAAAACTCAGAGCGTTCAGCTGTGTCGCGATCCGAATGATAATAATTAATCCCGATAAAATCCTGATATTGCTTGATTGAGTTTAAAAAGAAATGGTTGTGAATATATCCTTTTAATCCAGCAAAAAGCTTTGTAAAATAAATCACATTATGAGCAATGCCAATATTGAAAGCCGGGCTTATTTTTTTAATGGCTCTATAGGCCGCGATATGCGCCAGAGACAAATGATGATTAGATTGCAAATATTTAATCAGTGATTTTCGTTCCGGTGGCCACACGCCCTGCCAATATCCAAGCCTAGTATACACGTTTGTTTCGTTTAGGGTGATCCAAAATTTCACTTCCGAGAATACCTGTGCCATTTTTTCGGCATATCGAACAAAATAATCCACTGATTTTTTATTCGCCCAACCTCCTTTATCGCGGAGCCAAACCGGATTCGTCCAGTGCCACAACGTCACAAACGGCTCTATGCCTCGCGCTTTCAGCGCTAAAATCACTTTTCTATAATGTTCAATCTCGACTTCGTTGAATTTCCCTTCTTCGGGCTCAATGCGGCTCCACTCAATTGAAAAACGATGGGCGTTGTGGCCAAGCTGTTTGGCAATATCAAAATCCTGCTCAAAGCGATTATAATGATCACAGGCCCGACCGGAAATATAGTTCTCAAGCTCAATGGGATTTGGATAATTATTTAGAATAAAATCTGGCCATTTCTTTTGACTGGCGATTTGCGATAAGCGATTTGCGTTTTTCTGCTCCCATTCCGACCAATCATTAACATTCCCGCCTTCAACCTGATGGGCGCTAGTTGCCGAACCCCAAAAAAAACCTTGAGGAAATTTTAGTTCCATGCTTTTATTATAAGCCATTTTAAATCTAAAAAACAGCCCCAAAAAAGCTGTTTTTTCCACCGCCGATAGTTATTACTTCCTGCGCTTAATTTCGGCGTCCCTAACCCTTTTTTCATCGCTCCCGAAATGATGAGCGATTTCGTGCCAAACCGTATCCTTTATAATCTGCCTGATTTCTTCGTCCGAGCGCGCAAATTGTTCAATATTTTTCTCAAAAACTGTGATTTTATCTGGCAAAGTCATGCCATAATGCGGACCGCGTTTGGTTTGCGGCACGCCTTCATAAAGCCCAAATAACAGATATCCTTTGCCAATTTTAAGTTTTGCCATCTGTGCTTCATTGGGTTCGTCTTCAACCACAATCGCCACATTTTCCAGTTTTTCTAAAAATTTCTTTGGAATAAGCGCCATCCCTTCCTGCACTAATTTTTCAAAAATTTCTTTATCCATATATTGATTATATGCCCAGGCGCAAAAAATCTCAAATTTGCGCCATCTTTGACTAAAATGGTTATTTTTGATACTATTTTAGATAAGAATTAAAGCTTAAGATATCAAATGCTTCTATCTTTCGGCCAGGTTACGACTTGGCTTATTAATTACAAATATCTTGCCATCTTTCCTCTGGCTGTCATTGAAGGACCAATTATTACAGTAATTGTAGGATTCTTTTCTTCTCTTGGCTATGTCAATTTTTTTATAGCGTACCTGGTAATTGTGGCTGGTGATTTGGTAGGAGACGCCGCACATTATCTTGCCGGGCGATGGGGCGGAAGAAGATTTATTGACAAATGGGGACATTTTTTTGGTGTCGGTAAACTTGAAGTGGAAAATATCGAAAAACAATTCGATAAACGCGGCGGCAAACTTCTTTTTATCGGCAAAATGTCTCACGGCGTAGGCGGAGCTTTTTTGGTGGCGGCCGGAATCATAAAAATGCCTTTTGACAAATTCATTTTTTCAAATTTCCTGGCCACGTTGGCAAAATCAATGATCTTGCTTCTCATTGGCTATTATTTTGGCTGGGCTTTTAGCACTATAGAGTCGTATCTGGAAAAAATAACTATCGTTACTATCGGAATGGCGATTGTCGCTCTAATTATTTATTATTTTTACTTTAGAGAAAGAAAATCCAATAACTCGATATGACAGATAATCTAAATCTTGAACAAAAATGGCTACAAACGCCAGCTGGTAAAATCTGCTATTTTTTAAATAATGAATTTGCCGGCAAGCCGACCGTCGTATTTTTGCACGGGCTTTCTTCAAACCACACTACATGGATAAAAGCCATGGCCGAATTGAGAAAAATGGAAGTTAATTCGCTGGCACCGGATCTGCGCGGTCATGGCTATTCGGACAAAAGTAAAAAAAGAAACCTATACGAATTCCCAGTTTTCACCCAAGATTTGAAACAGATTGTTGACCAAGAAAAAGTATCAAAGATTATTCTTGTCGGGTATTCTTTTGGCGGCTATGTTGCGCTTGATTTTACCATTAAATATCCCGGATTAATTCAAGGATTGGTTTTAATCAGTACCAATCACGTCAATCCGTTAAAATATCGGAGATTAGCTTTTTTAACGCCGCTCGCTTATGGTTTTTTAAATCTTGTGGCTTGGCTGCTACTCTGGCAAAAAAGAAAAAATTATTTCTATTATGATCTCCAGACAAATAGCGGTTATTGGCAATCAACTTTAAAAGGGTTAACCACTATGCCGCTTTCGATTAATCTTTGGATGCTTTCTGAAGTCGCAAATCTTGATTTCGGTGAAAGCCTAAACAAAATTGCCTGTCCGACTTTGATAATTAAAAGCCAGTCCGACCTTTTTGTTTCAGCAGCCGAAGCCAATGACATGATCAAAAAAATCAAACAAACAAAACTGATTGTCATGAAAGAATCAACTCATTTCCTGGCTTCCCGATTGCAGGAAAAAATTTCAAAAGACATCATCGATTTTTTATACGAAAATAAATTAAATGAAAATTGCAATCTTTAGCGACACTTTCTTTCCATCAGTCAATGGCGTAGCCACGGTTGTTCACCAATCAGCAAAAAACTTGGCCCAGTCAGGACACGAAGTCAGAATTTTTACTGTTTGCCCAAGATCTAATATAGAAGCTTTCTGGACCGATGAAAAAATATCGGTTATCTCTTGGCCCTCAATTCCGGCCGGTGTATACAAAGGTGAACGTTTCACTCTGCCCGTTGGTCTGGCATTTCGCCACCTAAAAGAATTCCATCCAGACATCATTCATACTCATACACCCTTTAGCATTGGCTGGGAAGCAATCTGGGCGGCCAGAAAATTAAAAATACCGCTGGTGGGCACTCACCATACTTTCTACGATCATTATCTGAAACATATCAAAGCGGATTTTGAATGGGCAAAAAAATTATCATGGCGATATACTACCTTCTTTTATAATTTCTGTGATTTAGTTTTAAGCCCGTCTCAATCGTTGGCTGATACCTTGATTGCCAAAGGTCTAAAAAAACCGTTTTACGTGCTACGAAATCCAATTGAAACTGACCTTTTTATTCCATGTCAGAACGAAAAAACTAAAGCCGATTTTAAAAAAGAATTAGGCCTTAAAGGAAAATCACTTGTTTTTACCGGCCGGGTTAGCTATGAAAAAAGCATTGACCAGGTTCTGAAAGCTTTTTCGCTGGCTATCAAAAAAAATGCCGACATTCAATTAATGATTGTGGGCGACGGGCCGGAAAAAAATAATTTGGAAAAATTAGCAGCCAATCTTGACATAAAAGAAAAAGTTATTTTTACCGGAATTTTAGAAAGAGGCACCAGCCTTATTCGGGCGTTGCAAGCCAATGAAGTTTTTATCACCGCCAGCAAAACCGAAAATATGCCAATGACCGTTATTGAAGCAATGGCCGTGGGCTTGCCCATGATAGCGGTTCCTGAAAAGGGACTCGCAGAAATTATCAAACATGATATTAATGGTTTTTTGACACCGGCCGATCGGCCGGCAGAAATGGCTGAAAAAATTTTAGAGTTGATGAATAATATAAATTTATTAAAAAAATTTAGTGAAGGCTCGCGAGCTCTAGCTATGGAATTTTCAAAAGAAAATATCACATGCCAATTGCTTAAAGCCTATGAAAAAATCATTAAATCAAAATTATGAATGAAAAATTAAAAATTTGTCTTTATCTTGAATTTTATAATTTTTGGGGCGGAATTTTGTTTAAAAATATCGGCACAGGACTGCTTAGTTCCTACAATAACCAGAAACGGTCTTTAAAATCGCTTGGTATTCAATTTAATGAAAAGTGGTCGCCTGACTGTGATATTCTGCAAATTAATACTCCTTGGCTTAAATCTTTATGGCTCATGAAAAAAGCTAAGCGTCTGGGTAAAAAAGTTATTGTCTGGTCGCATGTCACGGCCGAGGACGCCAAACAGGTTTTTTGGTTCAATAAATATTTTTTTCCATTGATAAAAAAATATTTAACTTATGCTTATGGCTTGGCGGATTTGGTTTTTTGCCCGTCAGAATATACGAAATCCCTGCTGGTCGCCTACGGCCTGCCGCCAGAAAAATTAATTGTTCAATCAAACGGTGTTGATTCAATTGTTTTCTGCCGCGATCCGCAAAAAAGAGAAGTTTGCCGTTCACAATATAATTGCAACGGTTTGGTTATCGGCACGGTGGGACTCGCCATCCCGCGCAAGGGTATTGATACTTTTTTGGAACTAGCCAAAGAATTTCCGCAACATCAATTTATTTGGTTTGGCAAAATTTATAGCTCTCTTATGGCCAAGCCCCTGCCCAAAAATCTTCCTTCCAACGTAAAATTTACCGGCTACGTTGACGATATCTGCGCAGCTTTCAACGCCATTGATATTTTTATTTTTCCTTCCTACGAAGAAAACCAGGGCATGGTTCTTTTGGAAGCTGCAGCCGTCGGTTTACCAATTTTAGTGCGCGATATACCGGTTTATAATCCTTGGCTCCGCGACGGCGAAAATTGCCTGAAGGCCAAAAATAACGAAGAGTTTAAAACTTGCATTGAGCGATTAATCAACGACGAAAATCTTCGCAACCGCTTAATTGAAGGCGCTAAAATTTTAGCTCAGCAGGAAAGTATTGAAACTCTAAATAAAAATCTATTTATGACTTATCAAAAATTACTGCAACATAAGTAACGGGTATCCTGTAATTCTATAAAAAATAACCCCGCAATAAAGACGGGGCTATTTTAATATCAAGACTTATTTTTTAACTCATCCTCAACTTTTCTTTCACTTTCTGAACAATATCGCCAAGTTCCCAGTTGGCTTTAGTCAAAAAGTCATAACTGCCGCTTTTTAAACTTCTGTCAATCGCTTCGGCATCGCTCAAATTAGTCAAAATGATAACGGGAATCAGCTTGCCTTTTTCATCCTCGCGCAATTTTTTGAGCATGGTCAAACCATCCATCTTAGGCATAATAATATCCAGCAAAATTAGGTCTGGATTCTCAATTAAGGCAAAATCCAGCCCCTCCGCGCCGTCGCTGGCCGCAAAAGTCTGAAAACCATAACGGCCAAATTCGGTGGTTAAAATATTTTGCAATAATCTATCATCTTCGATGATAAGAATTTTTTTTGATTGTTCTGGCATAGGTTTATAAATTAAAAATAAATTTATAAAAATTTATTGAAGGGTTTACATTACAAGCGGAACGAGTCGAAATGCTGTGTTTCCCGGTCTAGAACCACCACCGTTCAAGCTTTGCAAGATTTATTTGGGGTCGGTTTGTTTAGTCACCTGACTCGTCTCGGTCAGGGCGACGCCAATGTAATACTTATCTATTCTATGAAGGAATTCTTAGCTCTAATACCCTACTTTTTTCAACTGACAAAAACATTTTTTTTATGTATTCATGGGCACTATCTATTCTTTCCCGATCCGTTCTGCTTGGGAAATTCATGTGCGCAATAACATTACGGGATAACCCTATTTTTTCTATATTTAAAATTACATCATCGATATCTTGTATTACAGGCCTGAACCTTTCCACATTTTCACCCACTATCTTATTAAGGTCGGAGAGATATATGTAATAAATTTCATGATCGCCAGGAGAAGAAGGCCAAGGGCTGTTTTTATACCGTTCTTGAAGTTTAATAATAT
>Ga0315281_10004754_pt1 | contig 19659 bp, 17 predicted proteins | sample YL17G07_0_MG_FD_204540 | JGI IMG/M metagenome (GOLD analysis project Ga0315281, IMG submission 204540) | Sediment microbial communities from Yellowstone Lake, YNP, Wyoming, USA - YL17G07_0 | ecosystem: Environmental > Aquatic > Freshwater > Lake > Sediment | place: USA: Wyoming | collected... | reverse complement strand
GTGCTTGATCCGAACAACAAAATCAACCCGGCGACGGTGGTGATTTCAACCGGTACGAACAAGGGCGGCAGTGTGGCTGTGAATGCCAACGGAACGATCTCCTACACGCCCAAGCTCAATTTCACCGGAAGCGAGACATTTGCCTACAAGGTCAGGGATACGTTTAACGCGCTGTCTTCAGCCGCTACAGTGACGGTCAATGTGCAGTGATCCCCCGCGCCGGGTACTTGCAAACAGGTACCCGGCGGGGTTTTTTATAAGTTGGAGTAAACCATGACGCAACCCCAATTTCCTGAAGTACCGCAATTGCGCCGCACGCCTGGCGTCGCGGCATCCTGGGCAAAAGCAGCGTCGGCAATCGTGTTCATGGGTGTGATATTGCATATGCAAGGTTGCAGTAGCGTACCTTCCACAGGCGTGCCCGCTGCAACAGCCGCCTTGGCTAAGCCCGGGGAGGGTTGGGGGATACAGATTGAGGCGCTGCGCCTTTCGGCAGCGGGTAGCATGCTCGATCTGCGTTATCGTGTCATCGACAAGGACAAGGCCGCGCCCCTGCTCGACAGCAAGCGCCGGCCTTATCTTCTCGATGAACAGCGCGGCGCGAAATTCGGCGTACCGGATACCCCGATTCTTGGACAACTGCGACAGACTTCGCGCAATCACGCGGTTCTTGCTGGCCACAGCTATTTTGTTCTCTTCGCCAATCCAGGGAAGTTCCTGCATTCCGGCGACAAAGTGGCGCTGGTGATGGGTGACGCCAAGCTCCCCGAGCTGACAATCGAATAAATACACGGAAAGTTCAACATGAAAAGACGCGTCCCATTTGTAGCCGTTATCATCGCGGTGATGTTCTCTTCTGCAGCGATGGCGGCCAGCTCCAAGGCAGGCGTTATCGATCCGGAGCTGGACAAGTACATCGCTACGCTCGCTCAGGATGCGGTCGTGCCGGTGATTATCGAATTTGCCGACAAGGTCGATCCGCGCCCCTATCAGGTACGTGACAGAACGAAGCGCAATAATAATCTTTTCAATGCGCTGAAAGACAAATCGGCGCAGACGCTGGGCCCGTTCTATTCGGTACTGAGCGCACAGAAAGCCGCATCAGTAAAAGAAATGTGGATTTTCAATGGCGTCGCAGCAACCGTTACCGTCAAATCCCTGACACCCATTGCCAACTATCCGGGTATCCAGAATATCCGTCTCGATCTGGTTGTGCCGGCATCCGTGACCACGCAGGCGGCTGCGACGGTTCCGGAATGGAACATCAATGCGATTCATGCACCGGATCTTTGGTTGACAGGACAAACGGGCGCCGGCGTGGTGATCGCCAATATGGATACCGGGGTTGATGCGGAACATCCCGACCTCGCGGGTAAATGGCGCGGCGGCGCAAACAGTTGGTACGATCCCAACGGCCAGCACGCCACGCCTTACGATGCGAGCGGCCACGGAACCCAGACCATGGGTCTCATGGTGGGAGGGGCGGCAGGCGGTACCGCTATTGGCGTGGCGCCCGATGCAACCTGGATCGCGGCAAAGATTTTCAACGATGCCGGAACGGCGACATTGAGCAATATCCATCTCGCGTTTCAATGGCTGATGGACCCGGACGGCAATGCCGCCACCATCGATGCTCCGGATATTGTCAATGCTTCCTGGTCGCTGAATACCGGCCCCATTGGTTCCTGCAATCTCGAATTCGCCAATGACATCACGGCACTGAAAACATCAGGCATGGGTGTGCTGTTTTCCGCCGGCAACGAAGGCCCTGCGGATGCGACCAGCGACAGCCCCGCGAACAATCCGGGCAACTATTCCATCGGCGCAACCGATAGCGTAAACACGATCGCTTCATTCAGCAGTCGCGGCCCATCGGGCTGTGACGGCACGTTGTTTCCGCAGCTTGTGGCGCCGGGGGTAAACGTGACAACCTCCGACCTGTCGTTTGGCGGACTGCCGTCCTATGCCATCGTGTCCGGGACTTCATTTGCCGCTCCGCATGCGGCGGGAGCCATGGCGCTGCTGGCTGCTGCATTCCGATCCGCCAGCATTGCCGATATGGAACTGGCGCTCACGCAGGGTGCGCTCGATTTGGGCACGGCCGGACCGGATAACAGCTATGGCAACGGCCTGGCCAATGCGGCCAATGCCTTCGGTCTGCTCGCTACTGTATCGGGCACCCCCCCGACCATTACCTCGGTTCCGGGCAATTCCGCAACGGAAGCGTCGCTCTACACATACCAGGTAACGGCAATCGATCCTGGCGCTAGCGTAATCGTCTATTCTCTGGAAACCGCCCCCGCAGGCATGACCATCGATTCCGCGGGCGGGTTGATTTCCTGGGCACCGGGTACGGCGCAAATTGGAACGAATCGTGTCGTGATTCGCGCTACCGATGCCCGCAACCTTGCCACTGGCCAGAGTTTCACTATATCGGTTGCGCCCATGAATCACCCGCCGGTCGCATCGAACAATAGTTATAGCGTTGTTTCCGGGAGTGCGCTCAGTGTGGCGGCCCCGGGAGTTCTTGCCAACGACAGCGACCCGGACCTGAATCCCCTCACTGCGATGCTGGGTACGGGGGTGACACACGGCAGCCTGACACTGAATGCCAACGGCTCGTTCAGCTATACGCCGGGCGCAGGTTATGTGGGCGCCGATTCATTTACCTACACCGCATTCGACGGCAAGCTCAACAGCAATGCCGCAACGGTGACGATTACCGTGACGGCGCCCAACCAGCCCCCGGTTGCCGTGAATGACAGCTATAGCGCGACATCGGGCAAGACCTTGAGTGTTGCCGCGGCGGGAGTGCTTGCCAACGACAGCGATGCAAACAATGACCCGATCACCGCGGTGCTGGTCACCACGGTTTCGCATGGCGCCCTGACCCTGAATGCCAATGGTTCGTTCACCTATGTGCCCAGCGCGGGTTACACAGGCAGCGATGCATTCACCTACAAGGCTTCCGATGGTCAACTTGCCGGTAACACGGCAACGGTATCCATTACGGTTGCGGCAGCAAACAAGGCGCCGGTTGCGGTCAATGATTCATTTACGGCGCCCTATCGTCCCGCTACCGCTTATACGGCGCAGGTATTCAATGTGCTGGCCAACGACAGCGACGCGGACGGCAGCCTGAATGCCGGCACCGTGAAGATCACCACATCGCCCAATAAAGGCGGCGCCGTCACGGTGAATTCCACTGGCACGGTTTCCTATACGCCAAAGCAGGGTTTCAAGGGAACCGAAACTTTCAAGTACACGGTCAAGGACAATCTTGGCCTGGTATCGAATACCGCTACAGTCAGCGTTGTCGTGCAGTGAGCATGGCAATCGGGGATACCATGAAATCCAAAGCGAAAACGAGATTGTTTAACGTAGCGTTCGCGGCGGCATGTGCGGGTGCGCTGTGCATGCCGCACTCTGCCGTGGCCGCGGAAGAACATCAGCACCACGCGCATGCCGCGCACCAGCATATGCATGCGGATGAAGCGAAGCCCGGCGATTACAAACTCTCGGTTCATTCCTACACGATGCCGGATGTCACGCTGCTGGACAGAAATGCCCAACCCGTGCGACTGCGCGATGCGCTCGCCACGGATGGTCCGGTGATGGTCAATTTCATATTTACCTCCTGTACCGCCATTTGTCCGGTGATGAGCAGCATTTTTTCGCAAGTCCCGGGCAAGCTTGGGCCGGATGCGGCAAAAATGCGCATGATTTCCATTTCCATCGACCCGGAAAACGACACGCCCCAGGAACTCAAGGCCTATGCCGAGAAATTCAAGGCAAGTGCACGCTGGCAGTTTCTCACCGGCAGTCTGGAGAATATCCAGACCGTGCAACGCGCGTTTGACAATTATCGCGGCGACAAAATGAACCATGAACCCCTGACCTACTTGCGCTCTGCACCGGGCAAGCCCTGGGTTCGTATCGATGGATTCGCCAGCGCCGACGGGCTTGTCCAGGAATACCGGAAGATTGCGCTAAAATAACTCGCAGTTCGTACCCTGGATGGTGGCATGAGGTCGTTAGGACTGCTTCTATTACCTGTTTATGTATTTGTGGCAGGTATTGCGTACGCGCAAAATTTTCCTGATTCTTCCGGCAAAGACGACGTCGATCTGCACCAGCTCGGCGAACGCATTTACCGCGAAGGGATATTGCCTTCCGGAAAGCAGTTGCGCGGCCTCGCCCAGGCAAACATAGTACGTACAGGCAAGGACGCTGCCTGTGTCGCATGTCATCGGCGTAGTGGGTTCGGCACCAGCGAAGGCTCGTTTGCCATCCGATCGATTGCAGGAACGGCGCTATACGGCTGGCAGACTGTTGCTCCAAAGATGCCATTGCCGACGACTCAGCAAGGCCTTGCGCCAGCCAATCCGCGCGACGCAGCGCGACTTGAGAGGATGGCTACTCGCAAATCCAGAATAGCCGCAATGTCAGGTAGCCGGCAAAGACCCCCCTACGATGACCTTAGTCTCTCCCGTGCCGTCCGCGAGGGTGTCGATGTCCAGGGAAGCGTAATGAATGCGGGCATGCCTCGTTACGATCTTGCCGACGATGAACTCAAGCCCCTGCTTGCGTATCTCAAGACGCTCTCTGTGCAACCTTCGCCAGGAGTGAGCGATGACGAAATTCACTTTTCTACCGTAATACAACCCGGCGTGGATGCGGCGAAGCGAAGCGCCATGCTGAACGTATTGAATGGATTTCTTCACGACAAGAATGCCGGAACGCGGTCGGAGGAGCTTCGCAAGCAAGCCGGTACCGAGCGCATGTATCGTTCATACCGGAAGTGGGTTCTCCATGTGTGGGAGCTAACCGGACCCGCGGCTGGCTGGGAAAAGCAGTTGGATGCGTATTCTGCCGCGCAGCCGGTGTTTGCCATGATTGGCGGCTTGGGAACGGTCAGTTGGAAGCCAATTCATGAATTCAGCGAGCGTGCGGGTATTCCCTGCATTTTTCCGGAAATCAGTTTGCCGGTAATCGACGGCGGCTACTATACCGTCTACCTTTCCAAGGGCGTATTCCTCGAAGCGGAAGCGCTGGCAAAATATCTGGCTGATAAGGGAAAGCAGGGTCCGGTTATGCAGGTTTACCGCCGCGATGACGCCACCAGTGTTGCTGCGGCACAATCATTCCAGAGAGCCTTGTCGGCAAAAACGGGCATCCAGGCTCAGGATCACATACTCGAAGCTGCTCAAGGGGCGGCGAATTGGCAACCATTGACGGGCCAGAAAACTGCCGCCACGCTGGTACTCTGGCTCACGGCCCAGGATATCAGGGACGCCGAGAAACCGATTGCTGCGGAATCGCAGGCGCAAAACATTTTTTTGTCTTCTACATTATTGGATGGCAAGCAGCAGAATCTGGCTTCCCTTGGCGACGAGCGCGTGCATGTGATTTACCCGCAGGATTTACCTCTGAAACGCGATGCACGTCTGCTCAGGATAAAAAGCTGGCTGCACAACAAGGGCATTGCCTCATCCGAGGAAAAGGTATTGATGGATACTTATTTCGCCGTTTCCCTGACGGCGGACGTGGTCGGACATATGCTGGACGTTTATTCGCGCGACTTTTTTCTCGAGCGCATCGAGCACATGACCGGGAATACCGTCACGCCTTCACTTTACCCGCATATCAGTCTGGGGCCGGATCAGCGTTTCGCTTCCAAAGGCAGTTATATTGTTAAGCCCGTTGGTGAAGATGGCAAACAGCTCAAGGCCGTTTCCGAGTGGATTGTTCCCTGAGCTTTGCACTGCCTATCGTCCTGCCGCGCGACTGAAACGCCGTTGCAGGCGTCCGCTAAATCGGGCTCCTACGCTGCCGTGTAATGCGAATCGGCATCAGGACAACAGATCGTCGGCTTTCCTGCGTTCTTCTTCGCTCATCGGCTTTGGGGGAGGGGCTGCCGCGCGACGCCGCACGAACATGAAAAATCCCCCCGCCGCGGCGCTGAGCAGGATGAACGGCCCAAACCACAGCAGCCAGGTCGATTCTTTCACCGGCGGGTTGTACAGCACGAAGTCGCCATAACGCGTGGTGAGAAACTGCTTGATTTCCTCGTCGGACTTTCCCTGTTCGGCGAGGCTGCGCACTTCGCGGCGCAAATCTTCGGCAAGCCCGGCATTGGAATCGGCGAGCGTCTGGTTCTGGCACACCAGGCAGCGCAATTCGGTTTCAAGTTTTCTTATGCGCTGATCGACATCGGCGCCCGGCGACGCGGCGAAACTTGCCCCGCACCAGCATAGTAGTGTCATTGACAGTAAGCGCTTCATTGTTGCAACCGTTTGATGAGAGGCAGGATGTCGTCGCGCAAGGCCTCGGGCGTGATCGGCCCGACGTGTTTGTGGCGGATGATGCCCTGCTTGTCGATGATGAAGGTTTCGGGCGCGCCGTAAACACCGTAATCGATGGCCACACGGCCGTTGAAATCGGAAACCGACACTTTGTAGGGATTGCCGAATTTTTCCAGCCAGGGAATGGCGTCCTCGCGCCTGTCCTTCCAGTCGAGTCCATACACCGGCGCCAGGCCGCTCTTGGAAAGCTGCACCAGCATGGGATGCTCGGCGCGGCACGATACGCACCACGACCCCCACACGTTCAATAGCCAGACCTGGCCCTTGAGTTCCTCCGATGAAAGCTTTTTTTCGGGTGCAAGCAGTTGCGGCAGCGAAAATGCAGGGGCGGCCTTGGCTATCAGCGGTGAAGGAATTTCATGCGGGTTGAGACTCAGCCCGCGCCACAGAAAAACCACCATGACGGCGAACACCGCCAGCGGCAGCAAATAACGCCATGCCTTCATGCCGGTCTCGCTTCGCCGGCCATGCCGTTGCCTGCCTCGGGCGCCGTGACCACGGGCGTATCGGCTGCCTTCACCTTGATGCGGTAGCGGCGGTCGGTGAGCGCCACGACGCCACCGAGCATCATCAAAATGCAACCTCCCCAGATCCAGTCGATGAATGGTTTGACATAAATTCGCACACCCCACGACGTTGCGCTCACCGGCTCGCCAAGCGATACATATAAATCGCCCAGGAAACCGGCATCGATCGCCGCCTCGGTCATAGCCTGGCCGGATGCAAAGTAGGTGCGTTTTTCCGGATACATGGGAGCCAGGGGCTTGCCGTTGCGCGACACTTCGAACTTTCCCTGTACGGCGCTGTAATTGGGACCGGGGAGGTTACGTACACCGATGAATTTGAAATCGTAACCGCCAACCGGCTCCACCGTGCCCATATTTATGCGCACATCCTTCTCGACTTCGTAGCCCTTCACCAGCGTTACACCCGCGACGAATACCGCGATGCCGAGGTGCGCCAGGTGCATGCCGTAATAGCTGCGCGAATTGGCTGAGACTTTATTTCGCCAGCCTTGCTGCGGCGACTGCCGCCAGCGCTGCGCGAGCGCCACCAGCGAAGTGGCCGCGATCCACAGGGCAAACCACAGTCCCAGGCTGACGAGCAGCGTCCATTGACCCATCAGGAACGGCAGCAATGCCGCGCAGGCAAGCGTGACGGCCAGCGTCCAGCGCAGGCGCGTCCACAGATCGGGCAATTCGCTTTGCTTCCAGCGCGCTATCGGCCCCAAGCCGATGAGGAAAAGCGCGGGCGCCATGAGGGGATAAAAAACCGAATTGAAGTACGGCGGGCCGACGGATATCTTGCCCTGTCCCAGCGCGTCGAGCACCAGCGGGTAGAGCGTGCCGAGCAGCACCGCCGCCAGCGCCACCACCAGGATCACGTTATTGGCGAGCAGCATCGATTCGCGCGAGACGGCGCTGAAGCGTCCACCCAGCCCAACCTTGGGCGCGCGCCACGCATAAAGGGAAAGCGACGAACCGATCACCACCGCAAGAAACGCCAGTACGAATACGCCGCGCTTCGGGTCGGTGGCAAAGGCATGCACCGAGGTCAGCACGCCCGAGCGCACCAGGAAGGTTCCGAGCAGCGAAAGCGAAAAGGCGATGATCGCGAGCAGCACCGTCCAGCTTTTGAAGGTGCCGCGTTTTTCCGTGACGGCGAGCGAATGGATGAGCGCCGTGCCCGCCAGCCACGGCATGAAAGAGGCGTTCTCGACCGGGTCCCAGAACCACCAGCCGCCCCATCCCAGCTCGTAATATGCCCACCAGCTGCCGAGCATGATGCCGGTGGTGAGAAAGCACCACGCCGCGGTGGTCCACGGCCGCGACCAGCGCGCCCAGGTCGCGTCGAGCCTGCCGCCGATCAAAGCGGCGATGGCGAAGGCGAATGCCACCGAAAAACCGACATAGCCCATGTAGAGCATGGGCGGATGAATCACCATGCCGGGGTCCTGCAACAGCGGGTTGAGGTCATTTCCCTCGGGTGCGGCCGGGATGAGGCGCTCGAAAGGGTTCGACGTGAGCAGCATGAACAGAATGAACCCCACGCTCACCAGGCCCATGACGCTCAACACGCGCGCGACGATTTCGAGCGGCAGGTTGCGGCTGAACAGGGTGACGGCGAAAGTCCAGCCCGACAGCATCAGCGTCCACAGCAGCAGCGAACCTTCATGCGAGCCCCACGTTGCGGCAAGCCGGTATTGCGTGGGCAGGCGCGAATTCGAGTTGGTGGCGACATTGACCACCGAAAAATCGCTGATCAGGAAGGAATAGGCCAGACAACCGAAAGCAAACGCCACGAACAGGAACTGGCCCTGCGCCACCGGCCGCGCCAGCGCCATCAGGGTGTTATTGCCGGGACGTCCGCCAAATCCCGCGCCGAAAAGCGGTGCGATACCGAGAACGATGGCGAGCATCAGCGCGAGAATGAGCGAAAAATGTCCGAGTTCGGGAATCATGATTATTTTTTCTCCGCGGGTTGAGTGGCGACACCCTTCTGGCCGGCAAACAGGCTGGCCTCGATGGGGTAGCCGGCTTTTTTCAATGCCTCGGCCGCTTCGGGCGGCATGTAGTTCTCGTCATGCTTGGCGAGCACCTCGCTGGCGTGGAACACGCCATCGGGGCCGATTCTGCCCTGCGCCACCACGCCTTTGCCTTCCTTGAAAAGGTCCGGAAGGAGGCCGGTGTATGCGACGGGAATGGTCTTGGCGGTATCGGTAATGCTGAAGGTGATGTTGAGCCCGTTGCCGCTCGCGCCATCCGCGCGCACCACGCTGCCGGCAGTGACCAGGCCGCCGAGGCGGAACGGCTTGCCCTGCGGCGCTTCATTCCCGGCGACTTGCGAAGGCGTGTAGAAAAACACCAGATTGCTCTGGAAAGCCCTCAGCACCAGCGTCACGGCGACCGCGACGATCACCCCGCCCAAGCCGATCCATGCAAAGCGTTTATGTCTTGGTTTCATATTCGTCCATTAATTTCGATTCCAGCAGTCGTGCCTGGGTGGCGCGCCTTTGCAGGCGCAAGGTGTAGAGTTCGACCGCGATCGCCAGCGCCAGCGCGCCATAAGAGCCCCACACGTACAGGGCATAACCGCCCATGTTGAAAAATTCCGCAATGTTCATGACGAACCCCCCGTCACGCCCTCTTTGTTGACGGCGTTCGCCGCGATTAGTTCATCGACCCACGCCGTGTTTTTCTCGCGTTCGAGGATGATGCCGCGCACGCGCGCGAGCGACACCGCGATCGAATACATCCAGCACGCCAGCGCCATGATCAGCATTCCGGTGAGCATGATCTGCGCCATTTTCGGTGCGGAGGTCACGCTTACCGAAGCGCCCTGGTGCAGGGTATTCCACCACTTTACCGAAAAATAGATGATCGGGATGTTGACCGCGCCGACCAGCACCAGCAACGCGCCGGCCTTGTCGGCGCGGCGGCGGTCTTCGATGGCGTTGTCGAGCGCGATATACCCCATGTACAGGAACAGCAGGATCAGGGTCGAGGTCATGCGCGCATCCCACACCCACCACGCCCCCCACGTCGGCTTGCCCCACAGCGCCCCCGTCCACAGCGCGATCGCGGTGAACATCGCGCCGGTCGGCGCGAGCGCCTGCATCATCATCGCCGACAGGCGCGTGTTGAAGCCGAGCTCCAGTACGCCGTAACCCGCCATCACCAGATAAATGAACATGCCCATCCATGCCGCGGGTACGTGAATGAAAATGACGCGGTACACCTCGCCCTGCTGGAAGTCGGTCGGCGCGACGATAAAAGCCACATACAGTCCGGCGGCAGCCAGCAGGACCGCGGCGCCGGCAAACCAGGGAATCATTTTGCCCGCGAGCGGATAAAAGCTGGCGGGTGAAGCGAAACGGAAAATGTTGATCATGTTTATCCGGTTTTCTAATCCAGTGAAATGCGCAATGCCGCGGCGGCAACGAATGGTACGAACACTATTCCCAGCAGCGTTCCCGCGCCGAGCAGGGCGAGATGTCCGGAATAATCCACGCCGGAAAGGCTCGCCTCGACCGCGCCCGCACCGAAAATCAGCACCGGCACATAGAGCGGCAACACCAGCAATGCGATCAGTACCGAGCTGCCGCGCGCGCCGAGCGTCAACGCCGCCGCGATCGCGCCGATCATCGACAGCAGCGGCGTGCCAAGCAGCAAGGTGATAACCATCAGCCACAATTCGCCGCCATCCAGCCCGAACTGCAAGCCGAGCAGCGGCGCGATGAGCGACAGCGGCAACCCCGTGGTAAGCCAGTGCGCGCAGATCTTGGCCGCGACCAGCGCCGGCAAAGCATAGGGCGAAAGCAGCAACTGTTCAAGCGTGCCGTCGAGATAGTCGCTGTTGAACAGGCGCGACAGCGACAGCAGCGCCGCGAGCAACCCGCACACCCACACCACGCCGGGGGCGATGCGCGTCAGAAGCTGTGTGTCCGCGCCCACGCCCAGCGGAAACAGACTCGCGACGATCACGAAAAAAACCGCCGGCTGCACCGCCTCGCCGCGCGAACGCATCGCCAGCAGCAGCTCGCGCCGGAGTATCGCGTAGTAGCCGGGCAGCACGCCCGGGTCGGCGGCTGCGTGCGCGGGAAGCGTCAAGGCTTGCTGGTTCATTGCAGGACGATTTCTCGCCATGGCGCGTCGATATCGAGATCGTGGTGCGTGGTGATCACCGCGAGACCGCCTTTGCGAAGATGCGTTTCGAGCGCGCCTTCAAACAGTTTTACACCCTTGGCGTCCAGCGCCGTTCCCGGCTCGTCGAGCAACCACACGGGGCGATCGGCAAGCAGCATGCGCGCCATGCCGACACGGCGGCGCTGGCCCGCGGAAAGCTGGCGCGCGCGCAGATGGCGGCGCGTGAAAAGACCGACGCTGTCGAGCGCCGCAAGCTGGCTTTCCATGCCGGGCTGGTCGCCTCCCAGGCGCAGGGCGAAATCGAGATTCTCCATGACCGTGAGATCGTCCTTGAGCGGAGCGGTGTGCCCCAGATAAATCGAACTCGAGCGCAGTTCCCGATCCAGCGGCGCCACGCGCCTGCCCTGCCAGTACACCGCGCCCGCGTGCGGCGAACTCAGGCCGCACAGAATGCGCAGCAGGCTGGTTTTGCCGCTGCCGTTGGCGCCGCGCACCAGCAGCGCTTCGCCCGCGGCAACCTGGAAATCGAGGTCACGAAACAGCTCGGCATCGCCGCGCCGGCAGGCGAGCTCGCGGACTTCAAGCATGGCGTTGCGCAGTGCGGTGGTTCATTGCACCTCGCGGTCGATGACCACGGCGATATTTTTCGCGCCGGGCTTCACTGCGGCGCTTATGCCCTGCAGATCGCCGTTTTGTGTCATCGCGTTGCCGCTTTTCGAGACGCGCGCTTCGACGACCACTTCGGGAAAATCCGACAGCTTGAGGTTAGGCATCATCGCCATGGCATCGCTGAGTTCGAAGTCGCGCGGCAGGTCTCCGGCCTTGAGTTTCAATATCGCGAGCGGCATCTTGGGACCACCCTGCTGCCAGTTCGCGGCGCGCGCGAAAATGAACAGCGTATCGTCCGGCGCCGCCTTCGCGGCGAGCGCGCGCGCGATGCTGACTTTTCCGGAAATGCCGGCCGCGCCGGGAAGCGCGATCGCCGCTGGCATTACCCCGCCGCCCGTCCCGCCCATCGCGATGCGAATTTCCTCGATGGTGCCGTCCACCTGCTGGATTTCCTCGGAACCGGGTTCGAGCACTTTTTTGAGATGTTGCCAATATTCGAGTGAAGCCGCGAAGTTGCGGCGTGTCAGCTCGGCGCTTCCCGCCAGCGCGAGCGCCTTGCGGTTATCGGGATCGATTTTGAGCGCCTGCTGGATCAATTCGAAAGGCTTGCCGTCAAGCGATTTTTGCAACGTCATTCCCAGCGAGTCGGCGTAATCGGCGAGCAACTGCGCATTGCCCGGGGCAAGCCGGTTGGCGCGTTCATAGGCGGTAACGGCATCGGCAAAACGCCCCAGTGCCGCGTAAGAACGTCCGAGCAGCATCCAGCCGTCGGCGTCGTCAGGCTTCTGTTTCATTTTCGCGGCGAGGCTTTCAACCATGTCCAGAACCTGCTTGTCGGAAAACGCCGGAGAATCGCTTGTCGCCAACGCCGCCATCCGCGTGACCTCCGGAGAGCCGAGCTTGTAGTACAACAAGGTCGCGAGCATAGGCAGCAAAACCATGACCGCGGCCATCACCAGCCACGGGCGGCGTGCGGATTGAGATATGGCGGGCGCTGCGATATCGGCGAACACTTCTTCGCCTGCACGCTGCGCGAGTTCGGTGAGCGCCTCATCCTTCCCCTGTCCGGTCAGGACGCCGCTGGCAAAGTCGCGAAGAATTTCCTCGCGCTGTTGACGCAACAGGGCGACATTGCTCTGGTCGTGCGCGAGCGATGCGCTCGCCGCAGGCCGGCGCCTGTACAGGGGAACGATGACTATCGACAGCGCCAGCGCCAGCATCAGCGCTACAACGATATGAAAGAGGGACATGGGCAGTTGGATTATAAGAATGCGGCTAGCGGTTACCTTTGATCAAGGCGGAAGGATTGCATCAACCGCGCATTATAGCGTGACAGAGCGGACTTCTCTTCCGAGCGGCTACCGCAACCGAATATCCGTTAGTTCAAATCCAGCCGTGCTCGATGATGTGGCGCGGGATTGCGCTCGAAATCCTCACTGCTGAAATGTAATACCCTTGCAATGCAAAGACGAAAAGCCCGCAGATGAGTGGGTGGGCACTATTGCGTACTTTGCGTTTCCTAAGGTATTCACCTTCGTATGTTCCGGTTTTTCTTTACCTTCCGTCTTGCCTGGGCTTCGCTCGCGACCAATTTCAACAAGCTTCTGAGCACACAAAACGTCAGCGTGTAGAGGGGGCGGGTGTCGCCTGGGCCGCCAGATTCCGGGCGCGCTTCAGTGCAGGGTGGGACGCATCGACGGTGTGGGTGAGGTGGGTGACGGCGGACGCAAACGCCTCGCGCGAAGCCGCAGTGGCGCCTGTTCGCGCCCGTATCTCGCCTTCGAGCAACCAGGCGAGCCCCGTGTGAACCGAGTGGGGCGTGCCTCCTTGCAATGATTGCGCCAGTCGCAAGGCGTCTTGCGCGTCATTCGACGCTGCCTCGAGTTGACCCTCCAACTGCGCCACTTCGGCGCGACCGGTCAATCCACGGATGGTCGCCCAGTTGGGCGGGCGCTCACCCAGCGCCAATGTGAACTCGGCGCGGGCCAGCGGCAAATCGCCACGCGACAACGCGATGCGAGCACGCAGGTTGTGTTCGGCCAATGCCACCGGCCCGCCTTTCGGACGGGCCGACGCGTCCAGGCGTTCGACTTGCTGCAGGTACATCTGCGCGCGTCGTAGGTCGCCAAGTTCGCGCGCAACCGATCCCATGCCAAGAAGGCTAGCGGCCCGGACCTTGGGGCTACCGGCTTTCTCGGCTGCGGCCAGCGCGAGAGCGTATGCGCTGGCCGCGTCGCTGTAGCGACCGGATAAATCGAGTGCGCGCGCGCGGTTCACGAGCACGTAGGACGGTGGTTCGCCGCCACCGCTTCGCGCCAGCAAGGCCAGCGTTTCGTCGTACAGCGCAATCGCCGATTTCACATCGCCGGAGCCTAGGCTGACGATCCCCCAGTTGTTGCGGATGGTGATGGCGCCGGGGCTGGCTTCAGTACCAAGCTGCGCGATCATCCGAAGCGCGGCGGCGAATTCCCGGCTCGCCTCATCATTACGACCGCTCAGATGCAGGCCATAGGCCAGACTGCCGGTGAGAGACGCCTGCATGGCCGGTATAGCGAGCTTTGATGCCTTCAAGCGTTCCAGCGCGCGCCTGGCGTTGTCGACGGCGCTTGGGCCATCGTTGATGTTTTGGGACAGGAATGCGAGATAGGAGAAGCACTGTGCAGCCGTCTCGGCGTCGATGTCGCTGCGGTTTGCCGTGATCTGAAGATCGCGACGCGCCTCATCGACTCGACCGAGCATTTCGATGACCGTCGCGTACTTACAAGTCAACTCGGCCTTCAATGAAGTGTCGTTCGAATCGCGCGCGCTTACCAGCGCTCGCTTAAGCAATGCCTCGGCCTTGTCAACTTCACCGAGTGTTCGATAGTGCGTGCCAAGCATCGCCAGAACAACGGCGAGATCTTCAGGCATATCACGGAATTCCTTTTCAGCCAAGGCTTCGCTGCGAGCCAGGATGTCACCCAATTTCATCGGGCGGCTGGATTGTGCAGACTCGGTGACGAACATTCCTAGGAATCCGGCGACGGCATTGCTGCGCGACAGTAAGGCGAATGCGCGGTCGCGCTGCTGGGCGGCAACATTCGCCTGCCACAGCGCAACCCCGGCCCCGGCGACAACGGCTGTCGCCACCGCTACTCCCGCTGCCACCGCAAGCCTGTTCCGGCGCACAAACTTTTGCATCCGATAGCCCAGCGCATCCGCCTGGGCCTGCACCGGCAGGCTGGCAAGATGGCGTTCAATGTCCTGCGCGAACGCTTCTATGGCCGGGTAGCGTTCGGCAATGTTTTTCTTGAGCGCCTTGTTGAGAATAGCGTCGAGGTCGCCTTGCAACGCACGGCGCGCGCTCGCGCTGGTTGCGGCGGCGCTGGCGAGGCGCACGTCCACCGAGGCGATGGCTTCCTCAAGCGCCGCCGCGCTCTCGCGTTTCAATTGATACGGCTTGGCCTCGGCCAGCAGTTCGTAGGCGACAACACCCAGGCTGTAAACATCGCTTGCGGTGCCGATCGGCTCGCCGCGGATTTGTTCGGGACTGGCGTAGTCCAGGGTCAGTGCGCGTCCGCCCTGTTGCGTGAGACGGGTTTCGCGCGTCAGTTCGCCTTCCATCAGCTTGGCGATGCCGAAATCGAGCAGGCGCACCTGGCCTTCGGCGGTGACGAGGATGTTGGCGGGCTTGAGGTCGCGATGCACCACCAGCCGTGCATGCGCGTGCGCGACCGCGCGGGCGACTTGCAGCACCAGCATCAAGCGTTGCTGTACCGGCAGACCGAGCCGCCTGCAATAGAGGTCGATAGCCTCGCCTTCGACGTATTCGAGCGCGAGGTAGGGGCGACCGTGTTCATCCAGACCGGCGTCGTAGATGCGTGCAATGTTCGGATGATCCAGGCTGGCAAGGATGTCGCGTTCGCGGCTCATGCGCTCTGCGAGACCGCGCGACCAGCTTAGGTGCGGCAGCTTGAGCGCCACCTGGCGCTTCAGGCCGCCGTCCACACGCTCGGCCAGCCACACCCGCCCCATGCCGCCCACGCCAAGCTCGCGCATCAACCGGTAGGGGCCGATCAGCGCTCCGATGACCGCGCCGTGCGCTTCGCTCTTCTCCGCAATATCGGCCGGCCCGAGGGTCAGTTGCGGCAGCGCCCCCAGAAAGTCGCCGGTCTCGACGCCGGCAGGGTCTAAAAGCAGACGGTGCAGCTTCTCCTTGACGGAATCGGTCTCGTCAAGCGCGGCCAGCCAGGTGTAGCGCTGCCCAGGCCCGAGCGATAAAGCCTCGTCCAGCCGACGGCTGATGGTTGGCCATTCTTCCGCGAGAAACTTGAGATCCGCCATGCTATTTTTCCGATCGGCAACAGGTTACGGCTTTTATGCGCGCATCACGTAGGGTTAGCGGTTTTATCGCGTAACCCAACAGCTCCAAGGGCATGTTCGAGTTTGTTGGGTTACGGCGCAAAAACGCGCCTAACCCAACCTACTTGGCTTTACGAGAACCGGCATTGAAAGCGGACATTTGAATGAATGCCTAGGGGCCTGTCGGACTTAGGGAGAATCGGCTACAAAATGACCTGGCCGGTTCATATTTCCCCGCTTTCCTGCGCGAATAGAACAACTATTCGCTTGAAGATCGTGAAAATCTGCCCTCGCCCAGCTCATTTTTCGCTTCGATTCCCTAAGTCCGACAGACCCCTAGCGCAACGCTTCTGCCAGCAGCAAGCGCGCCTTTTGCCAGTCGCGCCGCACGGTTCGATCGGTGATGCCCATGGCCGCCGCGATTTCCGGATCGGTCATGCCGCCGAAATAACGCATCTCGACAAGCTGAACCAGGCGTTCTTCGAATTCGCCGATTTGTTCAAGGGCCTCGTTCACCCGCAGGATTTGTTCTTCCGCCGCCGGGTTGCCGCCAGCCAGATCATCGTCGAGAGTCACATGAACAGCATTGGCGCCATGGCGCTCGGTGGCTTTGGCGCGCGCGATATCGACAATAATCGAACGCATCGCGGAAGCCGTATAGGCAAGGAAGTGCGCACGGTCGGTTGCTTCGAGGCGCTGGGCATCGCGTAGTTTTAAGTAACACTCGTTGACCAGCGCTGTCGTGCCGACATCCGGGTCCGGGAAACCGCGCCTGAGGCGCGCATGAGCGATGCGGCGCAGGTCCGGATACATCACCTCGAAGAGGTTATCCAAGGCCCCTCTGTCCCCGTCGCGAGCGCGCAGGATCAAACTCGTGATGTCGCCCATGGATGCCCTAAGTTCCTCCGTTTGCTTGGCCTAATTCTACCCGTAAGCTACAACGACGCCTACCTGTACAGGAACGGGTATCGAGACAGGCGGCATCAACGCCGTCTCAAAATATTTTCTACTCCCATGTCCGCTTTGCTTCCCTGCCCTCGTAACAGTGGATAGGAAGCAACGTTCACTCACCAGAAGACATTGGGCGTTGCGTGGCGCGGCGCTTGACCGCAGCGACCGAACTATTTCCAGCCAGTAAATTCAACTCGAGGAACAAACATGAAACAGGGTCACCGCAAAAAGCAGTTCGCCGCAACGCTCGTATTGTTAACCGGCATCACGACCGGCATCACGGTCACCGCATGTAGCGATAACCAGGACTCCAGCGTGGCTGATGCCAGCGCCTGCACGCCAGTGGGCTCCACGTTCTGCCTAGGCAAGGCGAACTTCCACGACCGGACCCTGTCAGGTTTGGGCGGTAACGGCCGAGCGTGCTCCGACTGCCATATGGATTCCGAGAACTTCCAGCTCACTCCGGCAGCCGCGCAGGCAAGGTTTGCGAAGATGACGACGACGGGTATCGACGATCCGCTGTTTCGCGCGATCGACGCCAATGACTTCCGCACCAACGGCGCGGCGGCGCACGACTTTACGAACCTGACCGAGAACGGCCTGGTTCGCGTCACGATTCCGTTGCCTGCAAACGTGAAGCTCCTCGACTGCGGTGCGACGGTGCCCTGCCCGGCATCGGCCCTGCCGACCAGCGAGACCGTTGCAGATGTCTGGCGATCGACGCCTTCAATCTTTGACGTCAACATCACCGGCCCCGATGGCGTCGCTCCTGCGTCGCCGCGAGGGCCGAACCCGAGCGGCGGTTACCAACTCGACGGCCGCATCGACACGCTGCAGAACCAGGCGCTGGGCGCGTTGCGCAACCATGCGTCGATTGCGATCGACCCGCCAGCGAGTTTCCTGGACGACTTGGCGGCCTTCCAGAAAACGCAGTTCTCCTCCCCGAGCGTGAAAGCCCTCTCTGACGCCATGGCGGCTGGCACGAGCCCGCTGCCCGATCCCGATCCCGTCCTGAACGCCCTTGAAACGGAGGGCAAGACTGTCTTCAACCGGTCTTGCGCGCAGTGCCACGGCAACCTGGGCGGCCGTCCGAGCGGCAGCACCCCGATGCTCCTGGGGACGCAGGGCACGCCGACCGCCAACATTCGTTACCACAACATTCTCTCCGCCTGTCCCAGGCCGGTCGACACCGTCAATCCGCCGCGCTTTTCGTTCGCAGCATGCAGCGCGAGCCAGATGAAGAACGTGCGCACCTACGAGATCACGAACAGCGGTGTTGCGCCGAGCGGCTTCCCTTGCGGCGGCGCCGCTCCTCAGCCCGCCTGCGTCACCCGAGTCACGACCACGGATCCGGGCCGCATGCTCCTCACCGGCTACCCGCTCGCGGGTGGCCCGGGTGACATCCAGGCGATGGACATCCCGAGCCTGCGCGGAATCAACCGGACCGCGCCGTACTTCATCAACAACACCGCGGCGACGCTCGAAGTGGTGCTCGAGCACTACAAGCAGTTATTCAAGCGCGTACAGGTTGCGAACCCGGCCGCCCCCATCCTCACCACGCAGCCGGGCGTCACGCCTCCGGTCATCGATCGTCCGTTTACCGACGCCGAGGTTCCGGCGCTCCTCGCCTACCTGCGCAAGCTCTGATCGATAACTTGCATGCGTAAACCGGCCGCTCCCCCCGAACGGAGAGCGGCCGTCCCAATCTTCAATTTGCCAGAGCAAGTGTGGCCGCCAAAAATGGTCACCGTGGCGATGCTTGGCGGACAGGTCCGCCCTGCATGAAATGCCTCACAAACTATATTTTCAATACCCATGCCCGCTTTGCTTCCCTGCCCTCGTAACAGTGGGTAGCGAGGCACGTTCACGCCACAGGTTTATTGGGTGCAACGGCATTTGAATGCTTGGCCTCGAAGTAGCGGCGTCTTGCCGCCGCACTCCATACGGATTTGATCCACACCAGATACAACTTTAACGCTAAGGGGGTTTTATGCTTTTCCGCACTCTTTCAAACGCTGCGCGTAGCTTGCGTTTTTGCGCTGTCATCCTCACGCTATGGGCAGGTGCGGCTCAAGCAGCCACGATCACGGTCAACAGTACGGCTGATGTCATGGTCAACGATGGCGTATGCACGTTGCGGGAAGCCATCATCGCCGCGAACACGAACACCGCTTCGGGCGCCATGGCGGGCGAGTGCGCAGCCGGCACCGCGGGATTGGACACGATCGCGTTCGCCATTCCCGGCGCCGGAGTCAGGACCATCACCCCCGCCCCGCTGCTGCCGACCATCACCGAAGCGGTTTTCATCAACGGTTACACGCAGCCGGGGACAAGCCCCAACACGAATGCGTTTCCCGCCGCGCTCAACACCGTCCTGCTCATCGAAGTGAACGGCGCCTTGGGGGGGAGCCAACTGAGCATCAACGCCGCTGGGACAACAATCCGCGGAATCGTTTTCAATCGGGGCGGCGATGAGATTCGGGTGAACGCAAACAACGTCACCATCGCGGGTAACTTCATCGGAACCAATCCGGCCGGTACGGTGGCCATGGGCAGTTCAGCAGGAGGGTTCGCCATCCGGCAGGTTTCCGGTAACAACAACGTCATCGGTGGCCCCAGCGCCGCGGACAGAAATCTTTGCTTCGTCGGCGGAATCAGTGGGCAATTCTAGCCGGTTTTCAACTTAGATTTCGGTCATTGTCTGGCGCAGCCGTGAGGAACCGATAGAACTTTCGGCAGGATGCATC
>Ga0315281_10004750_pt1 | contig 19670 bp, 20 predicted proteins | sample YL17G07_0_MG_FD_204540 | JGI IMG/M metagenome (GOLD analysis project Ga0315281, IMG submission 204540) | Sediment microbial communities from Yellowstone Lake, YNP, Wyoming, USA - YL17G07_0 | ecosystem: Environmental > Aquatic > Freshwater > Lake > Sediment | place: USA: Wyoming | collected... | reverse complement strand
CCGTATTGGCGCAGGCTCAGGTGCCCGGGACGCTCCCCATTAGGCGCGGATCTGTTCAGTACGAATTGCTCATGCCGCCGCCGCCCGCCGCTGTGGAAGTGCTCATTCAGGCCGTGGAAGCTGCCTTCCGAGCCGGCGAGCAAGACTACAAGGCTGGCCAACTGGAAAAGGCGCGGCAGGAATTCGACCGCGCCGTGGACTGGTTGTTGAGCAGCGGCATTGACTTGCAGTCCGACCCGCGGCTCGAGGCGCTTTTCGACCGGTTGGTGGAAACGGTGCACGCGAACGAGGCAGCAGCTTTCGGCGAGGGCGACGCCTTGGGCGAGCAGCGCGCCGAGCCTGCGCCCATCGACGAAATCGCCGAGATGTCTTTTCCGGTGGACCCGAAACTGAAGGAACGTATCGCGGGGGATCTGGGGACGATTGCCCACGACCTTCCGCTGGTGGTTAATGACCCAGTCCTTTCTTATCTGAACTTTTTCCAGACGTCGCGCGGCCGCGCCATCGTCGAGGCGGGCTTGCGGCGCGCCGGCCGCTATCGAGAAATGATTGAGCGCGTGCTGCGTGAAGAAGGCCTCCCGCAAGATTTGATTTATCTAGCCCAGGCCGAGAGCGGATTCAAGCCGCAGGCGCTTTCTCGCGCCCGTGCGCTAGGCATGTGGCAGTTCATGCTGTTCCGCGGCCGGGAATACGGCTTGAAGAGGACGTGGTGGGTGGACGAGCGGCAGGACCCGGAAAAATCCACGCGCGCCGCAGCGCGCCACCTGCGTGATCTTTACACGCAATTCGGCGACTGGTACCTGGCGCTCGCCGCGTACAACAGCGGCCCGGGCAATGTGCAGCGAGCCATCGAGCGCACCGGCTACGCAGATTTCTGGGAACTCTACAAGCGCAACGTGCTCCCGCGAGAAACGAAAAATTATGTTCCAATCATTCTTGCGCTCACGCTGGTGGCCAAGGATTCCGCGCGCTACGGCATCACGGTCGAGCCCGAACCGAGCACACGCGCCGAGTACGTCCAGCCCGGCCATCCCATCGACCTGCGCCTGGTGGCGGAAACAATTGACGTCAGCGTGGACGAGTTGAAGGCGTTGAACCCGCAATTGTTGCGCATGGTCACGCCCGCCGATGCTGAATTCGAGCTGCGCGTGCCCGAAGGCGCCGCCGACCGGTTATTGGCGGAGATTGCCGCCATCCCCACAGAAAGGTGGGTAAGTTGGCGCCGCCACCGTGTCGAAGAGGGCGAGACGCTTAGCGGAATCGCCAAAAAATATCGCACGGATGCGAAGGCCATTGCCGCTGCAAACAGTCTTGAGTCCGGGGCAGCTCTGCAAATCGGCCAAAAGTTGATCGTGCCCGCTACGGCGCCCGCCCCGAGCGGGTTGGGCAAGCTGGCGCGCTACAGAGTGCGCCGCGGCGACACGCTGGCTTCCGTGGCCGAGCAGTTCAGCGTCACCCCCGCTGAATTGCGGCGCTGGAACAATCTGCACAGCGACCATCTCACGCGCGGAGTTTCGTTGAAGATTTATCCCGGGGGCGAACAGGCGCGAAGCCCGAGCCGCGGGAAACGCGATGCCGCACCCGCAACGCGGGCTCCTTCCACAGCGGATTCTGGGGACGCCGCGCGTCTGGAGAGCGTCTCGCAAAGACCGGGACAGCGTGCGGCACCGCTGTCGGAGACCCGCCGTGGCGAGGCGACCATTCACCTGGTGCAGGCCGGTGATACGCTGTGGTCCATCGCTCGCGCATACCAGACCTCTGTTGAGGCTTTGCGCCGCGCAAACCGCTTTCTGGCCAGCCGGCAGATTCAGCCCGGCGACCAACTGCGCATCCTGCCACCGCAGTAATTCCACTTCACCTTGTGCCGCTAACTTGTTGTGTTACTGATAGTTAGGAGAAATCCGCAGCTCCCTGCACGAGTCATTCTTGATTTCGTGCGGCACACCACACTCTACCAGGCGCACCTCGATCTTTTCCGCTTTGACTTGACAACCTCGTGGAACTCCGTATAAATGCCGCGGTGGTATTGAGGTTTCTCGTTCTGAAGTCCGCCGCAGGCGGAGGGCGAACCTTTTCGTTCCCTGCGGATGCGTCCCGTTCCGATCGCAAGGAATCGGGAATGTGTACGACTGCGTTCTTCGCAGTCAATCGGAACCAGGACCCGGAGGTCATCATGCCTTTCCGTTTAAACCATCTCGGCGACGACGAAGCCAACGATATTCCGCACTTTGAAGAGGACGACGAACTCGGCTCGGTGCGCGACGAAACTCTGGAAGAAGAAGCGGATGAGGAATTGATGGTTCCCGCTGAGCGGGACCCGATGAATGTCGCGCCGCCGCCTGCGCCGCCGAAAAAGAAACGCACTAAGAAAAAAGTCCGTCGCGCCAGGAAAGCTCGCCGAAGGTCCGCCGCAGGCGGAAAGGCTCGCCGTGCCCGGCCGAAGAAGAAAGCCCGGAAAGCAAAGTCCAAGCCGCGAAAGTCAAAGACTCGCCGCCTGCGCCGAGTGAAGCCGAGGGGTGGAAAGAAAGCTAGGTCAAAGGCCCGCTCCGCTCGTCACGCCCGCCCTGAGCGCAGCCGAAGGGCAAAGCGTAGAAAAGCCAAGTCGAAGACCCGCCGTGGCGGGCGCCGCTAATATTTCCGACTGCGTTCTTTGCAGTCAAAATCAAACGTCCCGATGCGCTTCATCGGGACGTTCCATTTTCCGATCTCCGTGTCTCTGTGGCTAATCCCTTCGGTTTTTCTGTTTTCGTCCCGAGGCTTCGGGATCGTTTCTCGCCCTACGTTTCCACGGAAACGTGCGCAATGCGTCCGATGATCAAATCCGCGTAGGTCTGCCCTTCCTCGATGGGCAACACCTCGACGGGGTAATCGGGGTTGTGCGGCCGCAGCACGAGCAGGCCTCCGGGCGCTCCGGGCGCGGCCTCGCGCAGTTCCAGGTACTTCACGGTGCAGCCGTCGCCCTTGCGCACCGCATACAGGTTGCGCTCGTTCTTATGATAGGGCCGCAAGCTGTTGTAGTGACGGTCAATCAACAGCGTCGCGCCCGGGCCCACCCGCGGCCACATCGAAAGGCCTTCCTTCTGGTCCACCTTGATCAGCACAAACCGCGTCCAACTCTTTCGGCCGCCCTCTCTCCCCAGCTCTCTGCCCTTGGGCACTGCCGCGAGGTCGGCGCGCAAACGCTGCAAGAACGAGCGCCGGAATTTCAACAGCTCTTTCACCTCTTCGTTGACGATCACTTCGCTGCCCGCGGCAATCGAGCCTTCTACCAGCGGCGCCGCCTCGTACTCCTCGTCACCCTTCCCGGTCCCGCTCCGCGTGGACACCGCCGCCACCTTGGCCACTTCGTGCGGGTTCAGCAGGTCGTAGAGCGTCAGGCCGACGGCCTTCACCATTTTGTCTAGCGCGGAAAGTTTCAGGCCGCGTTTCCTGTTCAGGAAGTTGGAGATGTGCGCCTGCGTGAAGCCCGTCCGCCGCGCCAGTTCCATCCCCGTCAGCTCGCCCGCGTCAATGCGCTTGCGTAGCACTTTTCGCAAATTGTCCTGCAAAGCGACGAAGCTCATAGGGCAACCATATAACGCCCAGCTAAGAAACTCAAGACGAAAATGCCCACGAATCAACTACTTCCGCAAGCTGAAAAAATGTCTTGACAAATAATTGCTACCAGCTATTATATACATATGTTGTATAGCCGCAAGACGACTCCAGAGGTCCAATCCCCCTCCTCGAGCCTCGTTCCGCTTACTTCACGGAGCATGAAGGGCGCCGCCGGCGAACCTCGAACCACCGCCGACGATTGGACCGAAGAGAGCAACCGCCAAGCGGGCGTTCTTTCTGGCACGACAACCCCGGCCGAGTCCGGACTCTATTGCGAATTCCGCCGGAAGCTAGCCATGGGTGAGGCCCTCTCGCGCGCAGTCGCCAAGATTGCCGAAGCACTTCGCTTTTCGGGGCGCATCACCGTCTCGTTCCACCAGGGACGGATTACCAAAACTGTTTTTGAGGAGTTGCATATTCGAAGTTCGCGGGTCACTGAGACCCTTCCATGATTTCTCAGTTGCGGCCGGCTTCGACGCCCGCCCGCTGAGCAACGAAATTAACCCGCAGGTCTGACGGAACCCACTCCGGAGCCCTGCATCACGGCAGTTTCCCCGGGTCGTTCACCGGGATGCGCCGGGATTGCAGGGCTCTTTGCTTTGGAGGCCATGCGATGGCGGTCAGCGACACAAGGAGATCAGGGGAGTCCATGGTGCGCGTGGAACTCGGCTACTGCCCGCGATGCGGCACCTTGCGCGCGTACCTCACAGGAGAGGCTGCGGAGTTCTGCGAAGCCTGCGTGCAATTTCTGACCTGGATCCGTTCGGGATGCGAGCGTCCGCGGCGCCGGTGTCCGCGCCGTCCCGATGCTCCGAAAGGAAGCCGGACATGAGACTGCCTTCCTTTGAACGAACACGAACCATGGCGTTGTTGCACCGCTTTCTGCGCACCGCGCTTTCGATCGGCCGGATGCCGTCCCTGGTTGGCCGGGAAATTTTCCGCACGCGGGTGCAGGCGCGCCCGCCGAGTGCCTTCGAAGATGCCGTGTTGTTTGTGTGCGACATCGAGAAGTGCATCGCGCAGCTCAATCCCCTCGAGCAGCGATTGATCGCTTACTGCATTTTGGAGAATCGCTCGGAATGGGAGGCCTCGCGCCAGTTTCATGCCAGCCAGGGCTTCATCTCGCGCCACCTGGGTCACGCGCTGGACTCGCTGCACGTGACGTTTTGCAACCGCCAGCTTTTGCCTCCACTTCCTGAAGGATTGCGCAGCAGCGAGCCTGCGCCTGACTCCATCGAAATTCATCACCGGAGGGATCAATGAAGAAGAAGCAATCGAAGAAGGCAAGAGCAAAAGCCGCCGTCAAACGCGAAAAGCCTTTCGTGGAAGCACCTGCTGGCGTCTCTGTTTCAAAGCCCGCTGGGCCGCCGCTTGCAGGTGAGGCGTTGGAAGAGAAGGTGGCGGAAGTGCTGTGCGAAAGGTTCAGAAGGGCGGCGGAACGCGCCGCGCTGCGCGAAAAGTGTCAAGGTGCGGAACACGCGGCGATCGAAGCGGCCATCGTTTCGCCGCGCGTACGAACCTCCGTTGAGCCCGTGGCACAGGCCTATGCGCTGGAACACGCCATTTCTGTACTCCAACTGTTCTTCTCCAATGCGAAAGCTGCGCTGGAAAACGAAAAGCCCACCGCAGCACAAATTACGGCCCTAAAAATCGTCTTCGAGGTTCTCGTGGAGAAAATGATGGAGCGCATCGTGGGCGGCCTGTGGCAGGAATCTGCCGGAGTCTTTTTCTCTTCGGATTTCGAGAAAAGTGTTGTGGAGAACATGCTGCAATTGTTGCGCGGTCAGAAAGCGCCGGCTGCCGATGAACTGCAGCGAGCGCCCAAGAACGGCGCGGACAGAGCGATGGCAGGTGATGGGAATTCCGAACTGCCGGGCGAAATTGGGGGGTGACGACATGGAAACCGCAACCTTGCACTCGGCAATCCCGGCGGACTATCTGGATCTGCCATTTGACGGACCGGTGGCTGACGCTCTCTTCGGCTGCGGCGCGCGAGCGTCGGGGTTTGACCAAATCCTGCCGGGCATTCTTCGCATCCGCGACCGCAATGGGCGCCTGTCACTGATTGAGCCAAACGCTGCGCAGCAGCAATACGCGCGCAACCGCACCCAGCGCAACATCATTCTGAAAGCGCGGCAACTCGGCATGACCACTTACATCGCGGCGCGATTTTTCTTGTCCACCATCAGGCGCCCAGGAACCGTAACCCTTCAGGTGGCGCACTCGCTCGAATCGGCGCAGCAGATTTTCCGCATCGTGCATCGATTCGTCGAGCACCTGCACCCCGATGAGCTGCGCAGGATCCGTCTGGTGCGAGCCAACGTTCGCGAACTCGCCTTCGCAGGCGTGGATAGCCGCTACATTGTGGACACCGCGGGAAACGAAAATGCCGGCCGCGGGCTGACCATCCACAATCTGCACGCCTCGGAGGTCGCACTGTGGCCCGGCCATCCCCAAGAAACCATGGCCGCACTGCTTGCTGCCGTCGCGCCAGGCGGGGCCGTGGATATCGAATCCACGCCGAACGGTGCGGGCGGGTACTTTCATGCGGAATGGCTCCGCGCCGTGGCTGGGGAGGGCTACACTCCGCACTTTTTCCCGTGGTGGGTCGAACCCGCCTACCAGCTGCCCCTCACGCCCGGCGAATCACTGGAGCCAATGAGCGAAGAAGAAACTCAACTGATTGCGAAAGAAAAGCTCTCACCGGAACAAATCAAGTACCGGCGATACCTTGCGCGCACCTTCGGTGGACTTGCGCCGCAGGAATTTGCCGAGACGGACACGGCTTGCTTCCTGATCTCCGGCCGGCCGGTGTTCGACGTGCACGCCATTGACGCGCGTCTTCGCCAGCTCGCTTTGCTCCCGCCCTGCGGGATCACGCATAACGGCGCGGAATGCGTTTGGCTCGAGCCACAGCCCGGGCGCAGTTACGTGATCGGCGCGGACGTTGCCGAGGGCGGCGCGGAAGGTGACTTTTCGGCAGCGGTCGTGCTGGACCTTGAGACCGGCCTGCAATGCGCAGAGGTGATGGCCCGCTGGCCGCTGTCGCGCTTCGCACAAGAGTTGGCCCAGCTCGGCGAGCGCTACAACGGCGCGTTGATCGCTGTCGAGCGTAATAATCACGGACACGCCGTCCTCTACGCGCTGCAGCACGAGTTCAACTATTCGCGGCTTTACCAGCACGCGGAAAGTGCCGGCGCAACCGGAAAGCTGGGGTGGCCGATGAACGCACGCACAAAACCGCAAGCCATCGGCGCGCTCGAACAAATGCTGCGCGACGCTCCCGGGGCGTTCGCTTCGCGGCGAATGCTCGAACAGTGCCGCAGCTTTGCCTACGGCGACGACTGCGCCCGCCGCGGCGGGGCTGCCCTTCCGGGGACGCACGACGATTTGGTCATCGCAGCGGCTATTGCTCTGGCTGTCCGCGAGCAAGGCGGCGGCCTGCGCCTCGATGGAGTGCCAAGATGATCCCGCAGGGCGGGATCGGGAATTCCCTTTGTTCCTGATTCCCGGCACATACCACCTACCAGGAGCCACCTGTATTTAGTAACATCCGCATCGATGTCGCTCGCTCTCGAACATATCCGGCGGATGCGCGGAGGAGCGCAGTCGCACCTGATGCGCTGCGCGGATGGGCACTATTACGTCGTCAAATTCCAGAACAATCCGCAGCATCGGCGGGTGTTGGTCAACGAATTGCTCGCTACACGGTTGGGCGCGCGGCTTGGACTGCCCACGCCGCAGGTAGCGGTGATTGAGGTGCGAAAAGATTTGATCGATCTCACAACGGAACTCGCGATTCAATTTGGTACGGGCCGCGTGCCGTGCCGGCACGGCTTCCAATTCGGCTCGCGCTATCCTGGCGACCCGGCACGGACACCGGTCCACGATTTCTTGCCCGACGAGCACCTGCGCGAAGTTGAAAACCTCGTGGATTTTGCCGGCATGCTCGTTTTTGACAAGTGGACCTGCAACACCAACGGCCGCCAGGCGATCTTCTTTACCGAGCCCGGGCGCTCCGGCTTCACCGCCTGGATGATTGATCAAGGATTCTGCTTCAATGCCGGCGAATGGAGTTTTCCCGACGCGCCTCTGCGCGGGCTGTACGCGCGCCAGAGGGTGTATGACTCTGTCCGCAGCCTGCAATCGTTCGCCCCGTGGCTCGACCGCCTCGAAAAGATCAATTGGAGCTCCGTCTTCGACGAATTGCAGAAGGAGATTCCTCCGGAGTGGTACGAGGATGACCAGGACGCACTATTTCGGCTGCTCGACAAACTCCTTGCGCGGCGTCGAATCGTTCCGGATCTGATCCTTGAAGCGAAGAAAACATATCGGCAGCCATTCTTGAACTGGACGTGAAACATGAACAAAGAACAATTGCAGACACTCACCTATCGCATCCTGCGTTATACGCCGAACCTGATCCGCGATGAGTGGATCAACGTCGGGGTGCTGCTGCACGATCCTGCGCGCAACTCGCTCCACGTGCGCCTGATCGAGGAGGACGAAGCGTTTGCCCGCCTGCGCAAGCTGCGCTACGACGCAGAGGAGAGTCTCCTGCGCGCGCTACAGTCTGATTTGGAGGCACAGGCTTCCGCGCACCCGGAAGGCGCCACCGGACTCCTGAAGCACTTGGATGATACGCTCTCAAACCTGCTACAGATGAGTCCGCAGAGAGCTGTGCTCTCCGCAAATCTCGAATCCGAACTCGAGCGTCTCTATGCCGACCACGTTGCGCCGCCGAGCTATCGCCCGCGTGGCGCGGTCGAAGCTGCGGATACGCGCGTTGGCATCCGCAAGCGCGCAATCGATTTCTTCCAGCACAGGGGCATCCTCAGTCGCATGCGGCAAGGCATTCGCGCCGCCGAGTACACTTTCCCCGGAGACCCGCTGCGTATCGATTTTGCCTGGCGCAGCAACGGCACGCGGGGATTTGTACACACGATCGCCCTGGCGCGCGACCCGCGGCAGGCAAAGGAATTTGCATTTACCGTCGAACGCATCCGCGCACGAGTGGCTGATTGCCGATTTGCCGCCATCACCGAAACGGAACCTAAGCGCGACAATGACCGGCACCAGTTTGTCGCGCAGGTCTTCGCCGAGCAGAAAATCGAAATCGTGCCCGTGCCGCGGCTCGATGATTTCACCAATCGTTTGCGACCCTTGTTGCAATAGAAAAGCGAAAAACGTCGCCTGGAAAAGTGGGCCTTTTTTCTTGTCAAGAGGGGAAAGCGACGAGATTTGTGTTAACTTATTGAAAAGATTGGAGAAGAAAGTTTCACTGAAGCGAATAATAACCCTCTCCAGTATGGTATACTGAAAGTATAAGGGTTGAAAAAGACGACCCCGGAGGAAGCCCCTCCGGGGTTTTCTGTTGTTGCAGCCTCTACGGGGCGTGCCAATGCACGCCCCTTTCTGTTTTCTGACGCGATGAAAACTTCACAAATCCGCACGGCCCTTCGCCGCGCTTGGGAATTCCTTGCCGGAAGCGAAAAGCGCAGGACGCTCGTGTTGCCAGCCGCCGTTCACAGCATTACGCGCCAGGCACTGCCCAAGCCAACGCCGGCAAATCTGCGACGATTCGCAGAGACACCGGTGGCGCGCAAAGCCATCAACACCATCAAGGATCGCATCGCCGGGATGCGCTGGCGGATTCAGCGTAAGGGTGGCGGTCCCGCCGCTGGCGCAGACGACCCGCGCATCGCCATTCTCACGGCTAACTTCGACGCACCGAACCCCGACGATAGTTTTCGCTCCTTCACCGAGCAGGTGATTGAAGACGTGCTCGTGGGCGGCTGGGGCGCGGCGGAAGTGCAGCTCACCTCGGACTCGGGCAGGCCGCTGCTACTCTGGCCCGTGGACGGCGCGACGATTCGCATTTACGCCGGATGGTCCGGCAGCGAAGAAGAGCCGCGCTATGCGCAGGTGACTCCCGGGGGCCAGCGCGTGGACCTGCGCAACGACGAACTGCTGTACATTCGGCTGAATCCGCGCACGCACACGCCATTTGGCCTCGGCCGGCTGGAAGTTGCGTTTGAGACGCTCAGCTGGCTGTTCGGCGCGCAAGACTACGCCGCGCGCCTGGCTTCCAACACCGTCGTGCAGTACGCGCTTTGGCTAGCGGAAATGCCGCCATCGAGCTACGACAAGGTGATCTCCTGGTGGCAAAACGAAATTGAAGGCACCGGCAAGGTGCCCATCATTGCAAATCTGCCGTCGAAGCCCGAAGTGCTGCGATTCGGCGAGGGTTCCGACCGCGACCTGCGCCTGGAATGGCAGCGCTTTCTGATCCGCATAATCGCCGACGCATTCGATCTACCGCCGCTGCTACTGGGACTTGAGCAGGACATCAATCGCTCCACTGCTGGGCCGCTGCTTGAAGAGGCTTTCCGGACGGCTGTGGTTCCGACGGCCAGGCTCTTTGCCGAACACATCTCGCGGGAAATTCTAAGTCGCCGGCTGGGCTGGAGCGACCTGGAATTTATCTTCGACGACCTGGAAGTCTACGACGAGCGCGCCCAGGCCGAGATTGACGAAATCCTTTTGCGCAGCGACGTGCTGCTGCCGGACGAAGTGCGCCTGCGCCGTAGTCTGCCTGCACTCCCGGGCGGCTGGGGCACGCTGACCTACACACAGCGGCAAGCGCTGGTCCGAAGCAACGATCCGAAAGCGGCGAGCGGAAACCAATGAGGGCGGAATGAAAAAGAAATCCACCGCAAACGGCATGCGGCTCGAGGCCATGGCACTTGAAATTCCGGATTTCCCCGAGCACCCAAACCGCGTGCCGTTCAGCGGCGTACTGACGCGCCTCGATGCGCCGAGCGACCGAGCGCCCAGCGGCGCGGCCGGCCATCGCGTCCTGCTGACGCGTGCCGCCGCCGAACGCGCCCTACCCAGTCTATTGGGAATGGCCGTGGACTACGCTCCCGGGCTTCGCAGCCACGACGTGCGCCGAAAGATCGGCATCATTACACGCGCGGAAATCTTCGGCGACCGTCTCGAAGTCGCCGGCCATTTATTCGGCAAGGACTTTCCAGACATCCTCAGCGAGATCCGCGCGCAGCGCGAGCGCCTGGGCATGTCCTACGAAGTGACCGGCGTGCGCGTGGCCGACGCAAAGGCCACCGTTTGGGTGCTGGAGCGCGTGGTCTTCACCGGCGCGGCCATTCTGGAGCGCAGCGCCGCCGCCTACCAGGCCACGTCGCTGGCGGCCGCTTCCGGCAAGTTACAACAGCTTCCACTGAATTTCTCGATACAAGGAGACACTATGGACGAAAAGATTTCACAAACCCTGGACCTGCTGGCGCAATCGAGCCGTGCGCTCGTGGCGGAGTTCTCCGGGCTGCGCGCGACGCTCGAGGAGTTGCGGGCCACGCAAGAAACGATGGCCCGCATTCTCGAAATCAACCCGCGGTCACAGTCCGCGCCCGCGGATCTCGAAACGCGCATCGATGAGCTGGGTCGCGCCTCCGACGTACTTCGCCGTCAGAACGAGGCTCTGCGCGCTCAAGCGGACCGTTTCGCCGCGCAGGCCACGCGCAAGACCCTGCCGCCACAATTGCTGACGCTACTGGCCAAGTCCCACGTGGCTGTGGACGCCTTCGGCCCGAACGGCCAGGTGGATGTGGTGGTGCTCGACAAAGCGCTCGAAGGCTTGCCCGTCGAGCAGCGCATGGCCGTCAAATCGCAGCTCGCGCGCGCCGGCGCCTTGCAGTAAAGCATTGTTTTCTTTCCATCCCGGCGGAGCGCCGCCGCAGCAGAACTCACCTGGAATCTCAATCATCGAGGGAGAACATGAACAGAGGACAATTCATCGACATCGCGGCCGCCGCCGATTTTCTGGGGCCGGGCGCGATTGAGGTCAATCGCTACCAAAACGAGATCACCGACTTGGTGCGCCGCCGCTGCGCCTTCGGCCAGCGAATCAAGCAAGTGCCAGCGACCGGCCACCCTTCGCGCTTCTTCGAGCAGACGGCCATCAACGCGGCCGCCGCGTTCGTTGACCCGCGCTCCATCAGCCCCACGGCCGGCTCGCCGACGCGTGTGGAAAAAACGCTGCCGCTCAAGTCCATCGTCGCGCAGATCAATTTTTCGCTGTTCGACGTGGAGGTGACGCGCCAACAGGCTCAGTTCGCCTATCTCGAGGCGAAGGATTTGTCGGACACGATCGACAGCGTTCTCCGCAAGCACGACCAGGCGCTGTGGACCGGCTCTGACACCAGCTTCACCACTCCGACCACGCTCGAATACTACGGCGTGCTGCAGCAGATCAGCGACGCGGGCTCCGCAGTGAGCATCACCAGCCTGAGCGCGTCCTTGGTGGACAACATCAAGACGCAAGTGACGGACATGGTGGCGCGCACCGATTTCGAAGCGCGCCCCAGCGCTATCTACGCCAACCCTGTCACGCTCGACCTGATTGACCAGGAGCTGAAGTCCATCTACAACGTGGTCCTTTCCACGCGGCAGGTCGAAGGCGGCATCACTGTGAAGGAGCTGGCCACACAGGCCGGTACGCTGCCGCTGATCCCTGACTGGGCCATCCCCACCACGCCCAGCGCTCCCAACACTATCCATGACGTGGTTATCGTGAGCGAAGACCTGGTCGAGTACCACTGGCTCACCGATCCCACGGCCCGCGTTTTCCAGTTGGGGCTGCCCAGCTCACTGGCTTCGCAGCACGTGGTCGTGAAGTTCGGCGCGGTGGTGGCCAAGGGCGCGGCTTACGCCCACAAACGCCTGCGCTTCACCCGGTAATTCCGGAGAAACATGCCCGGCAACCTCTACCTCTCGACGGCGGAGTTCCCCGCCTACGCGCTGGCGGATTCGACCGACCCGGCGCTAGTCCGTGTGGCGAGCGACCTGGTCGATTCATTCTGCCAGCGCGCTTCGCTGCTGGTGACGCAGTACACCGAGCGCAACCGTCTGCCCGGCGGCCGTCCCATTACGCGCGCCACGTTCACTCCGCTGACCGTGCCGCAGAGTGCGCAGACACCCTTCGTGCTTGTGCGCGCGCGTCATGGGGTGCTCCGCGGTCCCAACGCGGCGTCGCTGGCGGAGATGATCGCGCCGTTTGGCGGACCGCCCGAGTGGGTCAATCTCGATCCAGCCCAGGTGGAGTACAACGCAACCACAGGCGAAGTCTGGCTGCCGACGGGAATTTTCGGAGCGCTCTACTCCGAAGTCGAGCTGACCTACAACGCCGGCTACGCCGAGCCGCCCGAGGCCGTGAAGCTGGCTTGCGCGCAAATCATTCGCAACGTGGAGTCGCATCCGGCGGCCAACGTCCAAGCGGCGCAACTTGACCGGTTGCAGCTCGAGTATTTCGCGGGTTCGCTGCTGGATGAGGACACCCGCCGCCTGCTCGCACCGTTTGTCGCGGTGCGCCTGAACTGATCATGCTTGGATACTCACTCGCCGCGCGGCGCTGGGTGGAGCCGCTGCTGGCCCTCCGTGCCGGCGGCTCCGTGAGCCTGCGATTTCTCGCTCCCACCACGGACCCGGCAAGCGAACTCGGCATTCTGCCGGACGCTCCGGATAGCCCCGTGGACTACCCGGCGCCGCGCTCCTACGCCCGCGAGCTCACTACGGAGGAGTTGCAGACGCTTGCCGGACAATTCCGCCAGGGTGCGCACGAAATCCTGCTGAGCGACGAATTCGCCCGTTCAGTGGCCGCGGCACAAGGACTGGATACGTCCAAGCAAGTCTTCGAATCCGCCACAGGCCTGCTGATCGCCGGGCAGATCTGCCGCATCCGCAGCATCCGGCCTCTGGACGCCGGCGACGAAACCTACGCCTGGCAATTGCTCTGCGATGCGCCGCTCGAGGCGCAATAGATGCCCGCTCCAACACTCAGCCTCGACGAACTCGGCGCCCGTTTCGACGAGATCGCATCCCTTGTCGACCGCACCGCGGCCATCGGCGTGGCAGACGCCCGGGCCGCGGCCTACGCGCGCGTGCTCGAGTACGGCAGCATTGCCGGCCAGCGCCCCTGGCCGCACCCGGGCGAGAACTCCGTGCCCGCTGTTGACCCGGAGACCGGAGCACAAGTCGTCGTCTCCGCGAAGGCGCCTCAGGGATTCATCCGCGTGCGTGCTCCGGAGTTTCTGAATCAGTTGCGCGAAGCAATCGCTGGCCAGGCCGATTGGCTGGATGCCAAGAAACTCGATCGAAACTTCAGTTCGGCGGTCCAATCGGCAGCCGCACACGCGCTAGAGGAAATGCGGGCCGCTGTCCCGCGCGAATCGGGACAATTGGCGCAAGGCCTGACGATCGTGAACGAGTGATTGCAAGAGAACACAATGCGATTCCACGGCGATCAGCGCGGCTGGAGTTTTTCAGGCAAAGATTTGACCGGGAGGGTTTTCGAGGGTGCCGATCTCTATCGCGCGTCGTTTGACGGCGCCAATCTGAGCGGTGCGATTTTCCTAAACTGCTTTGCCGCGGAGGCGAGTTTCAAGCAAGCCCATTGCGCTGACCTCCGGGCCATCAGGACGAATTTTTATCGCTCCGACTTTAACGGCGCAGATTTGAGCGACGCGCTGTTATGGAAATGCGTGCTGGCCAGCGCGGATCTTCGCGGCGCCACTCTGCGCCGCCTGACAATGACGCTCGACTGCAATTCGTATGAAGAGCTGCGACTGGACCGCAGCGCGAGTGCGGAGCTGGCTTATCTCTTTGGCCGGGCGCGCACGCCGCACCGGCAGGGCTGGCTCAAAGTGGTCGGCGAGCGCAACCTGGCCCGGCTGGCGCACGTCTTCGAGCATTAGCGGGCTCCCAATCACCCGGGATTGAAATGCAAGCAACTAAAGACAGTTTCTTTCGTGCGCTGCAGTCGCGCCTTGCCGTGGTGAACCCCGCGCGCACCATTACTGTGGACGGCACGGTGCGCCCGGCGGTCCTTGTGGTCGAAAATGAAACCTATCCTCCGCCAAAGCTGTTTTTCAATACTTTTTACGTTCATTGGCTCGGGGCGCCCGTTGTCCGCGAGTTTTTCGGAACCCTGGCGCCGCGCTACTCGCTGACAGCGCAACTCGAGTACTTCGTTCAGGGCACGGCTTCTCTGCAACGTCCGTTTGCGGACCGCGGTCGTTTGCTTGCTCAACTCGATCGTGAACTGATCGAAATTCTGTTCCCAGGCTCAACCGAGAAGATGGACTACAGCGTCGCGCCACCCGCATCGCTTGGCAGCTGCCTAGTATGGCGATGGACACCCAGCTTTCAGACCTTTGCCGATGGCGGCGTGTTGCGGCGGCTCACTACGGTGAACGTCTCATTTTTCCTAGAAGCGGTTCCGAACTGATTCAGGTTTCCGGCTGGATCTTCTAAGAAGGAGTTTTCGATGCCCATTTCCAAATCGCTTGTGCAACCGTTCCGCAAGCCGATGCTGATGGTCGGCTCGGGCTTCCGTGGCTTCTTTGCTCCCTACGTGCAAGGCGCCTCGCCATCGCCCACTCTCTACGACCCGGCGCGCCAGGGTCGATTCGACACGAACGCGCCGCTGTCTGGCTGGTTCGACCTCGGCTGGATTGACCAGCTGAAGCGCTCGCCCTCCGGCCGCATTGGGCAAATTCGCTCCGGCTACCGTGGCGCAGTGCGCGCGCAATACCGCGGCGAGATAGGCAGCAGCGTGGAGTTCGAGTTTCGCGAGTGGGGCAAGCTGCAGATGGCTCTCGCCACTGGCACCACACATTTCAACATTCTGAAGGCTGCTTCCGGCAGCGCGCAACAACCGCTCGGCGGCACACCCAGCGCCGCCGTCGCACTTGGAAGTGGTTCCACCGCGACAAGCATCGTGCTCACCGCCGGCGGCGGCGCACAGTTCCAAGCCGGGCAGTTCATCGCCGTCGACGTGGATTACACCGGGCAATCCGGCTACATCGGCACTGGCATCCAGGCCTCCTTTGTGCCGACTGGCAGCGTTACCGACGCGGACTTCATACGGCGCGTAACGTTCAATGTCGGCGTCATCAAAACTATCAATACGGACACGCTCACGCTCGAGCAACCCCTGCTGGGCGGCGCACCGACTGCCGGAGCTATGGTGCAGGCCGTCACCGGCTTTGCCAGCCGCGAAGGCAGTTCCTTCATCCCCGCCTGGTCCGCCATGTTCGTCGTAGACACGTTTGATGGCGCGCAGCTTTACTACTACTATCCGCAGCTTTCCATCGCCAGCGACCGCGAGGAAGGCACATACGACATCGACAATGCCGGCAGCGCGGATTTGAAGGGCACGGCCCTTCGCGCCGAATTCAACGCGCTCGCGTACGAGGATCCGGTCGACGGCGAAACCGTGGTCTGCTACCGCGGCTTCTTCCCAGCGCCGGGCTCGCTGGCCTACTGAGATGGCTTCACCCGGGAAGACGAACGGAGCGGGCGAATTTGAAGGGCGCTACGCCGCCCGGTTGGATGCGGAAATCGCGCGCCTCGGCCAGCAATCCCGCAATGCCGTCGAGGAATTCAAGCGCAACTTCCCGCCTCCGAGCGACGAGCAGATCGAGCGGCTGCTTTACCCCGAGCTCTCTGAGTTCACTGTCGAGCTCGGAGGACGAAAGTTTCGCCTGCGCGAACTGCCGGCGCTATATGAAACAAAGTTCTTGCGACTGGTCGAGAAGAGGCTGCCCTCCCTCGTTGCAGAAATTCTCTCTTTTGACGAACGCCTGGAGGACTCCGCAGTCCATGCGGCTGGTTCGTTCTCGCGAATCCTGGCGCAAGCCGGTTCCGCGCTGGAACTGATCTCGGAAGCTTGCGTGGTGGTGCTTGATCCCGCCGGTGAGGCCGGATTGACGCGCGAATTCATCCAGCAGCACGCCTCCACCGCGCGCCAGCTTCGAATCATCAAGGCGCAATTGATGTTGAACGGAGCGCGCGATTTTTTATCGCGACTCTTCCCCGTCTGGGGGGCGGAGAATCCGGACGAACCAGCTACCCGCGTCTCGCCGGTGTCGTCAGTTGGGTCGAGTTCTTCCGCGAGCCACCAGGAACCATCGCCCGCCGATTCACCCTCGGACAACTGGCTTTGATCGCCTGGCAATTGCACGAATTCTCGAGGGATGCCTCCAAGCGGGCCAAAGTGGGTGGACGGGACGCGGACCTGCGGCGGATGAGCAGCGAACAACTCTCGAAGCACCTGGCGCAAATTGGCGCGTGAGAGTCTTTCTTTCTCTGAAACGATATGCCCGAAACTGTCGCTGATGTTCTCGTTCGCCTCGGCGTGGATACCTCCGCCCTGCGCGCCGGTTTTCGCGACGCGCGCAGCGAGACCTTGCGTTTTGCTTCCACCTTTGCGAACGCACTTTCCGGGAGCGGCAACGGATTCTTCGGTGCCATCGGCAGTTTGTTCACAGGCCTGTTTACTCGCGGTGCGCGAAATGCCGCCAAAGGCATCACTCGCGAATTTCAAGACATCATCACGGCCTTCAGTGCCGGTTCGGCTAACCTGGGCGAGACCATTCGCCGCTTGGAAAGCGAGCGCACGAACGCCATCCAGAGGCTTTCCAGCAAGAAAGGCGGACGCAAAGAGCTAAATAAGCTGCTGCCGCAGTTTGACGAAGCCATCGCCACGCTTCAAACGCAGCAGCGCGCTGTCTTTGAACAATTCGATGAGCGGCTGGACCTGCTGCGCACCGGCGAAGCCTTCCGCGACGTTGCCGCCGACGCTCGCGAAGCTGTGGGGCAATTCCGCGCTTACGTGGACGCGGGCGGCGATCTCGCCAAAGCCAACGAATTCCTCTCCCTCACGCTCGACCAGCTGCGTGCCCGCTCCGCAGAGGATCTCGCCGGTGGCGAGACACGAGCGATCGAAGATGCCTTGCATCTGAACAATTTGTTGCGCGAGCGCGAAGACCTGCTGGCCTCCTCAGCGGAGGATGAGCGCCGCATCCTCACTCGCGGCGTGCTCGAACGCCAACACACCGTCGCGCAGGACAAATCACTCGAACTGGAAGCTCTGCGACGCAGCCGCGATGAGCGCCTCGCCGAACTCGACCAAAATATCCGCATGCTTCAGCTCAAGGTGGACGCCGAGTCGCGCGTTTTCACTCTGGCACAGGATCGCGCGGCGCTCGAGATGCGCCTACTGGACCTGAAAGCCCGCGAGTTTGATCGCGAAGTCGCACAGCTCGCGGCACTCAAAGAGATTGTGACCGGTATCGTTCCCGGCGCAGGAGGGCTTTTCTCTCTGACGCCGTCCTTACGGCAGATCCTGAACCTTGGCAGTGTACAGATTTTTGTCGGCGACAACGTGACCCCGACACAGGCGCGCGCCGCTGGCGAGCAGGTGATCGAGGGCATGCTGCGCGAGCTCGTCCGCGAACGCGCGCGGTACGGGATGGAATCCTGATGGCCATTCTTCTCGAGATCGACAACGGCGACAACCTGGGTCGCGTCAATTACACGCGTTACCTCGTTTCGTCCGAGCAGTCCCCTGCCGTTTTACGTGACCGCATGAATTTGCCGTCGCTATTCGATTTTTCGCTGGCCCCCGCAAACTCACAGTTTATCCCGCCGCGCCGCTCGGCTTACGTGCGGGTCACTGGTCTGGCCGATGCTCTGCCGCCCGGTGGCCCGCGCGTCCCCGGACCGCTCTTTACCGGTTACATCACAAATGAGCCGGCCATCGAATTCCTCGGCGCGCGCAGCGGCGGGCCGGTTTACGGTTACCGATACCAAGCGACCAGCGAGGAATACCTGCTCAACATCAAGCGACTGGGCGTTGTGCCGCCATTCCTCAATCAAACCGCAGGGCAGATTCTCCGCCTGCTCACCGAGCAGCTTCAGCCGGGCCGCTTCGACAAAACCGGAATTACCGACGGCGCCGTAATTCCCTTCTATGCGCCCGCGCCGGCCACAAGTTGGAGCGACATCGCGCGAGAGCTTGCGGAAGGATCCGGTTTTGCTTATCGCGTCCTGGATGGAAAGATTTACTTCGAGACAGTCAGCACGCAGATCGCCGGCGTCGTGATCGACGAGTGCGACCGCCGATTCCGCCCGGAGTCGCTCGAAGTAATACCGCTCGGCAACCCGATCCAGAATGACGTCACCATTCTGGGTGGGATCGAGCCGCGGGCCTTTGTGACAGAGCAATTTGTCGGCGACGGATTCACATCCCGTTTTATTCTTGCCGCACCCGTGTTTGGCGCTGAATCGTCGCTCCTGCTGGCGGACGATTTCACCGGGGTCTCTATTGACACCAATCGTTGGCAAGAACTCGATCCTGCCAGTCACATTCAGCTTTTCGAGGGGCGGCTCAATGTCACGGGCGGCACCGGTGCGGTTGGAGAAACCGCACTGCTGGCGCAACAGGCGGTGGAGCTCGGTGGTGAACTGGAGTTGCTCCACGGCGAATTCGAATTCACATCCGCTTCCACCGGAATTCTCGGCGGTCTTTATTCAAGCGCCGCGCTGGAGCCGCCCAATTGCCTGTTGGGATTTGACGTCTCGGCCATTAGCGGCACATCGCGCATTCGCCCGCTGATCGCGGGGACGGTGCAGGCCACCGAGGATCTTGCCCAGCCCAATCATCACTACGTCTTGCTGACCCGGCTGAGTGCTGACCGCGTCCATCGAACCGATCAAGTTTTTTCGAGTTTGAGCACCTATTTCGGTGGTGCGACTCTGCCGGCAAGCATCAAGGTGACGTTGCTGGTCCGCGACATTGACCTGGCCGACCCCGCACATCCACAGGATACCGTGCTACACGAAAGCACCGTAACGACCCTGCCTGCGTTTGCGTTTTACTCGCCGGTGAACTCCGCCGATTTGCACGTTGTCGCGAATTTTCTTCAGGTAACGCAGCCGATCCAGGCCAGCCTCGTCACGCAGGCGCTTGGAGATTCGCCACGAGCACGCTCCCTAGGCTTCGGCGTAGCCGGCCAGGACGCGACTGTCACTGCCGACCCAAACCAAAACCACTGGGCACTCGAGTTCTACGAAGACACGATCCCGGCGCGAGGAGAAAAGATCACGTTGCGCTACCGTGCTGCCGGACGCGCGCGCGCGAGGGTGCGCGATGCAGCCAGCATCGTCTCCGAAGCCGTACTTGCCGGCGACGATGGCGTCCGCGCGGCGGTCCT
>Ga0315281_10004749_pt1 | contig 19670 bp, 21 predicted proteins | sample YL17G07_0_MG_FD_204540 | JGI IMG/M metagenome (GOLD analysis project Ga0315281, IMG submission 204540) | Sediment microbial communities from Yellowstone Lake, YNP, Wyoming, USA - YL17G07_0 | ecosystem: Environmental > Aquatic > Freshwater > Lake > Sediment | place: USA: Wyoming | collected... | reverse complement strand
TGGTATCAGAAAGCCGCTGAACAGGGAAATGCTTTTGCGCAATATAACCTCGGCGTGATGTATGACAAAGGCGAAGGCGTACCAAAGGACGCAGCCAAGGCAGTGGAATGGTGGCAGAAAGCGGCTGGGCAGGGTAATGACGCCGCGCAAGAATCCCTCAAGAGCCTTCCATCGAAACTGCGCCAATAATTACCCGGAAAAAATAATATAAATTTTTCTCAACTCTCTCGTCACACATCTCCTCCCGGCCTCTCTATAGATGCCACCCCACTTCGGATTTCCGTTTGAGTCCTGATGTTACACGGCGCGATACCAGCGCCGTCCTGCGTCTTGCAGGGTAATGAAAAATCTACGGGGCTTTTGCTTAAGGGAACCTCTAAAAATCCACATTTCATCCCAACTGCTGCGTTGCGTAATAAATTCCTTGCTTACATATCAAACATATGCGGCGCGGCGAAATTTTTTCCGCGCCTTGCATTTGGGCGAACTCTGAATTTTTAGAGGTTCCCTTAATTATTAACGTTACTGAGCGTCAGCTTCGAAAGCTGACGTTGAGCAAAGCCCCGACTCTGCTCCGGGAGCAAGCTCATAAACAATCCGTTAGTCCCAAAATGCTATAATCCACGCCTCATTTGAAAGTGCTGTGCAATGACTGCCGTATTGAATTTCAAATCCTGTCTTTCCGATCTGTTTGCAGAAGCCTTGCGTGCCGTGGCGCCGGAGCAGGCTGCCACCATCTTGCTGGAACGTCCGAAGCAGGCGCAGCATGGCGATTATGCCTGCAACCTGGCGATGCAACTGGCCAAGCCGCTCAGGCGCAATCCGCGCGATGTCGCGCAGGCTTTGATGGCCGCGCTGCCTGCTTCCGATGTGGTGGAGAAAGTCGAAATCGCCGGAGCAGGTTTCATCAATGTGTTTCTCACCTTGGCGGCCAAGCAGAGCGTGGTGCGTGGTGTATTGCAGGCGGGAGCCAATTACGGCCATATCCGGCTTGGCGCAGGGAAAAAAGTGCAGGTGGAGTTTGTTTCCGCCAACCCGACCGGCCCGTTGCATGTGGGGCATGGCCGTGGTGCGGCGTATGGCGCGAGCCTGTCCAACGTGCTGGATGCGGCGGGCTATGCGGTTTCGCGCGAATTTTATGTGAACGATGCCGGGCGGCAGATGGATATTCTGGCGCTTTCCACATGGCTGCGTTATCTCGCCCTGCACGATATTTCCGTGCCGTTCCCGCCGAATGCCTATCAGGGCGATTATGTGCGCGACATGGCGCAACAGATCAGCGCGGCACACGGCGCGCGCTATGTGCGCGCAGCCGCCGAGGCGATGCATGGCGCACCGTCTGTGGAAGAAGATGCGGATGCGCATCTGGATGCGTTGATCGCCAACGCCAAGCGCTTGCTGGATGAGGATTATGCTTATATCCACAACCATGTGTTGACCGAACAGTTGGGCGATTGCCGCAACGACTTGGCCGAATTCGGTGTGCATTTCGACGAGTGGTTTTCCGAGCAGTCGCTGTTTGACAGCGGGCTGGTCGCACGTGCGGTGGATGCGCTCAGGCAGGGCGGGCATCTTTATGAGCAGGACGGTGCACTGTGGTTCCGCTCCACCGCATTTGGCGACGAGAAAGATCGTGTGGTGCAGCGCGAAAACGGCTTGTACACTTATTTTGCCTCCGATATCGCCTACCACTTGAACAAGTTTGAGCGCGGCTTCGATCGCGTCATCAACATCTGGGGCGCAGATCACCACGGCTATATCGCACGCGTGAACGGCGCACTCAAGGCGCTGGGGTTGGACAGCGACAAGCTGATCATCGCGCTGGTGCAATTCGCGGTGCTGTACCGCAACGGCGAAAAAGCGGCGATGTCCACACGCAGCGGCGAATTTGTCACCTTGCGCGAACTACGCAATGAGGTGGGCAATGACGCGACGCGCTTTTTTTATGTGCTGCGCAAGAGCGACCAGCACCTGGATTTCGACATGGACCTGGCGAAGTCGCAGAGCAACGAAAATCCGGTGTATTACCTCCAGTATGCCCATGCGCGCATTTGCAGCGTGCTGCAGCAATGGGATGGCGATGCAGCAACGCTAAGGCAGGCCGATGTGGGCGTGCTGGAGAGCGATTATGAAAGGGTGCTGCTGCAACATTTGATTGATTATCCGCAGGTAATCGAAGGCGCGGCGGAAGATCTGGCGCCGCATCTGATCGCGTTCTACCTGAAAGACTTGGCGGCAGATTTTCACAGCTACTATAATGCCTCGCGCTTCCTGGTCGAAGATGAAAAGGTCAGGCAGGCTCGGCTGGCGTTGGTCGCTGCGGTAGCGCAGGTGATGCGCAATGGCCTGGCGTTGCTGGGCGTTTCCGCACCCGAGAAAATGTGACAGCTCGTATAAACAAATGTAAGGAACAAGCATGGCAAAAAACAGTAGCAACCGGTCCGCGCCGCCACGCAAAGGCAGCTCGCTGCTGGTCGGTATTATGGTCGGCATGGTGTTTGGGCTGGCTATCGCGGCCGGGGTGGCGTGGTATATTTTGAAGACACCCAACCCGTTTGTGAACAAAGAGCCACGCGAGGCGGTCCGGCTTACGCCGGATGCGGTGAAGCCTGCTCCGGCACCGGCTTCTGAGGCTGCCGCAGCATCAGGTGTGGGTGAAAGCAAGCCGCGCTTCGAGTTCTACAAGGTGCTGACCGACAAACAAGACGCGACGGTGCCCGTGCAAAAAGGCAGCGACAAACCGGCGGCGACAGAGAGCAAGCCGACGCCTGCCCAGGCTGTGCAACCCGCAGAAAAGGCGGCTGCGAAAGAAACCTATTTCCTGCAAGCTGGAGCATTTTCCAATGCGGATGATGCGGACAAGCTGAAGGCCCGGTTGGCCATGCTGGGTATGGAAGCCAGCATTCAGACGGTGACTATTCCTGACAAGGGGGTGTGGCACCGTGTGCGCCTGGGGCCGTACAAGGGCACGGATGAAATGAACAAAACGTTGGCAGAGTTGAAACAAAATGGGGTTGAGGCCACTCCAACGAAGGCGCAATAATTTTGAACTTCCCAATATTAATGGAGGAACACGTGAAATTCATCAAGCAATTTTTTGTAATACTGGTTTTGCTGTGCTCCACCCATGTTTTCGCCGAACCCCAGTCGGGCAAAGATTATGCGCTGCTCAACCCGGCGCAACCCACGCACAGCGGCAATAAAATTGAAGTGCTGGAATTTTTCTTCTATGGCTGTTCACATTGTTTCAAGCTGCACCCGATGATGGGCGCGTGGGAAAAAAAGATGCCCAAGGATGTCGAGCTGACCTTTGTGCCGGCCATCTTCAACCCATCCTGGGAGCCGATGGCGCGTACTTTTTATGCACTGGAAGCGCTTGGACTGCGGGCGCAGTTGCATGACGATTTGTACAATGCATGGAACGTGAGCAACATGGACTTGACTGATGAAGCCAAAATTACCGACTTTGTTGCCCAGCACGGTGTGGATCGCAAGAAGTTTAGCGATGCCTACAATTCCTTCTCCATGCAAAGCAAGGTAATGCGCGCCAAACAGATGCAGCAAAGCTATCTCATCCGCGGCACGCCGACGCTGATAGTGGATGGCAAATATCTGATTACCGCCCTGCAACCCGCAGAAACCATGCAAGTGCTGAACGCCATGATAGACAAGGCGCGCAAGGAGCGTGCGGGCAAGCATTAATGCCCCACTGCGCGTTGTCAGCGGTGAATCCAGCGCTGGGCCTGGTGCTGGTACGGCATTATCTTGAGCAAGGCGCGGTGGCAAAAACAATCACCCGCCGTGCCGGTTCTGCCTTTCCAAACAGTTTTCTAATCAGGCCGCACGAGTGGTAACCTCTGCGCTCGATTACTCAAAACTATCCCAAAAGCGAAAAGGCATGAGGGTTATCACAAGAAATTCTGCTTTCAAACGAACGGATAAACGCTAATTTTTCCCCTAGTTCGTCGGAGTCCATAGATAATGCGCGTAGTAAATTGTTGCTTTAATGAGGCTTACATAATTGATGACAGTACCACGCCATCCGGAATGGAATTGGGAAGATGAATAAATTGACACGTCATTCCCGCGCAGGCGGGAATCCAGTGGGTTTAAACAAAATGCATTTTTGTCTTGCTGGATTCCCGCCTGCGCGGGAATGACGGCAGATGTGTCGCGAATTTGTAATTCTCAATAATGCAGGTTACACGCTCACGCCAGCTCAAATTACATATAGCTATGCTGGAAACTTCTGAAAACACACTTGACCCATCCGATTGGCCAGCCTTCCGGGCACAAGGCCACCGGATGCTGGACGATATGCTGGACTATCTTGAGCATCTGCGCGAGCAACCGGTATGGCAAGCCATTCCGCAAGAAGTGCGCGATTCATTCCGACAACCACTTGTCAGCGAACCGCTTGATCTCGCTACGGCACATGGTACGTTCATGAAGAATGTGCTTCCCTATTCCGTGGGGAATGCCCATCCGGGTTTTATGGGATGGGTTCATGGCGGCGGAACGCCCGTCGGTATGCTGGCTGAAATGCTGGCCGCCGGGTTGAATGCCAATCTTGGCGGACGCGATCAGATGCCGATCGAGGTGGAACGACAGGTGGTGCAGTGGGTTCGTGAACTGTTCGGTTTTCCGGAGGCAGCCAGCGGCCTGTTTGTGACCGGCACCTCCATGGCAAATCTGATCAGCGTCCTGATTGCACGCACCGCCGTATTGGGCAACAGCGTGCGTAAAAACGGGATTGCCACCGGGCAGAGCCTGGTTGCTTATACGTCAGCCAGCGCCCATATCAGTATTGCGCAGGCAATGGATATTGCAGGTATCGGCACGGATGCCTTGCGCATGATTCCGGTGAATGATCAGTACCAGATGGATATTGGCGCACTCGAACGAGCTATCGCAGCGGACAGGAAGGCTGGCATGACCCCGTTTTTTATTGCCGGAACGGCGGGTACCGTGGATGTCGGTGCGGTTGACCCGCTCGCAGACATTGCGGAAATTGCCCAGCGCGAGGGAATCTGGTTTCACGTTGATGGCGCTTACGGGGCGCTCGCCATGCTGGCAGAGGACATTGCGCCGCGTTTGCGGGGAATCGAGCGCGCCGACTCCATTGCGTTTGATTTTCACAAGTGGGGGCAGGTGCCCTACGATGCGGGTTTTGTCCTGGTGCGGGATGGCGCGCTTCACCACAGCACTTTTGCGTCGCCGGCAGCTTATCTGAAACGGGAAACCCGTGGCATGGCGGCTGGCTCGCCTTGGCCATGTGATTTCGGCCCGGATCTTTCACGTGGTTTCCGGGCGCTCAAAACCTGGTTTACGATAAAAGTGTATGGCTCGGAAAAACTGGGGCGGGTCATCTCGAATACCTGTGCACTGGCCCAATACCTGAAGCAGCGCATCGAAGCAACGCCGATGCTGGAGCTCCTCGCGCCGGTTTCACTGAATATCGTTTGCTTCCGCTATCGCTGTGAAGATGCCGACCGGGTAAATGCGGATATTGTTGTCGCGCTGCAGGAATCTGGAATTACCGCACCCTCAACGACTACCATTGACGGGCATCTTGCGATTCGCGCCGCGATTGTCAATCACCGCACCAACAAGGGTGACATCGACGCCATGATCAGCGCGACAATTAAATTCGGTGAGTCAAACACTACAAAGCAAACACCATGAAACACGATACACCAAATCTCGAAATCCCGGTGCAACATCCTGCCAATGACACCGGTCAAGAGCCGCTCATCGGGCTTGCGAAGCTGATGCGGATGGCCTTTTCCGGAGTTGACCTCGCTCCTTTAGGTACGCAATTGATCGAACGCGCCGGGTCTGATCCGGGTGCCGCGAGCGCCAATGCGTTGATGGATTTGTCCACGGTTTTGCAACTCGGGGGAAACCGTGAGCTGGCCTTGGTCATTCAGGCACAGGCGCTGGAGATGCAGCAAATTTACTCTCCGCCGACTGCCGTTGGCCAAGCCGGAATCCGGCTTCTCGCCCTTATGGGGCCGGGCGATTTGATGGCAAATACGCCCCTGGAATTTTTGCTGGAAAATTCAGATGTCGCGCTCGACATACTCTACGTGGCGCCAGGTTTGCCCTTGCCACAATCGCTGCCCGAGCATGACGTGCTGTTCGTCGCCATAGGCGAATCCGGTGAGAATATTCCTGTGCTGGAAAAAATTGAGAGCGCCATAAAATCCTGGCCGCGTCCGGTGCTCAACATGCCGGATCGGATTGCCTTGCTGTCGCGCGACAGCGCTTGCGCATTGTTGAAATCTGCACCGGGAATTGTCATGCCGGACACGGTTCGCATTGACAGGCATATCATGGAACAAGTCGGCCGCAAGGAACTGGCAATTGCCGCCGTTCTTGAACACGGTGATTTCCCTGTCATTGTCCGACCGGTGGATTCACATGCCGGGAAAGGCCTTGCCAAACTTGATGATCCGGCAGCCATTGCAGATTATCTGCGGACGATGCCACAGGGTGAATTCTATGCTGCCCGCTTCGTTGACTATCGTTGGGCGGATGGCCTGTTCCGGAAATACCGGATTGTCCTGATTGATGGCCGCCCATTTGTCTGCCACATGGGGATATCCGCGCACTGGATGATCCATTACCTGAATGCCGGCATGGCCGAAAGCCCCGAAAAACGCGCCGAAGAAGAGCGCTTCATGGCTGGCTTTGACGAGGGTTTTGCGCATCGGCACGCCGAAGCCTTTCGCGCTATCCACGAGCGTATGGGGCTCGACTATCTCGGCATTGATTGCGGCGAAACTCCTGACGGTAGTCTGTTAATTTTTGAGGTGGACAGCAACATGATCATCCATGCAATTGATCCGGTCGATGTCTTCCCGTATAAGCAACCCCAGATGCGCAAGGTGTTTGCGGCATTTCGTGAAATGTTGGTCAACGCGATGAAGCGGGGTTTTTAAAAAGGCTTTTGATTTTAACGTGAAACAAACTAGAAAATCCCCCCTAGCCCCCCTTTTACAAAGTGGGGAATACACCCACTTTGTAAAAGGGGGGTGGAGCGAAGCGGATGAGGATTTGCTTTTGCGGGGCTATGGACAATGAATGCGCAGGATAACGGACAAGCTTCCAGAGAGCCACCATTCGAATTTGACATAAACGGCAATATTACCGCTTGCGCGTCCTCAACGGAAACAGAGGGTGTTAACGAGTTTGCGAATCGTTATGTAAGGGAGTGGCTTTTGTGGCATCGCTCAGGCCGTCTCGATCCACGCGTGTGTGACATAGCGGCCCTTATTGTTTCAGTTTTTAATTGCCAGTTTCTTCCAAATTATTTCTTTGATCACAAAACAGAGTGGATTGAAAAAACCTTCCTGTTGGATAAGCTAAGGGAAGCTATTCCGGTGCGGATTTCAGATTATTCAGCGGCAACGCTTGCGGCATTGCGTGCGCTCAGGCCGACAATTTGCCAGGAAGCTGAAATGCCAAGTGTTGCTGATTGTGACGAACTTCTTCAACTCGCGCTACCTATTGAAAAAATGCTTGTGCTTGGCGGTGATCATCGATTGGTCGTGGACCAAAGCACCCAATTGAACAGTTACGGATGCCGCCCCTTTCCTCGTCCTGAGGCAATTACATTTTCATCGTCGACCGCAACATCAATTTCAAAATACGCGTACGATCTGGTTGAAAAACGGCGGCAACTATTCATTTCGGAAGCCATTGAAAACGGTGTCCAAGCCGCCGTGGCCGGTTTGGCGCAAGAAGTCCGCGCTGGGATTTGTCATCAGTTAGGTATTGGTTCAAGCGTTGCCGAAGTGGTTATAACAGCCTCTGGCACCGATAGCTTTCTCATAGCGCAGGGTCTTGCGCGGCTCATTTCTGATAGCCCGATAATAACGCTCATAGTGGGAGTGGACGAGTCAGGGTCTGGTGTGAGGCTTGCGTTGCAGGAACGGCATTTTGCCGACGACACAGCATTATCTTCTACCGTACAGAAAGGCCAGTTGCTCTCCACGGAATGTAGCCAGGAGCGCCAAATCTATATTCCGGTTCGAGACAAATCGGGGGGTGCAGTTCCAATAAGAGTCCTGGACAGTCAAGTGCGGGAGTTGGTCGTCACGAACGTTGAATCTGGCAACTATGTGGTCGTTCACGCAATGAACCATTCAAAACTAGGCTACTCCGGCCCATCCAAGGCGCTGCTCGTGGAGCTTAAGCGAATGCTGGGGCCTAAAGTCTGTATCGTTGTTGACGCGTGCCAAATGAGGCTGGACCGGGAAGAGATCATTGAATACCTGGAACATCAAATGATGGTTATAGTCACTGGATCCAAGTTCTTCACCGGCCCTCCTTTTTGCGGGGCAATCCTCATTCCGGAACAAATAGTTCATGATGTTCAGGTGAATGGCGCAAAGTTTGACATAGGATTTAACTCGTACTGTGCCAGGGAAGATTTGCCACAGCGATTGCGGACTATTCTCCGTGGATGCAGCAAGAGCTTCAATCTGGGGTCGATTTTCAGATGGGTTGCTGCGATTTCAGAAATGGAAAGATATTATGAAATTCCGCCAATCCTGCGCGTTAGAGCGGTGTCCCAGTTTTGCGAGCGGGTTGAAGACATTTTGCTGGCGGTGCCATTCATCGAACTGCACTATCAGAATTCATGCATGAATACTCCGTTGGGCATGGAACTCGGTGAATTAAGCGGACGTAGAATGATCTTTCCGTTTTTTCTTTTTTACGTACATGATGGCGTTAGGGAAGTTTGTTCGGAAAAGCAAGTGCAGCAAATTTATATGTTGCTGAATAAAGATTGTTCAAAGCATTTTTCATATAAAAATGCGAGGGAATTCCGGCTGCTCGCCCAAATGTGCCACATTGGACAACCTGTGCCGGCAATTTATCGAACTGGAGTCAGCACGGCGGTTCTCCGAATTAGTGTTGGTGCGCGCATATTTTCGGAAAGCTTCTCGAAATCAACTGGAAGAATCGTTAACGCTCTTATTGAAGATGAATTTTGGCAAATCGGCGTGACGCTTGGAAAGATCGAGCTTTTGCTTGGTGCGTATTCCAACAATGAAATTAATGCGTGAAGGGAAGCGCATAAAAAACAATATGCTGGCACTATTTTTCATCTAACCTCACCTTGGTGGCACTGGAGAAAACGGCGCTGCTTATCCTTTCTGGCTAAGTTTAAATACGGCGCCATACGGTTTTATCTGTGTAATCTCTTTCCCAAAATTTAAAGAACTTGCCGAATGTGCCGATGTAACTTGGACGAGTTGCTGTTCCGGTCGAGTGGCCTCACTTTCGCACAGTAAGTGAAGCATGCTGATTCAACTCCGCCTCTTGACATTGATATTGGCCAGCGAACTTGGTAGTGGGTGAGCACGGCTGCGGAGCAAGCGGCTGGCTGGCCTTTCCGCGCCGTGCGCGTCGCATGGGCTGATATGGAATATCGAAAAGGCTGCGTTATTTATAATGGAATCGTCGAGCAAACTCTTGAGTGTGGTCGCTCCGCTGACAGAAAGCGGCCATGCGCTATTGGGTGAAGACGTAGCCGAGATTCACTATCTGGGGCAATTCATTCCCCTGCACTATCACCATAACATGCTGATGGATGAGAATCGCATGAGCGCATTCAAGGAGGCCATTGATTATGCTGTTTTTGATGGCGCCAGGGTTCTGGAACTTGGCGGGGGAACGGGTGTGCTTTCGTGCCTTGCGGCGTCCAAGGCGAGCAAGGTGTGGTGCGTGGAATTTAACCTTGAGCTGGTGGTGGAATCGCGGCGCTTGCTGGCGCTCAACCGGGACGGTCACAAGGTGGAGGTGATTCACGCGGATGCTTTTGATTACTTGCCGCCGGAGCCTGTGGATGTGGTGATCTGTGAAATGATCCACTGCGCAATGCTGCGCGAAAAGCAGGTGGAGGTGATTGAAGCTTTCAAGGAACGCTACCGGTGCCGTTTCGGCGGGCAACAGCCGACTCTCATTCCAGAGGCTGTTATCATGGCCGTCCAGCCGCTACAACAGGTTTATGACTTTTTTGGTTTCCATGCACCCATCATCCAGTTCCAGCGCCCGCAAGTGATTCAGGCCGGAACAACCGAACTGGCTGCGCCGGTGGTATACAGCATTCTGGATCTGTCACGGCCTACAGCACGCGAGATTCAATGGGAGGGTACTTTCATCCTTGAGGCGGGCGGCATGGTGAATGCGTTGCGCTTCATTACCAAGAACATTCTGGCAGTGCTGCCAGAACAAGCCACCACGATAGATTGGTTCATTGACTACCTCGTGCTGCCGTTAAGCGCGCCGGTGGAAGCCAAGGCTGGCGACGTGCTTAAAGTGGCTTTTTGCTATTATGCGGGTGGATCGCTTCGATCGCTGGAGAGAAGCATGAGCGCTACGCTGATGGGTGCAACCATTTGACACCCCGCTTGGCTGCCGGATTCAGGTGGGTTCGGCAATGTCAGGGGGCGTCGCCAACACCTTTCACCAAGAGATCACTTTGCAGGCGAGTGATATAGCTTTGTAACAGCGAGTTCGTCTGGTTATCCATACGACCGAATAGGCAACCTGCGCGCGTATTAACCAATTCGTTGGGGGTGGTGAATTTGATGTTGTTTTTTACTTCGATATTAACACTTATGGTGCCGGCGCCTGGTAGTGAAATCCGGCAATCCTTAAAAGTTCTCCCTGGCCGCAATTCGTTTTCATGTTCGCCGCACAGCAGAGCGATACCGCCGCCGCTGATGTCCACGACGGGCACTTCACGCAGGATTTCAGGTTCCTTTGGTTTGTCTGGATTAAATGGTTTGATCGGGATGATGCACATGACAGGGGTGCCAGCCGGGATGCTTAAGCGGAAAAAGTTTCTCCGTTGTATGCGTAACAGATAATCTGGCAACTCCAGATAAAATGTCTCATCACCTTCGAGCAATACCATCTCGATGTTGTGCGCCTCAAACTGCACCTTTACGTGCTGATGCACGCTGACAAAAGTGATTTTATCGCTAAGCAGAATACGCTTGTTTTCCGGAGGAAATGGGCCGATATCCAGCCACATCCCAACCTCGTTAGCGCCATACAGGGTAGTCAGGATGAAATTATGGGCTTCATCATAATACAGCGCGACACGTGTGCCTTTTTCCGCAATTTCTTGCAGGATAAATTGCATCTCCCTTTTTGAATTGATGCGAAATTCGGCATCCTGGCCGCGGGGGAGCAGCTCTATCTGCAACGAAACATCTTTTTTTCTGGACATGCAATGGTCTGACCACAAGTAAAGCTAAGGGAGCGGGAATTTACTAAAGTACCACTTATAAATTTCATCCGATCAAACCAAAAACAACCCACACCCATCCTAACCTTCCCCCTGAAAGGGAAGGACCCCCTTCAAGGGGGAGGCCAGGAGGGGGATGGGGTAGATGTTGAATTACGATTAACGGTACTTTTAGAACTTCTGTCTCCCTAACAGTTTTTATTTTACCAATTATTCCCCTTTGGCGTGTTCAAATTAGCGGGAGCTTCCAGATGCTCCAAACGGTATAACCAGGCGAGCAGTTCCGCCACGGCCATATAAAGCTGCGGCGGAATGTGTTGATCCAGTTCAACTTGCATCAGCAATCCCACCAACTCATTCGATTCATGCACATACACGCCGTGTTGCTTGGCGCGCTCGATGATGGCCTGTGCGATCAGGCCGCGGCCCTGCGCCACCACCTTGGGGGCGGAGTCATGGCTACGGTAGGCCAGCGCGACGGCCATCTGGCGTTTATTGGGCGTCGTCATGTTGTGGTGACCTGCGTGCTGAGCACCGGAATGCCGGCATCCGACAGGGCGGCAACCAGTTGTGTGCTGGCTTTGCCCAGCAACGCAAGTGTTTCGGGGGTGCCTGCGTTCAGCGTGAGGCTGAGGCCCGCGTTGTTAAAGCGTAGCGTGGCCGCAACCTCGCCCAAACTGGGCAGATCCAGGCGTAGCTGAGTGACCCATTGCCGCTGCGCTTCTGCGTCGGGGGTTGGTGAAGGCTGTTCGTGGACTTCCCATTGCATGGACTGCTCCGGCCAGACATTGCCCTGCCACACCATCTGCCTGGTTTCCAGGGCATTGAGTTGCTGTTGCACCAGAGGCTGCAAATGATCGGGGATACCCAGTGCTTTGCCTTCCTGCAGGAGTGTCGTATTCGGCTGATTTGATACATTTGCATTGGCGGTATTGCTGGTCGTCACTGATGGATTGGCGGTGTCGCCCATCATCGCGGTTTTTCCATAGGTATCGCTCACCATCGCGGCTTTCCCGGAAGTATCGTTCGCCATTGCATTCTTTCCGGAGGTTTCACTCGCCATCGCGGCTTTCCCGGAAGTATCGTTCGCCATTGCATTCTTTCCGGAGGTTTCACTCGCCATTGCGGTTTTCCCGGAAGTATCGCTCGCCATTGCAATTTTTCCGGAGGTGTCGCTCGTCATTATTGCGGCCTTTCCGGAGGTTTCACTCGCCATTGCGGTTTTTCCAGAGGAATCATCTGCTATTGCAATTTTTCCGGAGGTGTTACTCATCATCGCGGTTTTTCCATAGGTATCGCTCATCATCGCGGCTTTTCCGGAAGTGTCGCTCGCCATTGCATTCTTTCCGGAGGTTTCACTCGCCATTGCGGCTTTTCCATAGGTGTCGCTCATCATCGCGGCTTTTCCGGAAGTGTCGTTCGCCATTGCATTCTTTCCGGAGGTTTCACTCGCCATTGCGGCTTTCCCAGAGGAATCATTTGCCAGTGCAATTTTTCCGGAGGTGTCGCTCGCCATTGCGGCCTTTCCGGAGGAATCACCTTTCATTAAGGCTTTTCCGGCGGCATTTCCAGCTATTACTGCCTTGGCCTGTTCGGGTGTCAGGTTTTGCGGTTCATGCAGCAGTTGCGCGGTGCTGCGCGTGCCTTCCAGCCATTGCGCCTGGTGAGACTCATAGAACAGGCCGCTATTGCTCAACGCCTCACGCAGCAACCCGGATAGCTGCTTGCTTTCCGGGGGCTGGGTTTTCTCCCATATCGGCGCACTTTGCGCCGCGCGCACATAAGCTTTTTCCGGTGCCTGTTGTGACAGGGAGGACAGCAGCCGGGCAGCAGAACCCAGCTGTTCCGGCGTTGACAGAGGGTTGGCCGAATTAACCATGCTGAAGGTCAGGCGCGGCTGGTTGGCGATAACTTGCAGCGTTATCGTGTCGCCGCTGCGGACAGAGGAGGGAAGCTGCATCTGGATAAGCTGGTCGGCGATGCGCACCTTGAACACGCCGGGGGAAACCTGGGCTTGCACACTGGCCTCGAGTTTTTTTCCTACTTCAAACTGCCCCGCCTTGGGAGAGGTTTCGCCCGCTGTGGGCGGCAGCGGTTTTTGCGCGAGAGCCAGCGCTTTGATGGTATTTAGAAGATTGGCAGGTAGCATGTCTGGGTTCAGGCCTTGTGGGATGGGTGAAGCGCAGCGCAACCCATCATCCAAAAGAAATCCGCCGCGTTTATTGTTATATCAAGGGCGGCGTGAGGGCGTAACGCACCTATCATCCGGCTGCGTTGGTTTTGATGGGTTGCGCTGCGCTTCACCCATCCTACATTCAGGTCGTAGGATGGGTGGAGGCTGTTGGGCCGTAACCCATCAATCAGAAGCTACACTCCACCGCATCCTGCGGGGTCACTACTCGGAATAGGCTCGCAGCAGACGGCGTTCCTGCCCGGCGCTTTGTATGAGATGCTGTAGCTGCGCCATCCTCGGTTCGATGTGGTTGCGAATCTCTTTGTCGTCGGCGAGCATTTTGCGGATCAATGCCACCTTGCGCAACCGTGTGCTCTCGTCAATCCGGGTCGCCGCATTCTGGGTTTTCATGGTTTCCACGCGCTGGCTGCATTGGCCTTCAAGCTCCACCAGGTGATCCCACTCGCCTTGTGTGGCTGCCGCGCGCATCTGATCCATTATGGAAGAGAGATACTCGTAATTTTCGATAACCGGATTCATCGCTTACATCCTTCCGTAAGTCAGCGCGGCTGGCTTTGCGGGTGCTGTTTGCGGCTGGACAGTGGCGCGCCGCTGTGCGGATAAAACCTCCGGGCGTATTTCTTCCCACGCTCCCTTGAGTTCGGTAAGCAGGCGGCTGACCTCGTCCAGCGCGGCAATATCATTTTTCAGGTTGGCGATCAGCAGGCGCTGGTTCATGTAGTCATAGAGGGCGGAAAGGCTCTGCGCCAGCTTGCCGCCTGCATTCTTGTCGAGGCTGAACTTCAGTCCTTCGTCGATAATCGTGATGGCATGGGAAATGGATTTTCCCTTGGCGGCGAAATCCTTGCGCAAGATTTGGTCCCTGGCCGAGCTTATCGCCAGCAGCGCGCCCTCGTATAGCAATAAAATAAGCTTGTGCGGATCCGCTGCTATCACGCCGGATTCCAACCCGACATTTGCATACGCGTTGATTGCGTTGGTGGCTTTCATGCTTATGCCCCCGTGGAGAACTGCTGGGTCAGGTAAGCGCTGGTTTTATTCATGTTGCTCAGCAACATGTTAAGGTTGCTGTATTGCGTGGTATATAGCTTTTGCAGAGCCGTCATCCGAACTTCCAACTTGCTGATCTGGTCGTTATAGCCGCTAATGGACGTGTTAAGGCTTTTGGTGCGGGTGTCAATCAAGCCACCGGCAGCAAGAGCGGAGGTGGACCAGGTATCCAGCCGGGTGCCGAAACCCGTTGCCGAAGAGAGCAAATTGGTAACATCGCTGAAATCGTTCTCCATGGCGCTGTTAAGTGTGCTGCTATTCAGTTTCAGTGTGCCATCTGCCTGGGAGGTAACGCCGATTTGGAAGAGGTGGGTCAGGGTGCCGCCACTCGCAGGCGTATTAAAAATACTGCGCAATTGACTTTGCATGAGGCGCACCGTCCCGTCACCCGCTAAGGCGCCTGCCGCATTCGTGGCATCACCGTAGGCGGTGCGACTCTTGAGCTGGCTGGCCAAGGCATTATAAGCCTCTACAAAGCCGGATACCGCCGTGCTGACCGCACTCGTGTCACGCGCTACCGTCAGGGTGGCGGTCGCGGCCTTGTTCAGCGTCAGGGTAACACCCTGAATGGCATCGGTGACCGTGTTGGAAGCTTTGTTAATCGGGATGCCGTTTACCGTGAAAACGGCATTCAGCGCTGGAACGGTCTGGGCCATGACGCCGGCAGCAGGGGGGTTGATGGCATCATTGAACGACAACAGGTTGTTTACGGCGGCGTCCCCTCCTGGCTGGATGGCGATACTGGTGATAGCGTTGCTTAACCCGGTGTCGTCCGAAGACAGGGCGAGACGATAGGGTGTTAAGGGGTCGCCATCGTTGACGATGGTCGCCGTCACGCCAATATTGGCGGCATTGATCGCGGTGCGTATGTCTTGCAGCGTAGCGCCTATAGCTATCGGGATGGGTGCCGATACGGTGGCGCCGACAGTGAAAGTGACCGTTGACGCTCCAGCGGAGATAGCGCTGGTATCGCTGGCTAGCCCGCCAGCAGCCAGCTTGTGCGCTTGCGCCAGCGTGGTGACGGCAATAGAATAAGCGCCTGCAACCGCTGTGCTGGCAGCGGAAGCGGAAAAAACGCTGCCATCAGACGGTGTGGCGCTAAATCCCTCCACGCTGGTATTCAAACTCTTCACCGCAGTTTGAAAGCCCGAGACCAATCCGCTTATCGTGCCGAAAGATGAAATCTTGGTCTGGTAGCTGGTTATCTTGGTATTGAGCTTGTCGATGGGTTGCCGCTCGACCGACATCAACTGCGAGACGAGGGATTGGACGTCGAGGGTGCCCACGCTCGACGACGCTACTGATGAGGTGGTTGCCATGTTTACCTCCTGAACTAAGCCTTCTGGTTCAACAACAGGCCCTGCCGCTGCATGAATTGGTCTATCGAGCGCGTAATCTCCAGCATCTCTTCCGAGGGGATTTGCCGAATCAACTGGCCTGTTTCGGTGTCCACCATCCTGATTATCGGCTTTTGGGTGTTGGGTTCCAGGCTGAATTCCAGATTCTGGTTCGACTGTCGCATTACCAGGTTGATGCTGTCCACCGCATTCTGCAACTGTGCAGGTGAAGGTTGCTGGGGGGCAGCCTGCTTTGCGGTATCGGCAACGGCCTTGGGCGCAACGGCAACAGGCACATCATTGCTGACGTGCCTGACGGGCGGTGCACCCTGATTCGTGCTTGTATTTTGGATGATCATTTTGGATCTCCTTCTCTGCTCAAATATCCAACCGGTTGCCCGGTTGGACATTTATTATCATACTACCACGCTTAACGCAACAGGGTCAGCACCGTGTTTGGATTCTGGTTCGCTTGCGCCAGCACCGCCGTTCCCGCTTGTTGCAGAATGTTGTTGCGGGTCATGGCTGTAGTTTCCGCAGCATAGTCGGTATCCATGATGCGGCTTAACGAAGAAGACAAGTTCACTGAAGCGATCTGCATGGTGGCAACGGCAGAGGAAAAAGTCGCCATGTCGGCACCGTATTGGGCACGACTGGTGGTTACAGAGGTAAGATCTGTAAGGATATTGCCAGCAGCAACAGCTGCGGGGGCTACAAGCGCCGCGCTGACACCAAGAACCGTGGCTCCCGTTCCATCTACCGTCACAGTGCCAGGCAGCGCACCGGCGACGGCAGTCAACAATGCAATACGGGCGTTTTCAGCGGTAAGAGCGGAAGTTTCAGCTCCAGTGGCAGTGCCGCCCAGCTGTACCGCAATTTCATACAGGCGTTGCAGGTTCTCGATGACTTGACCCGCATAGCCATCAAGGGTTTGCGCCTTCGAAACAGCGTCATTGGCGTTGCGGACGGCGATGTTCGTGCCGCGAACCGTGGCGTCATAACCCGTGGCGGTGGCCAAGCCGGTAGCGTCGTCCTTGGAACTGTTGATGCGCAGGCCTGAGGCCAGGCGCTGTTGGGCCGTTTGCAGGTTAATCGCTGATTTGTTCAGGGCTGCTCCAGCGAACAGGGCTGCAACGTTTGTGTTGATGACTTGTGCCATTTTAGTTCTCCTTAAATAATCGAGTAAATTTTACAGCTTGGTTGCCGTTCACTTCGGTTTGCCCGGTGTTGCTATAACCAGCGGCTTGGTTGGCGTTTTTTGCCAACTTAGCCGAGTGGCTAGTAGTTTCATCAAGGCACAATCAACCGCCGTTAGGTTTAGTTATCGGGCTCATTCCGGAAAACTTTAGCGCTTTATGCGTCTGGCCGTAGATGGGTTGCGCGGAGTTCGCAGGATGGGTGGCAACGAAAGTCGGGTAATCTGCTGATGGAACTACTAGCCATCCCACTAAGCAACCAGCCGAAGAACTTTTGGCCGGGCACCCGAAAGACGGTTGCCAAGTGGTTGGTTATATCGAGCAAGCTCGATGCAGAATTGACACAGGCTGTTGGGCCGGTGCGTATGTTGTCGGGGCTGTGTCAATTCCGTCCAGCCTCTGGCTGGTTACGGATTTCCTGATTTTGGTACAACTGCGGCCTACCCCTTGCGGGTGTAACCCATCAACCAGTCCGTCCATAAGTTGTGATGGGTTGCGCGATGCTTCACCCATCCTACGGGCAACTAAATGTAGGATGGGTGAAGCGCAGCGTAACCCATCGCCCCTCCTCCCATTCCTCATGTCTCGCCGAACTCTCCCTTATCTTCCGTGCCGCCTCCTCCCCCTCCCCAGTTTTCTGGGTATATGCCAAGCTCGACATAACGGCGAAAGGTGGAATGCGGCCAGTCTGAAACCTGTTTGACGTGTCCGTGCTTGACCGGGTTGTAATGGATGTAATCCATGTGGCGCCGCCAATCTTCCTCGTCGCGCAAGGTATGTTCCCAATAACGGCGTTGCCAGATGCCGCGTTCGCCCTTGGCGATTTTGCTGGCGGAGCGGGGGTGGCAATCCGGCAGGCGGCGCGAGAAGGCTGTCTTGATGCGCCGCCAGCGGTCTGGGTAACCGGCATCGCCATCAGGCAGCGTCCAGATGCAATGAAAATGTTCCGGCAGGATAACCACGGCATTGAGATCGAAGGGGTATTCGGCCTTGACCCGGCGAAAAACGTCGCGCAGGGTGTCAATATGCTCCACCAGCAGGCGCTGGCTGCGGTCTGCCAGCGCCACCGTGAAAAAGTAGCTACCGCCCTTGATGAAGTTGCGCCGGTATCCAGTCATGATTTGTGTTGTGTGGGTAGGCCTGCACCATGTCATCCTGCAAGTTTTTATCGGGCCGGGACTTTGTGTTGCACAATAGACATGAAATCTTCCGAGAAATCCCCTTGCTTCGGCGCCATATCCAGAGCTGCCTTGGAGTAGCTGATGAACCGGGAAGCATCCCCATACAGTAATGGAATCAGTATATGCAACGAGTTGAAATGGTCTGCGATTTCTGCGTAGTCGGTCTCGTAATCATGGGCGGCGAGATTGCGCGTTGTACGGCATAGTTGCCATGACTCGACCGATTCGATCACTCCCGCCTTTTCATAAAAGCTGAGAAGCTTCAGGAAGGTATCGCCAGGTTCACCGGCAAGAAGGTTGGCGTGCCGCATGGCCGCACCGAGGGTGTCCTGGAGTTTGGCGAACCTTTCGTTTATCGCGGCCATTGATTCGAATAGCGCAATGTCTTTCTTTTGCTTCTCCAGATATTCCGCCGACAAGGGCCATGTCAGTCTCCTGTCCGAGGCATCAAGGAAATAAACGCAACGCTGGATGGCTTCCAGCAGGCCGGCGAGGTGTGCTCGTTCCGCGTCCAGGATGGACTTGTTCATGGTTGCGCCTCCAATCGGGTTGAGCTTGACCGGGCGATTGCCTGGAAAGGGGTAGGCGCTGCGTTGCGTACTTGCGACACGACGTCAACCGGCAAGCCTAGCCGGGACTCCAGTTCCATTTTGATCTGCGCACGCTGGATCAGGGACAGCGGGGTATCGGCCTCGACGAGAATATCCACGTCCCCTCCCTTGGCTTTGTCATTTAGGCGTGAGCCAAACAGATAAACATTCGCCCCATCTCCGGCCCAGCGGGAAACTGTTTGGGCGATCAATTGCACTTGTTCTTGTGTGAGGCGCATGGGGTCTAAAAAAGTGTCGGGGTTATGTTTGCATTATAGTTCCTAAAAGTAACTTTTCTATAGAGAGGCGTTATAAAGCAGTCGCGCTGAATGAGAAAAAATCCACGTCCCTACCGAGTTCTACTCTAGGGCACCTCTAAAAATTCATATTTCGTCGCTCCCGCGAAAGCGGGAGTCCAGTCAAATCAACAAGCTGGATTCCCGCCTGCGCGGGAATGACGAATTTTTAGAGGTTCCCTCTACACAACTTGCTCAGGGGATGTATTTGCAGGCATTGAGATGGCTAAATTTCATGATCAAACTATTGTCGTATTGAGTCGACTAATGGCGCGCTTCCACATTCCCCATAGCGCCGCTTCAAAATGCCGGGCAAAGCGTGCTGCATCGAAAAGAGGTGTAGCCAACACCTGCTGGCGTAATCCGCTGCGAAGCCTGGCTAAATGTTGTACGTCACTTGCGTGGGTCGAAGCACGAAATACAAAATCATCAGCATCGGCAGCCACCCATTCCTGGAGACCCGCATTCATAAGAATTCCCATGCCCTGGCGGGACAACAATGATCCACCGGTTAAAGTCAACACTGGCACTCCCATCCATAATCCTTCAACACTCGT
>Ga0315281_10004748_pt1 | contig 19674 bp, 15 predicted proteins | sample YL17G07_0_MG_FD_204540 | JGI IMG/M metagenome (GOLD analysis project Ga0315281, IMG submission 204540) | Sediment microbial communities from Yellowstone Lake, YNP, Wyoming, USA - YL17G07_0 | ecosystem: Environmental > Aquatic > Freshwater > Lake > Sediment | place: USA: Wyoming | collected... | reverse complement strand
CTGCTCCTCGCGCACTTTGCGGATGGCCTGGCGGATATCGGTTGCAAAATAGCGTTTGATTTTCATATTTTCTAAGTCGTCAGTCTTCAGTCGTCGGTCACATCGCGGCCGTTTGACTGACGACCGACGACTGCCTTACCTTCCCACCGTTGCCACAATCCGGACCTGCTTGTTGCCCGGAATCTCGTTATAGGCGAGGACCGTCAGGCCCGGCACCGCGTGCCGCAGAAACCGCGCCAGCGTCGCGCGTAAACCCGGCGGCACCAGTAACACCGCCGGCTGACTGGCCGACTCCTGGCGCTGGGTCACCTCGACCAGCGACTTCTGCAAGCGCTCGGCCAGTCCCGGCTCGAAACCGGACCCGTCTGCCCCACCTTGCAAGGGTTGTTGCAATATCTGTTCCAGCGCCGGATCGAGCGTAATCACCGGCAGCTCCGCGTTCATCCCATTGATCTGCTGGACAATTGAGCGCGCCAGCGCCATGCGCACGACGCCCGTCAGCACGCCAGCGTCTTGACTCTGGGCCGCATGGTCCGCCAAGGTTTCGGCGATGGTGCGAATGTCGCGAATCGGCACTTTTTCCTCCAGCAGGTTCTGCAAAACCTTGCCCACCGTGCCGAGCGCCAGGGTCTTCGGCACCAGGTCCTCGACCAGCTTGGGTGCGCTCTTGGCCAGGTTGTTGAGCAATTGCTGAACCTCTTCACGCCCCAGCAATTCATGTGCATGGGTCTGGAGAATCTGCGAAAGATGCGTGGCAATTACGGTGCTGGCATCCACCACGGTATAGCCCAGGGTCTGGGCCTGATCGCGCTGCGCATTCTCAATCCACAGGGCCTCAAGACCGAACGCCGGGTCTTTTGTCGGCAGGCCGGGCAACGTCCCGTACACCCGCCCCGGATTGATCGCGAGCATGCGTTCCGGATAAATCTCGGACTCGCCCGCCGTGACGCCGTGCAGACTCAGGCGATAGGCGTTCGGACCCAGATTCAGGTTGTCGCGGATATGCACGGCCGGCACCAGAAAGCCAAGCTCCTGTGACAGCTTGCGGCGCACGCCCTTGATGCGCGCCATGAGCTGCCCGCCCTGATTCTTGTCCACCAGCGGAATCAGCCGATAGCCAACTTCCAGTCCAAGGACATCCAGCGGTTGCACATCCTCCCAGCCAACATCGCGATTCTCGACCGGCACCTCGGGCGCCTCCGCCATGTCCGGCACCGCCGGCAACAGCGCGCTAACGCGTTTGCGCTGGGTAATCATGTACGCCATGCCGGCCGCGGCCAGGGCGATGGTGAGAAAGGCGAAGTTCGGCATGCCCGGCAGCATGCCCATCATGCCAATCACACCGGCGGCGACATACAGCACGCGCGGATTGTCGAACATCTGGACGGAGATCTGCTTGCCCATGTCCTGCGAGGTGGAGACACGCGTCACCAGAATGGCGGCCGCCACCGACAGCAGCAGCGACGGTATCTGCGCCACCAGACCGTCACCAATAGTAAGCAGGGTGTAATTCTGCATGGCGTCGCCGAAACTCAGGCCATGCTGCAGCATGCCGATGCCGAGACCGCCAAACAGGTTAATGAACACAATCAGGATGCCGGCCACGGCATCGCCACGCACAAACTTGGAGGCACCGTCCATGGCGCCGTAGAAATCCGCTTCGGAGGCAACCTCAGTGCGGCGCGCCTTGGCCTGCTCCTGGGTGAGCAGCCCGGCATTGAGATCGGCATCAATGGCCATCTGCTTGCCCGGCATGGCATCGAGAGTAAAGCGCGCACTCACTTCGGCGATGCGTCCGGCACCTTTCGTGACCACCACGAAATTGATAATCACGAGAATGGCGAACACCACGACACCAACCGCGTAGTTACCGCCGATTACAAAGTCACCGAACGCCTTGATCACCTGACCGGCAGCGTCGCCACCGGAATGGCCGTGCAGCAGCACCACGCGCGTCGAGGCAATATTGAGCGCCAGTCGCAGCAATGTCGTGAGCAGCAGTACTGTCGGGAACACGGCGAAATCGAGCGGCTTGAGTGCATACACCGCCACCAGCAGCACAATCAGCGACAACAGGATGTTGAACGTGAACAGCATGTCGAGTGCCAGCGTCGGCAGCGGCACGATCATCATCGCCAGCAGCACAACCAGCAACAGCGGCACGCCCAGGCCACCGCCGATGATGCGTTTCATCGTATCGAGCAGGTCATTCATGGTTTTCGTCTGCCCATCTCATGCCACGGCTGTTTACGCAAAGAGCGCAGAGGACGCAAAGCAAGACAAGCCGCTATCGTGCCTTCTCTGCGATCTCTGCGCCTTTGCGTTCTCTGCGTTTTTTCCACTGAGGTGCTCATGCCTCCCTCCGTAATTCCGGCGGAATCGGCAGATCGCCTGGCGGCGTCGGTGCGGCGCCCGGGCGCGGGTCGCGCAACTGCATCACATAGGCCAATACCTGCGCGACCGCGAGGTACAGGCCCTCGGGTATTTCCTGATCGAGTTCGGTGCTGTAGAAGAGCGCGCGCGCCAGCGGCGGTGCCTCGAACACCGGCACGCGGTGCTCGACACCAACCTCGCGGATATGTTTGGCAACCAGATCCGCGCCTTTCGCAACGACACGCGGCGCACGCCACTTGCCGGCGTTGTATTGCAACGCCACGGCGAAATGCGTCGGGTTGGTAACGATCACATCCGCCTTCGGCACTTCCTGCATCATGCGCCGTTGTGCCAGTTCGCGCTGCAGACGACGGATCTGCTGCTTCACCTCCGGCCGCCCATCGCTCTCCTTCATTTCGTCACGCACTTCCTGGCGGGTCATGCGCAACTGGCGGTTGTGTTGCCACAACTGGAAGGGCACGTCGATGGCGGCTATCAGGATCGTGCCCAGGCTGATCACCAGAAACGACCAGACGATGAGATGCGCAGCAGCGGCCAGGCCGGTTTCCAGGGACAGTTCGCTGAGCAGGAGCAGGTCGCCGGCCTTGTGCCACAGCCACCAGATCGCGACCGTGCCCACCAACAGGAACTTGGCCAGCGATTTCAGCATCTCCATGATGCTCTGGGCGGAGAACAGACGTTTCAGACCTTTGAGCGGACTGACCCGCTCCCACTGGAACGACAACGCCTTGCTGCTGAAGTTGAGCCCGCCCAATGCGACCGAGGATAGCAGCGCAGCCACCATCAACAACAGAAACAACGGCATGAGCGCCGCAAGCGCGGCGAACAATGCGTCACCAAGCGCCGAGGTGGCGTTCGATGAGTCCGCCAGCCGGTTATGATCGAACTGGAAGCTGGCGCGCATCACTCGGCTGATCATCTCGATAATGCCGCCGCCAAGTAACAGCAGGCCAGATGAGCCGGCCACCAGCAGTGCCACGGTATTGAGTTCGCGCGAACGCGCAACGGTGCCCTTCTCACGCGCTTCCTGTTCGCGTCGGGGCGTGGCGCTTTCTGTGCGTTCCTGACCATTTTCGCTCTCGGCCATGTCAGCGCCCCGCGGCGAGTACCCGCCCGACCTGTTCGAGGCCCTCGGCAGTCAACGGACCTACCTTGAGCAACACGGCTGGCAGCGTCATGAGCACCAGCGCCAGCCCGACGAGCAACGCTGCCGGAAATCCGACCGAGAACACATTGAGCTGCGGACTGGTGCGCGCCAGAACGCCAAAGGCGAGATTCAGCACCAATAGCGACGCCACCACCGGCAAGGCCATGCGCACCGCCCAGCCGAATACCTGGCTGGCGAATCCGACCAGCGCCCAGGCGCCATCCGGTGCGATGCCAGTCAGCCCCACCGGTATCAACCGGAAACTCTCGGCCACCGCCTCAATCCACATCAAATGGCCATTGAGCGCCAGGAACATGAGTGTGGCCAGCAACACGTAAAACTGGCTCACCACCGGTACCTGCACACCGTTCTGCGGATCAATCAGCGATGCAAAACCAAGCCCCATGAGCGAACCGATCATTTCACCCGCCAGCTCCAGCGCTGTGAACACCATGCGCAGTACGAAGCCCATGGCAACGCCGATAACGATCTGCTGGCCGGTAATGAGAAAGCCTTCCGCACTCATCAGTTCCACCGCCGGCATCGGCCCGGCAAGCGGGGCCAGCACCAGGGACACGGCCAACGCCAGCATCAGACGCAGGCGCATCGGCAGCGCGCGCGCTCCGAACACCGCCGCGGAGGAAAACATCGCGGCGACACGAAAGAACGGCCAGAGAAATGCGCCGATCCAGGCGGTAATCTCGGCGCTGGTGAAATGCATGTTTATCACTTTTCCTTGGGTCGTCGGTCGCAAGTCGTCAGTCGTCTGTCCAACACCGCGTCAAGACCTGCGACCTGCGACTTGCGACCATTCATTATCCAATCAATGACGGAATACTTTCGATAAGCCCGCGCACATAACTGGTAAACACGTTCAACATCCAGGCACCGCTCAGCAGCAACACCATCCCGACTGCAATAAGCTTGGGCACGAAGCTCAGGGTCATCTCGTTGATCTGAGTCACGGCCTGGAACAAACCAATCAACAGACCGATGATGAGCACGGTGAGCAGAATCGGCCCGGCCATGAGCACGGTCATTTCCATAGCCTGCTGGCCGACGCTAATCACGGATTCCGGTGTCATGTTGAGGTTCTCAGCTCAGAAAACTCGCGGCGAGCGAGCCCATGATCAGTGACCAGCCATCCACCAGCACAAACAGCATGAGCTTGAACGGCAGCGAAATAATCGCCGGCGACAGCATCATCATGCCCATCGCCATGAGCACACTCGCCACCACCAGATCGATAATCAGGAACGGGATGAACAGCAGGAAGCCAATCTGGAAAGCGGTGTTCAGCTCGCTGGTAATAAAGGCCGGGATAAGCAGCGTGAACGGCACTTTGTCGGTTTCCACCAGATTGTTCTTGCCGGACAGGCGCGTGAACAGCGCCAGATCGGCGTCGCGCGTCTGGCGCAGCATGAAGACGCGGAACGGTTCGGCAGCGCGTGCCAGCGCGTCCTCGACCTTAAGTTCGTTTTTCAGATACGGCTGCAGGCCGTCCTGGTTGGCCTTCTCCAGCACCGGCGACATGATGAAGAACGTCAGGAACAGCGCCAGCCCGACCATGATCTGGTTGGACGGAGTCTGTGCCGTACCCAGTGCCTGGCGCAGAATCGCCATGACAATAATGATGCGTGTGAAGCTGGTCATCATCATGAGTGCTGCCGGCAGCAGTGTGAGCGCCGTCATGAACAACAGTACCTGGATACTCACGCTGTAGGTCTGTGAGCCACCCGGGCCGCTGGTCACGGTAATCGCCGTCAGGCCCGGATCGGCCGCCGTCGCCAGCAATGGCAGGCCGGCGAGTAAAATAGTGCTGATAATCAGCAGACGCTTCATGCGCGCCCGCCCTTCATAAGCTGCGCCAGCCTTTCGGCAAAGCCACCGGCCATGCCGGGGCCCGCTGTTCCCGTGTCAACGGGCCGTTCCAGTACATGCAGGGCCTGCACCCGTCCAGGCGCAACACCGAGCAGAATTTGTTTGTCGCCCACCTGAATCAACACCGCGCGCTCACGCGCGCCGAGGCTCAGCCCCGCGATCACGCGCATTGCGCCCGCACCCTGCGGCAATCGACCGAGACGGCGCAACAGCAGCGCGGTAACGCCGATCGCAATCAGCACCACGATCAGCCCAAACAGTAATTGAAACAGACTGCCCGCCGCCATCGGGTCCGGCGCCGCCGTTGCACCCGTCGCCGCACCGCTGGCTCCGAAATAAACCAGCGCAGCAAACCCGACACGCGTAAATGAGATATCAGATTTATTTACCACAACCACCCCCGACTCCAGACTCCCGACTGATTTTTTGAGCAGTGCGGTGCGTGGAACGCACCCTACGTACTCCAGACTCCCGACTCCCGACTGATTATTTAAGCTTCTTAACCCGCTCCGCCGCACTCACCACATCTGTCAGGCGGATGCCGTACTTGTCGTTCACGACCACCACTTCGCCGTGTGCGATCAGCGTACCGTTCACCGTCACATCAAGCGGCTCGCCAGCCAGCCGGTCGAGTTCCACCACCGATCCCTGGTTGAGCTGCAAGAGGTTACGGATGCTGATTCTGGTGCGTCCGATTTCCATGGATATGGTCACGGGAATATCCAGCACCGTATCCAGATTGGCTTCCGCACCGGTGCCACCACCCGGCTGCAGATTCTGGAAGGCGGCACGTTCTAGACTGTTGGCGTCACTCATGGCGTTTATCCTGCTGGTCTGATTCGGGTTGGGAAAGGGCGCGTAGCGATGCGGCCATTACTGTTTGATTGTCACGGGAGCAACGCGCTCCAGCACCTTGAGCGCATTGTTGCCGCGCGATACACCAAACTGTCCGTTGAACACCGGCACGCCATCCACACAGGCGGCCACGGAGCGCGGCAGATCAATGGGGATCACGTCCCCCGGTTTCATATTGATCAGCTCACCAACGGTGATCTCGGTCTCGACCAGTGTCGCCTCCAGCAGCACGACGGTGGACTTGATCTCGTTACGCAGCGACACCGGCCAGCGATCATCCACTTCCTTGCGGTCGCTCTGCATGCCGGCCATAAGTTGCTCGCGCAACGGTTCGATCATGGCGTAGGGCACGGTCAAATGGATGTCGCCGCCGCCGCCCTCGAGTTCCACATGAAAACTGTTGACCACCACTACTTCGGTGGGGCTCACGATGTTGGCAAACTGCGGGTTCATTTCCGAATTCAGGTATTCGAACTCCACGTCCGCCACCATCGCCCAGGCCTCCTTCAGGTCCTTGAGCACCTGGGTGAGCAGCATCTGGATCACGCGCCGTTCGGTCGGCGTGAAGTCACGCCCCTCGATCTTGGTATAAAAACGCCCTTCACCGCCGAAGAAATTGTCAACCAGCGTGAACACCAGCTTCGGGTCGAATACCACAAGGCCGGTACCACGCAACGGGCGCACGCGTATCAAATTGAGGCTGGTGGGCAGAAACAGGGTGTGCACGTATTGCGAAAACTTGATCGTCTGCACACCACCCACGGAAATTTCCGCAGTGCGGCGCAGCAAGTTGAAAATGGTCGTGCGCAGGTAGCGTGCGAACCGGTCGTTGATCATCTCCAGCGTGGGCATGCGCCCGCGCACGATACGTTCGTTGCTGGCCAGGTCGTAGTCGCGCGCCTTGCCGTCGAGCAGGTTCGGATCGTTTCCGGTCTCGACCTTGCCATCATCGACGCCATGCAACAGTGCGTCGATTTCGTCCTGGGAAAGAATGTCTTGCTGGGCCATGGTCGGTTATTGCATCACGAAGCTGGTAAAATAAAGCGCCTTCACACCCGCAGCGCCGGTCTGTTCCTTGAGTATCTTCTGCACCTCGGCCTCGGCCTCCTTGCGGATCTTTTCCTTGCCCTCGCGCGAGATGAGACCCTCGCGCGACTGGCCACTGAACAGCATGACCAGGTTGTTGCGGATGAGCGGCATATGACGCTTCAGGTTTTCGACAACCTTCGGGTTTTTCGACATCACCGCAACCGTGATCTGCAGATAGCGCAGCTGACCTTCGTCCTGAAAATTCACCACGAACGGCTGCTCAAAGTCGGTGTACACCGCAGGCTTCGGCGTGCCGTCCGGATTGGTTTCATCCTCGGGTTCGGCGTCGCCTTCCGGCTTGTCCTTCTCGTCTTCCTTTGCATCCGTGTCTTTTGCGTCCGCTTCCTTTGCCTCGCCCTCGTCCTCACCCTCGACATTTTTCTTTGCCGCCTTCTTCACCGGTGCGCTGGTGCCGAACAGATCGGTGAACAGCATGGCTCCGCCCACGCCCGCCACAACCAGTGCAAGCACAGCGGCCGCGATAATCAGGACTTTCTTGCTTGGGATGCTCGGAATGCGCAGGAAACGCGAAAAGCGGGAAGCAGGGGCTTCCTTTTTCTCTTCTTCGTCGTCCTCGATCTCTTCCGGGACTTTTTTGTCTGCCGTGGCCATTCCTCATCCCCAACAACGATATGTCTCTCCTGCACCATAGCAAGCCGTGTGCCAGCCACAGTGCAGAAAAAACAGAAGGGATTTCAGTGGATTACCGGCTTCACGTGGACACGATGCCGGGAAATTGACGGAACAAAGCAGGCACTCGGAGATAAAGCTGACGGCTGTCAGTTCTCTGACTAGCGCGGACGAGAACCGAGGGAAGTCGCAGACGGTGTTGCCTGTACATGACAGGCTTTTACTGCAAGCGGTAGTGCCGCCAGTGGTTACGCGTATATGTCCAACATTCCGAGCGTGGCCCGCGTTGACACGCCACCGGTCGCAGCGCCCGGATCCGATTCGTTACCCGCACCGGTGGATGCGTTGCGGAATGCACCCGGCTCACGCTGTGTGTCGGCAGCGCCATGCTGCGAGACATTGACATCCACCAGCGTAATACCCTGGCTACTGAGCATGTCACGCAGCCGCGGCATGGCGGCTTCAATCGCCTCACGCACCATGGCATGCGACGAACTGAACACCATGCTGGCCTGGTCCTGGTCCATGCTGATGCGCACGCTCATCGGGCCAAGGTCGGGCGGCGACAAATGCAATTCCGCGGCCGGCATGCCCTGGTTCACGGCCCAGACCACCTGGTTGCCAAACGCCTGTCCCCAGCCGGCCTGGCCGAAGGGCACGTTGATCGAGGCGCCAGGCAAAGGCGCGCCGGTCGGGGCACTGGACAGTGCGTTGGTGAAACTGCTTGTCGTCTGCGTTCCCGAGGCAGACAGCATAGCGGCCGGAACGGAACGGGCATCCGTCACGGCTGGTGCAACTTCCTTCAACACCGCCCGAAACACATCGAGGGAGCTCCCCATTTCCGTTGCTTTCACACTTGGCGCGGTTGTCGCGGCCTCGGCGGCCAAAGCCGCAAGTGTCTGTGCATCCGCAGCAACACTGCGCGTGACCACGCTGGAAACAACCGGACGATTCAACGATTGGTCAACAGATGCGGAAAAAGATTGGCCGTCCGTGGCCGGCAAAACAACGGGAGGTTGAATCGATGCCTGCATGCCGGCTGCAGCTGCTGCCGTCAGGCCGTCGGCGGTGTTTTCATTTGTGGCAGCCATAGCGTCCTTCAGATTGCTGGCCGCCAAGACCACCGGCATGGCGGTTTCCGCGGCGAGCAGTCCTGCTAATTCAGTGCCCACGACCGGATCAGCTGGAACCGGCGGCAACTGCAGCGGCAAGAGGTTGCCGCTGGCGGCAAGGTCGGTGGCCGCCGGTGCCTTGGCGTCCACTGGCGCATCAGGTTTAGTGTTTTTTACCGTCCGGACCTCACCAGCAGGAGCCTTGTCCGCGGTCCGGTGACCGGCCAGCGCGGATTCGAAAGATTGGCCAGAATCCGGGGTTTCTGTGCTCACGCCGGCCGCTCCGTTGGCCGGAATCGTCTTGATCACGGGGGACAGAATCTGAGTTGCCTGCGGCATGCTTCACTCCAGAATCAAAGGATGGGGCCGGGTTGGCCCTCTTGAGGGGTAAAAAGCAATTCCCGTGCCGATTGGACTCCAGACTCCAGACTCCAGACTCACATCTCACGACTCATTACAGATTTCAGCTCTCCCACCACCCGTTGGTACTCCGCCTCGATACGGGCGATCTGCGCATCTATTTGTTCAGACGATCCGTTGCACACCAGTGCCTCCAGCTGTGCGCACAACGAAGACAGGGTCATAGCGCTGGCGTTGGATGCGCTGCCTTTCAATTGATGGGCAAGCTGCTTGAGCTGATCGGGGTCTTGGTTCACAGCAGCGGCGCGCAGGGCCGCCAGGCGCACCGGGGTGTCCTCGGTAAAAACAACAACGAACTCTGCAAAGCTCTCGCCCATGAGTGCGTGCAGTTCGGCAAACAACGCGGCGTCCAGTGCCGGCGCTGCGCCGTCCTGCTCGCGACGACGCTGCCTGGGTGCCACGGCGGCAACCGGCATTGACACCCCGGAATGCACCAGCCATTTGTCCAGCATGGCCTGCATGCCGGTGACGTTCACCGGTTTGGCGAGAAAATCATCCATGCCGGCCGCCATACAATCTGCACGATCCTGTGCGAACACATTGGCGGTCATGGCGATAATTGGCAGTCTGGAGTCTGGAGTCTGGAGTCTGGAGTCAACACCCGCTTCGATCGACTCCCGACTCCGAATCGCGCGAGTCGCCTCGAAGCCATCCATGCCCGGCATCTGACAGTCCATCAGCACCAGATCATAACGGCGCGCGGCAATGTGCTCGAGTGCCGCGCCGCCGCCATCTACCACATCGACCGTGCAGCCAAGATGCTCGAGCATGCGCTGCGCGACCATCTGGTTCGCCTTGTTGTCTTCCACCACCAGCACGCGCGCGCCGCGCGCGATGGTTGGCAAGGATTGGTGCGCAGTGGCAGTGGCAGTGGCAGTGGCAGTGGCAGTGGCAAAGCAAGCCGTAAACCAGAAGGTGGACCCTTTGCCCGGCGCACTCTCGACGCCAATCTCGCCGCCCATGAAGCCAACCAGCTGGCGGGCGATCGAAAGGCCCAGACCCGTGCCGGAATAACGCCGGGTTGTTGATCCATCCACCTGGGTGAAGGCATCGAAAATACGCGTCTGCAGGCCCAAGGGGACACCGATGCCGGTGTCGGTCACTTCGAACCGCAGTCGCACGTCGTCGGTCGTCGGTCGTCGGTCTGAATCGGACGATATTCCTTCCGTTCTTTCGACTGACGACTGACGACTGACGACTGACGACGTGCGGGCCACGCGCAGCGTGACCCCGCCCGTCTCAGTAAACTTGATGGCATTGCCGATCAGATTCACCAGAACCTGGCGCAGGCGATGTGCGTCGCCGTACAGCAGTGCCGGGACGTCGTCCGCCAAGCGGCATTCCAGCGACAGGCCTTTGTTGCGCGCCAGCACCGTTAGCGTATCGACAATTCCTGTTACCGTGGTGCGCAACTCGAAGTTATGCATATCGAGGCTGAAGTGGCCGGCCTCGATGCGCGAGAAATCCAGAATTTCGTTAATGAGTTCGAGCAGTGATTCGCCCGAACCGAGGATGGTGCGCACGTACTCACGTTGTTCTGATTGCAACGGCGTGTGTTCGAGCAATTGCGCCATACCCAGCACACCGTTCAGCGGCGTGCGAATCTCGTGGCTCATGGTGGCAAGAAACTGCGACTTGGCGAGCGACGCCGCGAGCGCTGCATCGCGCGCCTGCTCCAGATCGGCCTCGGCCTTTTTGATCTCGCGCAGATCGTGCATCACCGCCAGCACATGCGGTTCACCGTCGATGTCGAGCAAGTCGGCCGAATAGGTCATCGGAAACAGTTCGCCCAGGCGATTACGGCCCATGACCTGGAGGGAGCGCACCATGCCTTCTGATTCCAGAACCTTCTGCAGCGTGCGACCTTCGCGCGGGTCGCTCCAGAGATTGATCTCGGCAACCGACTTGCCAAGCACCTCGCCGCGCAGGTAACCGGTGTTGCGCAGAAAACTATCATTTGCGTCGACAAACACGTTGTCGTTGAGCCGGCTGAGCGTGATCATATCCGGGCTGACACGGAAGGCCTTGCTGAAGAGTTCTTCCGACTGGCGCAGCTTCTCCATCGCCTGCTTGCGCGCGGTGATATCCGTGCGGATGGCCACATACTGGGCCGGCCGGCCATCGGCACCCTGAAACGGCACAATCGTTGTATCTACCCAATAGAAACCGCCATCCTTGCGGCGGTTGCGGATCTCGCCATGCCACACCTGGCCGCTTGCAATGCTCGCCCACATCTCCTTGAAGAAGGACTTCGGATGCAGGCCGGAGTTGAGCATCCGGTGGTTCTGGCCGATCAACTCGTCGCGCGTGTACTGACTGATTTCACAGAACCTGTCGTTCGCGTACTGGATCGTGCCAGTCTGGTCGGTGATGGCAACAATGGAATGCTGGTCAAGGGCGTACTTCTGCTGGAGCAGTTCGCCAACGGCCTCCGCGCGCGCGCTTTCAGCTTCGCTTCGGGCACTAAACAGCACCGTCAGGCGGCGTCCCGTGAACACAGCGATAACCAGCGTCAGGACGATGCCAAACACACCCGCGCCCATCAGTACGATGGTCGTGTGCTGATATTCGCCCGCAACACGCTGCCCTCCCTGCAGGCCTTTCTGCTTCTGAATTTCACTGAGCTGGGCAAGCACCTCCAGCAACTTGTTCTGGGCTGGAATCGAGCGTTGCGCAAGCAGTCGCTGTGCCTGCTGTGTCTGGCCATGGCGCAATAGTTCGATCACCTCAAGCTGCAGGGGAACATTAATGCCCACGAGCTGTTTCTGACGATCGAGCAGCGCGCCTTCTTCGTCATCCAGCCCCAAGTCCAGCAGCTGTCGGCGCGCCTCGATGAACATATCGGCATTCTCGTTCATCTTCAGGATATTGTCTTCGCGCTCGAAGGGATCATCGACTTCAACCATCTTGTACAGCAGGATCGTGCGTGCGTGCGCTACTCTGTACATGGTAAAAACAAGTTCTGATGAGGCGTTGCTGCGGTGCACAATATTATCCACGGACACCTTCATTGATTGCAGGCGCAACAGACTGAACACTACAAGCAGCGCCATGACAACTACGATCAGCGCGGCGCCTGCAACAATGAGTCGTTCCTGTGGCGTACGATCCGCATACAGGCTCATAGCTGCCTGACGGATGCGCGTGAGGTATTGCCGGATCGTACGGCCGTTCATGCACCGACTCCGCGTGACGGAGCTTGATCGGCGAGCCAGCGAACCAGCATCGCGCGCAACGCGTCCAGGCTGACCGGCTTCGGCAGGTAATCGTCCATGCCCGCGGCGAGGCACTTTTCGCGATCACCGTGCATCACATTGGCGGTGAGCGCGATAATCGGCAGGCGGGTCGTTGCGTGTCCTGCCTGCAGGTGGCGTATCTGGCGGCTCGCCTCATAACCGTCCATGCCCGGCATCTGGATATCCATCAGCAACAGGTCGCAGGACTGGCGCGCCGCCGCTTCCACCGCTTCCTGTCCGCTGCTGACCAGTTCCACCTGACAGCCGAGCTTGCGCAGCATCTGGCTGATCACCATCTGGTTGACGGGATTGTCTTCGGCCACCAGTACCCGCACACCGTGACTCAGCGCTCTATCGGTGACCGGTACTGTCGTCAGCGCAGCCTGCAGATTGACGGCCATGGGCAGCGCTACTTCAAACCAGAACGTCGAGCCCCGGCCCGGTTCGCTCTCGATGCCGATCCGTCCGCCCATGAGTGTGACCAGACGATTCACAATGGCCAGCCCCAGACCACTGCCACCGTAACGGCGCGTGGTCGATCCGTCCGCCTGCGTGAAAGGTTCGAAGATGCGCGCTTGCGCTGTGCTTGCGATGCCGATGCCGGTGTCGGAGACTTCAAACCGCAGTCGCACGTCGTCGTGTCGTCGGTCCAAAACCGATGACGGCCCTTCGACTGACGACTCACGACCGACGACCGACGACGCGCGAGTCACGCGCAACGTGACCGTTCCTTGCTCGGTAAACTTCATGGCATTGCCAATCAGGTTGAGCAGTATCTGGCGCAGGCGCGCCGGGTCGCCAACCCGGTTGGTGATCAGACCGGCTTCGAGCCGAGTTTCCAGTCGCAGCCCCTTCTGGCGCGCCGGGCCGGACATCAGGCCGACGACATCTCTGACAAGTTCCGTTATATCGAAGTCCCTGGGATCGAGCTCCATACGCCCGGCCTCGATGCGCGAAAAATCCAGAATTTCGTTCAGGATCTGCAACAGTGCCTCACCGGACTGATGAATGATGTTGGCGAACTCACGTTGCTCGCCACTCAGCCCCGTATCGAGCAACAGGCTGGTCATGCCGAGCACGCCATTCATTGGGGTGCGGATTTCATGGCTCATCATGGCGAGGAACTCCGACTTGGCATGTGATGCCGCAACGGCCGCGTCGCGCTCAAGCCGATCCTGCTGCATGCGTCGCCGCACACTGATGTCCTGGATGATGGCCATAAAAACAGGCGGCGTCTCGTTGCTCGATAGCTGCAGGTGCACCTCTACCGGATAGGTCGTGCCATCCTTGCGCTGGTGTTCGGTTTCAAAGACGACATGTTGCAGTGTGCGGTCATACAGCGGCGTGATCAGCTCCTCGAACTGTTCAAGCGTCAGGTCCGGCTTGAGATCAATCGGCGTGAGCGACTGCAACTCCTCCATGCTGTAGCCGAGGTTGCGTTGCGCGCCAAGGTTGACCTGGACAAAGCGCAGACTGGAGGCATCGATAATGTAGATCTCATTAAACGACTGATCCACGATACGTCCGAACCGTTGCATCATCTGCTCCGTCTGCCGGCGTGCGGTAATATCACGGTCCATGCCACGGTAGCCGGCCAGCCGGCCTTGTTCATCGAAGAATGGCAGGCCGCTGGTCTCAAACAGAACGGTTGTGCCATTCTTGTGCTGGCTCAGATTCTCAAGCGCCACGATTGGCCGGCAGGCGGCCGCGATATCGGCAAACAACACCCGCACGCGCTCCGCCTCGTCCGGCGGCATCAGGTCGAAGGGCGTCTTGCCGAGCACTTCCTCTGGTTCATAGCCCAACAACTCGCGCACCCGCGGGCTCACATAGGTGAACTGGCCCTGCGCATCCACTTCCCACACCCAGTCGCTGCTGGTCTCCACCAGATTGCGAATGCGGCCTTCACTCTCGGTCAGACGTGTTTCCGCTTCGCGCCGCACGATGGCACCAGCCAGGACGCTGGCCACATCGCGCAGGAAATCGCCTTCCTCCGTCTTGTGCACATGATCCTGCGTCACATACAGGTTGATGACAGCCAGCAATTTCTCTCCTGACAGAATCGGTACGCAGAGATGCCCGTGCGGCGTCATGTCGGCAAACTGCGTTTCGTGACGCTCATCGATGCACGCGGCAAAGACCACCTCGCGCGTTTCCGCCGCGCGTCCGCACAGGCAGTGGCCATAGGGCAGGTGCCCACACGTCGTCTTGATTTCTTCGGACAGGCTCTGTTCGGCCACCATCACGAGTTCCCGCCGCGCCTCGTCGGCCAGGAATATGGATCCCTTCCGGCTAAGTGACAGCCACGGAACTGTAAAAATCCGGCTCAGCGAGTTTTCCAGAAACGTCTTTAGCGGAATCGGCGCTAGCGAATCTTTCAGGATTTCACTGATCACCTGCTGCGCGGTTAGCTCATGAACCACTTGCTCCTCCGCCAAACGTCGACGCGCGTTCTCGTCCATGAGACGCTGTGTCTGCTCCTCGATGGCCGTGCGCATACTGGAGAAGTCCGTCACCAGCGCACCCAGCTCGTCACCGCGCACGGCAGGCAGTGACGCCATGTAGTCACCCTGCGCCAGACGACGGCTGGCCGTGGACAGCCGTTGCAGCGGCTGCAATATGAACAACTCGAGCATACTGACAATAGCGACGAACCCGATCGTTTCGAACAAGAGCATTACCATCAGCAGTTCGTACACACGGGACTTGACCTCTGCGATGTCTCCACCGTAATCAACACTCAACCGGAGTTCGCCCAACTCCCTTTCGAGGTATTTAATCTTCTTCAAGGTATTACGGACAGACTGGTCGGCGACGATGTCCGCCGGCGGGTCGAGCGGATAGAGCAGTCGCCCACGGGCATCCTGCAGGCACAGGCTGACCCATTGCGGTTTCTTCTGCAAGATGCCATCGAGCGTGGCATAGATCTGCGACAGATCACCCTGCAACAATGGATCGACCAGCGCTTCACCGAGAGTATCGAGATGCGATTCAACATCTTCGACATGCTCTGCGAGTTCTGACTCAATGTAACGCGGTGTCCAGACTAACGTGAAGTAGGCGGACGCAATCAAGGTCAGCGCGGCCAGCGGTACCAGCAGCTTCCAGCGCAGGTTCATGGCACACCATCGCCAACATAGAAGGCCTTGAGCCCGATCTCGCCAATGACAGCGTAATCCTGGGCACTGGCCACACCGACGCGCTTGATTGGTACAGCAGCGAGCAGCGCCCGACCCGTTGCACTGTCACCCATATCCAGCAGCGCTTGCCGTATCTTGTTCGACACTGCCAGTGGTACGCGTGGGTGCGCCACTACCGGGAGCGATGGCAAACGGATGGTGGTATGGATTATCCGCAAATGGTCGCGCAGGTTTTTTGCCTGACTGTCGAACGTGCCCTGGACCCCGCCGCCGGCGTCGACCAGCCCCTGTGCCACCTGCAGATACACCGAGCTATGTGTCTGCACATAACGTGGGGTGATCTGCACGTGAAACTGATTGGCCAGATCGGCACGAATCAGCAACGAGGCACTGAGCGCGTTGGGCGAGGGGAACGCCACGACCTTGCCATTGAGATCGCGTGGCGTTTGTATCGGACTGTCGCGCCGCACCACCAGCACGCCGTAGAGATCCTCCGCGCGGTCACGCACCAACAGGCGATAACCATGCTGATGCACTGCCATGCTGGCGAAGTATGGACTGATATAGACGAAGTCGTACTGACCGGCGACAAAGCGTTTCTCAAAATCGGCAACTTGCGGCACGCCGGCCAGAGATAACAGCAGTCCGGTGCGGTACGTAAGCTCATCGAGTATTGGCTGCCAGATTTTGGTGAGCTGACGCTGGTCATACTGCGGCGTGACGCCGAACGTGTAGACCTGCGGCGCGGCGTGCAGCGTACCGACTGACGCGAACAGCAGAAAGAACAGTGTTGCGCGTGCGTGCGCCAACAGGTGAAAGACATACCAGGAGTGGCGGGGCTCGCTCCCTTTCAGGTCAAGTAAATACCTGCGCCCTGAGAAGAAAGGCGGGAGGCATGTCCATACCCTGCGACGGGTCGCCTTTTCACGGCCATTCATACACCGCCTCCACGTGGTTACCCGGCGGGTGTACGATCACGCTCTTGCACAGGGAATGCAGCAACAACAAACCACGACCACTCGCGATCGCATCGTCCGCCGCATCGGGTGTTGCCTGCCCGACAAAACCCGGGCCACTGTCGCGCACCTGTATGGTGAGCCGGCCACCACTGGCATGTGGCTCGTGTACCAACTCGATCGCAACCCAACCCTCGGTGAGCGCAGCGAGCGCCAGTGCGCGGTGCTCGTAGTAGTCGGCAAAGCCCTGGGACGAATCCTTGAGCGCCGAATCCAGCCGCAGCAGGCCGTGTTCGAGTGCGTTGTTGAACATCTCCGCCACGATCAAATAAATACGTTCACGATGCTCGTTCAAAGCCTGCAACTCGGTCACGAGCTGCAACACCACCGGCAGCGGGTTTGCCTGACGCAGGGCGTCGATCTTGAGTTCCAGCATCACCCGCCAGTGCGCCGGTGGGTGCGGGGGAACAATGGACACGGGTGATTCGGTTGCCGCGCTCTGGCCGCATGCTGCCGCCGTCAGCTCGATCAGCGTGATGTCATCGCGTTGCTCGATATCACCTCGGAAACGTTTCAGGGTAGCGCAGAGAAACGCATAGGGGTCTTCCACCGCTTCCGCCAGGCATTGACTCAGGCGCCCCTCACCGAACATTTCACCTTCACTGTTAGCCGCCTCGGTCAGACCGTCGGTATATAGATAAATACGATCACCAGCATCCAGCCGAACCAGATCGGTAGTGCGGTCGAGTTCGGCGTTATTCACAATACCGAGCGGCAAATGGTTCGATGGCAGGCGTCTCAGCGTTTTGCCCTGTGCAGAGCGAATCAGTACATCCGGAATGCCGCCGTTCCACACGGCCAGCGAGCCCCCCGAGACATCGAGCTCCAGCAGACAGACGGCCAGAAACAGCTCCGGCGGCAGCATGGCCTTGAGCTTCTGGTTGATCTCGCCGATGATTTCGCTGATCGAGTAGCCCTTCGCGGTCATCTCGTAAAATATTTCCGCCGCCGGCAGCGAACCCACGGCGGCCGGCAACCCGTGCCCGGTGAAATCGCCCAACATCACCAGCAACCCGCCGCTCGGGCGGCGCGCCGCGAGCAGCAGGTCGCCGTTGAACAGCGCGACCGGTGAAACCAGATAACGAATCGCGGGATTATCGAGGCAGCCGCGGTGCACCACCTTGCTGAAAATACGCTCGGCCAGCGTCTGCTCCTGCTGCAGTCGCTGATGATGGAACTGGATTTGGTCGCGTTGCTGTTCGCGCACCCGGTACAGCTCACGCAGGCGCAGCAAGGCGGTGATCTTGGAGCTCAGGAGGACGCGGTTGTAGGGCTTGGTGAGAAAATCGTCGCCGCCCGCCTCGATGCAGCGCGCCAGCGCCGTTTCGTCGGTGAGTGCGGTCAGAAAAATCACCGGCACGAAATGGCTGCCGGCCAGGTTCTTGATGCGGCGCGTGGCCTCGTAGCCGTCCATTTGCGGCATCATGACGTCCATGAGCACCATATCCGGCCGATCGCGCTCGAAGACAGACACCGCCTCCGCCCCGTCGACCGCCTGGATGACCTGGTGGCCATCACGTTCCAGAATTGCGCGCAGCACCAGCAGGTTGGTGCGCTCGTCGTCGACAATCAGAAACCGCAGAGGCTCCAGGGCAGCCGTCGCTGGCGTCGCGCCACCGTCGGGTAGTGACTGCAAAGGCTTGGCCATCGTCCCCCCTGTCTCCCGACTCTAGACTCCCGACTCCCGACTCTCGCCAGAGATCAGTCGATCTTGAACAGCCGGTCGAAGTTGGAGATCTTGAAGATTTTGCGGATTTCCGGATTGCAGTGCGTAATGGCGATCTCAGATCGCTCCCCGCCGGCGCGCTCGCGCAACAGCAGGAGCATGCCGAGCGCCGAGCTATCCATATAATCGGTCCCGGCCATATCGATGACATAAGTGGTATTGGCCGGCTGCGCCGAGCGCTGATAGGCTTCGCGAAACTCCTTGTACACCGAAAAATTGAACTGGCCGCTGATGTGGATGGTGATGTTCTTGCCATCGCCCGTTACGGTTGCTGTGACCGGCATAATTACTCCCCTGTTGTGAGTCTGGAGTGTAGAGTGTGGAGTCGGGAGTCAAGGCCTTGGCTCCAGCTTGCCTTTGCCTTTCGACTCACGACTACCTTTTGACTCCCGACTAAATTTAGTAGTGACAGATGCGCTCCATGCACCACGGCCCTTCTTCCCCTTCGAGATTTATTCAATTAATACTATAGACGTTTTATAGCAGTGCAGGATGCGTCGGGATCCCCTCCCGACTCCAGACTCCAGACTAAAACAACGACACCTCTCCCGCCTGCATGCTCGCCTGATCGGCGGGCATGTGCCGGCCGGCCTTTTGCCGGGTCAGAAGCTCGCTCATCTGCTGGCGCATGGCCTGCAGGTGCGCCACATAGTCGCCATCCGGAACCGGCCGGGCGATAGCATCCTTCACCTGGTCAAGCGCGATTTCAATGTCGCCGGCCTGGCTGGAAACATAACCCACGATCTGGCTGACGATGTCCTCGAATTGCAGGGAACGTACCGCCAGCCCGACGGAATTGTTAATCTCCCCGGTGATGCCGGAAATGCTGCCGAGCGTGCCGGAAATCTGCAGGTTCATGTCACCAACCTCGGTCAGCATGCTTTCCACCCGCCCCTTCGATTCAATGGCGATGGTCATGTCCTTGGCGGCCACCTCGCCGACGATGCGGCGCACATCCGTGATGGTTTTCTTGGTGACTTCCACCTCGTCGCGGATACGCTCGTTGAATTTATTGGAGTGCATGGACA
>Ga0315281_10004747_pt1 | contig 19681 bp, 19 predicted proteins | sample YL17G07_0_MG_FD_204540 | JGI IMG/M metagenome (GOLD analysis project Ga0315281, IMG submission 204540) | Sediment microbial communities from Yellowstone Lake, YNP, Wyoming, USA - YL17G07_0 | ecosystem: Environmental > Aquatic > Freshwater > Lake > Sediment | place: USA: Wyoming | collected... | reverse complement strand
TGGAATTCCCCCGGTTTGGTGGACACCGTCTGACTGAGCGTCGCTCGGTCGGGAAGGATGTCTGTCATGCCGAAGATGCCGTCGTATTCACCGGAGTTCCGTTTGGAGGCTGTCAGGCTGTTGCGGAGCAGCGATCGTTCGGTCCCGCAGCTGGCTCGTGAGCTCGGGGTCTCGCCGCAGACGTTGCGGAACTGGGCGGTTCAGCTGGCCGTCGATGAGGGCAAGGCCGAGGGGCTGACCACGGGTGAGCGTGAGGAGCTGCGTCGGCTTCGCCGCGAGAACCGGGTCCTGACCGAGGAGCGGGAGATCCTAAAAAAAGCCGCGGCCTTCTTCGCCCGGGAAGGCGGGACCCGGTGAGCGTGTTCCGGTTCATCGCCGTGGAGAAGGCTTCGCATTCGATCACGATCATGTGCCGGGTCTTGGAGGTGAGCCGGTCCGGCTATCACGCCTGGACGCGGCGGCCATTGGGGCCGCGGGCGCTCGAGGACGCGAGGCTGACCGTGCGGATCCGGGAGCTGCACACCAAGCGGCGTGAGGTGTACGGGTCGCCCAGGATCTGGTCCGACCTGGTCTGTGACGACGGCGAACGGATCGGCCGCAAACGGGTCGAGCGGCTGATGCGCCAAGCCGGGCTCTCCGGCCTGATCACGAAGAAGTGGAAGGCCACGACCGTCCGGGTGCCCGGCGTGCGGGTCGCCGACGATCTCCTCGACCGCAACTTCGCCGCCGGCGCCCCGAACCGCTGCTGGGTCGCCGACATCACCTACCTGCGCACCTGGCAAGGCTGGCTCTACCTCGTCGCCGTGCAGGACCTGTACAGCCGCCGGATCGTCGGCTGGGCGATGGCCGATCACCTCCGCGCCGAGCTCGTCACCGACGCGCTGCAGATGGCGCTCGCCCAGCGCCGGCCCGCCCGCGGCCTGATCTGGCACTCCGACCAGGGCAGCCAATTCGTCAGCCTCGCGTTCGGGCAAAAGGCCCGCGCCGCCGGCATCGCACAGTCGATGGGAAGCAAAGGCGACTGCTACGACAACGCCGTCGCCGAAAGCTTCTTCGCGACCCTGAAGAAGGAACTGATCAACCGCCGCTCCTGGCCCACCAAGACCGAGCTGCGCACCGAGGTCTTCGACTACATCGAGACCTTCTACAACCGCGAACGCCGCCACAGCACCCTCGGCCAACGCTCCCCCGCCGACTACGAGAAACTGCACCAACCCGCTATCGACGAAGAGCAAGCCGCCTAACCCAAACCTGTCCACGCAATCGGGGGAATTCCAAGGAGCGGCAAGAACAGCTTCAGCAAATCGCGTACGTGCCGATAAAACCGATTGCTCGGCTTGGGTTAACTCCGGCTCGCGCGAAGGACTTGATCGCTACTTTGGCCGCAAACCTCGACCAACTTGAGCAGGCAACTAAGCTGCACCCAGGAGATCCACGATGACGACCATCACTCTCTCTCTCAACCAGATTGAGGAGCACACGACGACCGTGTGCCTGTCGACTATTCCGACTGCCTACACCGGAGCTGCGGAGACTCGCCGCCGCGCGCCCTACTTCGTGCCGCGTGACCAGGCGTACTTCTGGACGCAGAAGTGGCAGGCGGACGAGGCGAAGGCGCTTCGCGAGATCGCGGATGGCAACGTGCGGGATTTCGCGTCCGGTGCAGCCGCCATCGCCTGGCTTCTCGCAGACGACGAGAAGTAGGGTTTCCCGGGCCTTGCCCGTGCTCTCCATCCCTCCGTCGTTCAAGCGCATCGCGAGGAAGAAGGCGCCTGCGATGCAGGTCTCAATCGCTCGATGCCTCGCTCTGCTCGCGGAGAATCCCCGTCACCCTGGGCTTCACACACATCGCGTCCAAGGATCAGCCGGCGTCTGGGAAGCCTACGTCGACAGCGCGAACCGCGTGACGTTTCACTACGACGGTCCCAAGATCGTGTTGCGGAACAACTGCAACCACGACATTCTGCGCCGCCCTTAGCGACCCGTCAGCTGGGCGTACGTAAGTTGTCGACCAGCGATGGCGCTCAGCAAGGTCGGCTAGTGACACTGATTCAGATATGCCGACGCCGAAGCTAGACACGGGCGTCCCGCGCGGCCGCCACCTCGAGCCGGAACTCGTCGGGATCGAGGAAGAACGTCGCGTAGTACTCCGGGTGGTACTGCGGCCAGGGCCGGGGCGCGTGGAGCACCTCCGCCCCCGCCTCGACCGCGGCGGCGTGCGCCGCGTCGACGTCAGCCCGCGTCTCGACCACGAGCGCGAGGTGGTGCAGCCCCGGCGCGTACAGCTCGAACCCCTGCTCCTCGAGCGCCTGCCGCAGCCCGATCGACCCGGATCCCGCCCGCGGGAACCGCAGGTAGTGGATCTGCTCCCCGCGCTCGCCGTCGAAGAGCGCCGGCTCGGTGAGCCCGAGCGGGCCGAATACCGCGCGATAGAACGCGAGCGACCGTTGGAGATCGCGGCACACGAGATCGACATGGCCGAGGCCGACGAGCATGCAGCGACTCTGCCGCGCCGCAGACTCACCGTCAACGGCTAGCTTCAGCAGCGTGATGGATTTCGACACGAAGATCGCCGTCGTTCTGCGCGACGATCTCGCCGTCTGGCAGAAGGCGAACGCAACCGCCTTCCTCGTCAGCGGGATCGCGGCCGGCGAGCCGGAGACCGTCGGCGAGCCGTACGCCGATGCATCGGGCAACCGCTACCTCCCCATGTTCCGCCAGCCCGTACTCGTGTTCGTCGCCGACGCGGCTGCGATTCGGCGCGCCTACGAGCGCGCGGTGCAGCGTGAGGTCGAGCAGCTCGCGATCTTCACGAACGACCTGTTCACGACCTCACACGACGAGGCGAACCGCGCCGCCGTCGCCGCCGTGTCCGCGGACGAGCTCGACCTGGTCGGGATCGCGTTTCGCGCCGATCGCAAGGTGGTCGACAAGGTTGTCGATCGCCTCCGCCGACACCCCTAGCGCAGGATGTTCACGGCGCGCGCGACGACCATCAGCCCGAGCGTCAGGCTGACCGCGGACTGCACGAGCATCAGCACCTTCGCCCACCGGCTGAGCGGCATCGTGTCGGTCGGGCTGAACGCGGCCGAGTTCGTGTAAGAGACGTAGAGATAGTCGATGAACGTCGGCTGCCACGCCGTCCCGAAGATCCTCGGATCGGTCTGCTGCGGGAAGTAGAAGTCGCGCCCCCGGATCTCCGCCGTGAGCCGCGTCACCGGGCCGCCGCCGTCGAGCTGCCAGAACCACAGAGCGAAGATCAGCACGTTCACGCACCAGAGGTGCACCGCCGCCCGCAGCAGCGGCGAGGCGACCACCGCCCCGCCGTTCACGAGCACGTGCACGAGCAGGTAGATCGATGCCGAGTTCGCCGCCGTCAGCACCGCGATCATCGCGAGCGACAGAAGGCGACGCCCGACCCGCAGGTGCTGCGCGTGCCACCCGAGCGTCCTCGCAACCCGGCCCTGCGGAACGCTCAGAAGCAGCGCCGCCAGGAGCACCACTGTCAGCCCCGTCACGACCCACCGGATGTCGCCGAAGAAGCCGGCCGACCGGCCGAGGATGAACCGCCCCGGCAGCGTCACGTAGAGCCCCGCCGCCGCCACGACCGCGGCGGTCGGCCAGAGCGGCGACTCGCCCAGCTCGGACTGCGGGACGAGCTCGACGCGATACGCCCTATCCCCGACCGGGAACCGCCGCCTGAACATTCCCGCGAGCTTAGACCTACGGAACGTTGAGCGTGTTCTGCGCCTGCACGTCGCCGCCCGGGTAGCGCACGAACACGCCGTAGGCGGCCTGGCGCAACGGCGCCTGCGTCGTCGCGTCGCGCGCCTGGATGTCGATGCGCCAGGGGCCGTGCACCTTGAACGGGATGGTCGTGAACGCCGTGCTGCACGACGCGCCCGGCTGGCCCGTGTACTGGAGGAAGACGGTCGGCGGCGGATTGCCCGACGCGAACGGGTACGTCCAGAACGGGCCGCAGCCGTGCGGGATCACGAAGAGGGACGACGGCGTCAGGCGGCCCTGGAACCCATCCGCCTTCTTGATCGCGCAATGGAGCAGCAGCATCCCCCACGCGTCGGGCGCCACGTGGATCGGGTTCAGCAGCATCGACGAGAGCGTTCCGGTGAAGCACCTGACACTGCCGGTCGCGTGCGTCGTCGCCGACGCGGGAGGCGGCGGCGCGGGCTGCGGGATGTGGAGCCCCGACGGCAGCACGAAGTTGTTCACGTACGCCGGCGTCGCGTAGACCGTGCAGAAGCCGTTGCCGCCCGACGCCTGGTTCTGCGACCACGTCGCCGGGTCGGAGTCCTTGCACGTGTAGATGCCGCTGATCACGACCGGCTTCGGGCCGCTGGGATAGTTCACCGTCCAGTTGACGTTCGGTGCGTTGTTCGAGCCCGCACTGCCGGTCGCCGTGCGCGGGCCGACCGGGTTGACGAGCGCACCGAAGCTGAGCGGGCCGAGCCCGATCGTCCCCGGCGCCTTGCCCGCGCCGTTGTTCCAGTGGTACGTCGTGATCGAGTTGAGGCAGTACGCCTGGACGCCGACCGTGCCGTACGTGTTGAAGCTCGGCAGCTTGCCGCCGTTCTGCACGCCGCCGCCGTTCGAGTTGTCGAACAGCTTCACCTGCGCGCCGATGCACGAGTACGTCGGCGTCGCCGGCCGCGCGGGCTTCAACGGCACTGCGGTCGTGACGGTCACCGTGCAGAACCCGCTCCCGCCCGACGCCTGGTTCTGCGACCACGTCGCCGGATCGGAGTCCTGACACGCGTACCTGCCGTTCAGCACGACGGGCTGCGCCGCGGCAGCCGTCCAGTTGACGTTCGCGACACCTCCCTGCCCCGCGCTCCCGACCGCCGCCAGCGGGCCGAGCGTGTTGCCCGCTCCGCCGAGACCCGACAGCACCTTCAGGCCGATCGAGCCGGGCGCCGCTCCCTTCCCGTCGTTCCAGTGGTACGTCGTCAGCGACGCGAGGCAGTACGTCTTCCCCTTCGTCGTGAACGACGCCGGCTTGCCGCCGTTCTGCACACCCTGCGCGTTCGAATCGTCGAACAGCGTCGTCGGGCTGCCGCTGCAGCGATAGCTCTGGGCGCCCGGGATTCCGGGGGCGATCCTCGACGGCGGCGGCGCCGTCCCGCCGGTCGCGGAACCCGCAGCAAGCGCGGCTCCGGCCACGAAAGCGGCGGAGAGAACGAGCCTGCGAATACGACCGTGTTGTCCGCTCGGGCGGTGCACAGAGCCAACCTAATCCTGTACCGCACAGGGGTCAACTGCGGGCTTTACATGCCTTTTACCGGCACCTGCGCAAGCCCGTACCCGGCCGGGCATCTAATGAGGAGAGAAAGCAAACGTTAGGGAGGATCCATGCGCAAGTTGATGCTCGTGACGGCCGGTGTGATCATGTTCTCCACCACCGGGCTCGCGGTTGCACGCGCGTTCGACAACGCGAAGAGCGTCAAGTCCGTGGCGGGCACGTTCACGGCCACGACCGTCGCCAACAGCCAGACACGTTCGTGCACGACCGCCGACGGCAAGACGATCGCGTCCACGAACGCGACCTATACCGGCACCGCCAGCGGCGACCCCGACCTCAGCGGCCCGGCCACATTCCAGGTTCGCGCCACGGTCAACTCGACCGACGGACTGGGCGTCCTCGACGGCACGCTGAAGATCGCTTCCCAGGGCGGCGGCACCATCGCCCACGTCGAAGCCGTCTACGACCACGGCAATATCGCCGGGATCGCCTCCGGTCACGCCGCAACACCGCATCTCACGCTCCTCGGGAACCTCTCCGCGGGCTTCAGCGCGACGGGCGGCTTCACCGGCGGGAAGATCGGCGGCGGCACGGCCGGCGGCTCCGCCGTCGAGCTCGGGTCCGCCAGGTGCACACCGTCGCAGACGGGGAAGCCGATCACCGAGACGAGCAGGGCCAGCGGAACCGTCTCGGCGCTCTCGTCCACCTCGATCACCGTCGGCGGACTGACGTGCGCGATCCCGTCGACCCTGGCCGCGAAGGTGAGCGCCGCGGTCAAGGTCGGAGACCGGGCAGAGATCAACTGCTCGCTCGTCAGCAGCGTCAACACGCTCGTCAAGGTCGACGTCAAGAAGTAGCGAGCGCGCCGGCACACTCGAAGAGGGGCCGCAGTGCGGCCCCTCTTCGCATTCTGCGCCGCTACGAGGTGGCCGTGATCGTGATGCCGCCGCGGCTCTTCTGCTCGAGCGTCACGCGCACCTTCTCGCCGGGAAGCCCGACGGCCAAGGCGACGTCGTCGCGGATCTTGACCGCGAGCGCCTCGCAGAAGACGCCCTCGTTGCGAAAGCTCATCAGGTAGAGCTTGAGCGACTTCGACTCGATGCACAGCGCATCGGGCCAGTACTCGATGCGCGCCACGTAGAGATCGGGCTGCCCGGTGACAGGGCACATCGCGGTCAGCTCGTCGCTTCGCAGCTCGACGTGCGAGACGCCCGGGTTTGCGAACGTCTCGAGGCCGGCGTAGAGCTCCGAGCCCGGCCGGCTCAGCGCGACGAACTCGGTTTGGCGCTGCGGGGTCTCCACGCCCCGAACTCTACGCGTCGAGCGACTCCGCCAGCAGCGTCGCCACGTCCGCGACCCGCAGCTCCGCGCCCACGCCCTTCACGCCGTCGTCGAGCATCACCGTGCAGAACGGGCACGCGACCGCGAGCGTCTCCGCCCCCGTCGCCGCCGCCTCCCTCGCGCGCTCCTCGCTGATCGGCGTGCCGCGCTCCTCCATCCACATGTGCGCGCCGCCGGCGCCGCAGCAGAACGTCTGCCTGCCGCTCCGCTTCATCTCCACCGGCTGACCGACCGCGGCGACGAGCTCCCGCGGCTCCATCCGCACGTCGTTGTGGCGGGCCAGGTAGCAGGAGTCGTGGTACGTGATCTTCTTCGCGCCCGCCTTCGGCTCGAGCTTCCCGTCGCGCACGAGCTCCGCCAGCAGCTCCGTGTGGTGCACCACCTCGTAGTTGCCGCCGAAGTCGCCGTACTCGTTCGCGAGCGTGTTGAAGCAGTGCGGGCAGCTCGCGACGATCTTCGTCACGCCCTGCTCGTTCAGCGTCGCGACGTTCTGCTCGGCGAACGACTGGAACACGTACTCGTTGCCCATCCGCCGCGCCGGATCGCCCGTGCACGACTCGCGGGGGCCGAGGATCGCGAAGTCGACGCCCGCCTTCTGGAGCAGCTTCGCCGTCGACTCGGCCGAGCGCTTCGCCCGCTCGTCGAACGACGCGGCACAGCCGACCCAGTAGAGGACCTCCGGCGCCGGGTCGCCAGGCTCCAGCACGCGCACGCCGAGCTCCGCCGCCCACGCCGCCCGCTCGGTCTGCGGCTTGCCCCACGGGTTCGACGCGCGCTCGACGTCGCGCAGCATCGGCTCGGCCTCCGCCGGGAACTTCGAATCGACCATCACGCGGCTGCGGCGCAGGTCGACGATGTGGTCGACGTGCTCGATCGACACCGGGCACGCCTCGACGCACGCGCCGCAGGTCACGCAGTCCCAGATCATCTCCTCCGGCACTGCATTGCCGAGAATCGGCCCACTGTCTCGCGCCAGCACCTGGTCGCGGATGCCCATGATCAGCAGCTTCGGGTTCAGCACCTTCCCCGTCGCGTGCGCCGGGCACGCGTCCTGGCAGCGCCCGCACTCGGTGCAGGACAGGCCGTCCAGCACCTCCTTCCGCGTCAGGTCGAAGATCGTCGCCGCGCCGAAGCGCAGCTCCTCGTCGGGCACGTCGAAGCGCAGCGGCTCGAGCCTCCCCCGCCCCCGCGTCCGCGCGAACCACACGTTCACCGCCGCCGTCGCGATGTGCAGGTGCTTCGAATGCGGCAGATACGTCAGGAAGCCGAGCACGAAGCAGAGATGCGCCCACACGAGCACGCGCTCGAGCACGCCGCTCGACGGGAGCACGTGCGAGATGGGGTTCGCGAGGAAAGAGTCGCCGCGCGGCCACTCGGCGAGCCCCGTCGCGATCGCCGACGCGTGCCAGAGAAGCAGGGTCGTGACGACGCCCGCGATCAGCGCGAGGATCACGTAGGCGTCGCGAGCGTGCGAGCCCTCGAAGCGCTCCGGCCGCACGACGACGCGGTTCACGACCGCGTAGCCGACGCCGACGGCGACGAGCAGCACGAACAGGTCGACGAGGAACGCGAACCAGCCCTGCCGCGAGAGCCACGGGATGCCCTGATGCCGGTCGACCGCGGCGATCATCGCCATCACGATCGTCGGGAACAGCACGAGGAAGCCCCAGAAGACGAACGCGTGCATCAACCCGGGCACGAGCCGCTGGAGCAGCTTGCGCTGCCCGAGCACGATCACCGCCTCGTTGCGCACCCGCCTCGCGACGTCGCCGCGGCGGTCGACGGGCTTGCCCGCCAGCACGAGCCGCGTCAGGAAGAGCGCACGGCGCGCGAACAGCCCGCCGCTCACCCCGAGCAGCACGACGAGCCCCACCGCGCCCGCGACGATCGCTATTGCCCGCGCACCCTTCTCAGCTCCGCGCTGATCGCCGGCACGATCTCGTGCAGGTCGCCCACGACGGCGTAGTCGGCGCTCGCGAAGATCGGCGCCTCCGCGTCGTCGTTGATCGCGAGGATCTTCTTCGCGCCCTTCGCGCCCGCGATGTGCTGCGTCGCGCCGCTGATCCCGCACGCGACGTACAGGTCGGCCGAGATCTTCGTGCCCGTCTGCCCCACCTGGTCGGCGTGCGGCCGCCAGCCCGCGCTCGTCACCACGCGCGAGCAGCCGACCGCGCCGCCGAGCAGCCCGGCGAGCTCCTCGATGATCGCGAAGCCCTCGGCCGAGCCGACGCCGCGGCCGCCGCTGACGACGACCTTCGCGTCGCGCAGCGAGACGCCGCCGCCGGACTCGGACACGGTCTCGAGGACGCGCACGGAGGCATCGGCGTCCGCAGGCACGACGAGCCGCTCGACCGGCACGGCCTCGGCGGCAGGCTGGGTATGCGGCGCGACGGTCAGGATCTTGGGCGAGCCGTGCAGACGCGCCTGCTCGATCAGGCTGCCGCCCCAGCGGACGCGGGTCACGACGTCGCCGTCCACCGCGGTGACGTTCGCCGCGAACGGCTGGTCGAGGCGCGCCGCGACGTGCGCGAGCAACTCGTTCCCGTGGTCGGACCCCGCCGCGACGATCGCGTCCATGCCGCGAGACGCCTCGACGATCGCGGCCGCCCACGCCGCCGGTGCGTACGGCCCGTCGAGTGTCACGGCTTTGACCTCGCCGAGCGTGCGCGCGAGCGTCAGCGCCTGGAGCGAGAGCTCGTCTCCCTCCACGAACACGAGAACGCTCATGCCACTCCGAGCGACTGCATCAGCTCGACCACCTTCGCCGCGGCCTCCGGGCCGCGCCCCAGTATCTCCGCCTGCTTGCCCTGCCCCGGCGGCACGACGAGACGCAGCTTCTCGAGCTTCTGCGCGGGCCGCGCCGGCTCGACCACTGCAAGCGGCTTCCCCTTCGCGCGCAGCCGCCCCGGCACCGACGGGTAGCGCGGCAGGTTCAGGCCCTCGAGCACGCTCAGCACCGCGGGCGTCGGCACGACGTACACGTCGCGCGCACCGCCGGCGTCGCGTTCGCAACGCACGCTTCCGTCCTGCAGCTCGATCTTCTTCAGCCCGTTCACGACCGGCAGCCCGAGCGCGTGCGCGACCCGAATGCCGACCTGGTAGTTGCCCGTGTCGGCCGACTCGTTGCCGAACAGGATCAGGTCGAACGGCGCTGCGTCTTCCTGCAACGTTCGGACGGCGTCGACGATCGCACTTGCCGTCGACTGCGCGTCCCAGTCGGCGCCGTCGGTCTTCAGCAGGATGCCGCGGTCGGCGCCGGTCGCCATGCAGTCGCGCAGCTGCTCCTCCGCCTCGGCGGGCCCGAGCGTCAGCACGACCGTCTCGCCGCCGTGTGCTTCGACGAGCCGCACGGCCTCCTCCACCCCGCACTCCTCGTGCGGGCTGATCGTGAAGCCGAGGTGCTTCGTCTCGATCGCCTGCTCGTCGGCGGTGAGCACCATCTTCCCGCCGGTCATAGGCACCCGCTTCACGCAGACCAAAATTCTCACGAGCGGATCCTCGTGTTCTCGGGATCGAAGGGCGGCCTCGAGCCGACGACCGCGACCGTGACGGGATAGCGCTCGCACATGTACTCGACCGCCAGCTTCCCGCCCTCCACGGCGTGTTCCGGCGGCAGGTACGCCAGCAGGATGTGCTTGCGAAGCGACGGGCCGGCGCCCGCGCTCGTCACGTACGAGCGGCGGCCGTGCGCGTCGACGATCGGCGCGCCGTCGGCCGTGACGATCGGCTCCTTGCCGAGCGGGTAGCGCTTCACGCCGCTGCGCGACACGTGGTCGTCGATCGTCAGCGTGCAGAGCTTTGCGACCGGCTCGGCGGCGCGGTGGGCGACGTGCGCCTCCTTGCCGACGAAGTCCTCGTCCTTCACCTTCCACCACGCCATGTCGGCCTCGACGACGGTGTAGTCGGCGTCGAGCTCGGCGCCGAAGGCGCGGTACGCCTTCTCGAGGCGGCCGGTCGTGCCGTAGACGCCGATGCCGGCCGGCACGATGCCGTGCGGCTGCCCGGCCTCCCACACCGCGTCCCACAGCTTCGCTCCGTCGCCCATCGGCACGTAGAGCTCCCAGCCGAGGTCGCCGACGTAGGAGATGCGCGAGGCGAGCACCGCCGTCCCGTCCACGTCGACGTTCTTCCAGGTGCTGAACGGGAAGCCCTCGTTCGAGACGTCGTCGCCCGTGAGCGACGAGAGGACGTCGCGCGCCCGCGGCCCCCAGAGGCCGACGGTGCACCACGTCGAGGTCAGGTCCTCGATGCTCGCCGAGCCGTCCTCGGGCAGATGGTCGGCGAACCACTTCTTGTCGGCCATGCCGTGCGCGCCGCCGGTGACGACGCGGAACGTCTCGTCGTCCATCTTCATGATCGTCAGGTCGGACTTGAAGCCGCCGCTCGGCGTCAGCACCGGCGTGTAGATCACGCGGCCGCTCGGGACGTTCATCTGCCGCGCCGAGACCTGCTGCACGACGGCGAGCGCTCCCGGGCCCTTCACGTCGAAGAGCGAGAACGCGGTCAGGTCGAACATCGCGGCGCGGTCGCGCATCGCGAGGTGCTCGGCGTTGACGATCGGCGACCACCAGCGCGCGTCCCACTCGTGCTCGCGCGGCTGCACGCCGTACTCCGCGACGAGCGCCGCGTTCGACTCGTACCACTGCGGTCGCTCCCACGCCGCGGCCTCGTAGAAGACCGCGCCGAGCTTCTTCTCCTGCTCGTGGAACGGCGCGACGCGGACGCCGCGGTTCGAGGCCCACTGCTCGGACGGGTGGACGATCCCGTACGTCTTGTTGAAGCCCTCCGACGCGCGGGCCTTGACGTTCTCCGGCGTCTTCTGCTCGTCGTAGAAGCGCGCGATGTCGGACGCCTGGAGGTCGATCTCCGACTCGCCGCGCGTCATCCACTCGGCGACGGCGCGCCCGACGCCCGGGCCTTCCTTCACCCACACGGCGGCCGCCGACCAGAGGCCCTTCACCTCGGGCGTCTCGCCCAGGAGCGGCAGGCCGTCGGGCGTCAGCGAGAGCAGCCCGTTGATCGCGTACTTGATGCCCACCGACTCGTCGCCGAGGATCTCCGGCACGAGCTCGAGCGCGTGCTCGAGCTGGAGCTCGAAGTCCTCCTGCGTGAACGGCAGCTCGGTCGGCGAGAGTGACGCCTCCTCGATCGACGGGATCTCGTCGGGGTCGTGGAGGATCGGCCGGTGCGCGTAGGAGCCGACCTCGAGGCCCTGGCCGTCCTGGCGCTCGTACATGTTCGTGTCCATGTCGCGCACAATCGGGAACTCGATCGCGCTCTTCGAGCTGAGGAAGCGCGGCACCGGGCCGACATCGATCATCTGGTGCACGGCGGGCGTGAGCGGGATCGACGCGCCGGCCATCCGCGCGATGCGCGGGCTCCAGACGCCGCACGCGACCACCACAAAGTCCGTCTCGACGTCGCCCCGGCTCGTGCGCACGCGCTTCACGCGCCCGTTCTCGACGTCGATGCCGAGCACCTCGGTGTTCGGGAAGACCTGCGCCGCGCCGAGCTCCTGCGCGCGCTCGCGCATGATCGTCCCGAAGCGCAGCGAGTCGACGACGGCCACGGACGGCGTGTAGAAGCCGCCGACGATCACCGACTCGTCGATGAACGGCACGAGCTCCTTCACCTCCGCCGGCGTGACGAGCCTGACGCCGTCGACGCCAAACGACTTCGCCGACGCCATCCGGCGGCGCAGCTCTTCCAGCCGCTCCTCGGTGCGCGCGACCTCGATGCCGCCGCACTCGATCAGCGTCCCCGCCGCCGCGTACTGGCGCATCGAGTCGAGCGTCAGCTGCGTCATCTCCTTCGAGTGGTCGACGGGGAAGATGAAGTTCGAGGCGTGGCCGGTCGAGCCGCCCGGGTTCGGGAAGGGGCCCTTGTCGAGCTGGACGAGGTCGCGCCGGCCGAGCTCGGCCAGGTGTCCGACGAGGCTCGAGCCGACGATGCCGCCGCCGATCACGACGGCCGATGCTGTTGCAGGAAGCTCGCTCACGGGTGTCTGCCTCTCACACGGTCAGGAGCACGCGATGCATCGCCTGCTCGAAGTCATGGACATGGGCGCGCATCGTCTCGGCCGCGCGCGGGCCGTCACCGTCCCGGATCGCCTCGAGCAGCGCCCGGTGCGCCACGACGGCCTCCTCGAGCTCGCCCGCGCTGCTCTCGCTCACCCTGCCGAGCGCCATCGACCAGATGCGCAGCGCGAGGACGTAGTACTGGGAGAGCGTCGCCTCGAGCAGGTCGTTGTGCGCGGCGCGGTAGACGGCGCCGTGGATCCGCTCGTCCAGCTCCATCAGCTCGCGGTCGTCACGTCCCGGCGCCTCGAGCTCCTCGAGCAGCTCGCCGATCGCCGCCCGGTCGGCGTCGGTGGCACGCTCGGCGGCGAGCCGCGCGGCCTCCGGCTCGAGCACGGCCCGCACCTCGGAGAGGCGCGCCAGCTCGCGCACGTCGACACCGGTCACGAACATCCCCCGCCGCGGGAAGACCTCGACGAGCCGCTCGTGCGCGAGACGGCGCAGCGCCTCCCGCACCGGTGTCCGGCCGATCCCGAGCCGCTCCATCAGCTCGGGCTCGTCGATCACCGCTCCGGGCGCGAGCTCGAGTGAGACGATGAGCTCCCGGATCGCCTGATACGCCTTCTCGGCGAGTGACATAGGCTGAACCGTTCGAGGCACTCACATATACTAGTCATATTCTCGACTGCGATTCGCGGAAGGACCCACCTTGACCACACCCATGCCCTCATCGCTCGAGATCGCCCAGGAGGCGGAGCTCCGGCCGATCGCCGAGATCGCCGAGGCGGCCGGCCTCCTCCCCGACGAGTTCGAGCCGTACGGCCGCTACAAGGCGAAGATCGACCTCGGCGTGCTCGAGCGGCTCGCGGACAAGCCGGACGGGAAGCTGATCGACGTCACCGCGATCACGCCGACGAAGGCCGGCGAGGGGAAGACGACGACCTCGGTGTCGCTCACGCAGGGGCTCGGCCACATCGGCAAGAGCCCCGTCCTCTGCCTGCGCGAGGCCTCGCTCGGCCCCGTCTTCGGGATCAAGGGCGGCGCGGCGGGCGGCGGCTACACGCAGGTCGTCCCGATGGAGGACATGAACCTCCACTTCACCGGCGACATTCACGCGATCGGCGCCGCGAACAACCTGCTGGCCGCCATGCTCGAGGCGCACATCCTGCACGGCAACGCGCTCCGGATCGACGCGCTCTCGATCAGCTGGCGCCGCTGCCTCGACATCAACGACCGTGCCCTGCGCGACGTCGCCGTCGGCCTCGGCGGCCGGGCGAACGGCTACGTCCGCCAGACGGGCTTCGACATCACGGCGGCCTCGGAGGTGATGGCGATCGTCGCCGTCGCCTCCGACCTCCAGGACCTGCGCCGCCGGCTCGGCGCGATCACCGTCGCGCAGACCTTCGACGGGCAGCCCGTCACCGCCGAGCAGCTCAGGGCCGCCGGCGCGATGACGGTGCTGCTGAAGGACACGATCAAGCCCAATCTCGTCCAGACCCTCGAGGGCCAGCCGGCGTTCGTGCACTGCGGCCCGTTCGCGAACATCGCGCACGGCAACAGCTCGCTCGTGGCCGACCGTGTCGCGCTGAAGCTCGGCGACTACGTCGTCACCGAGAGCGGCTTCGGCTCCGACATGGGGATGGAGAAGTTCTTCCACATCGTCTGCCGCGCCGGGAAGCTGCGGCCCGACGCCGTCGTGCTCGTCGCGACCGTGAAGGCGCTCAAGCACCACGCGGGCGACCCCGACGGCGGCATCGAGGCGATCGAAGCGGGCGCCGCGAACATGGCCCGGCACATCGGGATCGTGCGCGAGTTCGGGATCAACCCCGTCGTCGCGGTCAACCGCTTCCCCGGCGACACGACCGAGGAGATCGAGCGCGTCCGCGCGCTCGCGCTCGAGGCCGGCGCGTACGCGGCGGAGATCAACGACGGCTTCACGCGGGGCGGCGAAGGAGCGTCGGCGCTCGCCGACGCGGTCGTCGCCGCCGCGGACGAGCCCTCGTCGTTCGACTTCCTCTACCCCCTCGACGCGCCGATCGAGCAGAAGATCGAGGCGATCGCGAAACGGGTCTACGGCGCCGACGGGATCTACCTCCTGAAGACCGCGAAGGACAAGATCCAGCAGTTCACCGCGGCGGGCCTCGACAAGCTGCCGATCTGCATGGCGAAGACGCACCTGTCGCTCGCCCACGACGCGGCGCTCACGAACGCCCCCACCGGCTTCACGGTCACCGTCCGCGACCTCCGCGCCTACACCGGCGCCGGCTGGATCGTCGCCCTCTGCGGCGACATGCAGACGATGCCCGGCTACGGCTCCACTCCAGCCGCCTTCAACGTCGACATCGACGGCGAGGGCAAGACGGTCGGGCTCTTCTAAGGGTTTGGACTCGGGCGATCACCGGGGTACGGTAGGGCCGTGACAGCGGTGGCCGACACGTCCGCCGCCTTCGGGCACGAGATCGACCGCAGCGGCGAGCCGCTGATCCGCGTCGAAGGCGTCTGGAAGATCTTCGGCCGCCACGCCGACCGCGTGATCGGCACGCCCGACGCCGACCTCCCCCGCGCCGAGCTGCGCGAGAAGCACGGCTGCGTCGCCGCCGTGCGCAACGTCTCGTTCGACGTGTGGCCGCGCGAGGTGTTCGTCGTGATGGGGCTCTCCGGGTCCGGGAAGTCGACGCTCGTCCGCACGCTGATCCGGCTGATCGAGCCGACCGCGGGACGCGTCGAGATCGCCGGCAAGGACGTGACGGCCGCAAGCCAGGCCGAGCTGCGCGAGCTGCGCCGCCACACGTCGTCGATGGTCTTCCAGCACTTCGGGCTGCTCGCGCACCGGCGCGTCGTCGACAACGTCGCGTTCGGGCTCGAGATCCAGGGCGTGCCGAAGGCGGAGCGGCTCGCGCGGGCGGAGAAGATCCTGCGCCTCGTCGGGCTCGAGGACTCCGGCAACCAGTTCCCTGACCAGCTCTCCGGCGGGATGCAGCAGCGCGTCGGGCTGGCGCGCGCGTTCGCCGTCGAGCCGAAGGTGATGCTCTACGACGAGCCGTTCAGCGCGCTCGACCCGCTGATCCGCCGCGACATGCAGGACGAGGTGATCCGCCTCCAGCACGACACCGGCAAGACGATGGTGTTCATCACGCACGACCTCCCGGAGGCGCTCCGCCTGGGCGACCGGATCGCGATCATGCGCGACGGCGCGATCGTGCAGCTCGGCACGCCGGAGGAGCTCGTCGGCTCGCCGGCCGACGAGTACGTCGAGAACTTCGTGCGCGACATCCCGCGCAGCCACGTGCTGACGCTGCGGTGGATCATGCGTAACGCGCGCCCGGGCGAGGCGGAGGGCCCGAGGCTCGACGTGCGGACGACCGTGCGCAACGCGATCCCCGTGATCGTCGCGAGCGAGCGCCCGATCTGCGCGGTCGAGGGAGACAGGGTCGTGGGCGTCGTCGACCGCGAGGTCGTGCTCACCGCGATCGCGGGCGAGAGTTAGTGGTCGCGCAGGCGGCCGGGACACTCGCGGCGTCTGCGCCACGCCCCTGGTGGCGCGGCCGGCTCGGAGCGATCCTCGCGCTCACGCTCGGCATCGTGATCGCGTTCTTCGGCTGGAAGAGCCAGGTGCCGTGGCCGGCGGCGCTCACGTGGAACGCGCTCGCCCACCATCTCGACGACTTCCAGGCCTGGCTCAGCAACAACCGCAACGTGCCGCACCCGAACGTCGTCTTCCGCGCCTTCAACGGCGTCGCAAGCTTCCTCGACAACCTCGTCAGCTGGCTCACGTCCTTCTTCTTCAAGCTCACATGGGCCGGCACGACCGTGCTCGGCACGCTCGTCGTGCTCCGCTACGGCGGGCGCCGTGCGGCGCTCGGCGTGCTCGCCGCGTTCGTGGCGTTCGCGGTGATGGGCCTGTGGGAGCCGAGCGTGCGGACGTTCGCGCTGACCTTCGCGTCCGTGGGCCTCTCGCTCGCGATCGGCCTGCCGCTCGGCGTGCTCGCCGGCCGGTCCGACCGCTTCCAGCGCTTCGTCACGCCGGTGCTCGACGCGATGCAGATCATCCCGGCGTTCGCCTACCTGATGCCGATCGTGATCCTCTTCTCCGTCGGGCCGGGCGCGGCGGTCGCGACGACGCTGATCTACGCGATCCCGCCAGCGATCCGCATCACCTCGCTCGGCATCCGCGGCGTGCCGACGAACACGGTGGAGGCGGCGCAGGCGCTCGGCTCGACGCGCCTCCAGACGCTGTTCAAGGTGCAGCTGCCGCTCGCGCGGCGGATGCTGCTCCTCTCGGTGAACCAGACGATCCTCTTCGCGCTCTCGATGGTCGTGATCGCCGGGTTGATCGGCGGCCAGGGCCTCGGCGACGTCGTCACGAGCGGCCTCTACTCGAATCCGGCGCTGGCGCTCGTCGCGGGCGCAGCGATCGTGATCATGGCGATCGCGCTCGACCGCGCCACCGAGGCGATGGCGAACCGGACCGACCCGACGCAGCGCCATCTCACGGAGGGGAAGCGCCGCGAGCTGCGGCTGTTCACCCTCGCCTGTGCGGCGGGCGTCGGGCTGGCGGCCGGTCTCGGGCATGCGCTCGGTGCGGGCAGCGTCTGGTCGCGCGTCACCGCGCAGGGCTGGCTGCTTCGCCAGGTGCAGAGCGTCCTCGACTACGTGCAGAACCCCTCGACGTTCGTCTTCCACATCACGAGCCCGATCGGGAACTTCCTCGTGCAGTACGGCCTCGGCCCGCTGCGCAGCTTCTTCGTCGAGACGCCCTGGCCCGCGATGGTGTTCGGGCTCGCCGCCATCGCATATCTCGTCTCCGGCGTGCGGCCGGCGGTGACGACGCTCCTGATGCTCGGACTGATCGGCCTCTCGAACGAGTGGACGAACGCGATGGACACGCTCTCGCAGGTGCTCGTCGCGACCGTCTTCACGCTGCTCGTCGGGATTCCGCTCGGCGTGTGGGCGGCCGAGAGCGTGCGGGCGCGCAAGACGATGCGGCCGGTGCTCGACGTGCTCCAGACGCTGCCGCAACTCGTGTACATCATCCCGTTCATCTACCTGATGCCGGTGTCGATCGTGCCGGGAGTGCTCGCCTCGGTGCTGTACGCAGCGCCGGTCGTGATCCGGCTCGTCGACGCCGGCGTGCGGGAGGTCTCGCCGCATCCGGTGGAGGCGGCGGGCGCGTTCGGCGCGACGCGCGCCCAGGTGCTGCTGAAGGTGAAGATCCCGCTGGCGCGCGACGCGATCATGCTCGGCGTGAACCAGGGGATCATCATGGTGCTCGCCGTGGTCGTGATCGCGGGCCTCGTCGGGTCGGGCGCGCTCGGCTACGACGTCGCGCAGGGGCTCCAGCAGAGCCTGTTCGGCCAGGGCGTGCTGGCGTCGGTCGCGATCCTCGCGCTCGGCATCGCGCTCGACCGCGTCACGCAGGGCCGAAGCCGCACGCGCATCGAATTGACCTGAACTACATCGACGACAGCAACACGAAAAGGGAGGCAGGATGAAGGTTCGCACAGGAGGGTTGGCGGTTCTCGCGGCCGTGGCGGTCGTCGCGCTCACCGCGGGCGCGGCGGGGGCCAAGCAGGCGGCATGCGGCACGGTCACGATCAACGAGCAGGCGTGGGCCGGCGCGTCGGCCAACACGTACGTGGCCAAGAACGTGCTCGAGAAGTCGCTCGGCTGCACCGTCAAGATCACGACGATCGCGGAGGTCCCCGTCTACCAGGCGATGGCCGACGGCAAGGTGGACGCCGTCCTCGAGGACTGGGGCCATGTGCCGCAGTGGGATCAGTACGTGACGAAGCAGAAGACGGTCGTCCGCGAGGGCCCGAACGGGGTCACGGGCGTCATCGGCTGGTACATCCCGACGTACCTGATGACGCAGCATCCCGAGTTCAAGACGTGGAAGGGCCTGAAGGGCAAGGAGTCGCTCTTCAAGAGCCCCGAGTCGGGCTCGCAGGGGATGTTCCTCGGCGGCGACCCGTCGTATCAGCAGAAGGACAAGACGCTGATCACGGCGCTCGGACTGAACTTCAAGTTCGTCAGCGTCGGCGCCGAGCCGGCGCAGGTCGCCCGCTGGACGCAGCTCTACAAGCAGGGCAAGCCGGTGCTCTTCTACTGGTATGACCCGCAGTACCTGAACGCGCAGTACAAGCTCTCGCAGGTTCAGCTTCCCGCGCGCTTCAAGGGCTGCAAGGACGACGAGAAGCAGGGCGGCGACCCGAAGCAGTACGCGTGCGCGTACCCGACCTACACGCTGCTCAAGTTCTTCAGCGCGAAGTTCGCGAAGAGCGGCTCGCCCGCCGTCGCGGTGTTGAAGCGGTTCAGCTGGTCGAACGCCGACCAGAACACGGTCGCGGCGATGATCGGCGGCCAGCACATGGACAAGGACAAGGCGGCGCAGACGTGGATCGCCGCGAACCAGGCCAAGGTCAACAAGTGGCTCGGTAAGTAGCGATATCGCACCTCGTGTCCCGGAGGGGCGGCGCATGCGCCGCCCCTCCGTCGTTGCGGCGAGGCCCGCGCGTCGAGCGTGTTAGGCGAGAGGAGAGTCGCGCAGGCGATAGCCTTTCCGCGTGACAAGACCACCGCTGGACCCGGTGCGAGGTGCGGAAGCGGCCAGGGAACTCAGACGCTTGGGCGCCAAGGGCGTCCTCATCAAGGCCGCAGAGCTCGGTTACATCACGGACGTGACGTGCAGGATGCCCAAGTGCTCCTGCCCCGAAGAGCTGGGCGGTGCTCGTTACTTCGAACCGCTCACTGCCAAACCGTCCGACTGGAGTCCGACGAACGAGCATTTCCCAGTCCCAAAGCGAGAAGGCGGACGTGAAACGCCCGACAACTCGGTTCTTGCCCACCGCCTTTGCAACAGGCTCGACTACTCGATAACCAGTGGCCGGTCACACAGGAGAGACCTCGAGAGAATCAGAAAAGCTCGCGAGGCAGCCGCTGGGGAGGATGCCCGCATCGTCGTGGAACTTCGACGGCGGTCTTCGGGTTGACGGTCAGACGGTAACGAGCTCGGCGACCTCCTGACGGACGTGGTCGTTCGGGGCGGCGTGGAGAGCGTGACGTTCGA
>Ga0315281_10004746_pt1 | contig 19685 bp, 17 predicted proteins | sample YL17G07_0_MG_FD_204540 | JGI IMG/M metagenome (GOLD analysis project Ga0315281, IMG submission 204540) | Sediment microbial communities from Yellowstone Lake, YNP, Wyoming, USA - YL17G07_0 | ecosystem: Environmental > Aquatic > Freshwater > Lake > Sediment | place: USA: Wyoming | collected... | reverse complement strand
TGGCCGTGTAGCCGAGCAGGTAGAAGAGGACCGCCTGCACGCCCTGCTGGCGGGAGGCGGGGTCCGCCGCATGGGCAAAGGCGGCCAGGGCGGCCAGGATGTAGCCGGTGTGGGCGATGCTCGAGTAGGCGAGCATGCGCTTGACGTTGGTCTGCATCAGGGCCACGACATTGCCGCCGGTCATGGTCACCACGGCCAGGATGGCCAGCACCGCGAACCACTGGCTGCCGTGCGCGCCGAAGCCGTCCGCGAAGAGGCGCACCAGCAGCGCCAATGCTCCCACCTTGGGGCCGACCGAGAGGAAGCCGGTGATCGGCGTGGGCGCGCCCTGATAGGCGTCCGGAGTCCAGAAGTGGAACGGCACGGCGGCCGCCTTGAAGGTTGCGCCAACGGTGAGCAGCGCAACGGCAACCAGGCCGGCCGCACCGTGCGAGCCATCCAGGATGGCGCCGATATCGGCGATCCGGGTTGAGCCGGCAAGGCCGTAGGTCCAGCTGATGCCGAAGAGCAGGATGGCGCTGGCGAAGCTCCCGAGCAGGAAGTACTTGAGGCCGCCTTCGTTGCTGTAGCGGTCGGTCTTGTGGAAGCCGGTCATCACGTACGCCGGCATGACCATGAGTTCCAGGCCCACGAACAGGGTGATCAGGTCGCTGCTCGAGGCGAGCACGCAGATGCCGATGACGCTGAAGAGGAGGATCACGTTGAACTCGCCGAGCGGCAGGCGCCGCTGGGCGAGGTAGGCGGGCACGAAGAGGGCGGCGAGCGCCCCGGTGGCCACCGCCACCACCTTGAAGAAGACCGACAGGTCGTCGACCCGGTAGAAGCCGGCGAAGACCAGCTCGTTCACTCCCCAGACCGGCACGCAGGCAGCACCTGCCAGGACGAAGATCGCAACCGTCAGCGGGGTGAGCAGCCACTTGTTTGCCTGCGCCAGGAAGAGGTCGGTGGTAATCACCACGAGGACGCCGACGGTGAGGATCAGCTCCGGCAGCAGGGTGGCCAGATCGTTGGCGTTCACGGTCGCTCCCTCACCACGGCAGGCTGAGCGAGGTCAGCCCGTGGGACGCGTTCACCGCGTCGAGGATGCGCTGCATCGGGGCGGCGGTGGCGTCCAGGATGGGCCCGGGGAAGACGCCCAACACGACGACCAGCACGATCAGCGGCGCCAGCGCCAGCCACTCGTTGCGGGTCATATCGGTGAGGGACGGCCACCAGCGTCGCATCCAGTCCGAGGGGACGGTGAAGAAGACGCGCTGGAACATCCAGAGCATGTAGACCGCGCTGACGATCACCACCAGCATCGTGGCGGCCGCCACCCAGCCGGAGTACTGGAACGCGCCCAGCACCACCAGGAACTCACCGATGAAGCCCGACAGTCCCGGCAGCCCGATGCTGGCGAAGGTGAAGAGCCCGAAGATGGCCGCGTACTGCGGAAGGCGCCCGTTGAGGCCGCCCATGTGTGCGATCTGGCGGTCGTGGGTGCGCTCGTAGATCAAGCCAACCAGCAGGAAGAGGGCGCCGGTGGTGACCCCGTGGCTGACCATCTGGAAGACGGCGCCCTGCAGCCCCTGGATGTTGAAGACGAAGGCGCCGAGCATGACGAAGCCCATGTGGCTGACCGATGAATAGGCGATCAGCTTCTTGAGGTCCGGTTGCACCATGCTGACCATGGCGCCATACAGCACCGCGATGACCGCCATCCCGATCACGATCGGGGCGAATTCGCGCGCCGCATCGGGCAGGAGCGGCAGCGAGTAGCGCAGGAAGCCGTAGCCGCCCAGCTTCAGCAGGACGCCGGCCAGGATGATGCTGCCCGCCGTGGGGGCCTCCACGTGCGCATCGGGCAGCCAGGTGTGGAACGGCCACATCGGCACCTTGATGGCGAAGGCCAGGAAGAAGGCGATGAAGGCCAGCGCCTGGAGCCCGTCGGCGTAGCCAAAGCCACGCAGGGCCTCGTAGCTGAAGGTGAACGGGTGGCCGGCGGACGCATGCGCGATCGCCACCGCCAGGATGGCGACCAGCATGAGGAGCGAGCCGACCAGCGTGTAGATCACGAACTTCACGGTGGCGTAGATCCGCCGCGGCCCGCCCCAGATGCCGATGATCAGGTACATCGGGATCAGGCTGATCTCCCAGAAGACGTAGAACAGGAAGAGGTCCAGCGAGACGAAGACGCCCAGCATGCCGACCATCAGCAGCAGCATGGTCGCGTAGTACTCCTTGACCCGGGTCTGGATCGGGTCCCAGGAGTAGAAGATGCTGACCACGCTGAGGACCGTGGTGAGGAGCACGAGGACGGTCGAGAGGCCGTCCACGCCGAGCGTGTAGCGCATCCCGAAGGCGGGAATCCAGGAGAGGTCCTCGCGATACTGGAACTCGGCACCGGAGGTCTGGTAGCCGAGCAGCGCCAGGCTGAAGCCGAAGCTCGCCAGCGCCGCCAGCAGCGCGACCCAGCGGATGAGGCGTCGGTTGTCGCCGGGCACGAACAGCAGAATCGCGACGCCGATGAGCGGGCTGAAGACGATCAGGCTGAGGATGGGCAGGCCGCTCATGGGCGGATCACCAGGTAGGCGACGATCACCAGCACCAGCCCGGCGGCCATGCCGAGGCCGTAGTTCTGGACGCGGCCGGTCTGCGACCTGCGGGCCAGGGCGCCGATCCGTTGCGCCAGCCACCCCGCGCCGTTCACGGCGCCGTCGATCACCTTCGCGTCAAACCACCACAGGACATTGCCCACCAGCACGCCGCCGCGGGCCCAGACCAGGCCGTACAGGTCGTCGATGTAGTACTTGTTCACGCTGGCCGCATACATCCCCGGGCCGAGCCCGAACGGGATGCGCGCCACGAAGCGGGCCGGCGCATCGGGGTCCTTGACGTACCAGCGGTGGGCCATCCAGATCCCCGCCAGTCCGACCGAGGCGCCGATCAGGAGGAGCAGGCCGGTCAGGCTGAACAGCGAGAATCCGTACGGCTTGATCAACAGGGCGGAGTTGTAGGCCGCGATCGATCCGGGCAGGATCCCGGCCTCCTCGGCACCACGGAAGACGCCCTCCAGCCACTGGTGGATCAACCCGCTCTCCGGGGGCAGCCCCAGCAGCAGGCCCACCAGGATCGTGGGCACGGCCAGGATGATGAGCGGGGCGACCATGGTCGGCGCCGACTCGTGGACGTGGCGCCAGGCGTCGCGCGGGCCGCGCCATCGGCCGTGGAAGGTCATGTAGATCATGCGGAAGGAATAGAAGGCGGTCATGAACGCGACCACCACGCCCACCGCGTAGAACAGGTAGTAGCCGCGGTTGAAGGCCTCGCCCAGGATCTCGTCCTTAGAAAAGAAGCCGGCGAAGATCGGGATGCCGGCCAGCGCCAGCGAGCCGATCACCATGGTCCGATAGGTCCACTTCATCCGGTCCCGCAGGCCGCCCAGGTAGCGCATATCCTGCTCGCCCGACGCACCGTGGATCACGGAGCCGGAGCCCATGAAGAGCAGCCCCTTGAAGAAGCCGTGGCTGACCAGGTGGAAGATGGCCGCCACCCAGGCGCCGATCCCCAGCGCAAAGAACATGTACGCCAACTGGCTCACCGTCGAATAGGCGAGCACCTTCTTGATGTCGTTCTGGGTCAGCGCGATGGCGGCGGCGAAGATGGCGGTGAAGACGCCAATGCTGGCTACCACCCACATGGCGGTCGGCGAGGCGGCGAAGATCGGGTTGGCGCGCGCCACCAGGTAGACGCCGGCATTGACCATAGTCGCGGCATGGATCAGGGCGCTGACCGGGGTCGGCCCCTCCATGGCGTCCGGCAGCCAGACGTGAAGCGGGAACTGGGCGCTCTTGCCGACCGCGCCGGCGAAGAGGAGCAGGCTGATGACCGTGATGGTGGCTGGGCTGAGGGTGCCGATCCGCGAGAAGACCTGCCCGAAGTCGAGGGTGCCGAGGCTGGTCCAGATCATCATGATCCCGAGGCCGAACCCGAAGTCGCCGACCCGGTTGACGACGAACGCCTTCTTGGCGGCGCCCGCCGCCGAGGGCTTCTTGTACCAGAAGCCGATGAGCGCATAGCTGCACAGGCCGACCGCCTCCCAGCCGACGTAGAGCATCAGGAAGTTGTCGCCCAGGATCAGCAGCAGCATGCTGAACATGAACAGGTTCAGGTAGGCGAAGAAGCGCCACATGCTCCGATCGCCGTGCATGTAGCCGATGCTGTAGACGTGGACCAGCAGCCCGACGGTGCTGACCACGAGCAGCAGCATGGCCGTCAGGGCGTCCACCAGGAAGGCGATCTGGATGTGGAAGGTGCCCGACCCGATCCACTCGTAGACCTGCACGTGGTACGGCTTGCCGCCGAAGATGACCGCGACGAACACGATCATGGACAGGACCCAGGCGACGCCCACCAGCGCAGTGGGGACCATCCAGGACCGATAGATCGGCTGCGGCCCGCCCTCCACCACGTGGCCGGCCTGCCCCAGGCCGTCGTTCGACTCGGCGGGGATGACTCCGTCGGCGCCGCTGCTGTTGGCCAGGTCGTCCGCGTGGCCGGCGTGTGGCGAGGTCGCCCGCTGCTCCTCCTCGGAGGGGATCGGCCTGAAGGCCGAGTCGTCCGCCTCGCCATGGCTGTCGTGCTTCTCGCCGCCGTGGCCGGAGTGGCCGCCGTGATCGTCGGCGTGGCCGGAGGCGTGGGCATCGTGGCCGTGGCCGGGGATGCGGTCGAGACGCGCTCCGGCGACCACGGCGAACAGGAAGCCGGCCAGCGGCAGCGCGGGGATGAACGGGATCAGGGAGTCGATCTGCATCGGCCTATTCCTTGAGGTCCGAGTACTCGTCAACCTCGGGCGTCTGGCGGGTGCGGATGATGGCGATCACCAGCGCGAGTCCCACCGTCGCCTCGGCGGCGGCGACCGCCATGACCAGCAGCGCGAAGATCGCCCCGGCGTTGGATGCCGGCGGAAGGTAGGCATTGAAGGCGACCAGCGACAGGTTGACCCCGTTGAGCATCAGCTCGATGCAGATGAGCATCAGGATGGCGTTGCGGCGCGACAGGAATCCAAAGGCGCCAATGGCGAAGAGCAGCGTCGAGACGATCAGGTAGCCCTGCAGTCCCATCAGTGCAGCTCCTCGTCCTCGGGACGGCGAGCGAGGTAGATGGCGCCGATGATGGCCACCAGCAGCAGCAGGCTGAGAATCTCGAAGGGCAGCGCGTAGTCGGTGAAGAGCGACGTGGCGATGGCGGTGACGCTGACCGCCACCGTGACCGCCGCGACGTGCCAATCGGTGCTGATCGCCGCCCAGCCGACGAGCCCCGCGAAGACGAGTGCGATCGGGCCGGCCACCAGCGCCTGGCGATGGAACGGGGACGGCAGGTTGGCGTCACCCGCCTGGGTGAGCATGATGGCGAACAGGATCAGCACGCTGATGGCGCCGAGGTAGATGAGCACCTGCGCCGCGGCCACGATGGGCGCCCCGAGCAGGGCGTACATCCCGGCCAGCGACCCGAAGCAGACCATCATGGCCACCGCCGAGTGGATGATGTTGCGCAGGGTGACCACCAACAGCCCGCCACCGATGACGCCGACGGCGAGCACGATGAAGAGGACGCCGGTGAGGTCCAGGGCTACGGCTCTCCTCGAGGGTTCGGGCGCTCAAACGGCCTCGCCGATCTGGTGTTTTGATCCGCCTCGAGGCCGCGTCCGATTCTAGCGCAGCGAACCACGGCCAAGGCGGTGCCACGGTCCCGGAACGGGCCAGACGGCCCTTGTCGGACGGCGCCGCCGCGGCGACCTTGTCGGCAGGTCGAACAACCAATCCTGCATGCCAGAGAAAGGCGGGCGGCGAAGCGCGTTTGGCATGGCTCTTGCGGCCATGAGGGGTAGGGCGGCTGCGCCACGCAGGAGAATCGGATGACATCGCGATTCAGTCGAGTTTGCCTCTCACTTCTGTCACGGCTAGGCGTAACTCTTGTCACCTAGAAGGCTTGCGTTGGCGGCAGTTGTTCTCATCGCCTCGTCCATACTTGCATGCGCTAGGCCTTCAACCTCGACTGGGCCTTCAACCTCGCGCCGTCCAGTCATCATCCAAGGTCTTGCCAGCGACCGACTGCTGTTTACCGCCACGATCAGCGAGGACACCGACTGGCTGGCCGGAGCGGCCGTTGTTCCTGCGAGCACGACAGGCGTTCCACTCACGAACCCAGTAACGCTCACCGAGGGGATCGCAAACGTCGACGCGACTCACTCCGCGCTCTTTGTCGCATGGGTTGCGTTGGAATGCGAGGACCATCCTTCACTCCGCATCTCGGGGCGGGAAGACCATTTGGTGATTCGCCTCGACAGGGGTCCGCAGCGGCAAGGACAACCATGTCCTGCCTTCCCGCATTACTTTGCGCTTCGCCTCGATTTCTTACGGGTCGTCGATTCGACAAACACTCGACTGGAAGTTGTCGCCTAAGCATTTAGACCAGTCCGTCCGAGCGGCGATCGGCGCGGCGTGGCATGGTTGCCAGGATGCGCCCGGTTGCTGCAGTTCTTCTCGTCGCCTGGGTCGCCGCCGGCCTGCTGCTGACTCTGCAACCGGCGCACCCGCTGCCAGGACAGGTGGTGACCGACAACGGCGTCCCGTTCCTGACGATCGGGATCTACCTGGACAACCTGGACTCGCCGTTCTGGGTCCGGCAGCTCCTGGGAAACCTGGCGCTCCTGCTGCCGGTCGGGGTGCTTGGCCCGGTGGTCGTCCCGGCGCTGCGCCGCTGGTGGCTGGTGCTGCTGGTGGCGCTCGCCATCTCGGCGGGGATCGAGGTCGCCCAACTGTTTATCCCGGACCGCTCGGCCGACGTGGACGACGTGATCGTGAACGTGGCTGGCGCGATGCTCGGGTTCGTCGTGTTCCACGTTGGCAGTCTCTTCCGGAGGCCGACCCCGGTCGGAACATAGCGCGCCGCTGCGGCAGGGATTTGTGGCCGTTACCCGCGGACCGTCGTGAAGCGGCCGCCCCACAACACTTCTAACGGGTCGGGCGTTCCCGATCGGACATCTCCAGGATGTCGAGCATCGGCAGGTCGCGCTGGTAGTCGCTGAATTCGAACTCGGGGCCGCAGCGCAGCGCGTCGTACGGGCAGGCATCGGCACAGATGCCGCAGAAGATGCAGCGGGACACGTCGAGCTGGGTGGCTCTGGCATCGCGGGCTCCAGGATCGAGGTCGGCACACCACGAAGATGGAACCGATTCGCTTGTTCGCGACGCCGATACTGGTGCACTTCCCGCCGCAGAGATGGTCAGCCGGAGTTCATGAGTCGAGAGTTAGTGGAACAGGCGATGCGTGGAAACCGCGACTCCTTCGCGACGCTGGTCGATCGGTCCATTCGGCGCCTGGTCGGAACCGCCGGCCTGATCCTCCAGGACTCCGCCGCAGCCGAAGACGCCACCCAGGAGGCATTGATCCGCGCATGGAAGGACCTGCCCGGCCTGCGCGACCCGGATCGATTCGATGCATGGCTCTACCGGCTCCTCGTACGCGCCTGCCAGGACCAATTGCGACGATCGCGCCGTGAGGTACCAATTGATCAGTTGCTCCTCGGTCCCAATTGGTCGCAATCTGACGCCGCCACGCATGTCGCGGATCGCGATGAGCTCGACCGCGGGCTGGCGCGCTTGACCGATGACCAGCGCTTGGTTCTTGTCCTGCGTTATTACGTGGGCCTCTCCGACTCGGAAGTCGCCCGGGTAGCCCGCGTGCCGATCGGCACCGTCAAGTCGCGCCTAAGCCGTGCGCTCGACGCTCTCCGGGCGGGCCTGGCGGCCGAGGCCCGGACAGCCGTTTTCGGGGAGCGACCGGCGTGAGCGGCCAGGACCTCGTCGAGCAGCGCCTCTCGTTCCGCCTTCGGGAACTGGCGCCTGAACCCGGCGGGGAGTTCCGGGATCGCGTGATGGAGTCCGTCGACGCGACCCCCCAGCGACGGGCTCCTTGGCTGACCGGTGGCGCCTGGCCGCGCCTGGCACCGCGCTTCCCATTGAGCAGGACCGTGCTAATCGTGGTAGCCCTCGGCTTGCTTGCTGCGCTTCTGGCCACGGCCGCCCTCACCGGGAGCCGGCCAGCGCTCCCCGCATTCCACCTCGGGAAGCTGGCGTACACGTTGAATGACGACATTTACGTCGCCGATTCGGACGGGCGGAACGCCATCCGGGTCACGGATGCAAACACGGGCGGGTTCGCATACTTTGGGCCGCAATGGTGGGGGAGGCGCCTCGTGTTCGAAGGTCAGATGGCTGACTTCGATACGAGCGGATTCACGTTGTTCGTGATGGACGCCGACGGTGCCGGATTCCGAAAGATCGGCAACACGGTCGGGACCGGCCGGGGCGGCTCGCCGGACGGTCGGCTCTTCGCGTTCATAAGTGGATCCGGCGAGAGCCTTGAGATCCTAGGGACAAACGGTCCTGCGACCGTCCTCAAGCCGCCCAGCGGCTATGTGCTGTGGGACGAGTCAGACCTGGCGAGCTTTTCCTGGTCGCCGGACAGCACAGAGCTGCTCGTGGGCGCCTGCACCGCGAGCCCGTGCTTCAAGGACTCGAGAGAACACGATCTCTTCGTTGTCCCCGCGGACGGATCGGCTCCTCGGCAGTTATCCAGCCACGACGCACCGGCCTACCACGCGTCGTTCTCGCCGGATGGGTCGCAAATAGCGTTCCAGACCCTCGAGCCGAGCAACCGGTGGTATTGGGAATACTCCACGATCGACGTCATGAGGAGCGACGGTACCGGTCGGCGCGTCGTCTTTCCGGGGGACTACAACCTCTGGTTCGGTTGGTCGCCGGGCGGACGACAGATCGCAGTGACGAGCGGCGAGTCTCGCTCAAGGATGTGGATTGTCGACGTCGAGGGGAGCGCACCGCCACGCCAATTGGTGCCTGCCGCTAGCTCCATGAACTTCCTGTCCTGGTCTCCGGATGGTCTGAGCATCCTCGCCGTGGGCTCGGGAACGACTGGCAAAGGAGGCGTCTGGACGGTCAATCTCGATGGTTCGACGGCAACTGTTGCGGCGGGTGCCGTAGACGGGGTGTGGGAATGGATCCCGAACGACCAATGAGCGCCCCGTACCGGAGGTCCAGGGCGATGCAGATCCCCTGGCCCGCACTCGCGCTACTTCTCACCTCGTGTGCCGCGCCGGGGGGCGCATCCCCGGCGACCACGCCGGCGGCCTCCGTAGCGGCGGCCTTGCCGAGTGCGTCAGCGGCCGCAGCCTGGGCGGTGGCTCCGGTGGGCACGATCGGCCCAGACGGGCGGTTGTACGGGGCTGACTGCCCATCCGCTCGAGTGTTCCGGATCGACGCGAACGGCCCCGTCGTCATCGCGGGCAGCGGCCCCAGCGGCCTCTCGGCCGGATTTGCCGGAGATGGAGGTCCGGCAACCGCAGCCGAAGTGGCGTGCCCTATCGGTGTGGCCTTCGACGCGTCTGGTGACCTCCTTTTTGTCGACCACCTCAACAACCGCGTCCGCAAGATCGACACCCACGGAATCATCACGACCGTGGCCGGTAGCGGACCAACGGGAGCCAGCGCCAGCGGCGGCTACGCCGGTGACGGGGGTCCGGCGACCGCCGCCGTACTTAACGCGCCTTACGGGATCGCGATCGATCGGCCTGGAAACCTGTACATCACCGACCGGGACAACAACGTCATTCGCAAGGTGGATGTGGACGGCATCATCACGACCTTTGCGGGAAACGGTCATGCGGGGTATTCCGGCGACGGTGGACCGGCGACCGCGGGCCAGCTCCAACGCCCGGTCGGGATCGCCGTCGATGCGGCCGGCAATGTCTATGTCGCCGACCAGAACAACAACCGGGTGCGGCGGATCGGCATCGACGGGATCATCACGACCGTGGCCGGGACCGGCGAGCATGCCTCGTATGGCGATGGTGGTCCCGCGACTGCCGCGGCGCTGGCCGACCCCAACAGCCTAGTGATCGACTCCACTGGCAACCTGTACGTCTCAGAAGACGAGGGCCACCGGGTTCGAAGGATCGACAGCGATGGCATGATCACGACCTTCGCAGGGACCGGCGAGGCGGCCTACTCCGGGGACGGGGGCCCCGCTGCAATCGCCGCACTTAACGCGCCGAGCGGCCTCGCGATCGACGCGCTCGGCAATGTCTACATTGAAGATGACGGCAACTTCTGCATTCGCAAAGTGGATCTGGCGGGCTTGATTTCAAGCTTCTGGTGCGCCCCCCGGTAACCGACAAGGCACAACCCGCTAGGAGGTGGGTGGCCGCCCACCCCATCAACTCCGCCCGTATCGGTCTAGCGAGTGGGTCGCTCTCGGTCGGACATCTCCAGGATGTCGAGCATCGGCAGGTCGCGCTGGTACTCGCTGAATTCGAACTCCGGTCCGCAGCGCAGGGCGTCATACGGGCAGGCATCGGCGCAGATGCCGCAGAAGATGCAGCGGCTCACGTCGAGCTGGTAGGTCTCCAGGGTGCGCGGGCGCGGCATGAGGGCGCCGACGGGGCAGGTCTCCGCGCAGCGGCCGCATGAGACGCAGGGGGTCTCGTTGAGCGAGACGAAGTCGGCCGTGGTGACGAGGGAATCGAATCCCTTGCCGATGAAGTCGTAGCAGCCCGAGCCGACGATCTCCTTGCAGACCTGGGCGCAGCGCCCGCAGTCGATGCAGCGGGAGTAGTCGCGCAGGATGAAGGAGTGGGTCTCGTCGCGGCCGTAGCCGTGGTTGACTCCCACGTACGGGTTGTCCTGGATCGAGCGCTCGTCGATGGCCATGTTGAGCGTCGTCTCGTATTCGATGGCCGCCTCGCGCAGGTCGCAGTGACCGATCGCCTCGCAGGTGCACTGCAGGCAGCGCCCCGCCTCGGCCATGGCCTGGTCGCCGGTGAAGCCGAACTCGTACTCGCCGAAGCCGGTCTTGCGCTCCGCGGCCTCGAGCTTGCCCATCACCGCGCGCGGCTCCTTCACGTCATCGGTGAAGGGCACGATGGTCAGGAAGTTGGGCTGCGGCTCGGAGACGATGCGGCGCACCTGCGGGTCGTCGAGGTCGTGGCCGCGCAGCCAGTAGTCGATGGCGTAGGAGGCGCGCCGTCCTTCGCCGATGGCCTCGACCACGGTGGTGGCGCCGGTACGGACGTCGCCCGATGCGAAGACCTTGGGCAGCCCGGTGCGGAAGATGTCCTCCTCGGCCACCAGGGTGCCCCGGGCGCTCACCTCGAGCTGGGCGCGGATCTCCTCCGGCTCGGCATCGACCCATGACAGTTCCGGTCCCTGGCCGATGGCGCCCAGCACCGTGTCGCAGGCCACGATGAACTCGGTGCCGGCCATCGGTTCCGGCCGGCGGCGGCCCTTGGCATCGGGCTCGCCCAGCCGCATCCGCTGGAACTCCATGCCGGTCACCTTGTTGGACGCGTCGGTGACGACGCGGACCGGGGCCGCCTGGAAGATGACGCGGGCTCCCTCCTCGATCGCCTCGTGCACCTCGTCCTGGGCCGGCATGTCCTTCAGATCGCGGCGATAAACCAGGGTCACCTCGGCGGCGGACTGGCGGATGCTGGTCCGGGTGCAGTCGATGGCGGTGAACCCGCCGCCGATGACGACCACGCGCGCCCCCGAGAGCGCCGGGATCGGCACGCCGCGCGAGCTGTTGTACAGATTCTCGAGCGCGTTGACCACCCCGTCCGCATCTTCGCCGGGAATTCCCATCTCGTTGCTGCGGTAGCAGCCGATCCCCACGTAGACCGCGTCGTAGCCCTGCTCCAGCAGCCCGGCAATGTGGAAGTCGCGCCCCAGGCGCATGTTCGGCTTGAAGGTGGCGCCCAGCTCCCAGACGTGGTTCAGCTCGCGATCCATCCAGCCCTTCGGCAGCCGGTACTCGGGGATGCCGTAACGAAGCATGCCGCCCTGCTCCGGATCCGCCTCGAAGACGTCGCAGTGGTGGCCGCGCAACTGGAGGTAGTAGGCCGCCGACAGGCCGGCCGGCCCGGCACCGATGACCGCCACCCGCCGCCCGCTGTCCGCCTCCTTTGGCCAGGGCGTGGGAGCGGGAGCATCCACCTCCAGCACCCGGTCCGCGCAGTAGCGGTGCGAGTCGCGGATCGAGATGGCGGTGTCCACCTCTTCGCGTCGGCAGTGCGTCTCGCATGGCGCGGGGCAGACGCGGCCGAGGATGGCGGGGAACGGCAGCGAGCGCTTCAGGATGCGGGTCGCCTCTTCCCAGTTGCCGAGGGTGTTCTGCTTCAGGTAGCCGGGGATGTCGACCCGGGTCGGGCACTTGAACTGGCAGGGCGGCAGGCAGTAGGCGTCGTGGTCGGAGAAGATCAGCTCCAGCACCATGCGGCGGTTCTGCACGACCCGCTCCGAGTGGGTGCTGATGACCATCCCATCGGAGACCTTGGTGCCGCAGGCGATGGGCGTGTCGTCCTGCCCTTCGACCTCCACCGCGCAGATGCGGCAGGCGCCGTACGGGGCCAGCTTGGGCTCGTAGCAGAGGGTCGGGATCTCGATCCCCAGCACGCGGCAGGCCTGCAGGATGGTCTGCCCCTCCTCGGCCTCGACCTGCCGGCCGTTGATGGTGACGGTCAGCTTGCGGGTACCGGGCACCATCGGCCACACGGGGGCGTAGTCCGCGGCGTGCACGGACCCCTTGCCGTTTCCATTGCCGTTGGTGACGAAGCTCATGGCCGGTGCATCCTACCTACGACGCGGCTGGCCCGACGCCGGCCAGCGGCGCCAGCAGCGGCGCCACGGTCTCGGTGCGGCAGGCGCCCGCCAGGCAGACGCCGCGTTCCGCGTGCGCCCGGTACTCGTCGCCGAAGCGGTCCAGGGTGGTCAGCATCGGGCCCGGCGCTCGTGCCTCGAGGTGGCAGAGCGCCGTGTCCGCCATCTTGCGCGACAGCTCGCGCAGCAGCCCGAAGTCGTCGGGCCGTGGCGTCGCGGCCAGCACCCGGTCCAGCGCCTCGACCAGCCGCTTGGTGCCGATCCGGCACGGGACCGCCTTGCCGCACGCCTCGCGGCTGGAGTAGTCGAGGAAGAAGCGCGCGCTGCTCACCATGCAGGTGGACGCGTCGGTGATCAGCAACTGGCCCAGCCCGAGGCCGGCGCCGGCCGCGTGCAGCGGCTCGTAGTCATAGGGTGTCTCGATCTCGGCTGTCGACAGCGCCCCGCCGCCGGCACCGCCCACGAAGACCGCCTTGAGCGTCTTGCCCGGTCCACCGGCCAGCGCCACCACGTCGGCCACGGGCGAACCGAGGGCCACCTCCGCCAGCCCGGCGCGCTTCACCTTCCCGTAGATGCTGACCAGCTTGGTGCCCGGGCTCGCCGATGAGCCGACCTTGCGGAATTCGGCGGCGCCGTGAGTCAGGATCCAGGCCGCGTTGGCCAGTGTCTCGCCGTTCTGCACCGTGGTCGGGTTGCCGCCAAGGCCGCGCTCGGTCGGGTACGGCGGCCGGATGGTGGGCATGCCGCGGTCCCCGGCCAGCGCGGCGAGCAGGGCGGTCTCCTCGCCGGCGACCAGCGCACCCGATCCCTCGAAGACGGTGACCACGCACGAGAAGTCGGTGCCGAGCACCAGGTACCCGGCAAGGTGCGCCGCTTCCGCTTCGGCGACGGCGGCGCGCATGCGGGCGATGGCGGCGGTCCAGTCGCGGCGGATGGCCACGATGGCCTCGCTTGCCCCGGTGGCGTGGGCGGCGATCAGCAGTCCCTCCAGGATGAGATGCGGGTTGCCCTCCGCCAGGGCGCGGTCGCCGAGGGCGGTCGGGTCTGCCCCGATCAGGTTGGCAACCACCACCTTCCGGTCACCTGCCGCGCCGCGCGCCGCGCGCCATTTGTCGGCAGTCGGGTAGCCACCGCCCCCCCGTCCCCGCAGGCCGGCGGCAGCGATCTCGGCGATGCTCGCCTCGGCGCCGAGGGTGCTCACGGCGCGCTCGAGGCCGGTATATGTGCCGGCCTTGCGATAGCCGGCAAGGGTGAGCAGCTTCGCGTCGCCGAGCCCGACGAGCAGGCGCGGATGACCGCCCGACAGGATCCGGATCTGCGGTGAGAGCGTGCTGGTGGATTCGGTCATGAGGGCCTGCTCGCCGTGCGGGCGCGAGCGGGGGCCGCGGCGCTCTTCCGGCGCTCGGCGACCAGGTGGCGTGCCTGGACCGCCGTCAGGGGCCCGTAGATCATGGTGTCGATGCGGATCGCCGGCGCGATGGCACCGGCCGCCACCTCGTCGCTGGTCTCGAGCGACCAGGCGCCGTCATTCGACGTCTCGCCGGGCGCGATCCCCAGTTCGTCGCTGAGTGCGGAGAGGAGCGCATCACCGCCCGCGAAGCGGCAGGCCGCGCAGCGGCAGACGGTGACGAGGTGCCCCTCGGTCGGCAGGAGTCGAAAGCCACCCAGGCCGGCCGCCCCGAAGACCTGCGCCCAGTGGATGACCATGGTGTCGCTGATCAGGCGCAGGGCGCGCTCCGGGAGGTAGCCGTAGCGCTCCTGGACGGCGGAGAAGATGCCGATCAACGCCTCCGGCCGTGCCCCGAAGCCGTCGATCACGCCGCCCAGCCAGGCCGTGTCGATGGCCTCGTCCCAGCGCGCCACGTTGCGCATCGGTTCCGCCGGCAGACCGGCTCGCCGGTAGGCGTTGGGGTCCTTGCGCTCCTCGTAGATCTCCGGCAGGCCGTAGCGAATCCGATTGCCCTGGGAGTCGAAGCCACTCATGTCGATCGCCTCGACCGGGCAGACCTGCGCGCACTGGAAGCAGACCTCGCACTTGTGCTCGCCGAACGGGTCATAGATGAGGTCAAGCCGTCCGCGCCAGCGGTCCGGCATCTGGGGGCGCTCCTCTGGATACTGGCGGGTGACCTTGGGCGCCCAGAAGTTGCGCCCCGTCTGGCGCATGCCCTTGAGGATGCCGAGGCCCGGGATTCTCACAGGTTGAAGACCAGCACCGCGCCCGCGGTCACCAGCAGGTTGAGCATGGCCAGCGGCAGCAGCACCTTCCAGGCCATGCCCATCAGCTGATCCACTCGCACGCGGGGCAGCGTGGCGCGCAGCCAGACGGCGACGAAGACGAACATGTAGCTCTTGAGGAAGAACCAGAGCAGTCCGTACAGCGTGCCGCCGAAGCCCTCGAGCTGGGCGGGGAACGGCCAGGGCGCCAGCCAGCCCCCGAAGAAGAGGGCGGTCATGACCCCGCTCATGATAAAGAGGGCCACGTATTCGGCGAAGAAGAAGAAGCCGAAACGCATCCCCGAGTACTCCGTGAATGGCCCGGCCACCAGCTCGCTGTCCGCTTCGACCATGTCGAACGGCGTTCGGTTGATCTCTGCCAGCGAGGCGATGTAGAAGATCCCCAGGCCCACCGGTTGCCAGATCAGCATCCAGCCATGGAGTTGCTGCCAGGCGATCAACTCACGGAAGTTCAGCGTCCCACCCAGTACGACAACACCGACCACCGACAGGGTCAGCGGGATCTCGTAGCTGACCATCTGCGCTGCGCTGCGCAGGCCGCCGAGCAGTGAGTACTTGTTATAGCTGGCCCAGCCCGCGATCAGCAGGCCGACCACGGACAGACCGATGACCGCGAAGAAGTAGACGATGCCGATATTGAAATCGGCCGCGATGGCGCCCGGGGCGAAGGGCATCACCAGCATGCTCATGGCGGCCGCCATGTAGACCATCCAGGGCGCCAGGGTGAAGGTGGCGCGGTCCGCCTGGTCGGGGATGTGGTCCTCCTTGGCCAGGAACTTGAAGCCGTGGATGGTGCTCTGGAACATGCCCCACGGACCGACCCGGTTGGGGCCGTAGCGCAGCTGCATCTGGGCGATGACCTTGAGCTCCATCTGGATCACCACGAAGGCGGTCGGGATGGTCATCAGCAGCAGCAGGGTGGTGGCCAGCAGGAAGCGCAGGATGCCGAACAGGAGGTCCATTACTTGTCCACTCCGCCCATCACCGGGTCGAAGCTGGCCATCACGGCCATGGTGTCGGCAATCAGGCGGCCGGGCATCAGCTTGGGGAGCGCCTGAAGGCTCACGAAACTGGGGTCGCGCATCCGGAAGCGGTATGGGTTCGGGCCGCCATCGCTGATGGCGTAGACGCTGTAGAGGCCACGCGGCGACTCCACTGCCGCGTAAGCACGGCCAGGCCGCGGTCGGATGATGCCGGGGACCTGGGCCTGCACTGGCCCGTGGGGCATCTTGTCGACGATCTGGTCGATCAGGTGGATGCTCTGCTTCAGCTCGGCGACTCGCTGCAGGTAGCGGCTGTACACGTCGCCGCCGGCCTGGGTGATGACGTCGAACTCGAGCTCGGGGTAGATCGAGTAGGGATGTGCCTTGCGCACGTCGAACGGCACGCCCGAAGCGCGCAGGCTCGGCCCGGTCACGCCCAGCGCGATCGCCTGCGCGCCGGAGAGGACGCCCATGCCGACGGTGCGACCGCGGAAGATCTCGTTATCGGTGAGGATCCGCTCGCTCATTTCGATCGTCTTCAGCACGCCGGCGCGCCACGTCCCGAGGCGCGACATGAACTCGTCGTTGGTGTCGAAGTTCACCCCGCCGACGCGGAAGAAGTTGAACAGCATCCGCTGGCCGCTGATCGCCGATAGCATGTCGACGACGTCGTCGCGGTTGATGAAGCTGTACAGGATCGGGGTCAGGCCGCCCATGTCGAGGGCGAGGAACCCCATCATCAGCCCGTGGGAGAAGACGCGATTGAGCTCCACCACCAGGGCCCTGATGTACTCCGCGCGCGGCGGCGCCTTGATGCCGAACAACTTCTCGAAGGCGATCGCCGGCGCGTGCTCGTTGTGCATGGCGGAGAGGTAGTCCATGGGGTCCACGTAGGTCATCACCGTGGTGTAGGTGGCGTTCTCGCACAGCTTCTCGATGCCACGGTGCAGATACCCGAGCACCGGGTCGATGTCGATCACCACCTCGCCGCGCACCTTGATGACCAGCCGCATGACGCCATGGGTCGAGGGATGCTGCGGGCCCATGTTGACGAGCATCTCACCCTCGTCGAGGGTGTAGACCTCGCGTTCCCGCTCGGTCTGCGGCGGCCGATCCGGCAGCCCAACCGATTCGAAGCCCGCGTATTCGCCACCGCCGCGCTTCAGTGGGGGCAGGCCGGCGACTGCCCGCAGACGACCCTCCTCGGCCGCCTCCAACTCGAGCGGGTCGGGGATGCGCAGCTCGGAGGTCATGGCTCGTCCCCCGCGCCGGCCATGACGCCGGGCGCCCTGCTCTCCTCGAGCCGGGTCAGGTCCCATGTCTCGGGTCGCTCAAGCGGATTGACCCCGGCCGCCTGCGAGTCGGCGGCGTCATCGGGCAGGAGGAAGTCCCGGCGCTGCGGGAAGCTGCGATAGTCCGGCGACATGAAGATGCGGCGCAGGTCGCGGTTCCCGTCGAAGAGGATCCCCATCATGTCGTACATCTCGCGCTCGTGGAAGTTGGCACCCTCCCACAGCCCGGTGATGGTGGGGATGTGCGGGTCGGCGCGGTCGACGCGGGCGCGGACGCGCAGCCACGCGGGATGAAGGTCGGAGTACAGGTGGTAGACCACCTCGAACCGCTCGCCCACGCCGTAGTCGACCGCCGCCGCATCGGCCAGGAACCAGAAGTGCAGCTCGGGGTCGTCGCGAAGGTCCCCCAGCAGCGCCACGTTGCCGGCGCCGTCGATCTGCACCTCGACCGTGTCGTCATCGGTCCAGATGGTCGAGGCGAGCCCAGGGAACCGGTCGAGCAGCAGTCGCACCAGGGCGCCCGCCTTGGCCGGGGCGCTCAGCGTACGTCTCCTTCCCAGTTGCTCCGCTGTGGGCCGCGGTCGACGTACGTCGGCCATTCGCCGCGGCGCTGCTTGACCAGCTCGTGGAGTTTCATCATCCCGTAGATCAGGCCCTCCGGCCGCGGCGGGCAGCCAGGGACGTAGACGTCGACCGGCATCACCCGGTCGACCCCCTGGACCACGCTGTAACTGCGCTTGAAGCGGCCGCCGGAGGTGGTGCAGGTGCCCATTGCCACGCACCACTTCGGCTCCGGCATCTGCTCCCAGAGTCGGACCAGCGGCCCGGCCATCTTGGTGGTCAGCGTGCCGGCCACGATCAGGACGTCCGCCTGGCGCGGGGACGCGCGGAACGGGAACATGCCGAAGCGGTCGATGTCGTTCTTGCTGGTGGCGGTGCTCATCATCTCGATGGCGCAGCACGAGAGGCCGGACAGGAGCGGCCACAGGGAGTTCGAGCGGATCAGGTCCAGGATGATGTCGGCGCGGGTGGGGATCACCTCCAGCAGGCCGTGGAAGCCGCCGCGCGGGTGCTCTTCCATGCCGAACTCGCGCAGCAGCTCGTCGCTGCCCGACTGGTCGGCGATGACGATCCGGTCGGCCTCGGCGCCTGCTGCGCCCGCGCCCGCCCGCTCGGGGACCTCTAGCGCCACTTCAGGTCACCCTTCTTCCAGGCATACAGCTCGCCGAAGAGCAGGATCCCCAGGAAGAGGCCGATCAAGAGGATCCCCTGACCGGCGACCGCTCGCACGGTGACAGCCCACAGGTAGACGAAGACGATCTCAACGTCGAAGGCCACGAACAGCAGGGCGTACAGGTAGAAGGCCAGGCCGAAGCGCGACCACGTGTCACCGATGGTGTCGATGCCGCACTCATAGGGGAGGCCCTTCTGGGGACGCCGGCGCCGATGGGTGATCAGCCAGGAGAACAGGATGGTGCCGAACACGAACAGCGTCGTGGCAATCCCGAACCCGATGACGTAGAGCAGTCCGGTCTGATCCATGCCAGCTCCGTTGGTGCTCGAAGCGCGAGACCCGGCGCCCCGCGCGGTTGATGCTCATCTCGCACGGCCCGCACGCTCGCCGGCCGCCTCGCCGACAAGTCTAGCAGCCCGATGCGGCGGGCGGCCCCTCCTGCCAGGCCCGATCCACCAGGATTCGCAGCCCGTCGCTGACCAGGGCGTGGCCACCCAGCAGCACCGGTACCGGCGAGTTCGCCGCGGCTTCGGTCAGCTCGGCCAGCCACGCGGTTTCGACCCTCACATGAGCTCCAAAGTCCGATGCGAAGCGCTCCTCGGCGGGCGGCCAGGCGGTGGCGTCGGCGGATCCGCCGCGGGCCGCCATGAGGACCCGGGTATCGAGGATCACCGCGTCACCGAGCGAGGTCAGCTCACCGATCAGGTCGGCCGCTCCCAGGCGCTCTGCCCAGTCGGCCAACAGCGAGCGAGGCGCCGCGTCGCGTGCCGACCGCATGCCGCGCTCCTCGATGAAGCATCGGACCCGACACGCCGATTCGGTCTCCAGGTAGGCCCAGGCGCTCGAGGGGATGCGCCCCGCGGCCACCAGTTGCGCATCCCGGTTGCGCAGGACGGCGCCAATCTCCGACAGGCGCGGGATGTCCAGCCGCCCACCCCCGGGCAGGGAGGCCATCTCCAGGAAGGCCGAGAGGCGCTGGTCCGCGCGACGGACGTCGGGGAGGCGCAGCGCAATCCGCAGCAGCGCGAGATCCAACGGCGTGTCGACGTCGAAGCGGGACCAGGCAACGTCACCCAGGTCGCGGGAACGGAATCCGGCCGACTCCAGGCAGCGCACCGCCGCGTTGTCGGTCGGGCACGTACCGAGCGCGTCCAGCGCCGCATCGAGGTGGCCGGCGACCACGAAGGCATCGGCGCTGTAGCGGTTGTTGGCGACCACCTCGCCGGCG
>Ga0315281_10004744_pt1 | contig 19688 bp, 15 predicted proteins | sample YL17G07_0_MG_FD_204540 | JGI IMG/M metagenome (GOLD analysis project Ga0315281, IMG submission 204540) | Sediment microbial communities from Yellowstone Lake, YNP, Wyoming, USA - YL17G07_0 | ecosystem: Environmental > Aquatic > Freshwater > Lake > Sediment | place: USA: Wyoming | collected... | reverse complement strand
AAAGTAGCAAAAAGAAAAAGTACGTCAACTACACGACTACTACTTCTTCTTCGAGGATCAAAACCTTAACGTCAAAGACCACCTTAACTTTGGCTCTTAGCTGTCTTGACAAAGGGGTCCACAATATTCATTGATAAGAGTGGAGATGTCTTTTCCTGTTGTCATAACAAGCCATTAGCCTTCGGGAATATCTACAAAGAAAATCTGGAAGAGATAATAAACAATAAAACCGCAAAGGCAGAACGACAAAAATCACTCGATGGCCGGCTGCATTGTTTTGCAAGATGCAGTCTATTGAATCGACAAGATGTTCAACCGCAGAACAGGCCTGCCGTTACCGACTACAATGACCTGAAGAAATTACATATTCTCTTCGCAGAAGATTGCAATATCAATTGTATTATGTGTTTTCAGAAACACAGGGATAGAACTTGCCTGGATTGTAATACACTTGTCAATCGCGTCGACATCAGTCCTTTTGCATCAATAGAAATACAGGGAGGCGAGCCGTTATTCATAGATGCCGCCATGCGCTACTTTGATTATGCGGTTTCGCGGGGAAAAAAGATCTCTCTTATAACAAACGGGCTCTTAATTAATGAAAAATGGGCCGAAAAGATTGCCTTGCATTCACTAGATCTGACAATCTCCCTCAATGCCGCCACGCGAGAGACACACGAAGCAATTAACAGAGGGTCTCATTGGGACACCGTATTACGGAATATAGACACGGTTCGTGCGTACCGTAATAGATATCTCACAAGAGTTATTCTCACCGGGCACATGACTATTGTGAGGCAAAATATACACGAGGTGCCTCTTTTCATTAAATTGTTCAAGCAACTTGGATTTGATGCTATATATTTTGGATATGATAAAAAGACCGTGCCTATTTACTTATTGCTTCATCCGTTCTTTAAAATAGATTTGAGATCAAGGATTCGAAAAGAAATTCGAGAAAGCCATGATCCCAACTCAATAAACATGTTAGGACTCATTTTGCTCGGCCTGCTGTAGTCATGCTCAAGTATTTACTTCGCTGTGTATAGTTGAGAACCGTTAGCAGAGACGTTTGAAAACCGTTTGTCAACGCTCGGCAGCAAACTATGAAAAATACATTCTGCATTAAACTCTGGACGGAAGTATATATTCACAATGACGGGCATGTCTTTTCCTGCTGTAACGTGAAACCGGTTGCTTACGGCAATATTTACCGCAATAACCTGCGGGATATTGTCAATAACGAAATCGCGCAATCGCAGCGTCAGGCATCGATAGAAGGGCGGCTGCATTGTTACAGGCGGTGTAATTTATTAAACAAAGAAGATAGCAAACCTCAAAAAAAACATCCATTCGTTGGCTACAGCGACCTCAAAACGCTGAAGATGCTCTTCGCCGAGGACTGCAATATCAGGTGCGTTATGTGCCGACAGAAACGCAAAGGCAGCCCAACCCTGGATTGTAAAACCCTTATTGATAATGTCGACATCAGCCCGTTCAACTCAATTGGTATTGAAGGCGGTGAACCGTTGTTTATTGATGAGGTCAGGCGCTACTTTGACCATGCTGTTGCGCAAGGGAAAAAAGTTTCGTTTAAGACAAATGGCACATTGATCGACGAACAGTGGGCGGAAAAGATCGCCTTGCATTCGGAATATCTCTATATTTCTCTCAACGGGGCGACAAAGAAAACCCACGAAACTGTAAATCGCGGATCGCGCTGGGAAACCGTGCTCAGGAATATAGCACTGGTCCGTGCGTATCGAAAAAAGCACAACACGCCGTTGTCTCTTCTGGGGCACATGACTATCGTTACAAAAAATGTAAAAGAAATACCGCTGTTTATCCGGGATTTCAAACTATTCGGATTTGACAATATCGATTTTGGATATGATAAATATACCGTGCCGGGATACTTAATGTTTCACCCATTCTTCAAAATGATTCTGAAGTCAAAGATCAGAAAAGAGATTCAAGAATGTACGAATCCCGGGGCCATAGATAATTTACGATTGAATTCACTGGGGCTATTGTAGATATCCTGCGTGTTTTCGCAAGGGAAATTCGTTCGCTTGACAGAAATATAAAAAAATTATAAGATTGCGTTAGACATATTCGCGCATGAGAAAAAAAGCACCACACCTCTTCTTGACATCCTGCTCAACCGCTTTGCCATTTACCGTCGAGGACTAATTTTCGAACTGTCAAGGTCGGGGTACGTCTGCGCGTTGGTGTGGCATAATAATCAATCCCTGAGTACCGGGATGTCGATAAATTACGGTTTTCGTAGGTACGTGGGATCATGGATAAGATTCTTGTCATAGTGCCGGAGCACAGCAATAGAGAGCGGCTGATGCTTTTGGATGAACATCTGAAGTCGGTGTTGCCCTCAGGGATTGCCGACCGCCGGACATTTTACTACGCATGCGGGGGGATCGTCGAGCTGAAGCAATTGCTGATGAGCGTGCAGTACAGCCATGTTGTTATCGGATTCCCGTCCATCCATAATGATTTCCTTTGCATTCATACAGTCCGGTCGTTATGTTTCCGGAGTATGGTGATTATGTTTTGCCCCGAGCTCAGTTTCACGGAATGGCGGCTGAAAAATGAAGGATGCATCAATAATGAGATCCGTCACTGGGAAGAGGCCGGGCGGTTGTTGGAAGTCAACGCCTGTCGCCTGGCAGACAGGATAATCGTGAAATCAGGCGATGAGCGCGGTTTGCTCTTGTCATTTATCAAGGACGCGCACATCAGCGACATCGAAAGCGCCGGCGCGAAGTATGCGGCGACTGAGGGAAAGCGCCCCTGTAAGGCCAGCATCATCGTTCTGACGTTCAATCAACTCGTCGACACGCAACAGTGTGTCGAGTCCCTGCTGCGGTATACGGCGTACGGGAATTACGAGATCATTTTTGTCGACAACGGTTCCACGGATGCGACAAGGGAGTACCTGCAGGGATTGCAGGCAAAGCATGGCAATATTACGGTGATCCTCAATGATAAGAACCTCGGATTTGCAAAAGCAAACAACCAGGGAATGCGCGTGGCAACCGGGGATTATATACTGTTGTTGAATAACGACGTGGTGCTCGCCGAGGGCTGGCTGGAGCGGATGATCTGTTGCCTGGAAAGCGATCCCTCTATCGGTGTCGTGGGCCCGGTGACGAACCATGCGGTTGGTCAGCAGGTGGTGGATATGCCGGGCCGGCACGATGAGCCGGGCATCCGGAAGTTTGCATATATACAGGCGATGAGGAATGCCGGTGTGTGGTTTGAAACGCATCGCATCATCGGTTTTTGTATGCTCGTAAGAAAAAGAGTCATCGAGCAGATCGGCATGCTTGACGAGCGGTTTGGCCCGGGGGGGTTCGAGGATTATGATTTCTGCCTCAGGATCCATCAGGCCGGCTACCGGATCGTAATTGCAAGTGACGTATTTGTCTATCATAAAGGGGGGCAGGGATACCACCGGAATAATCTTGATTATGATAAGCTCCGGCGTCAGAACGTCAGGATATTTATCGATAAATGGTGTGAAAGGGCGCTTGAGGCCCTGGAGATAATGCCAAACGGAATGTGACATGCGCGATGGAGCGGTATAGAGCCTGTTGCATAACAGGTTCCGTAGGGGCGGCTTTAGCCGCCCGTTCCGTCGATAGCGGGTGGCTAAAGCCACCCCTACGAAGGTTTTGGCAGGGTTTATGCAACAGGTTCTATATGCATCAATTTAGTTCCGGAAAGATGTTCAAACATCTCGACAGAATCATCGAATGGCAGAAGACCGGTCTGTCACGGCCCATTACCTATGAGCTCGACATGACCAACGTATGCAATAACCGGTGTTCTTTTTGTTTCGGGTTTTACGGCGGCAAGGACCGTTCTGTCCTTTCGGTTACCGATGCAAAGGACATTGTCCGGCAGGTAAAGGATTTTGGCGGTAAAGCAGTGACGTTTACCGGAGGGGGGGATCCTTTGTGCAATCCCGCGACGATAGAGGCCGTCGGGTTTGCCCGGCGCATCGGTCTGGACGTGGGGTTCATCAGCAACGGTTTATCACTCGATGAGAGCGCGGCCGAGGTGCTCGTGGATTCCTGCACCTGGATACGGATCAGCCTCGATGCGGGAACCCCCGAAGTATACCGGCTGACGCACGGTCTTAACGGCGCAACGTTCGATAGAGTCGTTGCCAACATTAAATTGCTGGTCAGGAAGAAAAAGGAACGGAAATCGAAGGCGACCATCGGCACCGGTTTTATTACGTTTCCGGCAGTTACTGCGGATATGGTGCCATTTGTGCGCATCAGCAGGGACGCGGGGGTCGATTATGCACAGTTCCGGCCGCTGCTCAAGGAATTCAGCCGGAAAGAAATAAACCGCCGCCCGGATGCTCGAACCCTGAAGGCTGTTGAGAAGTGCCTGTCTCTGTCCAATAAAGGTTTCGATGTGCTCTGTTCCATCCACAAATACGGAAATATGAAGAGCAACACGATAGAGCGTGGATTCAAGACCTGCTACGGCCATCATTTTGCCGCGGTCATTGCGGCGAACAAAAAGATGTACCTCTGTTGTCACATGCGTGGCCGTGAGAAGTACTGCATAGGCGACCTGGGGAAGAGCAGTCTCAGGGAAATCTGGCGCTCGCGCCGGCGCCGCGACGTATACGGGAAGATAAATTTCAAAGACTGTCCCCTTTTCTGCCGCTGCGACGGGTTTAACCACATATTATGGGATATTTCACAGCCGATCCTGCACGAAAACTTCCTCTAATACCGAAAGGCATTTTCTGGTGAAAAAGAAGATACTTGTCATTTCGCCGTACTTTCCATATCCGCCCCGGGATGGAGGGAAAGTGCGCATTTTTAATCTTATTAAACATCTATCCCTGTCCAATGAGATGTATCTTTTATCGTATATCGAGTCGCCGCACATGAATGAGTTCGTGCCCGCTCTCGAGAAATACTGCGCGGGGGTCTATACGGTAATCCGCGATGAGAGCAAAGGCATCATGGGAGAGAACCTGCCGCGCAGCATAAGTTTCTTCTATACTCCGGAAATGATCAATAAACTTGAGAGCGTGCTTGCAGAGGTGCGCCCCGATCTTGTTCAGATCGACTTCCTCGTCATGTCCCAGTATGTAAACCATGTCGGGAATGTTCCGGCAGTCTATACCGAGCACGACATGAGTAATGTCAACTTCGAACAATCGTTCCACGACAGGGACCTTCCCGAAAAAATGCGTTTCATTGAGTGGAACAAGCTGGTCAGGTATGAGCGGGAAATATTGACGAAATATGCCTCGGTTGTCGTTCTGACCGGGCGGGATCAGCAGCTACTGCATGAATTCGCACCGGGGCTGAAATCCATAGTTATTCCTACCGGGGTCGATACCGCATTTTTCACGCCGATCCATTCGGCTAACCGGAACGCAACGATCCTATACGTCGGGCATTACCGGCATTATCCTAATTACGATGCCGTCCGGCATTTCGTCAAAGATATTCTACCCCGCATAACGCGGGAAATCCACAATGCACGCTTCCTTATCGTGGGGTCCGGTATGCGCAAGGACCTGATGGAACTCTCAAGCGACAACGTTGCGGTCATCGGCGAAGTAGAAGATGTCCGAAAATATTTTTTTGAGTCGCGCGTCTTCGTCGCCCCCGTGCGCCTTGGCGGAGGCATCAAAGGCAAGGTTCTCGAGGCTATGGCGATGGGCATCCCGGTCGTCGCCTCGCGCGAGGCGAGCACCGGCATTCGTTGTGTCCCCGGTCGCGATGTTCTAGTGGCTGACACTGATGCTGAATTCGCCGCGCACGTGATCGCGTTGATGCAGGATAGCGACTTATATTCGATGGTGGCAAAGAATGCGCGGCTGGTAGTTGAAGACGTGTACGATTGGAGAAAGATAGCGGCGCGGCAGAGCGCATATTACGATTCGCTTTTGTCATAGCTTCAACTCCCCCTTATCCTGACCTTCCCCCGCATCGGGGGGGAAGGAATTCGCATTAAATAGAAAATATGTAGTGCATATGCGTTTGCCGGGCGGGGAATTGGCAGTCTAATTGTATATTTAATCAATATTTAGTATATTTATACCGTCTGGCGGCGATGCCGGACGCGGGTTTGTAACCCCAATGTTTTTATTGGGGTTTGCCATTATGATGTCACCACAGGCCGGGGGTGACACTTTATGGTTTTTTTCTTTATATATCGTTAAAAAGGAACACAAATGTTCATGAGAAAAGTCGCGGGGATTCTGGTGACGCTGGTTTTTGTATTATGCGGGAGCGTCCATGCGGGCGTCACAAAAAGGCTGCTCGTTCTTTATGATCAGGGGCAGGATAAACGCGAACCGGCGCTGAACGACGCAAAATATCTCGTCAACCTTTTCGGCCATTTCAATACAAGCGTACGGCTCGCTCCCATTGCCGGATACAAGGCGGGGGATATGGGCCGTGCCGATGCCGTTTTTTATATAAATTATGAGAAGAAATATATCCTGCCCGAGGAATTCAAGGCGGATTTTTATAGTTACGAAAAAACGTTTTGCTGGATGAATCACCAGATAGCCCAGCTTGACCAGGGGTATCTGAAAAAGGCCTACGGGTTTCATTTCAAAGAATACCGGGAGGACCTCGGTTTCAACAGGGTGGATTATAAGGGTATCCGTTTCCCGAAAGGCGACGATAACGTTGAGGTCGTGGCAATAGACAACCCGTCGCTGGTTCAGGTTATCGCATCCGCGCACAACGATAAGGGGATGGATGTCCCCTACATCATTCGCTCGAAGAACTTCTGGTTCGTCGCCGACTCGCCTTTTTCCTACGCGAGCGAACGCGATCGCTACATCGCCTTTGCCGACATACTTCACGATATTCTGGGGGAAAACCATCCGGCCCGCCATAGCGCGCTCGTGCGGATCGAGGATATCAATCCTACGAGCAACGCGGCGGCATTGTTGCGCGTCGCCAAATTCCTGCATTCCAAAAACGTACCTTTCTCCGTGGGCCTTGTCCCGGTATATATCGATCCGAACGAAAGAACCGAACTGCATCTGGAGGACAACCCGAAACTTCTCGCCGTGTTACGAAAAATCCCGTGTTTGGGTGGTACGTTCGTGCTGCACGGGTTCACGCACCAGTATCACGGCGTCACTACCGACGACTACGAGTTCTGGGACGACATCGCCGACAAGCCCGTGCGCGGAGATTCGGCTGATAACGCGTCGCTCAGGATAGAAAAAGCCCTCAAGGAATGCTTCAATAATGATATCTACCCGCTCGCATGGGAAACACCGCATTATTTTGCGTCCCGGAACACCTACATCGCCGTAAAACGGTATTTTACGCTGGCGTTTGAACGCCGCGGCACGATGGATCATCTCGGTACCGATCAGTACTTCCCCTATGAGTTGCACGATCTATACGGACAGCTTGTTATCCCCGAGAACCTCGGCTACGTGCCAATAGATAAACCAGACGCGCAACCCGTCATCGACGCTGCAAAGCTCAACCTCGCCGTGCGGGACGGTTACGCCAGCTTCTTCTTTCATACGTTTATTGACGTGTCATATCTTAAACAGATCGTCAAATCGCTGCGGGACATGGGGTACGAATTCCGAGACATAAAGGATTTTTCACCGGTTGTTACGGCGCGCGACAAAGCCGTGGCGTGCGGCCGGACAAAAATAAACGTTGACACGCGCGACCGCTATATTTTCGTGCGCGAGTTTGACGCAGCCGGACGAAAGACACAGGAACGAGTAATATCCAACCCCGGCAAGCCGTTGACGTTGGATGTGGATGCGACTAAGGGGAGTTTTGTGGTCGTTAAGCCCCAGGAGGAACTGGAGCCGGGGCTGGTGACAAGGATATGGCGTCTGGCCAAGACGGACTTGCATTATCTGCGTCTCATGCGTGAGAAAAAACCGGGCGGCAAACTCAACGAAGTCAAACAAGTTGCTTTTATTATCCCTCCGGTTCCTCCGCGCGATGCCGGCGAGGCGCATGATGTTAAGTCGTTGCAGTTCTCGTTGTCGGTCGCCGGCATTAAATACAAGGAAATCCTGCCGAATGAAATCGCGTCCCGGGACTTGCGTGAATACGATATTATTATTCTCCCCGCTGCCGCGGCGAAGGCGCTGAGCGCGGACGAGATCGCCCGCATCAAAGAAGCCGTTGCTTCCGGTTCAGGGCTTGTGTTCGACGGTATTACGAAAGTTAATGATGAGTTCGATATCAAGCTTGCGGAAGAGCCGGTCAACGTAAAACGGATCCGCGATTACCAGTTTCCTGAAATACCGCTCTATTGGCTGGAAACGGCCGCCGTGCGGCCTGTATATAAATCGCTTGACAACGAATACCGGGTGTTGTGCGTGGAAGAAGAATCGAACGCGCCGCTCGTAGTCAGCGGCAAATACGGCAACGGCACGTTCCTCTATTTTGCCGCTTATTTTGACCCGCACAGCGATCGCGGGTACTCGCGCTTTCCGTTTTTACTCGAGACGCTTGATACTGTATTCAACTACCAGCCGCTGGCAGGGCGAAAGACGGCGGAGATGTATTTTGATCCCGGGACGCGGCAGTTCATCAGTATCGAGAAACTCGCGCGACTCTGGCGCAAGTATGGTGTGCACAAGGTCCATGCGGGCGGGTGGCATTTCTACGACAAGTACACATACGATTATGCACGGCTTATCCGCGTATGCCATGAGAACGGCATCCTCGTCTATTGCTGGCTCGAACCGCCGATGGTCAACCAGAAATTCTGGAACAAATACCCGCAGTGGCGTGAAAAAACGGTGCAATTGAAAGACGCCGCGGTTTCCTGGCGCTATCTGATGAACCTGACGGACGCCGATTGCCGGAAAAAGGCTTTTGACGAGACCGAATCCCTTCTAATGAAGTACGATTGGGACGGCGCGAACGTTGCCGAGCTCTATTTTGAGTCGGTGGTCGGCCCCTCAAAGCCGGAAATATTTACGCCCATGAACAATCTTGTGCGCACGGATTTCAAAAAAAAGAGCGGCTTTGATCCTATCGATCTGTTCAGGAAAGACAGCCCCTACTATTGGCAAACCAATACTGCCGCATGGAAGAATTTTTGTGTCTATCGCCGGGATCTATGTACGAAATTGAAGGCCGATTATCTGTCAATGCTTGCCGCCGTTCGCGCCAGGAAAAAAGATTTTGAAATCATTCTCACGGTGATCGATACGACGTTTTCGTCGCAACTTGAGGATTATCTTGGCGAGGACATGGGCCGGAACCTGGCGTTCCAGAAAAAGCATGATCTGACGCTCCAGGTGGAGGATGCGTCCCCCTTCTGGATAGGCAAACCAGAACGGTACGCGCAGCTTGGCGAGTATTACCGGAAGTTTGTCAAAGAGGGCAGCCGGCTCCAGCTTGACTGCAATGTGCTCGACAACCACAAGAAAGGCGATGGCGGCCTGCCGGCTGAAAAACCCACGGGCGAGGAAGTGCGCCAGATAACCTATAATATGACGCTCTCCGGAAGCCGCCCGGTGTTCTATTCGGAAGAGAGCATCTACGAGAGTGATTTTAAGAACATTACCACAGTCCTGGCGCACGATACGGTGATAACTTCCGAGGCGGAAAACCTGTGGAAAATAACCACGCCGTCCATGGTAACGGTGCGCACCGGTAAAAAGGATTTGGTGACGCGATTGAACGACGAACCCTGGTTTGCGGTAGAGGGGGACAATGTCATCGTTCCGGCCGGAGAGCATACGCTTAAATTCGAACCCGAACCCCGCTATTTTGACATGATGAGCCTCAAACCCCGGCTTACCTATATTTCCGGCGAGCTCAAATGGGCGAATTTTTTCAACAATGCGATCGATTTTGGCTACGATGCCGGCCCGTCGCCCTGTTTTGCGATAGTCAGCAAGCGCCCGGGAAAGATTCTTGTGGACGACAAGAAAACCAGTTGCATCGTGTATGAAGGCGACCATGGTTTCTCGGTACGACTGCCGGCCGGAAGCCATGGCGTGCGTATTGAGATCGGCGGCGGTCTGGCCCATCTCGTTGAAACGTCCGGCGTCGTGCTTTTCTCTCTCATCATCATATTCGGCTTTTTCGCAAGTATCCTGTTTATCGGATTGTTCGTGATCATCCAGGTGAAAAGGAAACTGCAATCATGATTATTGATGTCCTGCTGGAACTGGGGTATATTCTCGTTGTTGCGATAATCTGGCTCATGCTGTTGTATCAGGTAGTCCTGACGTTTGCCGGATACCTTTACAGCCGCCGCAAACCGCGGGCCCGCGAGATGCGGAAGGACAATATGCCGCTGGTGACGATTCTCATTCCGGCGCGCAACGAAGAGAATGTCATTGCCGAGACAGTGGCATGCATATTCCGCCTGGATTACCCCAAAGACCGGTTTGAGTTGATTATCATTAACGACGGATCGACGGACAGGACGCGGGAAATCCTGGCGGAGGTGAAGGACGCGCGGCTCAAGGTTATCAACATCCCGAAAGAAGAAAGCGGCAGAGGCAAATCGCGCGTGCTCAACATCGGCGTCAAACAGGCCGCCGGCGACCTTATCGCTATTTATGACGCCGACAACCGGCCCGAGCCAGACTCGCTCATGATGCTGGTTTCCGAACTGCTTGCCGACGGGCAGTTTATCGCCGCCATCGGCAAGTTCCGTACTATCAACAAGCATAAGACCATCGTTACCCGCTTTGTCAACATAGAAACGCAGGCATTCCAGTGGATTATCCAGGCGGGACGCTCATTCCTTTTCGATATAGCCATACTGCCCGGCACGAATTTCGTGATCTGGAAAAAAACCGTGCTGGAGGCGGGCGGCTGGGACGAAAACGCACTGACCGAAGACGCCGAGTTGTCACACCGGCTATATAAGGCGGGCGGGAAGATCAAATTTGTTCCGCAGGCAATCACGCGGGAGCAGGAGCCGGAAACGGTGCGCGTCTGGTTGCGGCAGCGCGAGCGCTGGGTGCGGGGGAATAACTACCTGTTGCGGAAAGTGCTGGCCGACTTCACTCATTTCAAGGACAAGGTTATCGGGGTCGAGTTCCTGACGTTCGCGGCGATGTACTACATATTTTTCATCGCGATGATACTGTCCGACCTGTTCTTCGTCCTGGGGCTTCTGAATATCGTCAATATACCCATCCAGGGGCCATTCCTGGAAGTGTGGATCACGGCCTTCATGCTGTTCGTCAGCGAAATTGTGCTAATGCTCTCGCGCGAACCGACCGAAGACAACGCCAGCAACATTTTCCTTGTCATCATGATGTATTTCACCTATTGTCAGCTCTGGCTGGTCGTGGTAGTGTCCGCCTTCATCAAGGACTTTGTCAGGAAAGAAAAAGCTATCTGGTATAAAACAGAACGCACAAGCGACATCCCTGTGCCGAAAATCAGCGGTGCAGAGGATCCGCCAGCCGTCTAGACTGTAAAAAGCACAGGGGTAAGCGGGTGTTGAACAAAATTTATTAATCGTATATAATATAAGCAGGGGTGGCGGGGGGAATGATGTCAACTTTCGAGTCCGCGGCCTGTCCGGGCCGCACATTTATCATAATTTGCAGTCATCATAATAGGATGAGCGGGAATGGTTGCCGCTGTCTTTTTTTTAGATATTAAACTGCCATGGGAAAAGCAATCACGTTACAGAAAAATACGGAACAGCAGTTCCGGATATTCATCGAAAGCGCGCCAATCGCTGTCGGTATATCGAGGTACGGGCGCACTGTTTATGCCAACGCCAAATACCTGGGAATTTTCGGTTTCAATGGCCTTGATGAAGTTTACGGCCGGCCGGTCACAGACCGGATAGTTCCGCAAAGCCGCCAACAGATCACGGAATGGATACAGCGCATCACCGCGGGCCTGCCGGGTTCTCGTGAAATGGAGGTGGAGGGCTTTCGCAAGGATGGTTCCCATTTTCCGTTGTATCTGTCGGTAACACATATCGAGCTTGACGATGGCCCTGCCGATCTGGGTTTCTTTATTGATATAACAGAGCGCACGCGCGTCGCAAAGGCCCTGCGGGAAAGCGAGGGGATGTTCAAGGCGTTGATGGATGGATCACCGGTGCCAATTCTGCTGGCGGATAAACAGGGCAAAGTCGAATATGTCAATGAGAAGTTCCGTGAACGATGCGGCCATTCGATCGAAGAGATACCGACAATCGAACAATGGTTTCTTCGAGTTCTTCCCGATCCGGTAAACCGCGTCTCCGCAATCGCCGCATGGAACGCAGCCTTGCGGCTGGTCGGACAGCAGGGTTCGGAGATCCATCCTCAGGAGTTCTCGGTTACATGCAAAGACGGAACCATTCATACTTTCATCCCGGCGCTGTCAATAGTCAACGAAAAGACACTTGCTATTTTTAACGATATTACCGGGATTAAACTCGCCGAAGAATCGCGGCTGGCTTCCGAGACAAAGTATCGGCGGCTCTACGACAGCATGATGGATGCCTTTGTCAGTGTAGATATGGACGGACGCATCAGGGAATTCAACGAAGCCTACCGGGGAATGCTCGGCTATACTTCCGAAGAATTACTGAAGCTGACATATGTCGATATTACCACGGATAAGTGGCACGCGGTTGAGTCGCGGATAGTCAAAGAACAGGTGCTCGTTCGCGGGTATTCCGACATGTACGAAAAGGAATACCGAAAAAAGGACGGCACAGTTTTTTCAGTAGAATTACGGACTTTTCTTCTAAGGGATGATAATGGAAAGGCTGTTGCCATGTGGGCCATCGTGCGCGACATCAGCGGCCGCAAGAAATACGAAGAAGCGCTGGAAGCAAGCTACGCGAAACTGCAGCTGGTGCTTGGCGGAGTTATTAACGCCATCACCATGATTGTCGAAATCCGTGATCCCTATACCGCCGGGCACCAGAAGCGGGTATCGCGGCTGGCTGTCGCTATAGCCGGGGAATTGGGTTTGTCCGGGGAGACGATCGAAAATATCCGCATCGCCGCCACCCTGCATGATATCGGCAAGATATACGTGCCTGCCGAGATACTCAGCAAGCCGGGAACGTTGACCGCCATTGAGACGAACATTGTCAAGGTCCACCCCCGGGCCAGTTATGATATCTTAAAGAAGATCGAACTGCCCCGCTCCATTGCTCTGGTAGCGCTGGAGCACCAGGAACGATTTGACGGTTCCGGCTATCCTCGGGGATTAAAGGGGAATGAGATAATTATGGAGGCCCGTGTAGTGGCGGTGGCGGATACTTTAGAGGCGATGATGTTCCGGCGGCCCTACAGGGAAGCCGCCAGCCTGGAAGATGCCTTGCATGAAATTGAAATCCAAAAAGGGATCCTTTACGACCCCGAAGTGGCGGATGCCGTGCAGCGGCTTTTCAGGGACAAACGCTTTACGTTCGAAACCGGGACGTAAAATGATCCCCAAAAACTACTTTTTGGCCAGGCCGATTGCAACCTTGTTGCCCTTGATGTATTTTCTCCCCATGATGGCGATGATTTGGGCGGCTTCTTCAGAGGGGACTTCAACAAATGTATAGGAATCGCCGACGTCGATATCGCCGATCAGGCTGCCTTCAATGCCCGTTTCGCCGGCAATGGCGCCGAGGATATCACCCGGTTTGACGTTGTGGTTCCTGCCGACGTTGAGAAAAAGCTTTGTCACTCCGCCGCCGGCGGCCGCCGGATATTTTCCGGTTCCGGCCGATTTCCCGTATTTTTCGTACTTCCGCAATTTGGGCGGTTCCGGATTTGACGGGGCGGCTGATTGCTGCTGTTTCTGCTGCTGTTGTTGCTGCTGCACGGACATCTTCAACAATGCGCCGGCCACTTCCAGTGATGAATGGTCATTGCCCATCATGTGCTCGATCATATTCGTGAATTTCGTGATGTCTTCGGTTTCAAGGACGTTGCGCACCTTCTCGAAAAACTGGTTGATGCGCACCTCTTCGATGTCCTTGATGGAGGGGATTTGTTTCCGCTGGATGACGACCCTGGCATAGCGCTGGATGTCGCGCAGTTTATAGATGTCCCTGCCGGCGGCGAAGGTGAAGGCGCGCCCTGATTTTCCGGCGCGGCCGGTGCGGCCGATGCGGTGCACGTAATTTTCTTCGTCCTGCGGGACGTCATAATTAAAGACCGCCCCGATGTTTTCCACGTCGATGCCGCGGGCTGCCACGTCGGTCGCCACCAGTATCTCGATGGCGCCGCTGCGGAATTTCGCCATTACCCTGTCCCTCTGGCTCTGGTTCATGTCGCCGTGGATCCCGTCGGCAAAGTAGCCGCGCGCCTGCAGGTGGCCGATAACCTCGTCCACTTTCCGTTTCGTGTTGCAGAAAACGAGCGCCAGTTGCAGGTCGTAGAGGTCGATGACCCGGGTGAGTGTGTCGAGCTTGGATGTTTCCTTTACTTCAAAATAGGTCTGTTCGATGTCGGGTACTGTAAGCTTGCCGTGGGAGATCTTGACCTCATGCGGATTTTTCTGGTATTTATGCGTCAAATCCATGAAGGCCTTTGGCATGGTTGCGGAGAAAAAAACCGTCTGCCGTTCCGCGGGGACGCTTTTCAGTATGATCTCGATGTCGTCCCGGAAGCCCATGTCCAGCATCTCGTCGGCCTCGTCCAGGACGACCATGCGCACGCCGTCGAGCTTCAGGGTGCGGCGTTCCAAATGGTCGATGACGCGGCCGGGAGTTCCGATGACGATATGCACGCCTTTGCGGAGCGCGTGGATCTGTCGTTCGATTGGCTGGCCTCCGTAAATGGGCAGGATGGCGATGTTCTTTTTGTGCCTGCCCAGGCAGTTCATCTCTTCGGCCACCTGGATGGCCAACTCCCGCGTGGGGCATAGGACGATCGCCTGCGGCCGCCTGTCTTTTGCGTCGATTGTTTCCAGTATGGGTATGCCGAACGCCGCCGTTTTCCCGGTGCCGGTAAGTGCCTGCCCTATGACATCCCTGCCTTTCATGATGAAGGGGATGGCCAGAGACTGGATGGGCGTTGCTTCTTCAAACCCCATGTCGGCGACAGCCTTCAGTATTTCCGGGGACAGCGCTAATTCGCTGAATTTTAATTTTTTCACGATTCCTCACTCTTTTGGTTGCCGGCGCCGGTCAGTACCGGGCCGGACAAAAATATAGCCACATTGGCACGTCGTGCAATGTGGCGACTGCAATCAACGTTTCAAACCATGTATATCGCCATCAGTATACCTTTTTTGAGCATATATATCAAGCAACGGGTGTTTCGGGGATGCATCCCTGCATTTGCAAACCCGTTATTAATTTTCGTCACGGATATGTAGGGTGCGTTCCCCGAACGCACCGTGTTGTCCGGCACGTTCGGGGAACGTGCCCTGCAATACCTTTACAAACGCGGGGGTGCACCCGTGTTTCGGAGGAGGAGAAGTTAAATGAACAGGAAGAAATTGTTGCGTCTTACGCTTATTGCGGGGTTCGTGCTCCTTTCTCTGGGGGGGTGGTTGCTGCATCTGCGCGTGCATCCGCTCGCCGGGGATGAAGAAAATTATATCCCGTTTATCGCCGGTATATTCAGTGTCTGTGTTTTGCCGGCGCTCTTCTGGTTCCGGGCGGGCGTTGCGTATGCTTATGTCGTCAATGGTTTTCTGGTTATAATCGGCACGATAACGATGGCGCACTTTTCCATTGTTCACTTCCGCGGGCCGGTCACATTGGCGGGCGTTATGTTGAATACCACCCTTGCGGATATCGCGCTGTTATGGGGCAAGTTCATCGTTGGCAAGGTGTTGTTTGATTTGCAGTTTCTCCACGCGGATGCCGATACCGTTCCCGGGGGGCGATTTTTCAGGTACCCGAACATGGGCTGGTGGTGGGTACATCTTGCCGGATTGTCGGTGGTTTACAGTCTCGGAAACATTCTTTGGAACTAGGGAGTCATTTATGTTCAGGTTCATGCTCTTTAAACCCGGCTGGTGGATACTGCATATCATCGCGATCGCGTTCGTCTTCTGGCTAGGTCACGTCGTGCGGTTTTAACCTCAAAAGGATCGTTATTCCAAATGTTCAGGCGCAGTTCAGGTGTTTGCCAAGCAGCCGATAAAGATGTACAATAACGATATGAATTTTCATACTCTACGGAGCATTCCATGAGTTTCACGTATACCCGGATGATCCCCACTGCCGATGAAATTGTCAGGGAAATACCGCTCGGAGCGGCGCTTTCCGCGGTCAAACAGCAGAGGGACCGGGAGATCATTGACGTGTTTACCCGCAAAAGCGACAAATTCCTGGTCATCGTCGGCCCCTGTTCGGCCGATAACGAGGACGCGGTCTGCGAGTACGTGACGCGACTGGCCCGGCTGCAGGAAACTGTCAGAGAAAAACTGATACTTATTCCGCGTATTTATACGAATAAGCCCCGCACCAGCGGTGAAGGATACAAGGGTATGGTGCACCAGCCCGACCCGACGGAAGCGCCGAATATCATCGAAGGCCTCACGGCGATCCGCCGCATGCATGTCCGCGCTCTGAAGGAATCGCACCTGAGCGCGGCCGACGAGATGCTCTACCCGACCAACTACCCTTATTTGGAGGATATCCTCAGCTACGTGGCCATCGGCGCCCGCTCGGTTGAAAACCAGCAGCACCGTTTGACAGTCAGCGGTTTGGACATCCCCGCGGGGATGAAGAACCCGACGAGCGGTGACCTGACGGTTATGCTGAACGCGGTGCATGCCGCGCAGCTTTCACACGTCTTCATCTATAACGGCTGGCAGGTGAAAACATCGGGCAACCCGTATGCCCATTGCATCCTGCGGGGCGCGGTTAACCGGTACGGGCAAAACATCGCGAACTATCATTTTGAGGACATGGTACGACTGGCGGAGATGTACGGTAAACGCTCGCTCGCGAACGGCACCATTATCGTAGACGTCAATCATGCCAATTCCAATAAGCAGTTTAAGGAACAGCGCCGCATTGCGCGCGAAGTACTGCGCAGCCGCGGGGATTCGCCCCTGCTGCGCGATATGGTTAAAGGTTTGATGATAGAAAGTTATCTCGTTGAAGGCGCGCAGGATATCAGCGGCACGGTTTACGGGAAATCGATCACCGATCCCTGCCTGGGATGGGAAGATTCGGAAGAACTCATCCGTGACCTGGCGGAAAACGTATGAAATTGACCATAAACGGAACGCCATGCGATGTCCGCGACGGAGTGACGGTAGAGGAGCTCTTGCAGGAGCGCAGCCTGGACACTGCCGGCGTCATCGTCGAACTAAACCGTGCCCTGCTCGCGTCGGCGCGGTGGGATACGGCGGACCTTGCGGAAAACGATTGCCTCGAGATCGTATCGTTCGTTGGCGGAGGATGATCATGGATGACATATTGACGATAGCCGGGCATGCGCTCCGCAGCCGGTTTTTTCTGGGCACGGGGAAATTCTCTTCCGGCAAGCTGATGCAGGAAGCCATCGAACGTTCCGGCGCACACATCGTGACCGTCGCTCTCCGGCGGATAGATGCCGGGGCCAAATCCGAAAATATACTGAGTTTCATTCCCAGGGACTGTATCGTCATGGCTAATACCTCAGGGGCGCGCACGGCCGACGAGGCGGTACGGATCGCCCGTTTGGCGCGTGCCGCGGGCTGCGGCCCGTGGATAAAAATTGAAGTCATCCCGGATAACAAGCACCTGATGCCCGACAACCGCGAAACGATCACCGCAACGGATATCCTTGCAAGGGAAGGATTTATCGTCATGCCCTACGTCAACCCCGACCTGGCCGATGCCAAACGTCTCCGTGATGCCGGCGCCGCGTCCGTTATGCCGCTCGGCGCCCCCATCGGCACGAACAAAGGCGTGACCACGCGGGAACTGATAAAGATACTTATAGAGGAGATCGGCCTGCCGATCATTGTTGACGCCGGGCTGGGTAAACCGTCCCATGCCGCCGAAGCCATGGAGATGGGCGCGGCGGCGGTACTGGTTAATACCGCTGTCGCGGCCGCGGACGACCCCGTGCTTATGGCCATGGCCTTTGCGCGGGCTGTCGAGGCAGGACGTTTGGCCTATGTCGCCGGCCAGGGCGCAATTAGCGAAGCCGCGGACGCGTCCTCGCCGCTGACCGGATTCTTGCGACTTCCTTAACCCGCACAAGGAAGTCGTACCCACAAGAGCGGGTACTCCAATTGATAACAATCTAAGGAAGTCGTACCTTTCAGGCACTCCGATGATAACAACATAAGGAAGTCGTAGGGCGCGTTCCCCGAACGCGCCGAACGAATCGGAGCGCTCGGGGAGCGCTCCCTACAGACAAACACCAAATTTATTTTTACCGATAACCTTTTAATATTTTCTGCACAAAATTGTACGGATTTAACTGATAGACACTAAATTACATGAGTTTTTATTCAACCTGCGAAACGTATCTGACATTTGATCTCGGCCGTTTTTTTTCTGCGGTCACCGATAAAGCCGTCCGGCAGGCCGCGCTTCGTGAAACCCTCCGTGACGCGGACTTCCTCTCGCTCCTGTCACCCCGGGCAGCCGGGCAGCTTGAAGTGCTGGCACAGCAGGCTCAGGCAACGACCATCCGGCATTTCGGCAGGGTCATTTACCTGTATGCGCCGTTATATGTAAGCAACCACTGCGACAACGACTGCCCCTACTGCGGCTTCAAACGCACTAACGCGATCGTCCGCCGGAAACTCGCCCTCGAAGAAGTTGAACGGGAAGCGCAGGCCATTGCCGCAGCAGGCATGCGGCATATTCTCATTCTTACGGGTGAATCCCGCCTCCAGACGCCGCTTTCCTATATCAAAGATTGCATAACGATACTTGCCCGTCACTTCAGTTCGATCGCCGTCGAGATATATCCGCTGGATGAGGCGGAATACGCGGAACTGGTTGCGGCCGGCACGGACGGCTTGACCATTTATCAGGAAACCTACGACGAGTCTTTATACCGGCGGCTGCATCCGAACGGCCCCAAAAGTGACTACCGTTTCCGTCTTGACGCGCCGCAGCGGGCGGCCCGCGCGGGGATGCGGAGCATCAGCATCGGGGCGCTCCTGGGGCTTGGGGATTTCCGCAAGGAAGTGTTTCTGGCCGGACTGCACGCGGCTTACCTCCAAAAAGCGCATGGCGACGTTGAGATCAGCGTTTCCCTGCCGCGCATCCAGCCTGAGGTGGGAGGTTTTCAGGCGGCGGTCCCGGTTGCGGACCGCGATTTGGTGCAGGCGCTGCTGGCGCTCCGGCTCTACCTGCCGCGGGCCGGCATCAATATCTCGACGCGGGAACGGCACGATTTCCGCAGCAGCCTCATCGGGCTGGGCGTAACGCGGATGTCGGCGGGCTCGCGCACGGAAGTTGGCGGATATTCACTCGCCGGTTCAAGCGAAGGCCAGTTCGAGACGGCGGACAAAAGCAGCGTCGGCGACGTCAGGAAAATGATCGAGGCGAAAGGGTACCAGCCGGTCATGAAGGACTGGCAAATTATTAGTTAAAATGACATACATTTGGCACGTTCCGGCGTAGGGGCGGCTTTGAGACTGTGTCGCAATCTACTTTTTGACTTTCGTAGGGGCGGGTTTACCCGCCCGTTATCGTCGATACGGGCTGGACGGGCGGACAAGGAGACTGTGTCGTAATTCATTTTTTGTGTCATTGCGAAGGAACAAAGTGACGGAAGCAATCTCGCCTTTCGA